>Ga0070741_10015871_pt1 | contig 12677 bp, 11 predicted proteins | sample Coa_R1_4_FD_66440 | JGI IMG/M metagenome (GOLD analysis project Ga0070741, IMG submission 66440) | Surface soil microbial communities from Centralia Pennsylvania, which are recovering from an underground coalmine fire - Coalmine... | ecosystem: Environmental > Terrestrial > Soil > Unclassified ...
CCGGCCACGGCGCGTCGGGCGCGGGCCGCACGCGGTCCCGGCTGACGATCTCGGCGATGCCGTCGCCGGCGAGGGCGCGGAGCGTCGCGGGCGTCACGCCCGCGGCACGCGTCGCCGCGGCGTCGAGCACGCGGCCCGCGTCGCGCAGCGCCCGGTACGCGCGCGCGCGCGCCGGCGCGCGCCGGGCGAGCGCCGCCTCGTCGGCGGGCTCGAGCATGCGGACCAGGCGGACGACCCGCTCGACCGACGGCCCCGGCACCGCCGCCGGCACGATCGCCGCGATCACGTCGGCGAGCGACGTGAGGTAGTAGCGCGCCGTCCACCGGCAGAGCTCGAGCAGGTCCGGCGGCACGAACGGGGCGGCGTCGAGGAGGTCGAGCACCGTGCGGAGCTCGCCCGACGGCGCATCGGACGCGAACCCGGCGACGACGCCGGTCCGCGTCTGTCTGCCGAGCGGCACGCGGACCCGCATGCCGGGCTGAATGACGGCCTGCATCGGCTCCGGCACCCGATACGTGAAGAGGTCGTGGAGCGGCACGGCGGGAAGCGGCGCGATTTCGACGAGCCCGTGCATCGCTGCGCACCGTGTTAGAGGCGGGTCCCGGCGCTGTCAATTTTCGGATGCGTCATCGGAGGCGGCGCGCGCCACGAAATGAACGGTCCGGTTTCGTGCGTTGCACGCCCCCGCTGGGGTTTTTCGGCGGCGCCGGTGGCACCTCGCTTGCAACCTTCGCCCCCAGCCCCTCCTTTCTGCACACGAGGAGACCTGGCCCGCGATGGCGCGGTGCCGGGTCTTCTCGTTTCTGGGCTCCGCTCTCCAGTCCCCCGCGGGCACGTGCGTTGCACCCTTTCCGTCCGCCGTGGCGCCCCGGCTCGCATCATTAACTAACTATGCTTTGACATCCCCTGCACCGGGGCGCATACTCCGCGCGGCCGCCGGTCGAGTGGGAGATCGACGGCCTTCGCCGGGGTGGGAGGTCGTTGGGATGGGGAGGAGGAAACCTTGGCGTCGTCCGACCGCTTGAGCCCACGCGGGATACTGAACCGCGTTCTGGCGGCCAAGCTTCCGAACCCGTTCCGGCGCCAGGCCGGCTTCCTCGTGCTCGACATCGGGTCGAGCAGCGTGAAGCTCGCCGAGGTGCAGCACGGACCGGGCGGTCCGCGCATCACGGCGCTCGACATGGCGCCGCTGCCGCCGACCGTCGTCCAGTCGAACGTGGTCCAGGACGAGGGCCCCGTCGTCGCCGCGATCACGGCCCTGATCGCCCGCCACGGGATCCAGGCGCGGCAGGTGGTGACGGCCGTCCCCGGGCCCGCCGTCATGGTGAAGAAGGTGATCCTGCCCGCGACCGCCGCCGAGGCCGTCGAGGCGGCCGTGCTCGCGGAGGCGGGGCACCTGATCCCCGACTCGCTCGACAACGTGAACCTCGACTACCAGGTCACCGACTGGATCGAGGCCGGCAACAAGATGGAGGTCGTCGTCGTCGCGGTGAAGAAGGAGATCATCAACAGCTACACCTTCGCCATCCGCGCCGCGAATCTCGAGCCCGTCGTGGTCGACGTCGACTACTTCGCGCTCGAGAACATGTTCGAGCTGAACTACGACCCCCCGAACGGCGCGCCGGTCGCGCTGGTGAACATCGGCGCCCGATACTCGTCGATCAACATCCTGAAGGACGGCCGCTCGACGTTCACCGGCGACGTCCCCGTCGGCGGTGCCGAGTACACGGACGCGCTCGCGCGCCAGCTCGGCGTCGCGCCGGCGGACGCCGAGGCGCTGAAGCAGGGCCGCGCGGCCGGCGGCGCAGATCCCGCCGCCGCGGAGCCGGTGCTCGCGTCCGTGACCGAGCTGATCGTCGAGGAGATCCAGCGGGCGCTCAGCTTCTTCTGGACGGCGGCCACCGACGAGCCGCTCGGCGCGATCGTGCTGTCCGGCGGCTCGGCGCGGATGCCGGGGCTGTCGGCCGAGCTGAAGCAGCGGCTCGATTGCCCGGTCGAGGTGGCCGATCCGTTCCGGCGCGTCACCGTCGACCGCCGCGTCGACCGCGGCGTGATCGAGGCGAGCGGCCCCGCGCTCGCGGTCGCCGTCGGCCTCGCCACCCGTCAGCCGGGGGACAAATGATTCGCATCAACCTGCTGCCCGTCGCCGAGGCGGCGCGAGCGGCCGGCCGGCGCCAGGACATGGCGGTCGGCACGCTCGTCGTGGGCGTCGCGGTCCTGGGCCTGGTCCTCTGCCACACCTGGCAGCACGCGCGGATCGCCTCCGCGGAGCGCGAGCAGAAGCGCCTCACGCAGGAGCTCGTCGCCATCCAGGGGCCGTTCGCCGACGTCACCCGGATGGAGCAGCAGAAGCAGGAGCTTCGCGAGAAGCTGAAGGTCATCGCGGAGCTGGAGACCCGCAAGGTCGGTCCGGTGCACGTCCTCGAGGATCTGGCGGGCGCGACGCCGGACAAGCTCTGGCTGAGCGAGTTCGCGGACGCGAACGGCGCGGTCAAGATCTCCGGCCTCGGCGTCGACGAGCAGACGATCGCCGACTTCCTCCGCCGGCTCGCGACGTCGCACTACTTCCAGCGCGTCGACCTCGACGAGACGAGCCAGGTCGACCAGGACGGCGTCAAGCACAAGAAGTTCGTCATCACCGGCGTCCTCGACTACACGGGCGGCGGCGCGCGCGGCACGGCGCAGGCGGCCGCGCCGAAGACGACGGCGCCGGGAGCGGGCCGATGATCCTCGGGGTGCTGGACGACGTCCTCGACCGGCCGACCGGTCAGAAGATCGGGCTGCTCGCCGGCCTCGTCTTCGTCGCCGCGATCCTCGACTGGCAATACGTCTACGGACCGCAGGCGCGCGCGCTCACCGACGCGCAGAGCCGCGTGACGCAGCGCCGGCTCGAGCTCGACGCGAAGCGCGCGAAGACGAACGCGCGCGCCGACGCCGAGCGCGAGCTGCGCGATCTCACCGCCGAGCTGAAGCGCGCGCAGGCGCGCCTGCCCGACCAGCGCGAGATCGCGGACCTCCTCTCGAGCATCGCGGCGAGCGGCCGCGCGGCGGGACTCGACATCGTCCTCTTCCGCCAGAAGCCCGAGGTCTACCACGACTTCTACGCCGCGGTGCCGGTCGAGATGCAGATGCGCGGCACGTACCACGAGGTCGCCACGTTCCTCGACAAGGTGAAGCGCCTCGACCGCATCGTGAACGTGACCGACATGCATCTCAGCAAGCCGCGGATCGAGAACGACCGCATGATCCTCGACGCCGCCTGCATGGTGACGACGTTCCGCTTCCTCGACGAGGCGGAGCGCCAGAAGCTCGCCGACGACAAGAAGAAGAGCGCGGGGAAAGACGCGGGGAAGGGCGCATGAAGCGAGCCATCGGTTGCGCGCTGCTGCTCGCGGCGACGGCCGGCGCGGCCGCGGCGGCGGATCCCGTTCCGCCGCCGGCGGTCCAGAACGCGCTGGCGGTCGAGCCGGACGCGGACCTGCCGTACGACTCCGCCGGCCGCCGCGATCCGTTCCGCCCGCCGCGGGTCGTCTCGTCGCCGGGCGGGGAGCCCCGCTCGCCGCTCCAGCGCTACGAGATCGGCCAGCTCCGGCTGGTCGCGATCATCTACGAGGCACGCGAGCCGCGCGCCGTCGTCGAGGACGACGACGGCCTCGGCTACATCCTGAAGGCCGGCACGCCGGTCGGCCCGAACGGCGGATCCGTCCGCGCCATCGAGCGGGGTCGCGTCGTCATCCAGGAAGACTCCGTCGATTACTACGGCGAGCATCACCCGAGCGAGGTCGTGATGGAGCTCAGGACGGCCGATAGGGGGAAGCGATGACGAGGTTGCGGGTTGGGGCGGCGGCCGTGCTGCTGGGCGCCGCTTGCACGATCCCGAGCATCGCGGCGCATGCCGCCGAGGCGGAGGCCGCCGAGGCGACGCCGGCCCCGGTCGCGGAGCCCGAGGCCGCGCCGGCGCCGGGCGCGGTGCGCGGCGGCATCGCCGTGCGCGACGTCGCGCTCGAGCCGATGGACGGCGGCCGCCGGGTGCGCATCGTCCTCTCGCGCCCGGCCGATGGTGTCCGGAACTTCACGCTGCCCGATCCGCCGCGCCTGGTCGTCGATCTCGTCGGCGCCCACGCGCCGACCGACGGCCGCGAGACGCGCTTCCCGCTGACCGACGACCTCGTGACGCGCGCGCGCGTCGCGCCCTACGGCCCGCGGCTTCGCGTCGTCCTCGACCTGACGCGGAAGGCGGCGCGGCAGGCGATCCGCAGCGACGGCGCGAGCGTCGTCGTCGAGCTCGGCGACGCGCCGGCCACGGCCGCGGCGCCCCCGCCGGCCGCGATGGCCGCGGCGACGGCCGCGGGAGCGCCGCCGGCCGCCCCCGCGGGCGCGACGAATCCGACGCCGGCCGGAGCGGTCGCGGAGACGGAGCGCTCCCCGTTCGCGCCCCCGCCGGGCGCGACGGCGGAGCCGCTTCCCGCGGCCGGCACGCCGGCCGTCGCCGACGCGGCGCCGCCGGCGCTCGGGGTTCCTCCGGCGCGCGGCGCGGCGAAGACGCGCGCGCGGAAGCACGCCGCACCCGCCGACACGGCGGTCGCGGACGCCGCGCCGCCGGTCGGCGACGCACCGGCGCCGGATGCGGCGCCGCCGGCCGGGGAGGCGCAGGCCGGAGCCGCGGACGCCGCGCCGCCCGCCGAAGAGCCGCGCCACGCCCGGGCGACGGACGCGCCGCGTCCGAAGCGCACGCGCGCCGCGCGGGCGGGGGAGCCGACCGTGTCGCCTGCGGCGTACGCGCTCGCCGACCCGCCGCCGTCGAAGGAGACGGCGCCCGACACCGCCGAGCCGCCGGCCGCCGACGCCGTCCCTCCGCCGCCCGCGGACGACGCCGCGCCGGCCGACGCGCCGGCGCCGCACGGCCGCAAGCACGCGCGTGAGGCGAGCCCGCTCGTCGTCGCGCCCGCGGCCGTCCCCGGCTTCCACGGCGAGCGGATCTCGCTCGACTTCAAGGACGCCGATCTCCAGAACGTCCTCCGCGTCCTCGCCGACGTGAGCCATCTGAACATCATCGCCACCGACGACGTGAAGGGCCGCGTGACGCTCCACCTGGTCGACGTGCCGTGGGACCAGGCGCTCGACCTCGTGCTGCATTCGAACCGGCTCGAGAAGTCGCAGGAGGGGAACGTCGTCCGCATCTCGACCGTCGCGCGGTTGAAGGAGGAGCGCGAGGCGCTCCGCGCCGCGCAGGACGCCGAGCGCGAGCTCGAGCCGCTCCGCGTGAACTACATCAAGGTGAACTACGCCCGCGCCGACGAGGCGCTCGTCGACAAGGTGAAGGGCGTGCTCACCGATCGCGGCAGCGTCACCTACGACGACCGGACGAACACGATCATCGTCCGCGACATCAACAAGGGGATCGGCGACGCGCAGGAGCTCGTCCGCCAGCTCGATACGCAGAGCCCGCAGGTCCTGATCGAGGCGAACATCGTCGAGGCGACCGAGGACTTCGCGCGCGGCCTCGGCATCCAGTGGGGCTACGCGTTCAAGGCCGGGCCGGCGAACGGCAACCCGACCGGCTTCAACTTCCCCGGGACCGTCGGTCTCGGCGGCTCCGGTCTCGGCGTCGGGACGCCGGCACCCGGGACCGGCTCGGGCGCGACGCCGAACCCGGTGCCGTTCCTGGCGGACTTCCCGGTTCCCGGGAACTTCGGCTCGGGCTTCGGCGCGAACAACGGCTCGGCGCTCGACCTGGCCCTCGGCTCGATCGACGGCACGCAGACGCTCAGCGCCCGCTTGACCGCCCTGGAGGAGCAGGGCAAGGGGAAGGTCATCAGCCGCCCCCGCGTCGTCACCATGAACAACCAGGCGGCGACGATCCAGAGCCTCACGATCCTTCGCGTGAAGCTCCCGTCGACGGGCACCGTGATCAACACGGGGGCCGGCGGCGCGGCCGGGACGGCCACGACGGCGACGGAAAAGATAAACACGGGCATAACGCTGGTGGTGACGCCCCAGGTGTCGCAAGATGGATACGTGCTGATGAGCATCTACGCGAAGTCGAGCCAGCCCGACTTCAGCCATACGGTCGACAACATCCCGAACGAGGTGAGCCGCGAGGCCAACTCGAACGTCCTGATCCAGAACGGGCAGACGGTCGTCCTGGGCGGCATCTTCCGGAACACGTCGACCGACAACCAGAACGGCATCCCGTATCTGAACGACATCCCCGCGCTCGGCTGGCTCTTCAAGCGGACGCTCAAGAACCACCACCACGAGGAGCTGCTCGTCTTCCTGACGCCCAAGGTCGTCACACCGGGCGCCGTCGAGCTGCCGCCGGCGGAGCGGCTCTGGGAGGATCGCCGCCACAACGGGTGACGCGCCCATGGCACTTCGCTTCTTCACCGCCGGGGAGTCGCACGGGCCCGGGCTGACCGCCATCGTCGAGGGGTTCCCGGCCGGCGTCCCGATCGACATCGACGCCGTCAACGTCGACCTCCGCCGCCGCATGGGCGGCTACGGCCGCGGCGGGCGGATGAAGATCGAGCAGGACACGGCGGAGATCCGCGGCGGCGTGCGCTGGGGCGAGTCGCTCGGCTCGCCGATCGCCCTGTGGATCGAGAACCGGGACTGGAAGAACTGGGAGAAGAAGATGTCGCCGCGGGCGGAGGATCGCGATCCGAGCCTCGCGGTCACGCGCCCGCGTCCCGGACACGCCGACCTCGCCGGCGCGCTCAAGTACAACCACCGCGACGTCCGCAACATCCTCGAGCGCGCCAGCGCCCGCGAGACCGCGGCGCGCGTCGCCGTAGGCGGGCTCGCGAAGGCGCTCCTCGCGCCGTTCGGGGTCCGGGTCTACGGCTGGGTCGCCGAGATCGGCGGGATCGTCGCCAACCACGCCGGGATGGCGGCCGGGGACGTCGCCGCGAAGGCCGAGGCGTCGCAGGTCCGGATGGCCGACGCCGACGCCGAGGCGCGCGTCATCGCGCGCATCGACGAGTGCAAGACGGCCGGCGACACGCTCGGCGGCGTCATCGAGACCGTCGTCGAGGGCCTGCCGCCCGGGCTCGGGAGCCACGCCCAGTGGGACCGGAAGCTCGACGCCCGCCTCGCCTACGCGCTCATGAGCGTGCAGGCCACGAAGGGGGTCGAGATCGGGCTCGGCTTCGAGACGGCCCGCCGCCCCGGCTCGGCGGTCCACGACGAGATCTGGTTCGACGAGCGCGCCGGCCGCTTCGTCCGCAAGACGAACAACGCCGGCGGGACGGAAGGCGGCATGACGAGCGGCGAGCCGCTGGTCGTCCGGACCGCGTTCAAGCCGCTGTCGACGCTCATGAAACCGCTCCACTCCGTCGACATCGACACGAAGGACGAGGCCAAGGCCGCGATCGAGCGCTCGGACGTGGTCGCGATCCCCGCCGCCGCCGTGATCGGGGAGGCCGTCGTCGCGTTCGTGGTCGCCGACGCGTTCCTCGAGAAGTTCGGCGGCGATTCGCTGGCGGAGATCCGACGCAACTACGACGGCTACCTCGAGCACGTGCGGAGCTTCTGACGTGGCGCGCGTCGTGCTCACCGGATTCATGGCGACGGGGAAGACCGAGGTCGGACGCCGCCTCGCCGCGCGGCTCGGCTGCCCGTTCGTCGACACCGACGCGATCATCGAGGACGGCGAGCGACGCTCCGTCGCGGACATCTTCGCGGCCGACGGCGAAGCGCACTTCCGCCGGCTCGAGCGCGCGGCGGTCGAGCGTGCCTGCGGCGTCGCCGACGCCGTGGTCGCGACCGGCGGCGGCACGCTCGTCGATCCGGAGAGCCGCCGCCGGCTCGCCGCCGCCGGCCCGATCGTCTGCCTCACCGCCGCGCCGGAGGAGATCGCGCGCCGGATCGGCGACGCGGCGAACCGCCCGCTGCTCGCCGGCGCGAACGGCGACCGGCTCGCGCGCATCCGCGCGCTCCTCGCCGAGCGCGCGCCGGTGTACGCGAGCGCGGCCCACCGCGTCGACACGTCCGGGCTCGCCCTCGACGAGGTCGTCGAGCGCGTGTGTGCGCTCGTCGCGGGGAAGTGAGGCGGGCATGGCGGCGGGTGCCCGAATGACGGTCGATCGCGCGCGCGAGGAGGTCCGGGTGGACCTCGGCCCGCGGTCGTATCCGATCGTGGTCGGCGAGGGCGTCCTCGACGAAGTGGGCGCGCGGCTCGCCGCCGAGGGATTCCGGGGGCGTGCCGGCCTCGTAACGAGCGAGCGCGTCGCGACGCTCTACGCCGACCGCGTCGAGCGCGCGCTCGTCGCCGCGGGCTTCACGCCCTTGACGGTCGCGATCCCGGACGGCGACGACCACAAGAACCTCGCCTGGCTCGCCGTCGTCTACGATCGCTTCCTCGACGCGCGCATCGAGCGCCGCACGCCCGTCGTCGCCCTCGGCGGCGGCGTCATCGGCGACGTCGCAGGGTTCGCCGCGGCGACGCTGCTCCGCGGCCTCCCGATCGTGCAGCTGCCGACGACGCTGCTGGCGCAGGTCGACGCGGCGATCGGCGGGAAGACCGGCGTCAACCATCCGCTCGGGAAGAACCTGATCGGCGCGTTCCACCAGCCGCGCTTCGTGCTCGCCGACGTCGGGACGCTCCGGACGCTCCCGCGCCGCGAGCTCGCCGGCGGGCTCGCCGAGGTCATCAAGTACGGCATCATCCGCGACGCCGACCTCTTCGCACGGCTCGAGACCGGCGTCGGCGCGCTGCTCGACGCGGAGCCCGGGGTGCTGGCGCCCGTCGTCGCGGCGTGTGCGCGGATCAAGGCCGCGGTCGTGTCGCGCGACGAGCTCGAAACCGGCGGCGAGCGCGCCGTCCTGAACTTCGGCCACACGGTCGGGCACGCCGTCGAGGTCCTGACCGAGTATCGCGAGTTGCTCCACGGGGAAGCGGTCGCGATCGGCATGGTCGCGGCGGCGCGGCTGTCGCGCCGGCGCGGGCTCTGCGACGATCGCACCGTCGACCGGATCGTCGGCGTGCTCGAGGCGGCGGGGCTGCCGACCGAGCTGCCGCCCGGCCTCGCGCCCGCCGCGCTCGCGGTGGCGCTCCAGACGGACAAGAAGTCGGCGGGCGGCCGGATCCGCTTCATCGCCCTCGAGGCGATCGGGCGGACGCGGTTCGTCGAGCTCACGGCAGCGGAAATCGCGAATCAACTCTGACGCGTGCAGGCGTCGGGGCTGGAGGGGCGGGGAGGAGAGTCATGCGATCGAGAACGATGATCGGAGCGGCGTTGCTCGCCGGCGTCCTCGGGGCGTCGGTGGCGCACGCCGACAACAACCCGCACGGCATGGTCTTCCGCGCGGTCGGCTGGTTCAAAGGCAGGGCGCAGATCGCCGACGGGACGATCACGTGCGAGATCCCGACGACGTCGTCGAAGATATCGGACGGCGCGTTCTCGATGGGTCTCTGGAACACGTTCGGCGTTCCGACGCTCCTCTTCCCCGACGAGAACAGCGGCTTCGGGAACCCGTGCGGCGGCTGGATCGAGCTGCAGAGCAACCTGCTCGACCAGTCGATCACGCTCGACCGCATCGAGGTGAAGCTCGGCGTGCCGCGCGCGCGGCGGTTCCAGCCGCGGGTGCCCGCCTTCCGCGGCTTCCCCGTCGCGTGCAACGGTCTCCGCCGCGAGACGTTCTACGTCGGCCAGGTGCTCTATCCGTCGAACAGCACGCTCGACTCCGGCAGCGGCGCCCCGAACGTCACGTTCATCCAGCTGCTGCCGCTCCTCCCGACCGAGACGCTCTCGTGCCTCCGCACCCAGTACGCGACCATGCCCGCGACGCAGTATCCGTCGCTGCCGGTCGTGATCAAGGCGACGGCCGTCGGGATCAGCGATTCGGGCACGACGTACCGGTCGAACCCGATTTCGTATAGCGTCAATCTGCGGCACACGTGCGGCAACGGTCGCGTCGACGACGGCGAGGAGTGCGACTCGACGGCGCCCGGCAACGCCTGTGCCGGCAGCTGCAATGGCGGGACGTGCTCGCAGAATTCGAACCTCGGCTGCAGCTCGAACGCGGACTGCATCGGCTCCTGCACCGCGCCGGGCGGCACGACGGAGTGCGTCTGCATCTACTGATCGCCGCCGCATGACGGCCGCCCGCCGGCGAGCCGGGACGCTCGCGACGCTGGCGGTCGTCGCGGCCGTCGCTGCGGCGTGCGGACCCGTCCGCGCGGACGAGCCGCCGGTCGCGGCACCGCGGCTCCTCGTCCCCGAGCCCGTCTTCGACTTCGGGACGGCGGAGCAGGGCAGCAAGGTCGAGCACGTCTTCCGCGTGCAGAACCCGGGGACGGCGCTCCTCCGCATCGACCACGTGAAGACGTCGTGCGACTGCCTCGCGGGGATGGCGTCCGCGCCCGACGTCCCGCCCGGCGGGGAAGGCCGCGTCAACGTGATCCTCGACACGACGCGCATCGCCGGCCGCACCACCAAGGTCATCACCGTCTACGGGAACGACCCCGCCGTCCCCGCGGCGAGCCTCACGCTCACCGGGCAGGTGATGGCCGATCTCGTCGCCGAGCCGACGGCGCTCTACCTCGGCAAGATCCGGCGCGGCGAGCGCGCCCAGCGCGAGGTGCGGATCGTCGCCGGCCGTCCGAACGCCACGTACGAGGTGACGTACGTCGAGAAGACGAACCCGCTTCTCCACGCGACGGTCGAGAAGCTTCCCGACGGCACCGGCCAGCGCGTCGTCGTCGAGCTCGACCCCGACGCGCCGCTCGGCCGCTTCAACGATCAGCTGACGCTGCACACGACGAGTCTCCGCGAGCCGACGATGACCGTGCCCGTGTTCGCGAGCATCGAGGGCGACGTCGTCGTCCTGCCGCCCCAGGTGACGTTCGGGGTCGCGCGGGCCGGCGCGACGGCGGAGCGCGAGCTCTGGGTCCGCAACCGGGGAACGAAGCCGCTCGCCCTGAAGGGCGTCGAGGTCCCGGATCGGGTCGTCAGCTACGACGTGAGCACCGTCACGGAAGGTCAGGAGTGGAAGATCACGCTCCGGCTCCGCGACCGGCTGCCACCCGGCAAGATCGAGGACCGCGTCGTGATCTTCACCGATCATCCGGACGAGAGCCGCGTGGTCGTGCCGCTCTACGCGATCGTACGCGACGCCCGCGGCCGGAGCTGAGCGCGGGTGGGGCTCCCGCTGACGCCGCCGCTCGGCCGGGAGCTCGACGTCGTCGGGCTCGGGCAGAACACGCTCGACCACTTCTGCGTCGTCGACCGCTTTCCGGCACCGGACACGAAGCGGCGCCTCCGCGCGTACGCGGTGCAGCCGGGCGGGCAGGTGGCGACCGCGCTCGTCGCGCTCGCACGCTGGGGCGGCCGCACGGCGTACCTCGGCCGCTTCGGCGACGACGACGCCGGCCGGGCTTCGCGCGCGTCGCTCGTCGGGGAGGGCGTCGACGTCGCCGACGCGTGCGTCCGGCCGGGCGAGGGGAACGAGGTCTCGGTCATCCTCGTCGACGCGCGCACGGGCGAGCGGACGGTCCTCTGGCATCCGTCGTCGGCGCCGGGCGTCGACCCCGGCGCGCTGCCCGCGGCCCGGATCCGCGCCGCGCGCGTCCTCCTCGTCGACGGGACGGACGGCCCGGCCGCCGTCGCCGCCGCGACCGTGGCGCGCGGCGCCGGCGTCCCGGTCGTCGCGGATTTCGACGCCCCGTTCGCGTCGCTCGAGCGCCTCCTCCCGCTGGTCGACGTACTGCTCGTCTCCGCGGAGCTGGCCCGGGCGGTCACCGGCGCCGCGGAGCCCGAGGCGGCGCTCCGCGCGCTCCGCCGTCGCGACGACGCGGTCGTCGGCGTGACGCTCGGGCGCGACGGCGCGCTCGTCGCCGCGGACGGGGCGACGGTGCGTGCGCCGGGTCACCGCGTCGACGCCGTCGACACGACCGGCGCCGGCGATCTGTTCCACGCCGGCTTCATCCGCGGGATGCTCGAGGGCCGCGATCTCGCGGCGACGGTCGCGCTCGCGAACGCCGCGGCCGCGCTCCAGTGCACGCGCCTCGGTGGGCGCGCCGCGATTCCGGAGCTCGCCGCCGCGTACGCCCTTGCCGGCCTCTGAGGGCGCCGGTATCGGTGGAGCGATGCGCCACGCCGCGAGCTCCGGTGCGGCCGCTGCCGCGGCGCCGTCGCTCGCGGAGCTGGTCGAGCGCCTCGCCGCCGACGGCGGCGCGCCGCGCGTGCGCGTGTCCGGCGTGCGCGGGAGCGCGCCGCCGCTCGCCGTCGCGCGGCTCTTCGCCCGCCGCCCCCGTCCCATCCTGGTCCTGCTCGCGACGGCGCTCGAGGCCGAGTCGTTCGCGGCGGACCTGCGCTTCTTCCTCGGCGACGAGGCGGCGACGGGGCCGCTCGCGCGACGGGTCCACTATCTCCCGGGCTGGGAGGTCCCGCCGTTCGAGCCGCTCTCCCCGGCGCGGGAGACGGTCGCCGCGCGCGCCGAGGGGCTCTATCACCTGATCTCCACGCCGGATCCGATCGTCGTGACGACGGCCGAGGCGTGGGGACAGCGCTGCCTCCCCCGGACCGCGTACGCGGAGGCGATCCGCTACGTCGTCGCCGGCGAGACGGTCGCGCCCGACGCGCTGGCCGGCCACCTGACCGACTGGGGCTACCACCGGGTGCCGCTCGTCCAGGATCCCGGCGACCTCGCGCTCCGCGGCGGCATCCTCGACGTCT
>Ga0070741_10015872_pt1 | contig 12676 bp, 10 predicted proteins | sample Coa_R1_4_FD_66440 | JGI IMG/M metagenome (GOLD analysis project Ga0070741, IMG submission 66440) | Surface soil microbial communities from Centralia Pennsylvania, which are recovering from an underground coalmine fire - Coalmine... | ecosystem: Environmental > Terrestrial > Soil > Unclassified ...
TCGCCGCCCCGGTAGCCGCGCAGCACCCCGAACGGGAGGTTGGCCGCGCCCGCCGCCCACGCCGCCGCCATCCCGGCGTGCGAGTGCTCCTCGAGCTCGAGCGGGACGGGCCAGCCGTGCTCGACCGCGTCGCGCAGCCGGTGCAGCGAGCCGACGCCCGGGTTGCCGCCCCAGGAGAAGACGAGCTTCCGGGCGGCGCCGACGCCGATCAGCTGGTCGTAGACGAGGTCCGGCGTCATCCGGATCAGCGTCAGGTCGCGCCGCTGCTGCCGGATGAGCTCGTGCCCGGCCGCGTGCGGGATCAGGTGCGTGAACCCTTCGAGCGCGACGACGTCGCCGTCGTGCACCAGCTCCGCGACGGCTTCGTTCAGCGGCAGGACGCGGGCCACCGTGCCTGCCTATCGCTCGCGCTCACGCCCCGCTCCGGCGCCGGCAAAGCCGGCACCTTCGCTCTTTGTTGAGCTCCGTCGAGCCTACGCTCATCCAGCCGCCTCCCGTCCACCGGACTCCGGAGCACGAACCTAAGCGGGGTCATTATCACCTGTCAAGACAGTGTTCTAATATGCGGACGATGACCGAGGCGGCGGTGCCCGAGCCGCGGATCCCGCGCGCTCCGAAGGTTCTCGACGCCTCGGTCGCGATCGTCTCCGTGCTGGCCGCGCTCGCCTTCTGGGAGCTGATCTCGCGCACGGGCGTGATCTCCGAGCGCGACCTGCCGGCGATGAGCACCACGCTACAGGCCCTCTGGACGCTGGTGCAGACGGGTGACTTCTGGACGGCGTTCGCGGAGACCGTTCGCGGCTGGGCAATCGGGCTCGGGCTCGCGATCGCGCTCGCCGTGCCGATCGGGATCGCGCTCGGCTCGAGCGACTTCGCAGCGGCCGCGTTCCGCGTCCCGATCGAGTTCCTCCGCCCGATCCCCTCGGCGGCGCTGATTCCCGTGCTCTTCCTCACCCTCGGCACCAACCTGAAGAGCGAGATCTTCCTCGCCACCTTCGGCGCCTTCTGGCCGCTGCTCGTCCAGACGATGTACGGCGTCCGCGACGTCGACCCGATCGCGACCGACACGGCGCGATCGTTCCGGCTCGGGCCCGCCGAGCGGCTCTACCGCGTGACCCTGCCAAGCGCGCTCCCGTACGTCTTCACCGGCATCCGCATCTCCTCCGCCGTGTCGCTGATCCTCGCGTTCACGGCGGAGCTCTTCATGGGCACCGGCGGGCTCGGCGTCGCGATGAACGTCGCCCAGACGTTCGGCCTCAACGACCGGATCTACGCCCTCGCGCTCGCGACCGGCTTCCTCGGGGTCGGGATCCACTTCGCGGTCTCGGCGGCCGAGAGGCGGATCCTGCGCTGGCACCCGTCCCAGCGGACGGCAGCCGCGTGAGCGGCCGCGCGTACCGGGCGGCCAAGGTCGCGGCCGAGATCGCCGTTCCGATCGCGCTCGTCGCCGCCTGGCAGCTCTGGACGGTTGCGCGGGACGACCCGAAGTTCCCGCGGCCGACGACGATCGTCGCCGAGTTCCGGCGCCTGTGGCTCTTCTCGCAGTTCGACACGCACATCGTCCCGAGCCTGGAGCGGATCGGGCTCGGGTTCTCGATCGCCGTCGTCCTCGGGGTCGCGCTCGGGATCCCGCTCGGGCTCTCCCGCCTCGGGCGCAGCGCGGCGATGCCGCACATCGAGTACTGGCGCGCGATCCCCCCGCCGGCGCTGCTGCCGATCTCGATCCTGCTGCTGCACTCGATCGGGAACCTCCAGAAGGTCTCGTTCATCGCCTTCTTCTGCATCTTCCCCGTGCTGCTGAACACGATCGACGGTGTGCGCGGGATCGAGCCGACGCTGATCGAGACCGCGCGCTCCTTCCGGGTGCCGCCGCACGAGCAGATCCGGCGGATCGTCTTCCCGGCGGCGCTGCCGCAGATCTTCGCGGGGATGCGGACGAGCCTGGCGCTGGCCGTGATCGTGATGGTCCTGAGCGAGTACTTCTCGAGCACGAACGGCGTCGGCTACGTGCTGCTGATCTCGAAGAACACCTTTCAGTTCCTGCCGATGTGGGCTGCGATCCTGCTGATCGGCGTGCTCGGCTACGTGCTCAACCTCCTCTTCCTCCTCGTCGAGCGGAACGTGCTCGCCTGGCACCGCGGCTGGCGGGCCGCGACTCCCGTCTAGATGCTGGAGATCAGGAACCTCGGCAAGACCTACGGCACCGGGCCGACCGCGACCCACGCCGTCGGCAGCGTCACCTTCTCGATCGAGGAGCGCGAGCTCGTCTGCGTCGTCGGGCCGTCCGGCTGTGGCAAGACGACGCTGCTCAAGTGCGTCGCCGGGCTCCTGCGGCCGACCGCGGGCGAGGTGCTGCTGCGCGGCGCGCGCGTGACCGAGCCGCCGGATCAGATGGCGCTCGTCTTCCAGGAGTACAGCCGCTCGCTGATGCCGTGGCTCTCCGTCCGCAACAACGTCCTGCTTCCGCTCCGGCACAAGCAGCTGAGCAAGCGCGAACGCGACGCGCTAGTCGAGGAGTCGCTCGGCGCCGTCGGGCTGCTCGGCTTCATGGATCGCTACCCGTGGCAGCTCTCGGGCGGGATGCAGCAGCGGGTCGCGATCGCGCGCGCGCTCGCCTACCAGCCGTCGATCCTGCTGATGGACGAGCCATTTGCGTCCGTCGACGCCCAGACGCGCGGCGACCTCGAGGACCTCGTCCTGCGGGTCAAGGACGAGTTCGGGATCACGATCCTGTTCGTCACGCACGACATCGACGAGTCGGTGTACCTCTCCGACCGGGTCGTCGTCCTCACGCATTCGCCGACGGAGGTGAAGGAGGAGATCTCGGTCGGGCTGCCGCGGCCCCGCGACCAGATCGCGACGAAGGCGCTTCCGGAGTTCGCCGAGCTGCGCGCGCACGTCTACCGGCTGATCAAGCGCGAGCAGGCACCGGCGGAGGAGGCGGCGGTCGAGGCTCCCGTGCCGGTATCCGGAACGGACGTTTGAAAAGTCGATCACACGCGGTCACAATCGCGGGGCCGACACCTTTCACGGTCAGGAGGACTAGGGATGAGAGTGACGAGGACGCGGCGGGGGCTCGGTCTGCTGGGGGTCGCGGCGGCCGCCGTCCTGCTGACGGCGGTGGGCCCGGCGAGCAGCGCTCAGGAGAAGCACAAGCGCGCGCTCGCGACGATCACGCTCAACGGGCTGCCGATCGCGAACGGGTTCCCGCTCGACATCGGGATCGCCCAGGGGTTCTTCGCGAAGCACGGAATCGAGATCAAGAAGACTGTTTTCCAGAGTGGCAACGACATCGTCCTCGCGATGGCCAACCACCAGGGCGACATCGGGTACATCGGCTGGGTGCCGGCTATCATCGCCCGGTCGCAGGGGATCCCCGTCGTCACCGTCTCCGCGAGCGACAACGAGGCGACGTCGATCGCGGACAACTGGCAGAACGTCCTCGTCAAGGGTGACGGTCCGGTCAAGACCCCGAAGGACCTGGAGGGGAGGACGATCGCGGGGAACGCGCTCAAGGGCGTCTGCGAGGTCACGATCCGCGCGGCGCTCGCGAAGCTCGGCGTCGACAACTCGAAGGTCAAGTTCGTCGCGATCCCGTTCCCGGCCATGCGTGCGGCGCTCAACTCCGGCCAGGTCGACGCGATCTGCGCGCCGGAGCCGTTCATGACGCAGGGCCTCACAATCGACGGCGACCGGATCATCGTCGCGCCGGGGCCGACGCTCGGCAAGTACTGGCCGAACGGCACGTACGTGGCGCTCGAGGACTGGGTGAAGAAGAACCCGGCCCTCGCCAAGGGCTTCCACGACGCGATGGCGGAGTCGCTCGCCTACGCGCAGGCGCACCCGGAGGCGGTGCGGGCGATGTTGCCGGCGGCGACTCGCAACATCCGCCTGCCGGTCTGGAGCTCGCTGATCGATCGCCGCCAGCTGGTGCAGCTCGCAAAGTACGCGAAGCAGTTCGGCGCGATCACGACCCTGCCGAACATCGCCGCGCTCGTGCCGGCCTCGATCGCGACCGGTCTGACGATCCAGGGCACGGTCAGCGGGCGGGCGATCTCGATGAGGCTGGACGGGAAGCCGTTCAAGTCGCTTCGCGCGGGCAGCTACACGTTCGTCGTCGCCGACCAGTCGGCGAGGCAGAACTTCCACCTCAAGGGTCCGGGGCTCAACAAGACCACGGGCAAGCGGCAGGTGGGCCGGTTGAGCTTCACGACGAAGCTCGCGAAGGGGAAGTACACGTACTCGAGCGACGCGAACCCGTCGCTGCGCGGGTCTTTCACGGTCAGCTGAGTCGTAGGTGAGGCGGGTGCGCGGTTACGGCTGCGCACCCGGTCCTCCCGTTTATCGAGACAGCGGTCTACTATGCGGGCCGTGGCGACTCGCGCGGGCACGCAGACGGGCTCCGGTCAGTCGCAGTCGCTCGAGCGTGGCCTCGCGATCCTCTCGGCCTTCAAGCCGGCAACGCCCGAGCTCGGGATCAGCGAGCTGGCGCGAGTGCTCGGGCTGACGAGGAGCACCTCGCACCGCTACGTGGCGACGCTCGCGCGGCTCGGCTACCTGCAGCAGAACCCGCAGTCGCGCAAGTACCGCCTCGGCCCGCGTGTCCTCGATCTCGGTTTCTCGGCGATCAACTCGATGGAGCTGCGGCAGATCGCGTCGACGCATCTCCAGCAGCTCTCCGACGAGACCGGCCACACCGTGAACATGGCGATCCTCGACGGCACCGACATCGTCTACATCGAGCGCTGCCGGAGCTCTCAGCAGGGCCAGCGCGAGATCGACCTCAACCTCCACGTCGGCTCGCGGCTCCCCGCGTACTGCACGTCGATGGGCAAGGTGCTGCTGGCGGGGCTGCCGGAGGCGGAGCTCGCGGAGGTCCTCGACCTCGTCCAGTTCCAGCAGCGCGGGCCGAACACCCTCGTCGACCGGCGGGCGCTGGTCGAGGCGCTGGCCGCCGTCCGCGAAGCTGGGATCGCCGTCAACAACGAGGAGCTGGCCTACGGCCTGCGCTCGATCGCGGTGCCCGTTCGCGACGGCTCCGGCGCCGTGGTCGCAGCGATCAACCTCGCGGTGCACCGCTCGCTCGTCTCGATGGAGGACCTCGTCGTCCGGCTCAGCCCCGCGCTGAAGCGGACGGCGGACGAGGTCTCCTCGCGGATCGGCTACCGGCCGGCGGCCGTGTAGGGGTCAGACCCTTTACAACTGCGGCTCGCTCGGTGCGGCGTTTTTCTCTCGTGCGAGGAGCGTAGGGGTCAGACCCTTTACAAATGCCGAGGGAGGGAGGGTCAGACCCTTTACAACACATCAGAGCAGGTCGAGCAGCTCCGCGACGCCGCCGACGACCGCGTCCGGCCGGTGGCTCGCCGGGATGTCGTCGAGCTCGAGGTGGCCGGTGATCCCGCTCGCGACGAGGACGGTGCGCGCACCGCCCATGCAGCCGAGCCTGACGTCCATCGTCAGGTCGTCGCCGATCACGGCGATCTCGCGCGCCGGCGTCCGGAGGTGCTCCTCGACCGTCCGCAGCGCCGCTCGCGAGGGCTTGCCGACGATCACCGGACGACGGCTCGAGGCCTTCGCGATCGCGGCCGCCGTCATCGCGCCGCGGCTGAGGATCGGGCCGTCCGCGCCGGCGTACGCCGGCGCGTAGCTCGCGGTCAGCAGCGGCGCGCCGCGGATCACGGCGCGAGCGGCCCGCTCGAGCAGCTCGAAGTCGACGGTGTCGGCGTGCGCGACGAAGACCGCGCCGACGGCGCCGTCCTCGCCGGCGAGTCGCATCCCTTCCGCGAGCATGAACTGCCGCGCCGCCTCGGTCGCGAACGCGAGCACCGGCTCCTCGATCCGCCGCATCCGCAGATAGGCCTGCACGCTGCGGAGCGGCGTGAGCATCTCGTCGTCGGCGATCTCGAGCCCGGCCTCCCGCAGCCCGCGGGCGAACCAGGCGGGCGACTCATGGCTCCCGTTCGTGAAGATCGCGAGCCGCCGGCCCGACGAGCGGATCTTCGCGATCAGCTCGGCCGCTCCAGGCTGGACGTGCACCGCGTCGCCGGCGCGGTGGACGAGCGTCCCGTCGACGTCGAGCACGAACGCCTTGACGCCGTCGAGTCTCACCGGTGCCACTCCACCGTCCGGTCGCCGGCGGCGACGCGTACGTGCGAGACCGACTCGCGCTTCGCCACCTCGCGCAGCAGCACCGACACGGGGTTGCGCACGGGCCTCGCCGCGACCATCGCGTCGACCTGCTCCTCCGGCATCGTCAGCCGCAGCAGCAGCTCCTCGTCCGAGATCCGCCCGCCGAAGCGGCGGCGCGCGCCCTCGAGCCGGATCGGCTCCAGGTCGCGCAGCGCCTCCGCGCGCGGCCGCGACAGCACCTTGTCGGCGACGTCCTCCGACCAGGGCGCCGCCGGCTCGCCGTAGTGGCCGAGGAAGTAGCGGATGATCTCGTCCGGAACGTTCGCCCAGCGCTCGCCGTCCATCACGTTCCGGACGGCCTGCGTGGCGACGAGCTGAGAGACCGGCGTGACGATGATCGGGTAGCCCATCTCGGCGCGGACGCGCCCGACCTCCTCCAGCACCTCCTCGAAGAGGTCCGGCCGGCGCTGCTCCTCGAGCATCCGCTTCGTCGTCGAGACCATCCCGCCGGCGAGCTGGTGGCGGTAGTAGGTGGCGTCGAACTCCTGCGGCTGCCCCTCGGGCAGGCCCTTCTCGCGGCCGAGCCGGCGGAAGTACTCCGTCATCGCCTCGAGCGCCTCGAGGTCGAGCTCGTGGGAGAACCCCTCCGCCTCCAGGTTCCGGAGCGTGGTGCTCGCCGCCGGGTTGGACGTGCCGCGCGCGAGCGGGTCGACAGCGGTGTGCAGCACCTGGAACCCGGCCGTCAGCCCCTCCATGTAGACGAACGGCGCGAGCCCGATCGTGCAGTGGCTGTGCAGCTCGATCGGACGTCCGCCGGCCGCTGCGAGGAAGTGCGGCGCGAGCTCGCGCACCGCGTCCGGCGTCAGCAGTCCGCCGGGGTCCTTCAGGTACAGGCGGTCGATGTCCTCGCAGCCGGCGAGCGCCGCCGCCCGCTCGGCGTAGTACGCGTGCGTGTGCACCTCGCTGACCGAGTAGGTCAGCCCGACGACGACCTCTTCGACGCCCTCCTCGCGCGCCATCCGCGCGCTGCGGCGCAAGCGCTCCGGGTCGTTCGTCGGGTCGGCGAACTGGAACCGCCTGATGCCGTTGCGGACGACGCAACGGAACGAGAGCCGCATCAGCTCCTCGTCGCACGGCGCCCACGAGATGAAGCGCATGCCGGTGGTGATGTAGCTGAGCGGCGTGCTCGGCATCGCCGCCCGGACGAGGCGGAGCCGCTCCCACGGGTCCTCCTGGTGGAAGCGCACCGCGACTGCCATGTGCGTGCTCGAGCTGAAGTCGACCGCGTGGAAGCCGACCCGGTCGATCGTCGGCGCGATCGAGACGATGTCTTCGGTGGTCAGGCCGGTCGCGCTCCACAGGCTCTGGTTTCCGTCTCGCGTCGTCGTATCGACGATGCCGACGACCTCGCCGCCCTGTCGCCGGCGCGGCGGCCGCGGCCGCTCGGCGACGACCTGCCGCACGTAGAGCGAGTAGGCGTCCGTCTCGACGCTGAGCTCCTCGTCCTCGGACTCGTCGATCAGCCGCAGGATCTCGAGGACGTCGTCGTCGCTGAGCGGCATCAGGTCCGGTTGCGGGCGCCGAAGGCGTCCATGACGAGCGACATCGCCGACCCGGAGACGGCGGGCGCCTCGCGCGTCACGGTCACCGGCCGCGCCTGTAGGACGTGCAGCTTCCCGGTGCCTCGCTCGAGGGCCCACTCGACGTCCTGGTGCGAGCCGAAGTGCCGTTCGACCGTCTTCGCGAGCGCGACGAGCTCCACCAGCCGGTCGTCCTCCAGAGTAGGCACGTCGCGCCGCTCCGCCGGCACCTCGACCCGTGCCGTCCCGCGCCCGTCCGGCGCGACCACGTACTCGATCGCCTTCGAGTTGATCGCGCGGCGGACCACCTCGCCCGTCACCTTGCTGACGAGGTACTCGTCGGGGTTGGTCTCGCCGCCGACGACCGCGAGCCCGAGGCCCCAGCTCGCGTCGACCGCGACCACGCTCGGGTCGCCGCTGACGGGGTTGCACGTGAACAGCACGCCCGAGACCTCGGCGTCGACCATCTTCTGGACGGTGACGCCCATCGCCGCCTCGCCCGCGCCGAGCCGCGCCCGGTAGGCGACGGCGCGCTCGGTGTGGAGGCTCGCCCAGCAGCGAAGCACGGCCTCGCACAGCTCGTCGACGCCGCGCACCCAGAGGTAGCTCTCCGCCTGGCCGGCGTAGGACGCCTCCTGGCTGTCCTCGCCGAGCGCGCTCGAGCGGACGGCGACCGGCGGCTCGCCGAGCTCCGCGTAGCGCGCCGCCAGCTCGTCGCGCAGCTCTGCGGGGACGACCTCGCGGAACGCGCGGTAGGCGCTCGCGCCGATCGCGAATCCCGGCGGCACCGGGATCCCGGCGGCGAGCAGCTCGCCCAGGTTCGCGCTCTTGCCGCCGAACTCGGCGGCATCGTCCCGCCGCAGCTCCGCGAGCAGGCGCGTGTGTCCCACGGCAGCTAGTCGAGGATCGTGACGACGCCGTTGGAGCCGTCGACGCGGATCGTCTGCCCGGTGCGGATCTGCGCGGTCGCCCGGCCCGTGCCGACGACCGCCGGCAGCCCGTACTCGCGGCAGACGATCGCCGCGTGCGACATCACGCCGCCGATGTCGGTGACCACGCCGGTGACCTTCGGGAAGATCGGCGCCCACGCCGGCGAGGTGATCGGACAGACGAGGACGTCGCCGTCGCGAACGTCGGCGATCTCGTCGAAGGTGATCACGACGCGGGCCGGCCCCTCGACGACGCCCGGCGCCGCCGCCGCGCCCGTCAGCTCGGCGCCGCCTTCCTCCGCGCGCGCCCACTCCTGGACGCGCTGCGTCGTCACGCCCCAGAGCATAATCACGGCCGGGTCGGTGATCGCCTCGGGCGTCGCGCCGATCGCCGGCGGCGGCGTCCACTCGCCGAGCTTCCGCAGGATCTCGCGGCGGCGCGCGACGATCGGCGGCCAGTGGTGCGGCCCGAGCGCCGCGCCGCCGGTAGCCCACGTAAGCAGCAGCTCGTCGAGCGCGCTCGCCACCTCGTGGCGGCCGAGGTGGAACACGTCCTCCGCGTCCTCGAGGAAGCCGTGCCGCGCGAGCAGCGCGCCGAACTCGCGCACCTTGTTCCACCAGCGGGTGAGGAACCAGTAGTCGCAGTAGAACTTGTGCTCCTCGACGAACGGGAAGACGGTCCGCGAGAGCCTGAGCAGGTCGTCGAACGCCTTGCGGCCCTCCTCCGGGAGCAGCGCGCCGTACTCCTCCGCGAGCCGGTCGCGCTCTGCGCGGATCTCCTCGGTCGGCCGCTCCACCTCCTCGCCCCGCTTCAGCGCGGCGACGTAGCCGATCAGCGAGGCGTACGGGATGCTCGGGTCGTCGAGCCAGCTCCGGTAGAAGTGGTAGAGGCCGTCGCCGGTCGCCATGTTGAACCACGGGTCCTTGACGCGCTCGAGCTCCTCGAGCCAGGCCCGGCCCTCGTCGCTCGCGGCGAGCTCGGCCTCGATCTCGTCAGGCGTCCGCCCCTCCGCGAACGCGCCGTCGACGCCCTGCTCGAGCGCGAGCCTCGCCAGGCGGCGCAGCTCCGCGTCGGGCCGGAAGAGGACGACGTCGATCCCGGCGACCATCTGCGCGACGTGCTGGTCGGGGATGTCGGGCAGGTGCTGCTTGCAGAGGTCGGCGAATGTCAGGTACGCGCCGTACCCGAGCAGCAGGAACTCGAAGTGGTGCTGCCACATCAGATCGCCGCAGCGGAGCGTCCGCTGGTACGCGTCGAGCACCTCGACGTAGGCGGTGTTCTTCTCGTCCCGCTCCATCACCTCGTCGGGCTCGTAGTCGGGCAGGTCGGGGACGCGGAGGCTCGTGATCTCCTCGATCAGCGCCTCCATCTTCTTCTTGAAACCCTCGTAGAGCTCGTCCCAGTGCTCGTAGTAGTAGCCGGCGCGGCGCTGGAAGAACGCGGCGCGCTCGGCGATCTTCTCAGGGTCGGTGACCGGGTTGCCGGAGATGTAGACGTAGCCGTTGACGATCCGGTAGTCGATCCCCATCGCCACCGGCAGCGCGAAGAAGCGGTTCTGCCACTCGCCGAGCGCCTGGTACGGGGCGTCGATGCACTGCACGTCGAACGCCGGCATCGGCACCGGGAAGTGCATCGAGTTCCAGAACCAGAAGCGGTTCTCGTCGACCTCGCGCCTGCCCTCGGCGAAGAGCGCGTGGTACGGGTACATCTCCTCCCAGCCCTCGCAGCCCGGGGGAGTCTCGATCTCGTAGGGGCTCGGGAACGCGCTTGTCTTCGCAGGCGCGGCCATGCCCTTGTATACCACTATCCGTGCGGCGAGTCCGACAATTCGAACTGGGCGGCCCGGACGTGCTGGTCGTCGAGGACGTGCCGGCGCTCGAGCCAGGGCCGACCGAGGTGCTCGTCCGCGTCGCCGCCGCTGGCGTCAACCCGGTCGACTGGAAGGTGCGCGCCGGCGGCGGGTTCCTCGGCGAGCCGCCGTTCACGGTCGGCTGGGACGTCGCCGGGACGGTCGAGGCGGTCGGCCGCGGCGTCACCTGGCTCGCGCCCGGCGACCGCGTCTTCGGGATGCCGCGCTTCCCGCGCGAGGCGGCCTGCTACGCGGAGTACGTCGTCGCGCCGTCGCGGCAGCTGGCGCGGACGCCGGAGGCGTGGTCGGACCTCGAGGCCGGCGCCGTCCCGCTCGCGGGGCTGACGGCGTGGCAGGCGCTGGTCGAGACCGCGGGGGTGGGCGAGGGCTCGCGCGTGCTCGTGCTCGGCGCCGCCGGCGGCGTCGGTCACCTCGCCGTGCAGATCGCGAAGGCGCGAGGCGCGTGGGTCGCCGGCACGTCGTCGGTCGAGAAGCACTCCTTCCTCCGCGAGCTCGGCGTCGACGAGCCGCTCGACAAGGACGGGCCGCTCGAGGTCGACGTCGAGGTGGTCTTCGACGCGGTCGGCGGCGGCGCCGCGCTCGCCGCGCCGCCGGACGCGCGGGTGGTCACGGTCTCCGGCGCATCGGTCGAGCCGCTCCGCGAGGCGGGCCGCGACGCGGTCGCGCTGCTGGTCGAGCCGGACCGAGGCGGGCTCGAGGGCCTCGTCGCCGCCGGTGTCCGCCCGCACGTCGAGGCGACCTTCCCGCTCGAGCAGGCGGGTGCGGCCCACGCCCTCGGAGAGCGGGGCCGCACCCGCGGCAAGATCGTCCTCGTTCCCTAGACGGTCGCCTGCTGCCGCCAGGAGCCGACCGCGTACTCCGTGCGGGCGACCTCCGAGTAGGGCACCGGTGAGACGACGGCGCGGATCTCCACCTGCCGGTGCCGCTCGACGACCGGCTTCGCGGAGCCGCCGTCCTCCTCGCCCCAGACGAGCACGACCTCGGTGCCGACCTCGACGTCCGTGTTCACGTACCCGAGCGAGAGCATCGAGCGCTCGTTGTACGAGTAGCCGGAGAAGGTCGAGACGCCGACCTGCTCGCCGTCGAGGAGGAGCTTGTCGTGCGGCCAGGTCGAGTAGTTCGAGAGCGGCAGGTCGATGTACTTCGCCGGCGTCTCGCGGCCGAAGAGCGAGTGCATCGCGTCGGCGACGTCGTCGCCGTTCCAGGCGAGCGTCACCTTCCGGCGCGGCCCGTCCTCGCCCATCGCCTCGAGCGCCTCGCGGCCGACGAAGTCGTGGTCGAACTTGACGTGCCCCCAGTAGCCGAGATCGTGGGGGGTGACGTAGTAGTCCTCGATGTCGTCGGAGTAGAAGGAGCCGCCCAGCGAGCCCGTCGCCTCGTAACCGTTCGCGGGCAGCCACTCGCGGTAGGCCTTCATGTCGTCGCCGGTGAAGACCGCCGGCAGCGGGCAGGGGATCCAGCCCGACTCGAGCGTGTTCGTCGCGTAGACGCGCGAGCCGACCTGCCGCAGGCCGTGGTCCTCGCCCGCGGCGACGATCGCCGCGCGAACGTCCTCGACGTCCTCCCACGGCCCGAACAGCTCGCGGCCGGCGACGCCTGACATCCCGTGGTGGAGCGCGCGGACCCGCTTCCCGGCGATCTCCACCCAGTCCCAGTTGAAGAACTTGGTCTCGGGCAGCGCGCCGCCGATCGCCTGCTCCAGCACTTGCATCGCATTCGGCCCCTGCACCTGGAAGCGGTAGAGCTTCCGCTTGCCGGTCGGGTTGACGGCGGTGCGCTCGTCGCGCTCGAAGGAGACGTCGTAGTCGCCGGTCTCGCCGTGGAACTGCACCCAGTTGTGCGCCGACGGCCGGCCGACGAGCGAGACCAGGTCGTCCCCGAGGAAGAAGAGGATCGCGTCGCCGATCACGTAGCCGCGCGGGTTGCAGCAGACGAACTGCTTCGCCCTGCCGACGCCCGCGTTGCCGAACGTGTTGACGCCGAGGTCGGAGAGGAGGCGGATCGTGTCCGGCCCCGAGATGTAGAGGTCGGTCATGTGGTGGGACTGGTCGAAGAGGGCCGCCGTCTCCCGCCAGGCGATCTGCTCGTCGCGCCAGTTCGTGAACTCCGCGGGAACCTTCGGGTAGACGTACGGGCCGATCTGCGAGTTGCGCGCCAGCTCGACCGG
>Ga0070741_10015873_pt1 | contig 12676 bp, 9 predicted proteins | sample Coa_R1_4_FD_66440 | JGI IMG/M metagenome (GOLD analysis project Ga0070741, IMG submission 66440) | Surface soil microbial communities from Centralia Pennsylvania, which are recovering from an underground coalmine fire - Coalmine... | ecosystem: Environmental > Terrestrial > Soil > Unclassified ...
GCCTCACATAGCGTTTGAAGCCCGGCTTGGCGTCGGGAACGACGTCGGCAAGGGCCATGTCCGCAATCGCGATCATATGGCGCGCACGCTCTTCGAAACCATTCAACTCGCCGCCGGCATATTTCACCGGCCGTCCCATCTGCAGCGAAATTTCCGGTCCGATCTCTGCGCGCATCGCAAGCATCGCATCGACCGCGGCCGAACAAAGCTTTGCGCGCTCGGCAAGCGGTACTTCGCGCCACACCCCCTGCGCCTTGCGTGCCGCGGCGACGACGTCCGCGATCTCCTTCGCGGATGACGTCGATTTGCGCGCGACCTCGCGGCCGTCGATCGGAGAGACGCAAACAATATCCGGCATGGTCATTTTCCCGTCACCAGACCGCCACGGCCTGCGTCACCAAGTTATTGATTCTATTGTGTTTTCAGTAGCGCTCAAATCCGCGCGCCAATTCCCAATCGGTGACGCGGCGGTCGTATTCGAACTGCTCCCATTTCGCCGTGTGGACATAGTGATCGATCACGCCGTCTCCAAAAGCCGCGCGCAGCATCTTCGATTTGGCGAGGCTGTCGGTTGCATCGCGCAAGGTCTTCGGCACTTCGGGCAGCTTCTCGCCGTGATACGCATCGCCCGAATGCGGCGCGCCGAGCGTGAGCTTCTCCTCGATACCGGCGAGACCTGCCGCGATCAGGCCGGAAAAGGCGAGATAGGGATTGAGGTCCGCGCCACCGACGCGGCACTCGATCCGGATCGCCTTTGATTTTTCGCCGCACAGCCGGAAGCCGGCAGTCCGGTTGTCTCTGCTCCACACCGTCTTCGTCGGCGCAAAGGTTCCAACCTGGAAGCGCTTGTACGAATTGATGTAGGGCGCAAGAAAATAGGTGATGTCGCGCGCGTATTTCAGTTGGCCCGCAACGAACGAGCGCATGGTCGGCGACATGCCGTATTCCGCCTTCGCATCGTAAAATAGCGGTGTCTTGCCATCCGCGCTCCACAGGGAAACGTGAACATGCGAGCTCGAACCGGCGAGCCCGTAATTCCACTTCGACATGAAGGTGACGGCCTTGTCCTGCGCGCAGGCCATCTCCTTGATGCCGTTCTTCAGGATGACGTGATTGTCCGCCATGTCGAGCGCGTCGGCGTAACGCACATTGATCTCTTCCTGCCCCGGCCCCCACTCGCCTTTCGAGTTCTCGACCGGGATGCCCGCGCCCTGCAGGCCCTTGCGCACCGCGCGCATGAAACCTTCTTCCTTGGTGGTCTGCAGGATGTGGTAGTCCTCGATATATTGTCCGGCGGTCTTCGGCTCGCGCCAGCGCTTGGCCGCGATCTCCTCGTACTTTTCGTCGAACAGATAGAATTCGAGCTCCGACGCACAGAACGCCCGCATCTTCGCCTTGTCGAGCCGCGCAATCTGCGACTTCAGCATCGCGCGCGGCGAGTGCGGCAGATCGTGATGGTGATGGTCGAGCACATCGGCAAGGACGAGCGCGGTGCCTTCAAGCCACGGCAGCCGGCGCATCGTCCTCATGTCCGGCTTCAGGACGAAATCGCCGTAGCCCTTCTCCCAGCTCGACACGGCATAGCCCGGCACCGGCTCCATATCGATGTCGTTGGCGAGAAGATAATCGCAGGCATGCGTCTCTTCGTGCGCGCCATCCACGAAGTATTCGGCCTGGAAGCGTTTACCCATGAGGCGGCCTTGCATGTCCACCATCGCGACCACAACCGTGTCGATGGCGCCCTGCTTCACCGCCTTTTTCAGTTCGTCCAGTGTGAGATTACCTGGCATGCACGCCCCCAAATGAATTAGTACGTTTTCGTGGCCGCCGCGACGCATTCGTCCAGAATGTCGATCGCGCGATCCATCTCAGCTTGCGTCGTTGTGAGCGGCGGCGTCAGCGTCAGCACGTTGCCGAACGAGGTCTTGAACGACAGTCCGCGGTCGAGCGCCAGATACATCACCTTTTCGGCCGCCTTGTTGGCGGGCGTCTTGGCGGCGCTGTCGGTCACGAGCTCGATGCCAAGCAGAAGCCCGCGCCCGCGCACGTCGCCGATCAATTCGTGCTTGTCCTTCAGCTTGTTCAGTCTCGTCAGGGCTGCAGCACCGACCTTCGCAGCGTTTTCGACAAGCTTCTCATCTTCGATAATCTGAATGGTCGTCAGAGCCGCGCGCGCGGTGACCGGATTTTTCTCGTGCGTGTAATGGCCGAAAGCATAATCCGCGCCGACATCGAGTTCGGGGGTGGCAATCACCGCCGCAATCGGCAAAATGCCGCCGCCGAGCGATTTCCCGACAACCATCATGTCCGGCACGACCCCGTCGTGTTCGCTCGCAAACATCTTGCCCGTTTTGCCAAGCCCCATCGGGATTTCGTCGAAGACGAGCAGCGTGCCATGGCGGTCGCAAATCTCGCGCACCGTTTTCCAGAATCCCGATGGCGGTATATACGGCACCGCGCGAATGGGCTCCGCGATGAAGGCGGCAACGTCGCCTTCGCGCCCAAGCACGTAATCGATCATGCGCGCGCAGACATTGCCGGACTCTTCGGGCGTCTTGCTCCCGTAGGGGCAGCGATAACTTGAGAATGGCGCGACGTGCTCGGCGCCCGGCATCAGCGGCCCGATCGGGCCGGAGCGGAACAGCGCCTCGCCGCCGACTGCCGCCGATCCATAGCCCGCGCCATGGAACGCATCCCAGAAGGAGAGCGTCTTGTAACGACCGGTCGCGGTGCGCGCGAGCTTGATCGCGACCTCGACCGCGTCCGATCCCCCGGTGGTGAAAAGGACCTTGCTCAATTTTCCCGGCGCGATCTGGCCGAGTTTTTCGGCCAGCAACACTGCGGGCTCCGACGCGTAACGGCGCGGTGTGAACGGCAGCGTCTCCATCTGCTCGGCGATCGCGCGCTTCAAGCGCGGATGACCGTAGCCGATGTGATGTACGTTGTTACCGTGGAAATCCATGTAACGGCGGCCGGCGGTATCCTCAAGATAGATGCCTTCCGCCTTCACGATGGCATTGAGGCACGGCGTCGACACCGACTGATGCAGGAAGGCGCGGGCGTCGCGTTCGAGCATGGCCTTCGCCGCAGCGTCCAGGTTGCGCTCCGCCCACGCGCGGCGTTCCGGGGTGATATTGGTATCGCTCTCGGACTGCGCCGGCGCTTTGGACACCGAGCCCTCCATCAGCGCCGCCGCCACGCTTGCAGCCGCATGAATACGAAGCGGTCGAGCAACACGTGCAGGAGCTTTACGCCGAGCGCGGTTGCGACGATCATCGTGGCCATCGCCGCAGCGCCCGCGGTCACGCCGGCCTCGTCCATGTGTACGATCGCGATCGAGGCAAGCTTGCTGTCCGGCCCGTAAAGGAAGATCACGGCGGAGACGGTGGTCAGCGCATTGACGAAAAGATAGACGGCGATGTCGAGGATCGCCGGCATGCAAATCGGTACCGTGACACGGCGGAACGTGCGCCACACCGACACTTTCAGCGACGCCGACACGGACTCAAATTCCGGATCGATCTGCTTCAGGGCCGTAAGCGCGGTGATATGCGCCACAGTGTAGAAATGCGCGATGCAATTAATTACCAGCACGCCCATCGTCGCGTACATAACGTTGAGCGGATTCCATTTCGCATTGAAGAAAAAGACATAGCCAAGGCCGAGCACGAGGCCGGGCACCGCCATCGGAAGCATCGCGAGGAAATGGGCGAGTGCGCGGCCTCCGACCTTCGATTTCTCGACAACGTAGGCGCCGGTGAAGACGATGACCGTACCGATGATGGCCGTCAGCACCGCAAGCCTGAGAGAATTGAAATACGGCCACCATCCATTGGCATCGAATTGGCCAAAATCGTAGTTACGAAGGGTCAGCGACAGATTATATGGCCAGTAGGTGATGAAGGACGCCCAGACCGCCGTGCCAAGCATGATGACGATCAGCGCACCGATGAACAGCGCATAGATCGAGAGGATCGTGTCGCGCATCCGGTTCCGCTTCGGCTCGAGCGGAACCGCGCGCGCCGAGAGAAGCGAGACCTGCTGGCGCTGCACAATCCGGTCGATGAAGAACGCAAGGGCGGCCGGAATAAGCAGGATCATGCCGACGACCGCACCCATCGAGAAATTCTGCTGCCCGACCACTTGCTTGTAAGCGTCGGTCGCGAGCACGTTGAATTGCCCGCCGATCACCTTGGCAATGCCGAAATCGGTCACCACCAGCGTGAACACGACGAAGCTCGCATTGATCAGGCCGTATTTCACGCCCGGTAGCGTGACGGTGAGGAAAATGCGGGACTTCTTTGTGCCGAGCGCATCGGCGACCTCGTAAAGGCGCGCGTCGGCCAGGCCGAGCGCGGCAACAAGGATGATGAGTGCGTGCGGGAAACAATAGAAGACTTGCGCGATCACGATCCCGATCGGCCCGTAGATCGTCGCACCGAACAACCACGATTTCAGAAGGCCCTGATTGCCGAACAGATAGATGAGCGATATCGCGGATAGAAGCGACGGCGCGAACAGTGGCAAGAGCGCGATCGAATAGAATAGCCCCCTCGCCTGCAGGCGCGTGCGCGTCAGCGCATAGGCGTAGATGAAGGCCAGGGGGATGACGATCGCGGTCGAGAGAACCGCGACCCAGACGCTGTTGTAAACGGACGCGAACAGTGTCGGTGTGGAGAAATAGCGGACATAATTCGCGAGCCCGACGAAGGTGCCGTCCGGCGCCTCGAAGCTCTTCGACAGAAGAACCCAGAGCGGAAATGCGATTGAAATCGCAAGCCACGCTATCAAAAGCAAAAGTCCGGCGCGCGTCAGCCAGATATCGGCCGGTGTGCGCTTGAACACGGACACGGACGGCGGCTGACCTAACGTTGCGACGCTCACTACAAAACCTCAGGTCTTGGCGAAGACGCGCAGCGCTTCGGGTGGAAGTGCGATCGTCATCTTCTGACCCTGCGCCACGGAGAAGTCGCGCATCAGGTTTGCAGAGAAATCAGCAAGGATCGTCACGCCCGGCGCGCCGTCCGGCTCGAGCCGAGCGCGGGAAAAAGAGCCGAGAAAATCGATTCCGGCGACACGCGCCTGGACTTGATTGGCGGTACCGTTGAGATTGCGCACACGCACTTCCTCCGGCCGGAATCCGATCCGAACCGGCGTGCCGCTCGTAAAATTCACGCCATTGGCATAGGAAAGATCAAGTCCGCCGAGACGCACCTTGCCGGGTCCCGCCACCTCTGCGTCCAGAAAGGTCATGCTGCCGACGAAATCTGCGACAAATGCGCTTGCCGGGTTGCGATAAATCTCCGACGGCGAGCCGATCTGTTCGATCACGCCCTGGTTCATCACCACGATCCGGTCGGCCATCGACAGCGCCTCTTCCTGATCGTGTGTCACCATAATGGTCGTGACGCCGAGCCGGCGTTGCAGGGCCTTGATCTCCTCGCGCAAGCGAAGTCGCACGCGCGCATCGAGCGCAGACAACGGCTCGTCGAGCAGAAGTAACCCGGGCGACGTCGCGAGCGCGCGCGCAAGCGCCACCCGCTGTTGCTGGCCGCCGGACAACTGCACTGGATACTTCATTTCCTGATCGGAAAGGCCAACGAGCGTCAGCAGCTCGCGCACGCGCGCGACGACGTCGGCACGCGATTTGCCGCGGTTCACGAGCCCATAACCGACATTGGACGCAACGGTGAGATTGGGAAACAGCGCGTAGGATTGGAACACGATGCCGAAATCCCGCGCGGACGGCGGCAAGCGCGAGACGTCGCGCCCCGCCATCTCGATCGTTCCCTGATCCTGCGGATCGAGCCCCGCGATGGCGCGGAGAAGCGTCGTTTTCCCGCAGCCCGAGGGCCCGAGAAAGCAGACGAACTCGCTCTTCGCCACTTCCAGGGAGACGTCCTTCAGCGCGGTGAAGGCACCAAAGGCCTTGACCAGACTGCGGATGCGCAAAAACGGCGCGGTGGAGCCATTCGCTCCGCGCATCGCCGGTTTGGTCGTCGCTGTCATTGCGTTTGCGTCCATGCTTCTCGATGACCCGGCACGGACATGGTCAAACAGGAACGCCCCCGGGAGCAAGCCCCCGAGGGCGTTCTCGATCCTCATTTCTTGGGCGCGGCTTTGGAATCGTACCGCTTGGACCATTCCGCGAGAATACGTTCGCGGTTTTCCGCCATCCAGGTGAAGTCGTTCTTCACCATGCTCTTCTCGGCCGTCGGCGGATAGTTTTGCGGGATGTTCTGCACACCGGGCATCGCAACAACCGCGTAGCTCTTCGAATAGAGCTCGTTGGCGGCCTTCGAGGCACCCCAATCGGCGACCTTTTTCGCGAGTTCGAGATTCTTCGTGCCCTTTACGATCGCGGTCGCCTCCATGTCCCAGCCGACGCCTTCGGTCGGAACGATCACTTCGAGCGGCGCGCCCTTGGTTTTCTCCGAAGCGCCGCGCATGTCGAGAGCGATACCGGCCACCCGTTCACCCTTGGCTGCCTGTACGCATGGCGCGGAGCCAGAATGCAGATAGGTAGCGATATTCTCGTGCAGCGCATCCATGAACTTCCAGGCTTCCGCCTCGCCCATGGTCTGCATCCACGCAGCGACCGCGAGATAGCCGGTGCCCGACGATGCCGGATGCGGCATCACGATCTTGCCCTTGTATTCGGGTTTGAGCAGATCCTTCCACGACGTGGGCGCGGCAATCTTGTCCTTTGCAGCTTCCGCGGTGTTGAAGCAGATCACGCCGATGAAGGCATCCATGCCGGTCCACGTATAGGGCGGCTTGGTGTCGCGGAACTGTTCTTTCAGCGCGCTCGCGCCGGCCGGCTCATAGGTCTCGAGAAGGCCCGCCTTTTCGAACAGCAGCAGGCTCGACGCGGCGAGGCCCATTACGATGTCGGCACGCGGATTGTCCTTCTCCGCAAGGAAACGCGCGGTGATGACGCCCGTGGAGTCGCGGACCCACACGATCTCCACGCCAGGTACCGCCGCTTCTATCGACTGCTTGAACGGCGCAAGCTGATCGTTTTCGAGCGCCGTGTAGACCGTCAATGGCGTCTTCTGCGCGGCAGCAGGCCACACGGCGGCCACCGCAAGACCAAGGCCTAACAGGACCTTTGCAAGATGATTTTTCATACGACTCCCCTCGTTAAACTGCGCTTCCGGCCCGTGACTGACCATCGAGGCATGAAGCGCTTATGACACCCAGCAGCTTATTGACCGCTTTCCCCCGATGCTATCAGGCCTGCCAAGGCAATGAATAGGTCTTCACATTGGTGAAGCTCTTCATCGCCTCGACCACACCTTCCTTATAACCAAGCCCCGAATCCTTGATGCCACCGAACGGCGACATCTCGATCCGGTAGCCTGGGACTTCCCAGACATTCACGGTCCCAACTTCAAGTTCGTTGATGAACCGCGTGATGTATTCGAGCTTCGACGTGCACACGCCGGACGACAGGCCATAGGCCGTCGAATTGGAAATACGGATCACCTCGCCAATGTCGTTCGGGCAGCGGATGATCGGAATGACCGGGCCGAAGGTCTCTTCGTGGACGAGTTCGCAGTCGTAGGGCACCTTGTCGACGACAGTCGGAGGAAACAGCGCGCCTTGCCGCGGCGCTCCATGCAGCACAACCGCGCCTTTCGAAACCGCGTCGTTCACGCGCCTTTCGAACAGCATCGCGGCCTTTTCGTTGATCACAGTGCCGATATCGGTCGAAGGATCCATCGGATCGCCGGCTTTCAGCTTCTTTGCCTTGGCCAGCACAAGTTTTGAAAACTCGTCGGCGATTTTCTCTACGACGAGGATGCGCTTCACTGCTGTGCAGCGCTGCCCGGAATTCTTGGTCGCGCCCGCGACCGCAAGTTCGGCGGCCTTGTCGAGATCGGCATCCTCCATGACGATCAGCGGATCGTTGCCACCGAGTTCGAGCACGATGCGTCTGTAGCCGGCCTTTTCGGCGATATACTTTCCGACCCGCACCGAGCCGGTGAAGGTGATCAGATCGCAGTCGGGATCGGTGATCATCGCATCCTCCATGGTGGAGGGATTGCCGGTCACGACCGAGAGCATTTCCGGCGGCAGGCCCGCCTCGTAGAGCACGTCGGCGAGCGCGAGCGCTGTCAGCGGCGTCAATTCCGTCGGCTTCAGCACGACACGGTTGTTGGTCGCAATTGCCGGCGCGATCTTGTGCGACACCATGTTGAGCGGATGGTTGAACGGCGTGATCGCCGAAATCACCCCCCGCAGCGGCTGGCGCGTGGTGAAAATCTTGCGCGCCTTGCCCTGCGGAGAAATATCGCAGGAATACGTCTCACCGTCGTCCTTGATGGTGAGCTGGCCCGCGAACGAATAAACGTCGTAGGCGCGGCCCGCCTCGTACAGCGAATCCTTCCAGCATAGGCCGGACTCGGCGGTGATGATGCGCGCGAAATCTTCTTTGCGGGCACGGAGCAGCTCGGCGGTGCGAAGCAGGATCTGCTGGCGTTCGTAGCGCGAAAGCTTCGGCTTGCAGGCTGCGGCCTTCGCGAATGCCTCGCGCACATGCTGCGGCCGCGCCGCCGGCACCGTGCCGACCACCGCACCGTTATAGGGATTGAACACCTCGATCCGCTCGTCCGTTTCCACACGCTTGCCGGCGATGCGCATCGCCTCGTGGCGAACCGCGGCGACGGGTTTCGATTGCACGTTCATGCGATCACCCGATTCAGCGCGACGTCGAACACGTCGAAATTCCTGAGTTGATGCGCCGCTGGCACGATCACCTTTCGGTTCGCGATCATCGGCACGGTCTGCTCGGTGAGCCCGCCATGCGAGCGCAGCGGCTCGGTCAGCCCTGACAAGTCGTGCCTCGCCCGGCTGGTGCCGAGTACCTTATGGATCGTGGAAAGCGCGACGACGTCTCCGATGCGATCCGGCGGCAGCTCGAAGCGCCGGCAGGCATCGGCGCGCGTCAGCGCAACATCGATACCCTCCACCCCGGACAGTTTCTTCAGTACGTCCGCGGCATTTGCGCCTTCCGGCAGGTAAATCGTCGCAAACGAGCCAAGCGCCCCATGATGCGCCACATACGGATCGGTGATCGGCAGGATCACCCGCGCCGTGTCCTTGCCGAGCCAGGTATCGAACAGATCCTGCAGATAGATCACGTCCGGCTCGCCGTTCGGCAAATGCTTGTCGTTCATGCCGTGATCGGCCGTCAGCACCAGCACGCAGCCGAGCTTGTCGAGCGCGCCGACATAGCGATCCATCGTCGCGTAGAACGCGTTCGCGACATCCGAGCCTGGCGCAGCCTTGTGCTGGACGTAATCGGTCGTCGAGAGATACATCAGGTCCGGCCGCTCGCGCATCAGGATCGACACGCCCGCCGCCATCACGAATTCGGAGAGATCGGACGAATAGACCTCGGGCAATTTCATATTCAGGCGCGCGAGCACGTTCTCGATGCCGTTCTCGACGAGTGTCGCCTTGTCGGCCTTTTCCGAAGAAAACGCGATGGCGCGGCCGCTCGACATGTCAAGACCGTTGCCGAGAAGCGTGCGAAGTTTGTCCTTAGCAGTGACGACCGCCACTTTGGCGCCGGCATCGTGGAAGGCCTTCATGATGGTCGGCGCGCGCAGGAAACGCGCATCGTTCATCATGACTTCCTGTTTCGACGCCGGGTCGTAGAAATAATTGCCGGCAATGCCATGCACGGCAGGCGGCCGGCCGGTAATGATCGAGATGTTGTTCGGATTGGTGAAGCTCGGGATGACTGAGTGCGCGAGCAGGTTCGCGCCGTCTTTCATCAACCTCGCGAAATTGGGCGCAAGTCCCTTCTCGATCGCCCGCTCGATATAACCGGGCTCCGAACCGTCGATGCAGACAGCAACCGTGGGCGTCGCAGGAAACTTGTAGCTTCTGCCGTTGACGGTGACGCTCGCGTTGGTGCGGTTGAAGTTCACGGCGGCCCTATGCGGCTTTCGCGGGTTTCAGAGACGCGACGTTCATCTCCCGCAGGATATCGGCCACCGTGGCGAGCGCCCCGCGCATGTGGTCTGCGTTGAGGCGACCGATGCAGCCGATCCGGAAGGAGTCGGCCACGGTCAGCTTGCCCGGATAGATGACGTAACCGCGGTCCTTCAGCTTGTCGTAGAAAGTCTGGAACACGAATTTCGAATCAGCCGGCATGTGGAATGTCACGATGATGGGCGCCTGCAAACGGTCCGGCAAAAGCGGTTCAAAGCCGAGCGCACGCATCCCGTCGATCAGGATGCGGCAGTTCTCGGAATAGCGCTTGCCGCGTCCGGCGACACCGCCTTCCGCCTTGAATTCCACGAGCGCCTGATGGAACGCGACGATCACATGGATCGGCGGGGTGAAACGATATTGTCCGGTCTTGACGAAATTCGCCCATTGATCGTGCAGATCGAGCACGAGTGTGGTCGCGTTGCCCTTGGTCTTTTCCAGCACCGATTTGCGACAGAGGACGAAGCCAAGCCCTGGGACGCCCTCGATGCATTTGTTGGACGATGCCGCGACCGCGTCGAAGGTCACGCGGCGGCAGTCGAGCGCGATTGCGCCGAAGGCGCTCATCGCATCGATCAGGAAACTCTTGCCGAAGCGCTTTGCGAGCGCCCCAATCTCCTCGACCGGATTGAGAATGCCAGACGTCGTCTCGCAGTGAACCGAGAAAACATGAGTAATCGCTGCATCCTCTTTCAGGATTTTCTCCACCGCCGCGAGATCGGGCAACTTGTCCTCCGGCATCTCGTGCACGGCGACCGCGCGGCCCGCGATATCGCAAATCTTCTTCGCGCGCTGGCCGTACGCGCCGTTGATCAGCAGCAGCACCTTGCCGTTCTTCGGGATGAAAGTCGTGAGCATGGCTTCGACGGCGAAGGTGCCGGAGCCTTGCATCGGGACTGTGACGAAATCCTCAGCGCCATCAATGATGCCGACGAGTTCGGAGAGCACCGATTTGTTGATCGTGATGAAAGTTGCGTCGCGCGAACCCCAGTCGTGCACCATGGACTGCTTGACGGTCTTCGAGGTCGTGAGCGGGCCGGGTGTCAGCAGCAGGGGATCGCCGGTTTCGGAGGCTGGGACGGGCTTGGACGGCATGCGACGGGCTCCTCGTTGTTTTGCTTCTAGCGCGCCTGGCCCTATCGATCTAATATGAGTTTTGGATATGAGATATAGATAGTACCTATATGAATTTGACGCAGATCCGGGCCTTTCATCGCGTGGCACAGGCCGGCAGCTATTCGCTCGCCGCGCGTAGCCATGGCGTCAGCCAACCGACCCTTTCCGCGCAGGTGAAGGAGCTTGAGGCCAGCTACGGAGTCTCGCTGTTCGACCGGCGCGGCCGCGGCGTGCAACTCACGCCAACGGGCCAATCGCTCTACGCCGTCACCACCCGCTTGTTCGCGGCGGAAGAGGAAGCGGGCGCCCTCCTTGCTGGCAGCCGGGCGCTCACCCGTGGATTTCTGCGTGTCAGCGCGGACGGGCCCTATCACGTCATGCGCATCCTCGCCGAGCTGAAGCGGCGCCATGCCGGCATCACTTTTACCGTGAAAATCGACAATTCGGCCAACGTGCTCACCCACGTCCTCGAGCACGCCGCCGACATCGCGGTCACCGCGAAGATCACGTCGGACCCCCGCATCCATTCGATGAAACTGCGTGAGGACAAGCTGATCCTGTTTGTGCCGCGCGAGCACCCGTGGGCGAAACGGCGGCGGATCCGCCTCGGCGATCTGGCCGGGCACGACATCGTGGTGCGCGAGCGCGGCTCGATCACTCGTGAGGCGTTCGAGACGCGCCTCGTCGAGGCCGGAATCGTGCCGGGGTCGCTGATCGAGGTACAGACGCGCGAAGCGGTCCGCGAGGCAGTCGGGGCAGGCTTCGGCCTCGGGGTCGTATTCGACAGCGAATTCCGGGCCGATAACCGCTTCTTCGCCATCGATATCGGAGATTGCGATCTCTCGGTCGACGAGTATGTTGCCTGCCTTCAGGAGCATCGGCAGCTTGCGATTGTGCGTGCGTTCCTTGACGTGGCGCGAGACGTTGGCCGCGCGAGCGGTGCGAGGTCCGGCTCCTCAACAAAACCACTTTCTGAACCGTCTTTAGCGGACTAAGGTCGAAAAAATCACTCCACCACGCCGGCTGCTTCGACCGGCCGTGCCAGGGCTGAGGGATGTCCGGAACCGAACTCTTCGCAACGATTGTCGGCAGCGTCGCGCTTCTCCTCTGGGGTGTGCGCATGGTGCGCACCGGCATGATGCGCGCCTTCGGCGCTGCATTGCGCCGCATCATCGCAACGCGCACGCGCACGCGCTTCTCGGCGTTTCTCGCCGGGATTGGCGTGACGGGCATCCTGCAAAGCTCGACCGCGACCGCGCTCCTCCTCGCCTCCTTCACCGCGCGTGGCCTCATCGCGCTGCCGATCGCGCTTGCGGTGATGCTCGGAGCCGACGTCGGCTCCTCGATCGCGGCGCAGATCTTTTCCTTCGACATCAAATGGCTCTGGACCATCCTTGTCGGCGTCGGTGTGTTCGTCTTCATGGCGTCGGAAGCCGACAAGGCGCGCGGCATCGCGCGCATCGCGATCGGGCTCGGCTTCATGCTGCTGTCGCTGTCGCATCTCGGTGCTGCCGCGATCCCGCTAAAAGAGTCGGCGCTGTTCCGCTCGCTGCTG
>Ga0070741_10015874_pt1 | contig 12675 bp, 13 predicted proteins | sample Coa_R1_4_FD_66440 | JGI IMG/M metagenome (GOLD analysis project Ga0070741, IMG submission 66440) | Surface soil microbial communities from Centralia Pennsylvania, which are recovering from an underground coalmine fire - Coalmine... | ecosystem: Environmental > Terrestrial > Soil > Unclassified ...
CACGAGCAAGAAACACGTAGCAAGAAACACAATTACTTTCTTGCACGTTTTTCTTACGTGCAAGAGAGACGTAGCCAGCTACGTCTCTACCATCTCTGTTAGAAATACTTTTCCGCCATGCGCAACCACAGCGGCCAATCATGCCTGGAGTTGTCGTTCCATATGTCCAGCCAGTGCGGGACCGCTTTGCTATTCAAGACTGCCGAGAACTTGACGTTCTGGTCCAGGCATATGTCCCAGTTCGCCGAGCCCAACACAATCTTCATCTGCCGGTACCGGCTCAGAAACCAATCATCCGACAAATTCGGGATGTAGTCGGGAGGATTGTTGAAGTAGCAATCATTGTCGTAATAGCCGTCAAGAAACTGGTGAATGTCGAAGGCTCCGCTCATGCTGACGCAATGAGTCACGACGTCGGGATGTTTCAGGGAGAAATTCACCGCGTGATAACCGCCAAAGCTGCACCCGGTCACCGCCAGTGTCGTCCCCGCATTCTTCCAGCGGAGAAAGGGCAGGAACTCGTGCAGGAGGTAGCGCTCGTACTGCAAGTGGCGCAGGACGCGGTGACGCGGATGCGCCCCCCGGTTGTACCAGCTTTCGCTGTCCACCGCGTCGGGGCAGAAGACCTGCAATTCCCCGCTCTCGATTTTGGCAGACAGCACGCCAATCATGCCGCGATCTTCGAACTCGAAGAACCTCCCCATGGAAGTTGGGAAGACCAGCAACGGCATTCCGCCGTGACCGAAGACCAGCGCCTCCATGTCACGGTGCAGTTCCTGGCTGTAGGCCTTGTGATATTCGCGGTTCATGATGCAAGGGACGGGAAGAAGTGCCGTTCGGCCGAATAATGGTACCCGACGATGGCGTGAAAACATAGACGCACCAGCAGCCCGCCACGGCGGAGGCGAATGGGCGTAAAAAAGGCCGCTCCTCTGAGCGGCCTGTAAGCATTTAATGTTCGGGCTATCCCCCGTTAGAACAGATCCCGAGTCCGAAAGGATTCCCCTGGAAGGTAAGCGAATTGTTCACCGATGTACTGGCCGGCGCTCCAAAGTAAGGCAGGAACACCAGATCCTGAAGGTTATAGGTGAACCCGTTCAGGGTGTAAGGGAAGCCTCCGTAGTTGGCGAAACCTTCTTCCGGATCGCCGTTCTCAAGAATGCCGCAGGAAACAGTGTTGCCGTTGACATTCACGACGAGGGGGTCGTCCATCCATTCGCCGAGCTCGTGCGAGAGGGCGGAAACGTCTTGCGCGAACGCGCCGGAGGTGCCGATATAGCTGGCCTGGGCGTATGCCTGGGGAGCGGCGAGAGTGCCAAATGAACTATGGTATCCGCCAATGCAACAGCCGCCGAACTGGGTCAGATAGACATTGTAGGTAACGAACAGCGGGAGCGAATTGGGCACGATTTGCGTGTGATTTTTCATGTAGTTCTGAATTTGCGCGTCGAACCAGAAAATGTCAGCCAGTCCGACCCGCACCCCGAATTCCGTAGCAACTCTCCCCACGCTTGCTGGAACCGTGAGCACCAGTGCTGGTAATACCGTGGGCTTGGAAAGAAGCACATGGTATCCGGTGTGGCTCGACACCTGGCCCCAGAAGTTCGCGCGCTGGTAGGCGTCGATGTATTGCGTCACCCCCACATGGGTGCCGCCCGAGGTGAAGTCCATCTTCTGAAACAATGGCGAGTTCAGAATGTTCTGGCCTGCGCTCAGGCCGTTGGATTGCTTGGCGCCCGGACTGAAGGTTACGGTGCCTGTCGACGTCTTGTAGGACAGCACAACCGGAATCGCGAATACCTGGACGGTCGTGCTCGTGCCGGTCGAGGGATCGGTTCCCACCATGTTGTAGTTGTAGGTTGTTCCGAGATAGCTGAAGCTTCCGTTCCAGGTGGTGAGCGGTGTGGCAGGTGGGGCGGCAGTTTTTTGCAGTTGCGGTTGCAGCCTCACATAACGCGGGTGAGCGGGCATGGTGTCTTCCTGTGCGATTGCGGCGCCCGTGATGCACGGGATCACGCAGAGTGCTGCAAGCACTCTGAGCACACTAACTCGTTGCTTCATTGATTCTCCTTCTTGGTTGAGCGAACTGGTTGTTGGAGCACCGGATCATGTACCAGGAGTCCACAAGCTCCTGGGAAACGGGGGAAAAGATGGGAACGATTCTGCTGACCTGAGCAGACGGATGTCAATGTGAATGTTTTTGCAGTGCTACCGCTTCGCCAGCGGGGAAGGACCCAGGAAAATCAGCCGGCAACTTGCTCCCTGCAGCAATCGGCTGCGCACGCCATCGGGAGGGCAATCCGACACGGCGGCCTCACCGGTGACGGACAGATCATTTTCGACACCGGCTTCTAGCGTTTGTACAAGAAAATTGCCAGGGCCACCAGAGCGACCGTGATGACCCACAGGATGATATTTTTGCTGCTGCTCTTGTTTTCGTCTGCCATAGCGGAAGTACAGCATACCTGTGAATCAGGTTCAAGTCCCGTGTTAATTTCCCCACGAAAGCTATTCAGGGTTTTGAGGCAGCGTTGCTTGTACCAGAGCGCTGGTAACCGGTGAATTTCACGATCTCCCGTATGTGAATCGACTCGACTCCGAAGTGTAACGTATCGTCCACCCGGGCATAGGCGGGGAACCAATTGCCATCTACGATCTGGCGATAGCCCACGAACGTTGGACGGACCTCGATGGGCTGCTTCTTTTTTTTCTTCGCAATCATTTCTGGAACGCTCTTGCCGCACAGCTTTACCATCTGCAGGTCGCGATCATCCACCCAGATGCGCCCCTGGAAGTACCTCTTGTTTTTTTCCAGGCTCTTCGGTTCCACCTGGAAGACATAGGTGTCGAGGTCATCAACGTGTTGCCGCCCCGCATAAGTCAGATTGTATTGAGGAGCTTGCTCGGAAGTTAAAAGCCAGGGCATGAAGGTCCGAATGTCCTCTTTATCGGTGTCCGACAGCTGGACTCCGCGCAGCGTTGACACCTCGGCAAAGCTTACGTTGTCGACGCGCCGGCCTTTTTCGTCATAGGAGACGCGGGTGATCTCGTGAAACTGGCCGTCCACCGCGTTGCCATCGAGTGTCTGCACCAGCAGGTCTTGGGTGAATGTGTACCGCGCTCTCGCGGCCTGAACCTTATCTTCGTTAGCCACCAGTTTCTGGATCAGTTCCTGGCTCGACATGTTCCGGGGCGGAGACGTGTCGAGGGGCGCACCGGCATCAGCGCAGTCGGTTTGTGCCTGGGTTGCCGCAACGCAAACCCAAAGCAGAAGGGCGCAAACGGCCGCGTCGCGGCCCCGGCGGATAAATTTGTGGAATGAATATCTGCCCGTCATGAGATCTTGGCGTTCAGCGGAAACATACACCTCCAAAGCACCAATGGTAAACCGTCGACCCGCAAGCGCCTGGGCAGTCCGCACAACTTCTCCCGGCTGCGCAAAGTCTTGCATCTAGGTTTAAAGGTTATGCATAAAAGCAACAAAACAATGTAATTCATCGTGGAACTGAGGTTGCAGTCTGAACTGGTGAATTAGGAAGAACACTATGCGAACCACGCTACTCGTCTTGATCATTTTGTGCAGTGCGGCGGCGTTCGGCCAGACCACTGCGGCCGTCATTTCCAGCCAACCACAGGTTCTCCGCATGACGGATCATCCCATGCACGCGGATACAACGCCGATGGCGACTGAGCATTCGCTGGTCGGCGGCGGACCGAGCACCTACACCTATGCCCAGGGAGAGCGTCCACTCTGGGAATTTGGCCCGGTCTCTGAGCCGGCGCGCCCCTTGGGTGACGTTGCCCGCGAGTACCGTAAAGAGAAGCAGACCACCAGGAAAGCGGGGATGATCCTGGAAAAGCAAGGATCCTAGTTCACGGCAGCGCAGGCTCCGCTCCGCCTTCCCGCAGAACAGAACCAGCATTCTGCGGTTCGGACAGTCTGCCTGCCTGCATTACATTTCCAGCATCGCACACCCGGATTCACAAAACGATTCCCCCATCCCTGGCATCACACCACTACAATTAAGATTCTGAATAGCGAAGCCGCTGGTTGGAATTGCGAGCGGAGGGGGCAGTCTTTTTCCCAGAGTGGAGGAAATTCAGGAATGATGCCAGGCAAGACGCACGGGGTGCTGGTGTGTTTGATGATCTTGGTTGCAGTCCCAGCCTACTGTCAACGGGGTACTTTCGGGATTGACGTGGGACAGAGCACCGACAAGTTCGGTGCTGTGCCCTCGGACAGTGGGCTGGTGGTCGGCCTCGATGGAGAGATTGCCGTTCTCAAGGCCAACCAGAAAGACGGCGGCGCCAGCATCGTCGCCGGGGGCGAGATCCGCCTGCCCAGCGATACTCAACATCATGCCAAGGAATTCGCGATTTTCGTGGGCCCCGCCTTTCAATATCGCAACCTGACCATCGAGGTCCATGCCCAGATTCGTAAAATCTATACTCCACCTTCGACTGTGAATAATCAGGTATTCGTTCGCGACAAGATCGAACTGCTCGAAATCCCCCTGGTATTGAGATATAAATTTGGACCGGCCAAGCGCACCTTTATCGAGGCGCAGGGCGCGCCGGAATTCACCCCCCGTTTTCGCGCGAACGGATCGCTGGCCCCGCTGCCGAACCCTCACTTTGATCACGGCTACTTCGTCCGGGGAACGGTCGGCTATCTGTTCGGCAAGTACTACGCCAAGGCCAGCTATGAGACCCGGTACTTCAAATTTCTGGCCGACCCGTTCAATCCCAATAATCTGTACAACTGGCGGACCAATGTGATCTCAGGCGGCGTCGGATTCTCGTTCTGACGCGAAAACAGACGTAGAGACGTAGCTTGCTACGTCTTCGCGGGCTCAAGACGCAGCAAGCTGCGTCTCTACGGGAGCGCAAAGCGGAAGATTGAGGATTGCGGGTGTTCCGCGATTTTCTTGAAGGCCGGGTTTTCGGCGAGCACATGCTCCTGCTCGGGATTGTGGTAGAGGATATATGCCGGCATTCGATTTCGATGCAGGCACGCCGTAATGTTAGCCAGCACGCGGCGTAGGGGTATCTCCGGGAAAGGATTGAACAGGTAGAGAATCAGCGGCGCCGCCGGAAGGGGAAATTTGGTTGCATCCGCGCACAGCGATTCGATCGCAAAACACCTCTGCGAATGATTCTTGTACCGGGAGAGATTCTGCCGGGAAACCTGGTTCAGCGCCGGAAGCAGTTCGACCCCGATGATGCGCTGGAACGGGTAATCGGCTGCCATCATGAGGGTGCGGCCCTTTCCCGACCCTAGATCGACAAAGACGAATTCCGCGAAATCCAGGTTCATCACATCCCGCAGCATCTGCAGCATTTCGTGGAATACAGCGGGCTCGGTCGGCTGGTACAGCGAATAGAATTCACCGAGCAGCCGTTCGCGCCATCCGACTCCGCCGCTCATGGTGTTTACGCGGTGCTCCCAGTCGAAGTCGAAATCGCCGTACATCCGGCGCTGTCGTTCCGGGGTGGAGTTGCGGACAAAACTCCACACCGCCTTGAGCAAACCGGCCGTAGCCCCCAGCCGGCTGCCGCTCTGGCGCAGGTCCCGCCAGTATTGTTTGCCGGCAGTTAACACACCCGGGGGTTTCGGAGCGGTGGAGTTCATGGCAATTCTCATCACTCAGTTTATTTGAATCGCCGTTCCCGGGCAGAGGTGGGCGAACTGCGTCACAGCAGATAATGTTTGGAGGCTACGACTTGCTGTGGAATTTGGGCGGGCCCGAAGGCTTGTAGTCAGGAGGGATTCCCTTGGTGATGAATGGGAAATCTTCCGGCTTGGAGACCTGAACCTGGCCATCAAAGCTGAGAATGTAGGGGTTCCCATCGGGATCGACGGGGATGCCCCGCAAGTGCTCCGCGGCGGCGAGTTCCCATAGGCTGGTGGGCAGCCGCCCATTCTGTTGCTCAAAGCGGCTGACCGCCTGCTGCAGGCGAGTGACTTCTTCGTCGACGCGGATAGAGCGCAGGTGCTCGATGGCGTTCTGGCGAATATTGGATTCGGTGCTGGATTCGTAGGTGGCGGTCCAAAGCATGCGCGCCGTTTCGTAGTCATTGGCATGCTCGGCCATTTGCGCAGCCAACAATTTCAAAAAAGGATGAGCGTTTGGCACCTTCGATCCTTGTTCGAATACTTCTGCCGCCCTCTTGTAGTCCTTCAGTTCAGTGTAGTAAACGAAGCCCAGGTCATAGTAGAGGTGCCAGTTGTCGGGATTGTTCTGGATTCCATACTTCATCAGTTCGATGGCGCGCACCGGTTCTCCCGCGCCATTCGGCGGGGCTGGGGCCAGGAAGCTTGCGCCGAACTGGTAGGCAGGAATCATGTGGGGATCGAGGGCGGTGGTGATCTCGAGCAGGGGTGCGAGTTCGTTGTAGGTGCGCGCGCGCTCGTAGTGCCGATGCCCGAAGTATTGCACCGTGCGCGTCCAGTAAATGCAGGCCATCAGCCCATCGAAGCCCAGGCTGGTGCGCTTCACCATTTTCGGAGAGCTGATGTAGAGCACGTCTTCGAGGACGGCGCGGGGGCGGATCTCGTCCACCCGGTGCAGCAGCAGGACGCTGGCGCCCATGGACAGGATCAGACAGGTGGTCGCGATCAGCTGGGTGCGCCGCCGGGGCGTCATCGCAGGTCTCTCCGGATTGAGCGCCGAAACATCATTTCAGATTCCTGCGCTCAAAGATCAGGACCGCGCCGCTCAGGGCCATGGCGGTGTAAAAGAGCGCGTAAAACGTGTTTTGCAGGATGAGTTGCCCGCCCACGGCCTGTTGATGCGCCACAGCACTGATCACGTTAAGCGTAGAAAAATTGGGCACCAGATAGGAGGCCCCGGTGGCGATCCAGCGGGTGATGCCGTGAGTCATCGCGGCAAACCCCCGCAGGTCATCGGCAAAGCTGCCGATGATGAACAGCGAGAAGGTAAAAACCGCCGCCAGCAGTGGCGATGAGAAGGACGAGAACAACAGCGCCAGCGAGCACAGAATCAGGAATTCGAGAATGATGAAATACAGGGCCACCAGGATAAACGCGTCCGGGGACGCAAATTTGTGGGCTACATAAAGCAGGGCGGCAAAGACTCCGATGGCCATGAAAAATGTATTCACCACCAGGGTTCCGGCCAGTCCAAAGAACTTGCCCACGATGAACTCCCAGCGCCGCACTGGACGCGACAGAACGGTGTACAGCGTGCGCTTCTCGATTTCTTTGGATACCAGGCCAATCCCGATGAAGATGGCGATGACAACTCCGAACAGCGAAACTGCAGTGAGCCCCAGATTCACGACGACCAGGCGTTCGATCTCGATGGAAATCTGGCCGATGAAGATCGCCGCTCCTGACAGCAGGAGGGCGAAAGCGATCAGGTTGTAGAGCACGCGATCCCGAACCGCTTCGCGAAAGGTGTTTGCTGCGATATGGACGATACGCGCGCTCATGCGGTTGTCCCGGCGGTGGTTTGAGAGTGCTGCAGTTTCTCCACGAAGTAGGCTTCCAGCGAGGTGCGCAGCGGGGTAATGGCGATCAGGCGCAGCCGCTCGCGGCGAAGGGCATCAATGGCGGCGTCCTGCTGTGTGTCCGGGATAACCGCCCGGACCCGGTCGCCGCTGACGTGGCAATCCGCCCCCAGCGCCTTCATCGCAGCCGGCACCTGCGTTCCCTGCCAGATGACCTCGACTTTGCCCTGCACGCTGGAGGTGAGATCTTCGACCGCCCCCACTCCACGCAATTCTCCCCGATGAATAATGGCGACTCGATCGCACAAAGCCTCCGCGTCGGAAAGAATGTGAGTCGAGAAGAATACGGTTTTGCCCTCCTGCTTCAACTGCTCCATGAGGTCGCGAACTTCGCGGCGCCCCAACGGATCCAGTCCCGACATCGGCTCATCGAAAAAGACCAGCTTGGGATCGTGCAGGATGGCTTGAGCAATTCCGGCCCGCTGCAGCATGCCTTTGGAAAACTTGCGCAGCTGCACCCCCTTGATATCGGTGAGGCCCACGCGCGCCAGAACCTCGTCAACCCGCCGCTTGCGGTCTTTGCCTGGAACGCCGGACAGCTGCGCGTAGTACTCGAGCAGTTCATGAGCGGTGAGATAGTCGTAAAAATAAGGCTGCTCGGGAAGAAATCCGATTTGCGCCTTGACGTCGGGATCGGTCCACTCGCGCCCCAGGATGCGTGCGCCGCCCGCGGTAGGGAACACCAGCCCCATCAACATCTTCAGCGTCGTGGTTTTTCCGGCGCCATTGGGGCCGAGAAATCCGAAGATTTCTCCCTCCTCCACCGTAAGATGGAGCGGCTGCAGGGCGCGCTTCGGACGCTTGCGCCAGAAACCCACCATGTAGGTCTTCTCAAGTCCAAGAATTTCAATTGCAGCCATGTTGTGCGGAGCCAGAGAACGGTCTTCCCATAAATTATATGCAGGGAATGTCGCGCCCGGGGCGTTTACAGGGTTACGAGAGTCACGTGCAGCGACTCAAATGGGATGAGTCCGCCGCCAGGAGCGGGGAATCGTGGCTCTGCAGGAAAACAGTTCTCTACTGAGCCACAGGAAACGCGATGCAGCTGGCCAGGTTGGTCACTGGAACGTCCCCCACAACTGCCATCTTGGAACGCAGGATGCCATCGTTGGTGGTGCAGTAGTCATGGTTCCCGGTCGAATTCACCATCATCGGTGAAGTGGCCGCTACAAAGGCGGTGTTGATGGTGGCGCCGCCGGTCATGATGCCGGTCGCCTGGTAGACATATCCGCTCTTGCCCGGGCTGCCCGGAATCGAGGACGACAGAAAGCTGTCAATCAGGCACGCACTGGTGGATGCCGGAGTACAGGGCACCGGGCCTCCCAGTGATGCGATGTCGGGAGAGTATCCCACCATGGGATACGCGCTGTAGTAGGTCACTTCGGCGCTCTTGATGGCGCTCAAAGATCCTGCGGCGGACGCCTCATTGGCCGCCAGCCTGGCCTGCAGCAGGTTGGGAATTGCGATCGCCGCGATAATCAGAATGATCGCCACAACAATCAACAATTCGATCAGAGAAAATCCTCTGCTGGAACGCATGTAGCCCCCTTACAAAGGCGAGACCCAGATCAGGGAGGGAACATCTTTCGGGCTGCATCTTTGCTGCCAAGCTGCCGGATGCTGTTCCCAATCTTTCGTAACCCTCGTGAGTGCATCTGCCCCGCAGCTCCATCCAAAAAAACGAAGGAGCAGCGAACAGAGTTCGCTGCTCCCGGCTCGTACCCTCCCCCAGGTACTTCGCCAAAATCGCAATTACTGGTTGAGCGGGTTGAACGTCAGAACGCCCGCTTCGGTGTTGGAGCAAACGCCCGCCGGGTCGACGCGAACTACCGCATCTTCCTCAGCGCAGAAAGCGCGAATGCCAGTCTGGTTCACGGTGAGCGGCTTGGCCAGGATTACATAGCCGGTAGCTACGCCAACCGTAACCGTGCCCGCACCGGTGGTGAAGGAGTATCCGCTCTTTCCGCTGCCCGCCGGGTTGCCGTTATTGGACAACACGGAGTCAATCAAGCAGCCGGTGGTGGAGCTGGGAACGCAAGCCGCGCCCAACGCGCCGCCCAGGTTCACCAGGGCAGGAGCATAGCCCACGGTCGGATAAGCGGTCTGGTATGTGACTTCGCCGGTCGTGATCGTGCGGACCGAGGCGACAGCCGAAGACTCATTGGCGGCCATACGGGCGCGCAGGAGGTTCGGAATAGCGATGGCTGCGATGATCAGGATGATGGCTACCACGATCAGCAGCTCGATCAGTGAGAAACCTTTTTGTTTCCGCATCTCGTTGATTCTCCCCAAGCTTTATTTTGTTTGTTATTCCTCTGGTCACGAATGACTCAGTCGCTTTCTACATTGCACCCCTAGGGCCGAACCAGAAAACATCAGCCCACGCAGGAAGTCCCGTCTTTTCAATGCAAAACACGGGAGCTGATCTTCCCGCAGTGCGGTTGCATGCGAATTCCGCACGAATAGGCATTGAAGTGACAATTTTTGTCAGGATCAGCTGGGTGACCCGCTGGGAGAATGCCCGACTCGGCTGCAGGGAGAGAACGCGTCTGCGCTCTTGCGAATTCCTCTGATGGGCAGCAGAAATTACTGGTTAAGCGGATTGAAGGTCAGGATGCCCGCTTCGGTATTGGAGCAGACTCCCGCGGGATCCACGCGAACTACGGCATCTTCCTCGGCGCAGAACGCGCGGATGCCGGTCTGATTGACCGTGAGTGGCTTGCCCAAAATGGTGTAGCCCACATTGACGCCGCCCGCTACAGTTCCCGCACCGCTGCTAAAGGAATATCCGCTCTTGCCGCTGCCAGCCGGGTTGCCGTTGTTGGCCAGTACGGAGTCAATTACGCAAGCCGTGGTTGAACTAGGCACGCACGCCGCGCCCAGGGCGCCACCCAGGTTCACCAGGGCAGGAGCATAGCCGACCGTCGGATACGCGCTCTGATACGTGATTTGCCCGGTCGTTACAGTGCGGATGGAAGCGACCGCCGAAGACTCATTGGCGGCCATGCGGGCGCGCAGCAAGTTCGGAATCGCAATGGCTGCGATGATCAGGATGATCGCCACCACGATCAGCAGCTCGATCAGTGAGAAACCTCGTTGTTTCCGCATGTGGTCCATTCTCCCGGAACTCTTTGGTTTGGACTTCCCAGGCTCCCAGCAGTTTGTAGATTGCAGCTCATCCGCCACACCTGTGCGCGGCATGTTCTCGAGGCATGCGAATCCAGCCAGCAGCATCGACGCCATAATGATTCTAAACGTTTACCGACGCCCCGGGCCACAAATCGCGCCCGCTGACATTGCAGATGTCCCGAAACGGGGCCACTTCTGGTTTCGGGCATGCCTTTCGAGGGACGCAGGCCGGCCCGCGGCGGAACGCGCAAGCGCTAGTCTGATCGAAGAACGGGGATAAAGGCAGAAACTTGCGGCAAAAAAAAACGAAGGAGCAGCGAACAAAGTTCGCTGCTCCCCGGCTCGTACCCTCCCCCAGGTACTTCGCCAAAATCGCAATTACTGGTTGAGCGGGTTGAACGTCAGAACGCCCGCTTCGGTGTTGGAGCAAACGCCCGCCGGATCGACGCGAACCACTGCATCTTCTTCAGCGCAGAAGGCGCGGATACCGGTCTGGTTGATGGTCAACGGAATCGCAACCACCGTGTAGCCGGTGTTAACACCAGCCGTCACCGTGCCCGCACCCGTGGTGAAAGAGTATCCGCTCTTGCCGCTGCCCGCCGGGTTGCCGTTGTTGGCCAACACGGAGTCGATCAAGCAGCCGGTGGTGGAGCTGGGAACGCAAGCCGCGCCCAACGCGCCGCCCAAGTTCACCAAGGCAGGAGCATAGCCCACGGTGGGATACGCGGTCTGGTACGTTACTTCACCGGTGGTGATGGTACGAACCGACGCGACAGCAGACGACTCATTAGCCGCCATGCGGGCGCGCAGCAAGTTCGGAATGGCGATAGCGGCAATAATCAGGATGATCGCCACTACGATCAGCAGCTCGATAAGTGAGAAACCTTTTTGCTTCCGCATCTCTATTTTCCCTCGTTTTGGTCTAAGACTTTCTGGTCCACGGAGGTCCCAGTTCGTGATTCGATATTGCACTTGCCGATCCAAAATCGCTAGTTACCTTGGTTTCGCGCCGGCTTCCGGGAACAGCTTTATTTTCACCAGCGGGTAACCTGCCAGGCTTCCTGTATCGCCGTTCGTTGGGTACCAAACGGTGACCCGCTGGCAAAATGCGGCAGTTGCGGCTGACAAATCCTGTCAGTTCGATCGCCTCGTCCATCTTTCAGAACCGGTGTTAAGGCTGGCATCACGCGCCATTCTCTTGGGTCTACATCGCGAATATTGCGCGAAAGCAATTCTTTGGCCGCCATCCCGTAGAATGTTGCCGCACTCGAATCAGCCATGTACCTCACCCCTGATCTTCTTCACGTCGACGCCGATATCGCCCGCGCCTGGACTCTTCCCGCCGCTCTCTACACAGACGCAATCATCTTCGCGGCCGAAAAAGCCCGGATCTTTTCACGAAGCTGGCAGGTCGTAGGCCACGCCAGCCAGGTGGAAAAGCCCGGAGACTACTTCACCACCGATTTAATGGGCGAGCCCTTGCTCTTGGCGCGCGGATTAGATGGCAAGCTCCGCGGGTTTTACAACGTATGCCGCCATCGGGCCGGCCCTCCGGCCGAGGGCTGTGGGTCACGAAAACTGTTCCGCTGCGGATATCACGGGTGGACCTATGGGCTCGATGGCGCACTGATCAGTGCGACGGAGATTGACGGCGTCGAGGGGTTCCGCAGTGATGACTTCGCGCTCGTTCCCGTGCTGGCGGAGGAGTGGTTCAATTTCGTCTTCGTAAATCTGAGTGCCGAGGCGCCACCGCTTCGAGACATTCTGAGGGAACTGACGCCGCAGGTAGACAAATTTCCCTTCGCCGGCATGAAGCTCTTCGAGCGCCGCACCTACGACATGAAATGCAATTGGAAAACCTACGTGGACAATTACCTCGAGGGCTATCACTTGCCCAGCGTGCATCCCGGGCTGAATCGTGAACTCGATTACAACGCCTACGTGGTCGAGCCCTATGAGAGGCATGTGCGGCAGTTCAGTCCGATCCGCGGCGCACAGGCCGGCGATGCCGCT
>Ga0070741_10015875_pt1 | contig 12675 bp, 11 predicted proteins | sample Coa_R1_4_FD_66440 | JGI IMG/M metagenome (GOLD analysis project Ga0070741, IMG submission 66440) | Surface soil microbial communities from Centralia Pennsylvania, which are recovering from an underground coalmine fire - Coalmine... | ecosystem: Environmental > Terrestrial > Soil > Unclassified ...
CGGCGCCTGCGCCAGCGACATATGGTGGATGTCGCCGATGATTCCGACGATCGTCATCCACGCCGGCGCCGGATTCGGCGGGGTCGTACGCTGGGTCAAACCGAAAGCCAGGCGCTTGCCTACGGGATCTTCGCCGCCCGGATATGACGGCCAGTAGCGGCGCGCCATCATCTCGTTGACGATTACGACTGCCGGAGCACCCTCGCTATCCTGCTCCGTGAAGAAGCGGCCGCGGCGCAGCGGGATCTGCATCGCCCGGAAATAGTCCTCGTCCGTCGAGCGCAGCCACATCACCGGAGCCTCCTCGGCGCGCGGCTCCGGGCGATTCTCCAAGTGGATGATGGTCCCGCTGTTGGTGCCGGCGAGCGGCAGGAGACTGATGACTCCGGCCGACTGGATACCGGGCGTGGCGCGCAGGTTCGCCAACACCTGCTGATAAAATGCGACGCGCTGCGGCCGCTGCCGATAGCGCGCCGCCGGCAAACTGGTGGAGGCCGTGATCACGCCGCGCGTATTGAATCCCGGATTGACGTCCAGCAATCTGCCGAATCCTTTGATGAGCAGACCGGCGCCGGCGGCCAGCAACAGCGCCAATGCGACCTCCGCCACCACCAGCGCACTGCGGGTGCGGCTCTGGCGGGCGCTTTCGCTCGATCCGCGGCCGCCTTCCTGCAGCGTCCTCTGGGTTTCGGCGCGTGCGGCGGCGAGCGCCGGAGCCAGGCCGAACAGCAGAGTCGTCGCCAGGGAAAGCGCCAGCGTGAAGCAGAGCACTGCCGGATCGATGCCGGTCTCGCGCAAGAGCGGATATTGGTCCGGGCTCAATAGCAGCAGCGCCTTCAGCGCGAAATGCGCGAGGCAAAGGCCCAGCGTCGCGCCGACCAGCGAGAGCAGGGCGCTTTCGACGAGCAGTTGCCGCACGATCTGCCGACGCCCCGCGCCGAGGGTGATGCGGATGGCCATCTCCCGCTGCCGCGCGCCGGCCCGAGCCAGGAGGAGTCCGGCGACATTGGCGCACGCGATCAGCAGGACCAGCGTCACGGCCCCCAACAAAATCCACAGGCTTGATCGCACATCGCGCACCGTGAATTCGCGCAGGCCCCATATTCGAAGTCTGCGGCCCGCGGCGGCGAAATAGGGTGGATTAATGCGAGGCGTGATGGTGTTCATTTCCGACTGCGCCCGGGCCATCGAAGCGCCTGGTTTCAGGCGCGCCAGGGCGGCGATCGAGTAGTTCGCCTGCAGACCCGTTCGCGCAGCCGGCAGGGCCATGGGCGCGAAGACGTCGATGTCGCCTGTCGGATACCGGAACGTCGGGGGCAGTACGCCTACAACGGTGTAGTCCTCGCCATCCAGATTGACAACTCCGCCGATAGCCTTCGGGTCGGCGGCAAACCGTCGCTGCCAAAGCGCGTTCGACAAAATCGCCACGTGCGGAGCGCCGGGCCGGTCGTCCGCTTCGCTGAAATCGTGACCCAGCCGCGGCGTCACGCCGAGCATGGAAAAGAACGCAGAGTTGACACGCCAGAGATTGACACGCTCCGGCTGGTCGGACTTTCCGGCGCGCGCGAGGTTCGCCGGCACTTGCCAGTACGCGGCGGCAGCCTCGAAGGATTGCTGTTGTTTGGCCCAGTCGGCAAAGTCGGCGTAAAGGAAAAGGTGATTGGTCAGATTGCGGCGGGGGTCTTCACCCCAGATGGTGACAAGCCGGCCGGGGTCGCGGAACGGTAGTGGTTGTAACAGAACTGCATTAACCACACTGAAGATTGCTGTGTTGGCCCCGATGCCCAAAGCCAGGACAACCGCCGCGGTCGTGGTGAAACCGGGATTGCGGAGGAGCATCCGCACGGCGTGGCGCAATTCCCGCCAGAAGTTCGGCATATAAGACTATTTTGCCTGATTTTCGTTGGGTTATCCGCCACCCTGCCCAAAGCGTTTGTATGGCAGCGACCCGTCATCGCGCGCTTGTGAGTAAAAGAACAGCAGGCATGACATTTGCATGGCACAATAGCCGAGACAGACCACCGAGGATACGATGTCGAGGCCACTAACAAGAGACGACTATTTGCTGATCGGCGGCGTCCTTTTCGTCATCATCTCGTGCCTGCTCCTGCTCGCGCGTGCTTACTTCATGATCGAGCACGCCGACCGACGAAAGCGTTTGAGGAAGGAGTTACCGGCTGGCGAGGACCTCGGCCAGGTGTATGGTCCTAACCGGCGATCCCAGGCGGGAGAGCGCTCCCTGAATCTGCATTAGACAACTGGAATCGATCGAAACTACCGTTCGGGCGCCTGTGCGCAGGATAGAGTCGATCTTCGTGCGCACCATCCCCCCGGACACGTCCGCGAACTTGACGGAAAAGGTACCGCCGAATCCGCAGCACTCCTCTGCCTTGTCCATCTCGCGCAGTTCGAGTCCGCGGACCTTCGAGAGCAGGCGGCGCGGTCCGTCTTTTACGCCGAGTTCGCGTAGCGCGTGGCAACTGTCGTGGTAGGTCACGATGTCCTCAAAACGCGCGCCCACGTCGTCCATGCCCGCGACCTCGAGCAGGAATTTTGAAAACTCCCAGACCTTAGGCTCGAGTGCGTGCGCTGCCTCCAGCATGGCGGCGTCTTTGTGAAACAACTCGGCGAAATGATGGGTGATCATCGACGTGCACGACCCGGAGGGCACCACGATGTACTCCGCGTGCTCGAATACGCGCAGAAAGTGGCGCGCCACCTGGCGCGCTTCGGCGCGATAGCCGCTGTTGAAGGCAGGCTGGCCGCAGCAGGTCTGCGCCTCCGGAAAATCCAACTCGCAGCCGGCGCGCTCCAGCACGTCGGCCATCGCCATCCCGACCTTGGGAAATAACTGGTCGACGATGCAGGTAACAAACAGCGAGACCCGTTTGGCCATCGAAGTTGTGATTGTATCAAGCCGTACGCGGTTGTAACTTTAGGTGCGGCTGTCGCGCCTGAATAAGAGATGCGGAATTGTGCACTTGTTTTGGTCCTGCTTTCTCTTGTCTGGGTGCCCGCGGCTGCGCAAAGCCGCCGCGGCAGGCCACGGCAGCCGCAGACCAGTATCTCGGACCTCGAGACACCCGTAGCCACCTTTCAGGGGACGGTGAAAAGCATCAGCAAGAAGGAGATCGTGCTGGCGATGCCGGAGGACCAGTCCGTCGCCTTCCACATTTCACATAAGACGAAGTTCGTCAAAGATTCCAAGCCGATCAAGCCCGCCGCCGTGGGCGCAGGCGCCACGGTGATGGTCGAAGGCAAGCGCGACGCGCTCGGCAACACCGACGCCGTCACGGTGACGCTCGATCCGAAGCCGGCGGCGAAACCGGCGCCGCAGAATCCGTCGTAAGATTCAAGCATGTGGAAATACCTCCTCCTGGCCGCGTGTGCCGGGCTGACTACGGCCGCGGAGCGCACTGTCGATCCCACCTTCCTGCACCGTTACGTACCGGATGTGCGCGAGGCGGCTGTCGAGATCGCCTCCTCCGCCAGCCACTACCGGCCGCTGTTCGGCGCGGGCGATGCGCCTTCGCCCATCGTCCGCGGCGTCGCGCGATTCGGCGAGTTGACGGTCGATCCGGGCGGATCGACGCCACACGTCCAGTACCCGGCGGAAGAGCAGGCATGGGTGGTGCTGAGCGGAGCGGGCGCGGTCACCTATGCATCCGAAAAAGTGCCCGTGCGCGCGAATGATTTCTTCTACGTTCCTGCCAAGGTGCAGCACGCGCTGGCGTGCACCTCCGCCGCGCCATGCCGCGTCATGATCATGGGATTCAAGCTGCCGGCCGGTACGGCGGCCGATACGCCGAAAAAGCTGGATGTCGCCAATATCGATGACGTGAAGCTGCAGACGGTCGGCAATCATCCGGATTCGGTTCAATATAGGCTCATGATGGGCGACACGACCAGCAAGCGCGACCGCATCGCGGCGGCCCACGTGCTCACAAGCCTATACGTGATGGAGTTCGCACCCGGCGGCACGAATTTTCCGCATCATCACGAGACGGAAGAAGAGATCTATCTGGTGCTGAGCGGGCGCGGTGAAATGGTAGCCGGGGGCGGAGTGGATGGCGTGGAGGGTCGTCACGCTGCGAAGGCCGGAGATGCTTACTTCTTCCGCCTGAACTGCACGGTGGGATTCTATGCGGCGAAGGACGCGCCGCAACCTGCGCGGATTCTGGCGGTGCGATCGCGGTTCCCGTTCCGGAAGTGAGCTGGTGAAGTACGTTCGAAGTATTGTCGCGGATCAGCGCCTTTGCCCCCTCAAGTTTCTGCACAACCACACTAGCGAAACAGCGCGTGAACGCCTCGCTGCAGCGCGGCGGCACCAGCGGCGCCCGTGATGGCCGGCATCAATGCGGGCAGCACACCGCAACGCTTCCACTCCTCGTGGACTGCATGGAATCCGAGAAAGAAGAAGCAGCCGCCTGCCACCGCCAGCGGATACAAGACCCAGGCTGTGCCAATCCGGGGCGCGAGAGCGAGCCCGATCGCTGCGCCCAAGACGGTGCAACCTTCCGCGGCCACGGACCAGGCGAGCGCTGCGGGACGCGACCGCATCGAGGCCAGCATAATGGCACCCAGCGCCATCCCTTCCGGGATCTTGTGCAGCCCCACCGCGAGCGGCACCGTCACGCGCACGTCCATTGCGGACACCGCTTGTACCGTCGCCATGCTCCATCCGTCGAGAAAGGCGTGGACCGCTGTCGCGGCCACCAGCGGCGCGGCGAAGCCGTGGAGCACGGTGGTGCAGGCGATGTGATCGTGCGTATGCGAGCAAGATGGACACACGGGATACGCGTAGCGATTGATGGCGAACAACACGCTGTATCCGGCCGCGAATAGCAACGCGCTGGCCGGCCATCCTAATGCGCCGGCCATCTCGGGGAACAGCCCGAACAACGCTACACCCAACAGGACTCCCGCGCTGAAAGGCACTACCACGCGCGCGCGGCCCCGCGCCGCGCCCAGCCAAACCCCGAGTGCCGCCGCGCCGATTGCGATTGCGGCAGCCGCCACCGCCGGTCCGATGCCCGCCTGCGCCAGGAAGTTCAATCCCAAGCTTCTACTGTAGCTGGTAAACTGATCCGACACCGCGCGCAGTATCCGAATCGGAATCTGCGGTCTGTTCGGGCGGCTGGCGGTATCGGCTCACTCCGTTCGGATTTCGTGTCGCCGAATTTTGCACCCGCACCTAAACCCGGATCTTGCGCCCGGAGGAATCTGTTTGATACGACCTGCTACCTCACGACCGCCGGCGCTACTGCGGGAACCTTCGATAAAGTCGAACCGAGGTGAACTCTCGGGGGGAGCCAGCCAAACTGGACGCGTGAACCTGACTCGATAACATCAAGTTTTCTCCCTTAAGGATTCTAGACTGATTCAGTTCGGAGCTTTCGCTTGATTACTGTCCCTTGACTGCTTTCACGGCGTCGATCAGGCCCCAACCGTCGGCCGGACCGTAGCCGGTTCCGGTTTTGTTTACGATCGTGCCGGCCAGCGTCGCCGCCGGGTTCGCCAGCGTCGCGGTCACGGTCGCGCCACTAAGCAAATCGGCCGATAGTCCATCCTGCGCGTCGCTCCTCTGGCTGCGCCCGATGCCGAATTGGACGAACCCGCCCGATTGCAGATTCGTAAAGTTGATCGTAAGCGTCGTGGGACGCGTTCCCGCGGAAACTGACGATGTGGCCTGTACGCCGTCGCTCGAACCACCCACTGACATCGCAAAGCCGGTCGCGCGTGTCGTGTTGAAGTACAGTCCGGTGTTGCCCAGATCGATCACCAGGCTCGCCAGCGTCTGGCCTGCCGTGGGCGTCGTGAACTGGAGGTTGAAGAACTTCTTATTGGAGAGTTGCGAAAAGTCCTCGCCACCCTGCGCCGTCAGCTTGATGACCGTGTTGCCGTCGCCGAGGACGGCCTGACTGAAGCCCGGATCCAGATCATGCACGCCGGTGGATGCGACCAGCTTCGATCGGATCTGGTCCGGTGTAAGCGATCCGGGACCACCCGCGGCCTCGAGCAGAAGGGCGGCTACACCGGCGGCGTGAGGGGCGGCAGCACTGGTTCCGAAGAACGAGAACGCCGTGCTGACGAAACTGGTGTTGCCGAAAAACGTCGTATCGACACCATCCACGGCGCTGATTTCCGGTTTCTGGCGGATTTCGGGAGAGTCATGGCGGTTGCCCGAGGCGTCGCAGCAGATGGTCACAGGGCCGGTGCTGGAATAAGGTTCGAGTTCCGGCGTGAGCTGGTTGTTCACCATCCCGTTGTCGTACCAGTAGGCTCCGACTGCGATTGCTCCCTTGGCCGTAGGATGACCGAACATGGATGGCGAGCTGGGATCCACGAAATCGGCCACCACAGTATCGGAGCTGTCAGTCGACCAGAATACTTTCGTGGCAGCCTGAGAGCCCCTGCCCGTGCGCGCAATTACGAATCGCAGTTTGAAATTCGCGGTCAGGCCGACGGCTTCGAATGGTTCCTGCGTGCTGAAGTTATTATCAGAACTGGCTCCCAGGTACTTGCCTGTGGAATCGAAGACCAGCAGGTTGAGGTCCGTGGTGACACCATTTTTCACATCGAAAGGATCGTCCCACTGAAGGAAGAAATCGGATTCATCGCTCGGGAAGGCGTCGGACACGGTGACCAGTTGCGATAGCGCCGGCGGGCCGTTGGGATCGGGATTGAAATTATGGAAGCCGCCGGAAGTATCGATTCGGGATGGGATGGTAGTGAGGTCAATCGGCTGGTTCGTGAGCGCGCGCGCATCGGCGTCGGCGATGAAGCGGAGGTCAGAAGAGTAAACGGTACCCGCCGCATTACCGGCTGCGGCGAAGTAAGCCACTTGTTTGCCCGCCAGTTTCGTGCTGGTGGCTACGTCATTGATTGCTTGTGCAATGGGACCGTCGGAGAAGACAGGCTCGTCGGGATAAGTGAGGTCGTCGACGATCACGTCGGCGGCGCACTGGGAATCCGTACGCAGGCGGCGGATGGCATTTGCGAACGATACCGACCCCAGCACGGCGGTGGCGAAGCAGAGCGATGAGCCCGGCGCCATATCGTAAGCGATCTCGGCGACTGCACGGCCCTCATCGGTGGATTCGTCCGGCCCGTCGATCAGAAACTTCAAGCCCGGGCGGCCGTCCGGAACGCCGATACTGGGGAGGTCGCCGGTTTGCACATCGTCTAAAGCCGATGGTGTGAGACCGCTGGTATCGAAGCTGTCGGAGAGCACACCGATGGTGATGCCGCGGCCTGTGATGCCATTTGGAGTGACCACCCCGGGCGTGTTGACCTGGTCGGAATGCAGAACACTTGCGCCCTGCGTAGTGACCGATCCGACGTGCAGGCGCGGCGACCGCAAAAGGTGAACCGACATCACCCCGCGCATGCGCGCCACAGTCTCGGCCTGTTCGAGTGGGAGATAGGCTTCGAACATCCCCGCGCGCCAGTTGGGCTCCGTGGCAGTGACCGCCACCCCGAGAATTTTCAAATCGCTTCGCAGTTTGCTAATGGGCACCGAACCGTCGAGCACGATGCGCACCATCGGATGATTCTGCCGATTCACCATCATATGGCTGCGGCCTCCATAAACGAGGGCGTGCCGGCCGGTCCTGGGATTCACCGCCAGATGGGAGCGGTGGAGGTCGAGTCCGGTGAGTTGTCCGGCGCGATGAGCTTCTACGAGTTCACGCAGTCCGGAACCCATGTTGTCGGGGAGCGAGGTTTGAGCCTGGAGGAAACTACCGTCGGCCAGTAACAAAAGTAACGCGAGGGGTCTGAGATGCACAGTAACAGGATAACCCACTTCGTCAGGTCGTCCCGCTCGAGACCTTACTATCCTTAGTAACTAATTGCGTAGCTCGGGACTTTGTGCCGTGGCTGGCTCGGGGCCGTAATTCTGGCGGATCTGCATGGTCTGATCCGAATAAAAAGTGCGGCTACCGGTGGAGTTGTAAGCGACCGGCACAGCGCTGATAACGTAGCCCGCCTGGTTGCCGGTCACAGTGAACTTATAACCACTCTTTTCGCCCGCGGCGAGGCTGTTCTCGATCAGGTCGGCGGCCTGCGGTCCGGGCTGTCCGCTTTGCGGAGGTCCAAGCTCCGTGAGCGACGTCGCGAACCGGCCGAACTGCGACTGGTACTGCGTCTGCGCGGTGTGGATGGTCTGCAGCGTCTTGATGGCTGCGGTCTCGTGCGCGTACATCTTGGCGCGATTCAATTTGGGGAGCGCGATGGTGGCGATAATCAGAATGATCGCGATAACGATCATCAGCTCGATCAGCGAGAATCCACGGCGCCTGCGATTCTGGTTCATACCTGCTCCTGCCCTACTATTCTATGACGCCGAAAGGGCGGAATTCGTGCAGCCGGAATTTGCGGAGCTTAGCGACGGAGCAGGGGACTTTGCGCGGTGGCAGGGTCAGGCCCTTTGTTCTGGCGGATGCGCATAGTCTGATCCGAATAAAAGCTGATCGTGCCGGTTGTCTTGTAGGTGATGGACACCGCGGTCACACTGTATCCCGCCGCGTTGCCTGAGACCGCGAAGCGATAGCCTCTCGCCTCGCCCGCTGCGAGGTTGGCGTCGATCAGGTCGGCGGCCTGCGCTCTAGAGTCGCCGGTCTGCGGAGGCCCCAGTTCGGCGAGCGAGGGCGCGAACCGTCCGTATAGCGTAGTGCGGAATCGCGATAGCCGCGATGATGAGCATGATGGCGATGACGATCATCAGTCGTCAGCGAAAATCCGCGTGTTTTGTGCTGCATAGCCGCTCCTTGGCTCACAGAACGATGACGCGGCGGCGCCTATCGGCGGCTCCCTATTCGTACAAGTTCCACAGCAGGTCCGTTGCCTCGTACCCAGTTTGTTGGACGTCGTATCCTCTGTTTCCAGGCGCTTACGGCTGGGAAGGCCGGTACAACGTACCGATATTGGGCCGATTGTCGCGGGCTCGCACCAAGCTGTCGATGGCCTTGATGCGTTCCCAGAACCCGGCCAGCAGCTTGAGATCGAGAGCGTTCGCGCCGTCCGACAGCGCGTGCGCGGGATCGTCGTGCGTCTCCACAAACAGGCCGTCGATCCCCACTGCCGCCGCCGCGCGCGCCAACGGCTCGATGTATTCCGGCTGGCCGCCGCTGTTACCTCCTGCGCCGCTGGGAAGCTGCACGCTGTGCGTCGCATCGTAGATCACGGGGTAGCCCGACTCGCGCAGGATGCACAGGCTGCGCATGTCGACCACAAGATTGTTGTATCCAAAGCTTACGCCGCGCTCCGTCAGCAGGATCTGTGTGTTGCCCGTCGATGCCACCTTCTCCGCGGCGTGATGCAGATCGTGTGGCGCGACGAACTGGCCCTTCTTGATATTCACCATCCGCCCGGTGCGTCCCGCTTCGAGCAGCAGGTCCGTCTGGCGGCATAGGAAGGCCGGGATCTGCAGGATGTCCGCCACTTCCGCCACCGGAGCGGCTTGCGCGGGTTCGTGAATGTCGGTCAACACCGGGATACCTTTCGCCTTAACGCCGTTCAGGATGCGCAGCCCTTCTTTCATCCCGGGCCCCCGGTACGCGCTTGCACTGGTGCGATTCGCTTTGTCGAAGCTGGCCTTGAAGACGAACGCTCCACCCATCGCCCGCGCGATTCCGTCCGCCATGCGGTGGACGTGTTCTTCCGACTCGATGACGCACGGTCCGGCGATCAGGACCAGCGGGCCGTGGCGGAAGGTGTCGAAATCAATCGGCACTGGAAACTTCTTGGACCACCGGCTCCGGTTCGGCTTCCTCCGTCTGCGCCAACGGCGCGATGCGCTGCCGCCGGTACTTGTACGCAGCGCCGATGAACGCCTGGAACAGCGGATGCGGCTCCATCGGCTTCGACTTGAACTCGGGATGAAACTGGCAGCCCAGGAACCACGGATGATCGGCGATTTCGCAGATCTCGACATACGTGCCGTCCGGCGTTTCGCCCGTGATGCGCAAACCCATGGCCTTCAGGCGGTCCTCGTACTCGCGGTTGAACTCGTAGCGATGACGGTGGCGTTCCGCGATGTCACGCATGCCGTAGGCGCGATAAGCGAAGCTGTTTTCCACCAGGTGGCAGGGCCAGCTTCCGAGCCGCATCGTGCCGCCCAGTTCGTCGACGCCCTTCAGTTCGCGCAGCTTGAAGATCACGCGATGCGGCGTGCCGGGATCGAACTCCGTGGAATCGGCGCGCTCCAGTCCGCAGACGTTGCGAGCGAACTCGATCACCATGGTCTGCATGCCCAGGCAAATGCCGAAGTACGGCACCTTGCGCTCGCGCGCAAACTGGATGGCGTTGATCATGCCGTCGATGCCGCGTTTGCCGAAACCACCGGGAACCAGGATGCCGTCGTAGTCCTCGAGCTGCTTGTCCCAGTCCGGCCCGATTACGCCCTCCGCCTCGATCCAGTTGATGTTGACCTTGAGCGAGTGCGCCAGGCCGCCGTGTTGTAAGGCCTCTTTCAGGCTTTTGTACGAATCCTCGTATTCCACGTACTTGCCTACCAGGCCGATGGAGACCTCGTCGATCGGGTTGCGCATGCGCTGGAGCATCGCGCTCCAGGCGCCGAGCTCGCGCGGTCCGGCTTCGAGCTTCAGATGGCGCAAGATGATGTCGTCCACGCCTTCGCCGGCGAAAACGAGCGGCACCTGATAGACCGAATCCACGTCCGGCGTCGCGATCACGGCCTCGGGCGCGACGTCGCAGAACAGGGCGATCTTCTCGCGCATATCCTGGGGGATGAAACGCTCGGTGCGGCACAGCAGGATATCGGGCTGAATACCGATGGCGCGTAACTCTTTTACGCTGTGCTGCGTCGGCTTGCTCTTGAGCTCCTGCGCGGCACTGATCCAAGGGACCAGTGTGACGTGCACGAAGACCACGCTGTCCCGGCCCTTTTCGTGGCGGATCTGGCGGATGGCTTCCAGAAAAGGCAGCGATTCGATGTCGCCAACCGTACCGCCGATCTCGACGATAACCACGTCGACGTCGGTCGAAAGCTTACGCACGGCGGATTTAATCTCGTTGGTCACGTGCGGAATCACCTGTACCGTTTTGCCGAGATAGTCGCCGCGGCGCTCGCGCGAGATGATCTGTTCGTAAATACGGCCGGAAGTGACGTTGTTGGCTTGCGTCAGGCGGGCGTGCGTGAAGCGCTCGTAGTGGCCCAGGTCGAGATCGGTCTCGGCGCCGTCGTCGGTGACGAAAACCTCGCCGTGCTGGAACGGGCTGAGGGTGCCGGGATCGACGTTCAGGTAGGGGTCGAACTTCTGGCAGGTGACGCGCAGGCCGCGGCTTTCCAGCAGGCAACCGATCGACGCCGCCGCGATGCCCTTTCCCAGTGAGGAGACGACGCCCCCGGTAACGAAGATGTACTTAGCCATTATGAACTCCCAATGCCGACGCTTCCATCAATTTCGTAATTTTCTCCAGGTCCGCCGGGGTATCCACTCCGACCGATTCGTATTCCGTTTCCACGACGCGTATGGGATGTCCATTTTCGAGCGCGCGCAACTGCTCCAGGCGCTCGGCCTGTTCCAGCGGTCCCATGGGGAGATCGGAATAGCCGAGTAAAAAGTCTCTACGGTAAACATACAAACCGATGTGCTTGTAATAATGCATGGGGCGCACGCCGCCGGCCTGGCGCACGTGCGGAATCGGTGAGCGCGAGAAGTAGAGCGCGTTGTCCGCCAGGTCGGTGACGACCTTCACAACATTCGGGTCCGCGATTTCGGCAGGATTCTGGATCTGTTTCTTCAACGTACCCATGGGTGTCGCAGGATCGTCAAGCAACGGCAGAATCGCGGCATCGATCGCGGCCGGATCGATAAGAGGTTCGTCCCCCTGGATGTTAACAATGATATCGGCGGACTCGCTGGAGGCAACTTCGGCCACGCGATCCGTACCCGACGGATGGCCGGCGCGCGTCATTCGCACGTTGGCACCGAACTTTTTTGCTTCCCGGTAGACCCCGTCGTCATCAGTGGCAATGATAATGCTTGACAGATACCTTGAGAGTGAGACCCGTTCGAAGACGTGCTGGAGCATGGTTTTGCCGGCCCCGGTGCGATCGGGAATAGGGACGAGTACTTTGCCGGGAAATCTGGAAGAAGCGTACCGCGCGGGAATAACGCCCAAAATTTTACGGCGCACAGGCGATGATAGCATAAATCGGCCGAGCGCCCTGGACCGGTGGAACCCCGCATTCACCGTGCTTTTACCTGCGCCACGCGCGGGAAACCTGGATATGTTACCTGTTTTTTCGCGTATGTTAGACTTGGGGAAGAAAGGCTGGGCATCTGTATGAAAATGCGATCCCACCGAAACTGGTTCTGCATCGGCGCTGCTCTGATTTTGCTGGCCTGGATGCTGCCGGCGGCCGATCAGGAAAAAGTTCAAATTACACCACGCGCAAAGCCCAAAGCGGGCGAGGCGCCCGGCCCCCGATCGAATATCCGGGTCGATACCACGCTGGTGCAGATTCCCGTTACGGTAACGGATCCGTTGAATCGCTTTGTGACAGGGCTGGAAGCGGAGAATTTCCGCGTCTTCGAGGATAAGACAGAGCAGAAGCTGGTTCAATTTTCAAACGAGGATGCCCCCCTCGCGATCGGCCTTGTTTTCGATTGCAGCGGCAGCATGGGCAACAAACTGGAGAAGTCG
>Ga0070741_10015876_pt1 | contig 12673 bp, 12 predicted proteins | sample Coa_R1_4_FD_66440 | JGI IMG/M metagenome (GOLD analysis project Ga0070741, IMG submission 66440) | Surface soil microbial communities from Centralia Pennsylvania, which are recovering from an underground coalmine fire - Coalmine... | ecosystem: Environmental > Terrestrial > Soil > Unclassified ...
GACTATCTTCAGGTCACGTGGGCAGTGGGGTGCGAGTTCCACCAGCACATGCCGTAGATGCTGCGACGGAATTACCGTGAGCATCAGGTCCGCATCCCTTGCGCATCCAAGATGGGCGGATACCCTTACGTTGTCAGGAAGGGCAAAACCTTTCAGGTAGCGTTCGTTTTGCCGGCAGCCCTGTATCGCCGCTGCGCGTTCCGGATCGCGCGCCCACAATGCGATGGATTCAAAACGTGGCGCCAGTGCAATCGCGAGTGCCGTACCCCAACTGCCGGCGCCCAGTATGCAAAGCCGCGTCAAGCCTTCCCGCCCTTAAGCGAGAAAACGTTCTCCTTCCCGTTTCGCAGCCGTGCGATATTTCCCTTGTGCCGGTAAATGATTAGCAAGCTGCAGCAGATACAGGCGACCAATAAAACGATTGCCGGCCGGTAAATGATCCAGAATACTAACGGGAAAATCAGCGCCCCGGCTATAGAGGCCAGCGATATGTATTTCCATAACGCCACAATGGCAACGAACAGAAGCAGCACAATCCCGAGAGCGACCGGCGCAATGTAGAGGAAAGCACCCACAAAGCAAGCCACTGCCTTACCGCCCTTAAAGCGCAAGAACACTGGATAGCAATGCCCGAGCATCACGAAAACTGCGGATAACCCGAGCGCCGTCGCGTTGTTGGGCGCAACCAGCGCTCCGATAAACACTGCGATAAAACCTTTCAGAATGTCCAGCAGAAGCACGATGACGCCGGCCTTGCCGCCTTGTGTTCGATGTACGTTCGTGGCGCCGATATTGCCGCTTCCCATCGTGCGGATATCCTTGCCAGACGTGAGCCGCACAAACCAATATCCGAAGGGTAGCCCCCCGACGAGATAAGCTACCGCCGAGACCAACAGTAACTGCGGAACCGGGCCCATTCAGATCTAGGAAGCAGCCATGGCGGATTCGAATTGATAATCCATCAGCTTCTCGTAGATGCTCGCGTTCGTCCCTGGCCGGCTGCGAAATAGTGAGAAATGAGACACGGAAAACTTGCCCATAGCTGCAGGCTGCATCTCCTGCACTTTCGTTCGCAGATTAGACAGTGGCACCGGACTCTTAATGCGCGCCAGCGTTAGATGCGCTGAAAACTCCCGTTCCTCTTTGGCAATACCCAAAGCTGTCAGCCCGTCTTCCGTCTCTCGCGCCAGAGCACGCAGTTCAGAGCCACCCTCTACGCCGAGCCAAAGCACGCGAGGCGAACGGTCGTTCGGAAACCAACCCAGGCCCTTCAACTCGACGTCAAATGGTTGCCGCCGCGTGGCTCGCTGCAAAACGCTATGCAACTCCTCAACGCGCTGTTCAGGCCATTCCCCAATGAACTTTGTAGTCACGTGCAGGTTGTCGAGTGGACTCCACTTGATCAACGCCTCCGGTCGCAACGCACTCAAAAGGCGCTCCAGTCTACGTAAAATCTCGGAGGGAAGATCGATAGCGGTGAATAGTCGCATTGGCGCACGTCCGTGCTAATGTTCTAGCGTACATTGCAGGACAAATCACTGCAAATTCCGGCACTTCGTCGCGCTACGTGCCGGCTTTCGATTGAGTTCTTCGAAAAGCCGGCCATCGAGCTTGCCCGCGCGCTGCTCGGCTGTGTCCTGGTTCATGATGAAACCGCCGGAATGATTGTCGAGACCGAAGCCTACCTGGGATTGGATGATCTCGCCGCGCACGCGTCTCGTGGACTCACGGAACGAACGAAGGTTCTATTCGGTCCCGCCGGCCGCGCCTACGTTTATTTCATCTACGGAATGCACGAATGCTTGAATGTCGTGGCGGATCGCGAAGGCAGTCCTGGCTGCGTCCTTATTCGAGCGCTCGAGCCGCTTGCAGGCCTCGATCAAATGCACGTTCGCCGGAATTGGAACGGTCCGCGGTGTGGATTAACGAACGGCCCCGGCAAGTTGACGCAAGCGCTCGCCATTACACGGGAGCAATACGGCGCTCGTTTCGACACTGGTCCACTCACTATTCGGTGCTGGAAAGAAAAACCTTTATTCGAGGTCGCCATTACCCCTCGCATCGGGATCCGCGAGTGCGCCGATTGGCCGCTTCGCTTTACCTGGTCCGGTCATCCTTGCTTGAGTAAGCGATGAGATCATAAGCGGATGGTCTCTAAAGTTTGTGCTGTTTTCCTGCTTGTTGCCGGCTCCGTGGCTGCTCAAGATAAGCCGGACGGCGGCCTGGATTCCGCAGTCAAGGCGCGTATCGCGGGATTCCCCGGCACGGTCACAATCGCTGCCAAAAATCTGGCAACGGGCAGAGCGTATGCACTTGGAGCGGACCAACCCGTCCGCACCGCCAGCACCATTAAACTCCCAATCATGATCGAGTGCTTCTATGAAGCTTCGGAAGGCAAGTTGAAGTGGACGGAGCCGATCAAGCTTACGGAAGAAGAAAAGGTCACGGGCACTGGAGTTTTGCAGGATCTTTCAGCGGGGGATGAACTGCCGTTTCGGGACGTCGTCGATCTGATGATTGTCCTGAGCGACAATACGGCAACGAATCTGATCTTGAATCGAATCTCCGGAAACGCCGTCAATGCGCGTATGGCACAGCTCGGGCTGCAACAGACCCGCGTGATGCGCAAGATTCTAGGCGATGGAAACAAGCTTAAGCCGTATCCGAGCGGCATTACCGACGAGGGTGCCAAACCCGAGAACAAGAAATGGGGTTTAGGCCGCAGCAGTCCGCAAGAGATGCTGATATTGCTCGAAAAGCTTTACCGCGGCGAGCTGGTCAACAAGCAAGCATCTGACGAGATGTTGGCGATTATGAAGCGCCAGCGCGATCATAACTGCATCGGCCGCGATATGAAGGATGTCCCGATCGCCAGCAAATCGGGCTCTCTCGATCATCTGCGCAGCGATGTCGGCATCGTCTATTCCAAAAAAGGGCCGATTGCGATGGCAATAACCGTGGAAGATATTCCGGAAATCGATTATGGCCCGGACAACGTAGGCGACCTGCTGATCTCGGCGTTGTCCGAAATCCTGGTGAACGGTCTGGGATCGCCCCACTAGTGATCAGCTATTGTGCTTGATGCGCTTGTGCTTCTTGACTTTGTGAGTTTTTGCGTGGCTTGGCACTGCAGCTTGCACCGGCAACACAGTCGCCGCAGTCACAAGCAGCAGTGCCAATGGAAAAAATCGGGTCTTCACTTCTTCGATTTCCCGACGCTGACAGTCTTTGCCATGTCCGGTGCCGGGCAGGCGGCGGCAGCCACCTTGACGAGTGGCATTTCTTCACCCAGAATCTTCGCCATGGCGTGGATTTCCAGGCCTTCCGCTTCCTTGGTGAAGAACAGGCGGTTGTGCTCGGTATCATAGTCTGCTTGAATCCAATCTCCGGTGGTGACCTGATTGGTTGCCAGCAGGTTGGACAACGGATGCACCAGGTTCTGCTGAATCGCGCGTTTTAAGTGTCTGGCGCCGTACTTAACGTCTGTGCCTTCGGCTAGAAGGAAGTCCTTGCCGCTGTTCGAAACGGTGAAAACGAACGCCTTTTCAACCGGCGATTGCAGTATTCTCTGCTGCACTTGGCCTAGTTCCAGGTCCAGGATTCGTCTCAGTTCCGGCTCGCCCAAGGGTTTGAAGACCACTACCTTGTCAATTCGGTTCATGAATTCCGGAGTGAACTTCCGGCGTGCCGCTTCGATGCCACTTCGGGACATCTTCTTGTTCAGTTGCTCGGTTGTGCCATTCTCAACGGGCGCGGCCCAGTTCTTACCGAAGCCCAATTTAGGGGTAATGAGAGCGCTCATCTCGCTTGCGCCCAGGTTGCTGGTCATGAAGATCATGGCCTTCGAGAAATCGACCTTGCGGTTGTCTCCCAGCGTTAGGGTCGCTTTATCGAGAATGCCTAGCAAAAGGTTCCAAAGCGCATCGCTCGCCTTCTCGATCTCATCAAATAGGATGAAGCTGAGCTTGACAGTATCCGAGTGGTGCTGGTTGATCACCTCTTGGCTCAGAAGAGGATGGGTCTCGCGATGTCCCAAATATCCTGGGGGCGAGCCGATCAGCTTTGCGATCTCGTGACTGTGCTGGAACTCAGCACAATCGATCTTGATGACCGCGCGAGGGTTCTGCACCAGCGCTTCGGCTGTCGCTTCCACGGTTCGTGTCTTTCCTGAACCGGTGGGTCCCAAAAAGAGAAAGTTCCCAACGGGCCGGTTCGGCGCCGATAAACCCGTGAGATGCATTTGATAAATATTTACGATCTGCTCTATCGCCTCGTCCTGGCCCACCACTAACTTCAGCAGCGTCCGCTCTAGCGATTCGGCGTCCTTGCCTGTCCGGGTTGGGTCCAGCACTTTTCGTAGCCGGCTCATATATACAGATCCTTCCTTCTATTGCCTGCCGGAATGATCGGTACACCGACCGGATTCCAGCCTCTGTTTTGCGCTTCGTCTATCACGAAGCAAGCGACGTACCAAAAAACTTGAACATCGCTTCTTACTCCCTTCATCGTCAGAGGCGTCGGTTTCCTGAATATATGTTTGCGTCTCCTATTCCTCGGTGTTTTCTGATTAGTTCTTTTGAGGTCTGGAAGGTCTCACCTCAACTCGACTAATTAACGTTCTGGTCGGCATTCGCAAAATGGTTAGTACAATCTCGGCGATGTCCTCCGGCGCGATCTTCCATTCCGAGCGCGTTTTCCGCTCCTCACCCGAGAAATCTGTGTCCACGCTTCCGGGCATGATGTAGCTTACGCGCACGTTGTCGTAGCGATGGTCGAGCATCGTCGCCTCGCTAAGAGCATTCAAGCCGAACTTCGATGCGTTGTACGCTGCGCCGCCGGCAAACGGATTCTTACCCGCCAAGCTGCTGATATTAATGATGGAACCGCCGCGAACCTGGTTAAAGCGATGTATTGCTTCGCGGCTGCAGTAGAACGCGCCTGACAGATTTGTTCCGATGACTTGATCCCATTGCTCCACCGTCAGTTCATCGACAGCGTGGAACAAGCCAACGCCGGCGTTGTTGATCAGGACATCCAGTCCGCCTAATTCTTTATCCGCAAACTCGAACAAATTTTTTACATCTGTGCTTCGCGCGACGTCGGCTGTTGTGCCTGCTATCTTTCGCGCAGGCGCTTTCTTGCGCAACGCATCCAGCGCATGTTTGAGTTGCGCCTCATTACGACTGCATATGACGACATTTGCGCCTTCGCTTAAAAGCGCTTCTGCGACAGTGAAACCGATGCCTTTAGAAGCGCCCGTGATGATCGCTCTTTTGCCTTCTAACAAATTACTCATGAAGCGTTTTTAACTCCTTTGCCTGGAATTTGTGTTTGTTGGTGCGTTAGCACCACCACCTGCCACTAAGATGATCCAATACACGCGCTCGCCGCAGCCGCGCAGATACGGCTGCACGGAGCTTTTATACTGAAAATTGAATCCAGTTATGAGCGTTGTCTGGCTGCGTACAGCCACGGCTCTGTATTCTGTGGGCCTGTTGTATGCGCTGGTCTACGTCTTCAGCAAGACCACTCGTCTGTTCGCACCTGCGCTGATCGCGTTTGGAGCGGGAACCGTGTTCCACCTCGTCGCCTTAGTGGAACTGCGCGCTGAAACGGGCCACCTCCCCATCAACAATTTTTATGAGACGAGTTCCATCTGTGCTTTCTTGATAGGCATTCTTTTTCTGCTTGCCTACAGTTATTACCGCGTCGCCATCTTGGGTGTTTGTATCTTCCCCATCGTGTTCTTCATGACGCTGATCGGGGCCACCGAGTTCCCACTGGCATCGTGGACCAGTCCGCAGGTACGAAACATTTGGCTGGTCTCGCACATCTCGACGGTGCTCATTGGATATGCTGCACTCATCTTGTCCGCGGTGGCATCCATTTACTATCTGCTGCAGGAACGCCAACTGAAGCGCAAGGCGGTTACGCCTTCGTCGAACCGTTTGCCTCCTTTGGCTACGCTCGACCGCCTCATCACGCACACAATGAACGCGGGTTTTGTTTTTATCACGATCGGCACAGTCACCGGAGTAGTTTGGGCATTCATCGAAAGCGGAACGCAATGGATCTTGAACCCGAAAATCGGGTTCTTTCTATTCACCTGGGCGTTTTATCTCGCCATGATCTTTCTGCGCATTACAGCGGGTTGGCGCGGACGCCGCATCGCTTGGCTCGCTGTCAGCGTGCTTGGCTGCTCCATCATTACTTGGGCCACGCACGTAGGACTCAAGATCGCGTGGCCACGATGAAATTGGCGCTTACCGGCATCAATCACCGCACGGCCCCGGTACATATCCGCGAAAAACTCGCTTTTCGCGCGGAGGAAATTCCGGCCGCTCTCAGCCTTCTGCAAGGCCGCGGCGTTCGTGAAGCGCTGATCCTCTCTACCTGCAACCGCGTCGAAGTAGCAGCAGCTTTACCCGCTGACTTGCCTGTGGACACTTTGCTGCAAGGCCTTTTAGCAGGGCGCGAGGGGCTGACTGCCGAATCTCTTCAACCTCATCTCTACGTTCTCGAAGACGCCGCCGCGATTCGCCATCTGTTTCGGGTAGCCGCCAGCCTTGATTCCATGATCGTCGGCGAGCCCCAGATCCTGGGCCAGCTTAAGCAGGCGTTCCAGCAGGCGCGTGACCACGGGTTTATCGGAACGATGCTCGATGCGGTTTTGACGCGCGCCTTCAACGTGGCCAAGCGCATTCGGTCTGAGACGGAAATCGGTCAGAGCGCAGTGTCGGTCAGTTATGCTGCAGTCGAATTGGCCCGTGAGATCTTTGGTTCACTCAATAAAAAGCGCGTTCTCATTCTCGGGGCCGGCAAGATGTCAGAAGGGGCCGCGCGTCATCTGCTGCGTGCCGGCGCTTCGGAAATCCTCATCACTAACCGGACTACCGAACGCGCCCGCGAGATGGCCGAGTTATTTCGCGGCGAGATCGTTCCCTACGATCGCTTTCAGCAGCGCTTGCCCGAAGTGGATATCGTAATCGCTTCTTCAGCCGCTCCGGGCTACGTAATTTCGCCCGAGATGATACGCCGCGCTATCGAAATACGAAAGAACCAACCGATGTTCCTTATCGATATCGCCGTTCCGCGCAATATCGATCCCGCAATAAACAGCATCGAGCACGCGTTTCTTTACGACATAGACGATCTGCAGCGTCTGACTGATCGCAATCTGCAAGCGCGCAAGGAAGTGGCTGAAGCGGCGGAAAAGATTGTCGCGGAAGAAGTCGGCCGGTTGGAAGCGCGCTTACGCGAACGCGAGGTGACGCCGACGATCGTCAGCTTGCAGGAGCAGCTAGAAGAAATCCGCCGTGACGCCCTGCAGCGTTACCGGAGTCGCCTGGGCGTCTTGACCGACGATCAGGAACGGACTGTGGAGGCTCTGACGCGCGCCATTGTAAATAAGATCGCGCACGGCCCCATCTCAGAGATGCGCCGGCACGCCGCTGCACAAGAAGCCGAAGCAGAGGCAGGTGAAAGGGAGCTGGTCAGCGCAGTTCGCCGTATTTTCCGGCTCCGTGAGCGTCAATAGATGGCCGCGGGACGAACGGAGGTTCGAACACTCACGTTAGGTTCACGTGGCTCGGCGCTGGCGCGGTGGCAGGCAGGTCATGTCGCGGAACTGCTGAAACGAATCTCCATCGATACTTGCATTGAAATCATTAAGACCACCGGCGACCATCTACAGACGGCATCGCTTACTCAAGCGGGCGGCAAAGGCCTCTTTACCAAGGAGATCGAGCAAGCTCTTCTTGACGGATCGATTGACATTGCCGTACATAGCCTGAAGGATCTGCCGACCGAAATCACCCCCCGGTTGACCCTCGCGGCCATACCGGAACGCGAAGATCCGCATGATGCACTTGTGGGCTCAACGCTTTCGGCCTTGAAACAAGGCGCTCGTCTCGGAACCAGTTCGGAGCGCCGGGCAGCGCAATTGCGTCATCTGCGTCCGGATTTACTCATTGAGCCCGTCCGCGGAAATGTGGATACGCGCCTCCGAAAATTGAGAGAGGGCCAGTTTGACGCCATCATGCTGGCGGCAGCGGGATTGAAACGCCTCGGCTTTGAAAGCGAGATTGCTGAAATTCTAACCGCCGATCAAATTTGCCCGGCTCCGGGGCAAGGTGCATTGGCAATCCAGACTCGCGCAAACGATCCCGCCGCAGAAATCTGTCGTGTTCTCGATCACCGCAACAGTCGTTTGGCGGTTGAAGCGGAGCGTGATGTGCTGCAACGGCTTGGTGGCGGCTGCCAATTACCGATGGGGGCGTTCGCTGAGAGGGTCGACAGCAAGTGGATGCTGACAGCGATCGTCATTTCTCCCGACGGCTTGCGAGTCCTGCGCGAAAAGGCAATAGATTCAGAACACCCAGGCCGGTTGGCCGAAGCTGTCGTTCAGCGATTGTTCGAGCGCGGCGCCGCCGATGTCCTGGCTCAAAGCAAATCATGAATCCACTTGAAGGGATGCGCGTCGTGGTTACGCGCGCAACTCATCAGGCTGAGGATCTCGCGCGTCCGCTGCGCGATAAAGGCGCCGAAGTCATTCTTGTGCCGGTGATCGGCGTCGCGCCACCGAAAGACCCCGAACCGCTCCGCGCCGCCGCGCGTTCCAATGCCTATCAGTGGATTATTTTTACCAGCGCAAACGCCGTGAATGCTTTCGCGGGCGAAATGCGGCGTGCCGGCCGCCGGAGTATGGCGCGAATCGCTGCTGTCGGCAGCGCGACGCGCGAGGCCGCGGAGGCAAAAGGCTTCCGGGTCCAACTTGTCCCTGAACACTATATTGCCGAGTCGCTGGTGGAAGCATTCGCGTCGGAGAATTTGCCCGGCACCCGCATCCTGATTCCTAGCGCGGCCATGACGCGCGACGTAGTAGCGCCCGCGCTGCGTCAAAAAGGAGCCCGAGTGGACGTCATTGAAGCGTATCGCAACATTCTGCCCCAGGAGGCACCGGAACGAGCTCGTATTGTCTTTCAACGCCCTTATCCGGACTGGACGACTTTTGCGAGCTCCTCGGCTGTTACGAATCTGGTCAATATCGTCGGAACGGATGTTCTGAAAGAGACGAAGCTAGCAACTATCGGCCCTGCTACTTCGGAAACTCTACGGAACTACGGCTTAACGATTGCGGCTGAAGCCGGGGTTCATACGGTGGACGGATTGGTTGAAGCTTTGGTCGATCAATCGAAGTAAAGCACCGCTGTCCAGTACACTAAACGAGCATGCCAGGAAAACGCTTGTTGCTCTTTTGGACTCTTGCCGCATCGGTGTACGCGCAGACACTTACCCCTGTCGAACAAAAAATCGTTGCCACAGTAAATTCGGATCAGCCAATTGAAGAGAAGCTGCTGGAACAACTGGTAGATATCAACAGCGGCACGCTAAATCCGCAGGGGGTTCGCCGCGTGGCCGATGTCTTGCGCCCGCAATTTGAATCGCTGGGATTCACTTGCCGTTTTATACCAATGGAGGAAGTGCATCGCGCGGGTCACCTGGTGTGCGAACGAAAGGGTACTCACGGTAAACGGGTTCTCCTGATCGGGCATATGGACACCGTGTTCGAGGCCGACAGTCCATTTCAGAAATTCGAGCGAATCAGCGATACACGAGCAAAGGGACTGGGTGCCGCAGACATGAAGGGCGGACTCGTGATCATGTTGGGAGCGTTGAAAGCACTCAACGAAAATCATGATTTGGACGGCGCGACCATTACAGTGTTCCTCACGGGTGACGAGGAGCGTCCGGGCGAGCCTCTATCCATTGCGCGCCGTGACCTAATTGATGCTGGGAAACAAAGCGATGCTGCCTTGGAGTTCGAGGGCGGTGTCCAGGCACAAGGACACGATGCGGCTTCCATCTCGCGACGAAGCGCCTATACATGGGAATTAAAAACAACTGGCAAGACGGCACATTCGAGCGGCGTCTTTGGCCAAAACGTGGGAGACGGCGCGATTTATGAAATGGCGCGGATCTTAGATCGCTTCGACAAAGAATTGAGGGAACCCGGACTTACTTACAATGTTGGCGTAATTGCAGGAGGAACTTCGACCAGCTACGATCCGGCAACCGCAACGGCGACAGCTACCGGCAAAACGAATGTGGTGGCGGCGCAAGCTCAAGCCGTGGGCGACCTCCGCACAGTGACCGACGAGCAATATCATCGTGTGCAAGATGCGATGCGCCGGATTATTGCGGAGCATCTTCCCGGCACCTCCGGCGAAATTACGTTTAAGGACGGTTATCCTTCGATGCCCGAAACGGATGCAGGTCGCGAATTGCTGCATCAACTGAATGAAGTAAATCGGGCACTGGGCATGGACAACATGGAACCATTCGACCCGGCTCACAGGGGCGCGGGCGATCTGTCATTCGTCGCGCCGTATACTGCGGGTATTTCGGGCCTGGGAGCATATGGTGGCGGCGCGCACGCTCCCGGCGAAACCATCAATCTCGCTCGTCAGGCGGAGCAAACTCGACGCGTTGCCATATATCTTTATAGATTGACCCGTTAAATTCAATGCGAAATTACTTGGCTATTCTCACCGCTTGCGCCGCCGGCGCGCTACTCTATGCTGCGCCGGTACAGACTCACTGGGTGGCGACATGGGCCGCTCCGGCTTCGCCTCAAATGGCTACTCAAACGGAGCGAGCCGCTGCGCATTTGGAGCTCGAAAACCAGACGGTTCGCGAAATCGTGCATACGAGCCTTGCGGGGAATACCATTCGGCTGCGGCTCTCAAATCAGTTCGGGGAAGAATCGGTAGAAATCGGAGCCGTTCACGTGGCAAACTGCGGCGCCGGTTCAGAGCTTGTGGCTGGTTCCGATCACACGGTGACCTTCGGTGGCAGAGCTGCATTTAGCATCCCTCCGAATGCACCATTTTTGAGCGATCCTGTTGAACTAAGCGTTCCGGCAGCCGGCAATCTTTGCATCAGCTTATTTGTGCCCAAGAAAACAAGCGCCGCGGGCATTCATTACGATGCGCGGCAGAAAACATATCTCGTGTCGGGAGATGCAACCGGCGCCCCTAATCTTCCCGATGCCACCACAATAAATTCCTGGCTCTTTCTTGCCGGGGTGGACGTAGCCGCCAGCGAGCCCTCCGCCACGGTGGTCGCTTTTGGCGATTCTATTACGGACGGCGCGGCTTCAACGGTTGACGCGAACCGACGCTGGCCTAACGTTTTGGCCGACCGGCTATTGGCATCACGTCGCGATCTTGCGGTAGTAAATGCCGGTATTGGCGGCAATCGAATCTTACACGATGCGGTTGGCCGGGTGGCATTCGGAGTCAATGCTCTGGCGCGCTTTCAACGTGATGCTCTCGCCGAGCCGGGAGTGAAGTACATCATCGTACTTGAAGGCATTAACGATCTTGGACACGCGGGAAGTTCCGCTCCTTTGTCCGAAACTGTGACAGCGGACGATTTGATTGCGGGGCTAAAGCAGATGATCGAACGAGCTCACGAACGACAGATCAAAATTTTCGGTGGTACGCTAACTCCGTTCGAAGTTGCGAAGGCGAAGGGCTATTACACGCCAGAAAAAGAGAAGGAGCGCGAACGGCTGAACGACTGGATTCGCTCAAGCGGAGCGTTTGACGGCGTTGTCGATTTTGAGAAAGCGATTCGGGATCCGGCTAATCCCACACGTATGCTGCCAGAATACGACAGCGGAGATCACCTGCATCCTAACGATGCCGGCTACAAAGCTATGGGGGAAGCGATCGATCTGGCGCTCTTCAAATAGCGCAGAAGATTGATTTACGTCACGGGTCCTGGATTGAACGGTATTATTGCGTTGCCAAGGCCCCAATGATCGGCCCAAGTGCGCTTAGTTCCGCTGGCGACATCCAATAAGAAGCGGAAAATTTCCCAACCCACCTCTTGGATCGTTGCTTTACCCGTAGCGATGCGGCCGGCGTCGATATCGATCAAATCATGCCACTTTTCAGCAAGCGCGGTGCGCGATGAAACCTTAATCACCGGAACAAGCGCTAATCCATACGGACTTCCTTCTCCGGTCGTAAAAATGTGGAGGTTCATTGACGCCAGTTGTTGTGTGCCGCAGATGAAATCGCTGGCGGGGGTGGCGGCGAATACGAGGCCGCGCTGAGTGACCTTCTCTCCTTGCTTAGCAACAGCCATAATTGCGGAACTGCCCGCTTTTGCAATGGAACCTAATGCTTTTTCGACAATGTTCGCGAGTCCTCCTCGTTTATTGCCCGGTGTGGGATTTGCGCTGCGATCCGCAGCTCCACGAGCCAGGTAATCGTCATACCATTTCATTTCGGAAATCAGCTCGCGGGCAACTTCTTTATTGATTGCGCGAGGCGTGAGCAAGTGGACGGCATCACGTACTTCCGTTACTTCCGAGAAAAAGACCGACGCGCCGGCGCGTACCAGCAGATCGGCAGCGTAACCAACCGCCGGATTGCAAGTCACGCCTGAAAAAGCGTCACTGCCGCCACATTGCAAGCCGACCGAGAGCGCGGAAGCAGGGCAAGGTTGCCGACGCCGATTATTTAAGATCGCAAGGCGCTTCTCGGCCGCTTCGAGAATTGCTGCTACACTCTCACCGAAACCGGCTTGATCTTGTAGACGAATCACGTCCGGCTCGCCCAAGATCGGAAGATCTGAACCGAATAAGCGTTGTGGCTGGAGC
>Ga0070741_10015877_pt1 | contig 12673 bp, 9 predicted proteins | sample Coa_R1_4_FD_66440 | JGI IMG/M metagenome (GOLD analysis project Ga0070741, IMG submission 66440) | Surface soil microbial communities from Centralia Pennsylvania, which are recovering from an underground coalmine fire - Coalmine... | ecosystem: Environmental > Terrestrial > Soil > Unclassified ...
CGTGGCCGTCGCGATCGCAGTTCACCCACATGTTGTTGTCCCATTTCAGGTAGTCGGGCTGCACCGCGTCGATCAGATCGGTGAGGCGATCGAGGATGTACTGGCGCGCCGCCGCGACGCTCAGACAGATCTGCGCCGCGTGATCGGAACCGTAGCTGCCGCCGCTCGTCGCCAGCCACGCCTCCTGGATCCCGGGGGCGCCGACGAGCGCCAGGTTGACGCGCTCGGGTTCGACCCAGATGCCGAACTGCATGCCGAGGGCGTGCGCGTAGTCGCGCAGCGGGCGGAGGCCGTTCGGGAACCGCGCGGCATCGGGCGTCCACGATCCGAGCCCCGCGTCGAAGTCGAACGGGCCGCCCGCGCCGGCGCCTTCGTACCAGCCGGCGTCCACGACGAACAGCTCGACGCCGAGCGCGGCCTGACGGTCCATCTCCGCCTCGAGCGTGGCCTCGTCGATCTCGGTGCCGTATGCAAACCAGGTGTTGTAGGTGACGAGCGGCTGCAGCGGCCGGCCGCCGCGAATCCCCGCCAGGACGTACGAGCGGAGCGCCGCCGTCGCTTCGGGCACGCCGCCCGGCGCGGCGCCGAACACGACGTGCGCACCGTCGACGCTGCCGTGGACCGCCGTCGTCATCGGCGGCAAGGCGTAGGCGAGGCGCAGGCCGCCGGCGGAATTGGTCGCCGTCAAGGACCACGCGCCCGACCACATGAGCGCGGCGTACAGCTCGTCTTTCGCACCGTCGACGGCGAACCACGGCACGATGCGCTCCGACGCCCGGCCGGTCGCGCCGAGGGTCAGCGACGCGCCGAGGTCGAGCGTCTGCTGGCTCCGCGTGAACGCGGTGTCAGACACCACGTCGGCGTTGTCGCCCTGCAGCCCGGTGACCCAGCGCAGCGTCCCGGCGGGGACCGTGATCTGCAGCGCGCTCAAATCGGCGATGGTCGCGCCGCTCGCGCTCGTATACGTCGTCCACGTTTCGAACGTCGGCGAGCCGGACGCGATCGCGTAGTGCCGCGTGACCTGCAGATCCGCGGCGGCCACGTCGTAGGACGCGTCGAGCTGGAGCCGCGGAGCGTTGGCCGTCACCGACACCGCGCGGAACTCGAATCCGTCGGCGCGCGCGCCGAACGACACGAGCTGGCCGCGGACGCGGAAGCTCGAATCCGCGGCGCTGCCAACCGTCCACACCGCGCCCGACGGCGCGACGAAACGGCTGACGGCGAAGTCGCGTCCGCTCTCGGCGACGAGCGTCAGCGTCGCGCCGCCCGCGGTCAGCGTCCACTCGCCCGATGGATCGTGGGAAATGCTCGCATCGCCGTCCTGCGCGACGAGGGTGGACGCGGCCTCGAGCCGGGCGCCGAACAAGGAAAGTGCAATGAGCGACGAGAGCGCGAGGCGACGGGTCACGCAGTAATAGACGGACAAGTATTCGCGTTGCCCCTTTGCACAGGTTGGACCGTCGAAATCGCCGAACGTTTAACGCGATGCGCGGAACGTTCTGTTAGGATTCGAGGGCATGTGTCACAAACAGTGGGCACTCGCGATTGCAGTTTTCGTCGGTGTGTCGCCGATTGTGGCGGCGGTGCAGCCGCGTCCCCGCTTCGACATCAAAATTTCACACGGTCGCATCGTCGACGGCACCGGCGCGCCGTGGTTTCGAGGCGACATCGGCATCAGCGGCGACCGCATCGCGGCGATCGGCCGTCTGACCGATGCCGACGCGGCGACGACGATCGACGCGACGAACCTCGTCGTCGCGCCCGGCTTCATCGACCTCCTCGGGCAGTCGGAGTTCAACGTCCTCGTCGATTCGCGCGCCGCGAGCAAGATCATGCAGGGTGTGACGACGGAAGTGACCGGCGAGGGCACGTCGATCGCGCCGGTGAACGATCGGCTGATCGCCGAAGCGAAGGCGAGCGCGGCGCACTTCGGCGTCGCGCAGGACTGGCGAACGCTCGGCGACTACCTGCGCCGGCTCGACGAGCGGTCGCACCCGGCCATCAACGTCGGCACGTTCGTCGGCGCGGGCGGACTGCGCAACTACGTGATCGGCAAGGACGATCGCGCCGCGACCGCCGCCGAGCTCGATCGGATGAAGCAGCTGGTCGCCGAGGCGATGGCGCAGGGAGCGCTCGGCCTGAGCACGTCGCTGCAGTACGTGCCCGACCGGTTCGCGTCCACCGACGAGATCGTGGAGCTCGCGAAGGTGGCGGCGCGGGCCGGGGGCGTGTACTTCACGCACCAGCGCTCGGAAGGCCCGCGGATCTTCGAGTCGATCGACGAAGTGATCGCGATCGCCGAGCGCGCGGGCATCCCCGCGGAGATCTGGCATCTGAAGACCGCCTACCGGCCGCAATTCGGCCGCATGCCGGAGGTGCTTCGACGCCTCGACGCCGCGCGCGCGCGGGGTGTGGACGTCACGGCGAACGTGTACCCGTACACGCGGTCGTCGAACGGCCTCGACGCGTGCCTGCCGGTGTGGGTGCGCGAAGGCGGCCTCGACAAGATGATCGCGCGGTTGAACGACCCGGCGCAGCGCGAGCGCATCCGGACGGACATGGCCGACGCGCACGCGGCCTGGGAGAACCAGTGGTACGGCGCCGGCGGCGGCGACGGCATCCTGCTGACGACGGTGTTGAATCCGGCGCTGCGGAAGTACGAGGGGATGACGCTTGCGGAGATCGGGAAGGCGATGGGGAAGGATCCGCGCGACGCCGTCATGGATCTGGTGATCGCGGACCGGGGCGAGAGCTCCACCGTCAACGCCGTCATGGACGAGGCCGATGTCCGCGCCGCGCTCGCGCATCCGCTGGTCGGCATCGGCACCGATTCGGGCGCCAAGGCGGAGGACGGTCCGCTGGCCGAGTCGAAGTCGCATCCGCGCGCGTGGGGTTCGTTCCCGCGCCTGCTCGGGCACTATGTCCGCGACGAGCACCTGCTGACGCTCGAAGAGGCGATCCGAAAGGTCACGTCGAAGGCGGCGGCGCGCGTGCATCTGACCGACCGCGGCATCCTGCGGCCGGGCATGGCGGCCGACGTCACCGTGTTCGATCCGGCCACGATCCGCGAAACGTCCACCTACAACGATCCCAACCATTACGCCGTCGGCGTCCGCCACGTGCTGGTCAACGGCCGCCGCGTCGTCGCTGACGGAAAGATGACGGCGGAGCGGCCGGGCAGAGCGCTGCGCGGGCCTGGAGCGCGGATGTGAGCGCCGGTTGCCGCTCGCCCCTCGTCGGGTGTCGGCGTGCGGCGGCGACGGATCGCGGATAACCGAGCCGAACCAGTCCGATGCCCGCCTGGGTCACCGATCTGTTCGCGCGCTATGGGTACGCCGTCGTGTTCTTCGGAGTGTTCCTCGAAAACGCCGGGCTGCCCGTTCCCGGCGAGACGATGGTGCTCGCGGGAGGCGCGCTGGCGCATTTCGGTCAGCTGTCGCTGCCGTGGGTGATTGCGGTGGCGATCGTCGCGGCGACGCTCGGCGACAACCTCGGCTTCGCGATCGGCCGCAAGGGCGGACGCCAGCTGCTGACGAAATACGGCGGCCGCATCGGCATCACGCGCGCGCACCTCGCCGGGTTCGACCGGTACTTCGACCGGCACGGCGCAAAGACCGTGTTGATCGCGCGCTTCATCACCGGGCTGCGCGTGTTCTGCGCGATTCTTGCCGGCGGCAGCGACATGGCGTGGCCCACGTTCCTCGTGTTCAACGCCGCCGGCGCGGTCCTCTGGTCGACAACGATCGCGCTCGTCGGGTACTTTCTGGGACAGAGCTGGCAGTTCATCGAGCGGCTGATCGGCGGCGCCGGCCTGGCCGGCCTGGTCGCGGTCGTCGCGCTCGCAGCGTTCTGGTTCCTGCGGCTCCGCCGCCAGACATCATGATCACACTCGCTTCGGGCATCTCCTACGTCGACGTGAAGTTTCTCGGTCAGCCCCGCATCATCGCGAGCGTCGTCCTGCACGGCGCCGGCGGCGCGGCGATCATCGATCCCGGACCGGCGAGCACGCTGCCGACGCTGCGCGGCGCCCTCGAACAGGCGGGCCTGGCGATGGCCGACGTTCGCGCGCTGCTGCTGACGCACATCCACCTCGATCACGCCGGCGCGGCGGGGACGCTCGCCCACGAACTACCGGGTTTGAAGATCTACGTTCACGAGAGAGGCGCGCCGCACCTGATCGATCCGTCCAAGCTGCTGGCGAGCGCGACGCGCCTGTACGGCGACCAGATGGAGCGCTTGTGGGGCGAGGTGCGCCCCGTGCCGCCCGGCGCCGTGACCGTGCTGCGCGGCGGCGAACGGATCGAAGAGGGCGGCCGCGCGCTGGAGGTGGCCTACACCCCCGGGCACGCGTCGCATCATGTCAGCTACTTCAGCGCCGACGCGGGGGTCGCCTTCGTCGGCGACACCGCCGGCGTGCGTCTCCTGCCCGGCGGCGTGAACGTGCCGCCGACGCCGCCGCCCGACATCGACCTCGAGATCTGGCGCGACAGCCTCGCCCGGATCGGCGCGTGGGATGCGGAGACGCTGTTCGTGACCCATTTCGGTCCGCACCAGCCGTCGCGGACGCATCTGTCCGAGCTCGCGGACAACCTCGAGCTGACGAGCACCCTGGCGAAGCAGTCGCTGGCGCGGGAGGGCAGCGACGAGGATCGGGAAGCATGGTTCGCTGACGAGTGGCGCCGCGTGCTGCGCCGCCGCATGAACAGCGACGACGCGCACGCGTACGAAGTTGCGGGTCGATTCGACCTCAACTGGCGAGGACTTGCGCGCTACTGGCGGAAGCGGCCGTAGCCGCGCGCTTCGGATCGACCATCAGGCGGAGCGCCAGCCCCTGCGGCTTCGACGCCGACGCCGGCGACACGCGGTAGACCGCCGACAGGACGCGCCCTTGCTGGAGCGCGGCCGGCAGCGCGTCGACGCCGCGCACGTCGCGCTCGAGCTGAAACTGCACCAGGCGGAAGAGCGGGATCGACACCGGCGACTGACACTCGACGTACACGCCGTACTCGCTCACGTTCCTCGTGACGACGGTGGCGAATCGGGTCGTGCCGCGCTGATCCTTCCACGTCAGGCGCGCGGATACCGCAATCGGTTTCCGCTCCGCGGCTCGGGTCGTGGCGCCGGGTCGTTTCGGCAGTTCTTCCGTCCAGATGTGTTTCACGAGGTACTCCTGGGTGATGTCTGGCGGTCTGAACTATCAAGTACCAAGCCCAGGTGAAACCGCGTGCAATGTCGTGTTCGGTCGTACGGCCGAACACCTGCAATGTCAGTTGTTTAGATAGACTGTGCAGCGGAAGAAAACTCCGTGCAAACTGGATACTTGGTAATCATGATACGTGTGAAACGAGTAGTCAGTATCCAGCTTCGAGCGGCTTGACGAGGGTAGTTCGGTTACGTTCGACGCCCAGGGACTACGTCTCGCCATCCAGCGCGCCCGCACGCAGATCGAGACCGAGGCGGCGCAGTTTGAGGTAGAGACCGCGGCGCGTGAGGCCGAGGGCGCGGGCGGTCTCGGAGATGTTGCCGCCGCTGCGATCGAGCGCGCCCTGGATCATCTCCCGCTCGATTTCCTCCACCGCCGCCGCGAGCGTCGGCGCGCTGCGGCGCCCGCGCGCCGACAGCGCCGGCGCCGACGAGGGCAGCTTGGTCGTCACGATCTCCGGCGACAGGTGGGCGGGCATCACCGTGCCGCCCGGCGCGCTCAACGCGACGGCGCGCTGCACTTCGTTCTTCAACTGGCGCACGTTGCCCGGCCACCAGTACTGCGAGAAGACGTCGAGCGTCTCCGAGCTTAGATGGATGTCGGGTTTGCCGAGCCGCTCGGACGCCTCGCGGAGGAACAGCGTGCTCAGGTGCGGAATCTCCTCGCGGCGATCCCGCAGCGGCGGCACGTGGATGCGAATCACCGACAGCCGGTAGTAGAGATCCTCCCGGAATTTTCCTTCGGCGACGCGCTGCTCGAGGTCGGCGTTCGTGGCCGCCAGCACCCGCACGTCGACGCGCTGCGGGCGTGTGTCGCCGATCGGCATGATCTCGCCCTGCTCGAGAAACCGCAGCAGCTTCGGTTGGACGTCCAGCGGCAGGTCGCCGATCTCGTCGAGGAACAGCGTGCCGCCGGCCGCCGTGCGCACGAGACCCGGCTGATCCGACACGGCACCCGTGAAGCTGCCGCGCCGATGCCCGAACAGCTGGCTGTCCGCCAGATCGCGGCCCGTCGTCGTGCAGTTGTACGGCAGGAACACGGCCGCGCTGCGATGCGAGCCGACGTGAATCGCGCGCGAGACGAGCTCCTTGCCCGTGCCGCTCTCGCCGGTGATGAGCACGGTGAGGTCGTTGCCCTGGAGCCGTTGAATCTGCTCGACCACGCGGCCCATCGCCGCGCTGGCGGACAGAAAACCGGGCAGCAGCGGTTCGAGCGATCGATCGATCGCGAGTCCTGACGCCGTCGCTGCCGATCGATCGCGCGCCGCGCAGAGCGCGAATCCCTGACGCGCGACGGTGGCGATCATGCGCAGGCGCCGCATCACCGGGTGGCCGATCGGCCGCGGCGACGCCACAAGGCCGATCCGCGTGCCTTCGGGATCGCGCCCGAGCGGTTCGGACGCCAGGATGCCGCGGCCGTACGGCGTGCCGTGCAGCGCCGAGCGCGCCAGCGTGCGTGCCGTGTCGGCGTCGCAGCCGGCCATCGCGACGATCCGGACGTCGCCGCCCGGCAGCTCGACGAACACCACCGCCGCGTCGCCGGCCGCGGCTTCGAGCAGCGCCGATGCGGTCTCCCGTCCGAGCAGGTCGGGCAGCGCCGCCGCATCGACGATGCGCCGGACGATGGCGTCGTCGGCGTCGGCGGGGGAGATGACGTACTGGCCGGTGCCGATGTTCGTCAGCAGCGCTTCGGCCGCTTCGGTGTCGTGGAGATCGCGCTCGGCGCCGAGCTGCGAAAAGGTGTCGCGCGCTTTCTCGAGATGACGCTCGGCGATCGACCGCGCGCCCGTCTCGGCGACCAGGCGGCCGAGCGCGAGGTGACTGAGGCCGGCCTGGTACCGCTCGCCGAGCAGTTCGAGCAGCGCCGCGCTCTGCGCGAAGTCGTGATACGCGTCGGCCGCGCTGCCGGACCGCGCGTGCAGCGCGCCTCGCAGCCGCAGGTACTCGCCCCACTCGGCGGGCGCCGTCTGCGGGTCGAGCCGATCCGCGACCGATGCGAGCCGCTGCTCGGCCTCGGCCAGCTTACCGCCGGCGATCAGCGCGTCGGCGGCGATCAGCGTCGCCTGCAGCGCATCGAACGGCGGCGCCTCGGCCTGCAGGATTTCGTCCGCCAGCGCGACGGCGGCATCGAGGTCGCCGCGACGGACGGCGAGCCGCGCGCCCAGCACGCGCACCGACCACTCGTACCACTGGCTGGTCTGGCGGCCGTACGCGCCGTACGCGTCGCTCGCGCGGCCGAGGAAGTCGGCGGCCGTGTCGTAGCGGCCGCGGATCAGGTGGATTTGCGCGAGCGTGTCGAAGACGGCGCCGGTCGTTTCGTGGAACTGAATCGGGCTGCGGACATCGAGCGCGCGGTGCAGCGCCGCTTCGGCGCGCGTCAGGTCGCCCAGGCGGACGCAGATCTGACCGAGCGTCGCGAGCGCCACGGCGAGGCCGTGGCTCGAGCCGTGCGACTCGTGCAGGGCGACGCTGCGTTCGGCCAGCGCGAGCGCCTGCTCGTACCGATGCTGCAGCATCGTGACGTTCGCCTGGTTTCCGCAGACAGTCGCCAGCACATCGTCGGCCTGCACCAGCGATGCGAGACGCTCGGCCTGGCGCAGCGCGCCCATGGCTTCGTCGTACTGGCCGAGCTGCGCGAGCGCGATGCTGGAGAGCGAGTGGACGAGCGCGAGGTGGCGGCGATCGCCGGCGGCGTGCAGCGCGGCGGCCGCTTTGGTGATGTGCTCGCGCACGATCACCATCGCGCCCACTTTGCGGTAGCACTGCCCGAGCTCGTAGTGCGCGAGGCCGATCGCGCGCGAATCGTGCGCGGTCTCGGCCATCTTCAGCGCGCGGCCGTGCATGGCAATGGCGCGCGACTGATCGCCGCGCGCCGACGCGAGGCGGCCGTGCAGCCGCCACAGCGTCGACAGGCGCTGCGGGTGGACGGTGTCGCGGAAGGTGTCGGGCGGACGGCCCAGCGCCGACCCGGCGCGATCGAGATCGTCCTCGAGCAGCGCGGCTTCGGCGATGAGCGATCGGACCGTCAGCTCGTCGTCGCGGGTGAGCGACCCCGAACGCAGCGTCGGGTTGAGCAGCTGCGCTGCTTCGGCGCCGCGGCCGCGTTCGAGCGCCGCCGCCGCGCGGGCGAACAGCGACTGAAGGGAGGACACCAGGCTGCGAGTATAGCGTAGCGCTCAGGGCGCGAACGGCTTGCCCCTGCCTGCCAGGCGCGCTTCGAGGCGCGCGCTGCAGTCGCAGTCGCCGCACGCCCACGGTTCGTCGCCGTTCAGATCGCGGCAGCGGCTGCGCGCGTGCGCATCCTGGATCTTGTCGAACGAAAAATATTGCTCCCAGTACGGCCGCTCCTCGGCGAGCGGCGTCGCGCAGTAACAAACCTCCACCCACTGCACGCGGCCGTCTTCGAGCTCGCGCGCCGCGGCCATGTTGCGGAAGTACTCGTCGCCCGCGACCGATCCGGCGCCGAGCGTGCCCTCCTCGATCGCGCGCGCCAGCGGCTCGCGCCGGCCGTGCTTCACGCGTGCGGTGACGAGATATCGCATTGCGATCTCATTGTATGGCACCGCGCTTGCGAAGCCGATCGGCAGGAGGTCTCCGTGAAACGCTCGAGCTTTCTCGCCGTCTTCGTCCTGACCGCTGCGGTCGCCTCGGCTCAAACCTCCGGCCAGCCCGCACCGTCGCCGACGCCGACGACGCCGGCCTCGCCGACGACACCGGTGGCGTCGCCGCAAACGCCGGCGACACAGCAGCCGACGCAGCCGACCGCGACCGGGCAGCAGCCGTCGACGCAGCAACCGACGACGCAACAACCGACGAGCCAACAGCCGACGACTCAGCCACCCACGACCCAGCAGCCGACGACGCAGCAGCCGCCCACCCAGCAGCCAGCCACGCCGCAAACGCCGACAACAGCGCAGCCGACGGCACAGCCCACGACCCCGCCCACGGTTCAGTCGCCGGCGACCGGCGTGCCGACGACGCAGCCGGGGTTCGTGTCGCAGCCGACCGGCGCGACGACGCCGGCAGCGATGGCGCCCGGTCAGCCGTCAGGTGCGCCGAACCAGGCGACCGGCGTGCAGACCCAGTCGACGGGCGCTGGCCAGTCGACCAATCCCGCGGCCATCGGCGGCTCCGCGCCGACGATGTCGCCGGGCGCGATACCGCCGCCGATGCAGGTGACCGACGAGAACCGCGCGATGATGCTGATGCTGCTCGATCGCGTGCAAAAGGTGGCGTCGGATCAGATGCAGCAGGACAGCAAGGCGGGCAAGCTGCAGGTCGACCGATCGCAGCTGGACGAAATTCTCGCGAACATCTCGCAGATCAAGACGATGCTGCAGCGGTAGCGCGTCCGCTAGGAGCGCCCGAGGAACGTCACGGCGTCCCGCAGCGTCCGATCGACGACAAGGCTGCGCAGTTCGGCGGCGACGGCGGCGTCGACGGTTTCACGACGGACGCCGACCGCGTACGGCGGCCAGCCGTGCTGGCTGACGAGGACGCGATCCGCATCCAACTCGATCGTCGACTCGCGGCCGGCCGCGCCGACGGTCAGCACCAGCGGCGCGGCGGGATCGTCCACCGGGTCGATCTGCGGCTGCGTCGTGTCGGACCACCCGAATCGCGTCGCGAGCCATCCGCGCAGCAGCCACGCAAGCGCCGCATCGCGACGCGCATGAACGATGCGGATGCGTGCCGCCCGCAGGTCGTCGCGCGACAGCTCGTCACCGGCGTGCCGCAGCGCCTGGCGCACGGGCGTCAGCCGCCGCCACGCAAGGTCCGCGATATCCACCGGCCGGTTCCCGATCGCGTCCGCTACGGCCGCGAAGCCCGCGGCAACATCGCCCCACCGCGCGCTGTCGTAGATCAGTTGACGCGCCTCGGCGACGACGGCGTGGAGCGGAGGCCGGCGCGACAGGTCGTCGGGACACCAGATGCTGGTGGGCAAATCGCCGCGAATCAGCCGCCGAACGATGGACGGAAGCGACGCTGCGTCGCACGTGGAGCGCACGACGACGTGCTCGACGGCGTATCGGGCGTGTGGCGGCCCGTACGTGGTGACGCCGACGCGCGCGGCGAGCGGCCCCCGCGCCAGCGGGCAGCCGGTCTCGTGCCACAGGACGATGACGCGCGACGGGTGCTGGCCCACGATGGCGTCGAGCGTTTCGGTGTACGGAGTGGCGACGATCTCGGCCGGCGCTCCCGCATCGCACTCGCGCAGCACCACGAGATTCGACATCACGGCGCGCGCGACCGGTCCGTCGCTGCCGATGCCGCGCCACACGTCGGCCAGCGCCGACTCGATTTCGTCCGGATCGGTGTCGCGCCACGTGCGGTCCGCTACAACGCTCGCCATCGGCGTCCCTCGCGGCGGATCAGCGCTTCCGCTTCCGGCGGCCCCCAGTCTCCGGCCGGGTACACGGGCAGCGGGGCGCGCGTCGCCTCCGCCCAGCGGTCCAGAATCGGCATCACCCAGCGCCACGCCGCTTCGACCTGATCGCGGCGCATGAAGAGCGTCGCGTCGCCCGCCATCACGTCGAGCAGGAGCCGCTCGTAGGCTTCCGGCGAACTGCCGCCGAACGTGGTGCCGTAGTGGAAATCCATGTTGACCGGGTACACGCGCGCGCGCGGCCCCGGCACCTTCGAGCTGATGCCGAGCGCGAACCCCTCGTCGGGCTGAATCCGGATGGTCAGCACGTTCGGATCGAGCCGCCCGTCCGGGTTCGCGTTGAACAGGATCGGCGGCACCTCCTTGAGGCTGACCGAGATTTCGCTCGCGCGCTTCGGCAGCCGCTTGCCCGTGCGCAGAAAGAAGGGGACGCCGGCCCACCGCCAGTTGTCGATGAACAGCAGCAGCGCGACGAACGTCTCGGTGCGCGAGTTCGCGTCGACGCCCTTCTCGGAGCGGTACCCGGGCACCGGCCGGCCGAGATCGAACCCCGCCGCGTACTGCGCCCGTACGACGTCGCGATCGACGGCATCGGCCGTCAACGGCCGGAGCGACTGCAGCACCTGCAGCTTCTCGTCGCGGACGACGTCTGCGTCGAGCGAGCGCGGCGGCTCCATCGCGATCAGCGACACCAGCTGAAGCAGGTGGTTCTGCACCATGTCGCGCAGGGCGCCCGCCTGCTCGTAGTAGCCGGCGCGCGTGCCGACGCCCTCCGACTCGGCGACCGTGATCTGCACGTGATCGACGTATTTCTGATTGAACAGCGGCTCGAAGATGCTGTTCGCGAACCGCAGCACCAGGATGTTCTGGACCGTTTCCTTCCCCAGGTAATGATCGATCCGGTAGATCTGGTGCTCGTTGAAGACGCCCGCGATCGCGTCGTTGATGTCGCACGCGCTCTGGAGGTCGTGGCCGATCGGTTTTTCGACGATCAGCCGCGCGAACGGACGCAGGTCGCGCGTCGCCGACTCGCGCGGCGGCACGAATCGCGAGCGCTGCAGCTGCTGCACCGTCGGCACGAAGAGCGAGGGCGGCACCGCGAGGTAGTAGATCCGATTGCCCGGCAGGCCTCGCTCGTGCTCGACGACGTCGAGCTTCGAACCGAGCGGGCCGAGCGACGCCTCGTCGTCGATCGTCGCCCGCACGAAGAAGAGGCCGTCGGCGAACGCCTGCCACGCGCCTTCGTCGATCGGCCGGCGCGAGAACTGCGTCACGCCGTCCTTCGCGAACGCGCGGTAGTCGTCGTCGCTCATCTCCGTGCGGCCGACGCCGACGATCGCGGTTCGCGGCGGCAGCAGCCCGTCGACCGACAGGTTGTAGAGCGCCGGCAGGAGCTTCCGATGCGCGAGGTCGCCGCCGCCGCCGAAGATGACGATGCTGACCGGTTCGGCCGCGACCGGCAGCGTGTCGCCGTCGGCGAACCGATCGAACAACGAGGTGGCGGCCGGGGGCGCGGACGAACCCGGGGCGGCGACGGCGTCAGGCATGGGGTTTCTTCACCGCGTGGCCGCCGAACTGGTTGCGAAGCGCCGCGAGCAGCCGCTCGCCGAACGGGTTCTGTTCGCGCGAGCGGAATCGCGTGAACAGCGCCGCCGTCAACACGGGCATCGGGATCGCGCGCTCGATGCCTTCCGCCAGCGTCCATCGTCCTTCGCCGGAGTCCTCGACGTAGGCCTCGAGGTCCGCGAGGTCGGCGTTGTCCGCGAGCGCGCGCGCGGCGAGCTCGAGCAGCCACGACCGCACGACGCTGCCGTGGTTCCACAGCGCGGCCACCTTGCCGACGTCCACGTGGTACGGGCTCTCGTGCATCAGCTCGAAGCCCTCGGCGTACGCCTGCATCAAGCCGTACTCGATGCCGTTGTGGATCATCTTCACGTAGTGCCCGGCGCCGTGATCGCCGACGTGCAGGTACCCGTCGGGCGGCGCCAGCGTCAGGAAGATCGGCTCGAGCCGCTGGCACACGTCGGCCTCGCCTCCGACCATGAGGCAGTAGCCTTCCTGCAGACCCCAGATGCCGCCGCTGGT
>Ga0070741_10015878_pt1 | contig 12673 bp, 13 predicted proteins | sample Coa_R1_4_FD_66440 | JGI IMG/M metagenome (GOLD analysis project Ga0070741, IMG submission 66440) | Surface soil microbial communities from Centralia Pennsylvania, which are recovering from an underground coalmine fire - Coalmine... | ecosystem: Environmental > Terrestrial > Soil > Unclassified ...
CCCTAAAAAATCTGAGTCGGCTTCAGCCGACGACAGAGTGGCGCCCGCTGAAGCGAGCTCTATGATTAGAGAGGGCGGGCGGACGCGACGCTAAAGCGTCGCTCTACCGGGCTAAGGGTCGCTGTACCGGGCTGCAGCGTCGCTCTACGAGGCTGCAGCGTCGCACGAGGGAGGATGGCAATGCTGGTTCTGGCGGTAACGTGGATGGCAAATGCGGGACACGAGAACGAAGTGGCCGCCATCTTTGAAAAGCTGCAAGCGGCCTCGCGCCAGGAACCGGGCTGCCTGACATATACCGTCCACCGTCATGTCGACGACCCACGGCGCTTTTTTATCTATGAGCAGTACCGCGATGCCGCGGCCCTCGAGGCGCATCGCAACTCGCCGCACTTCCAGGAGTACGCGGCGAAGGCGCTGCGCACTATCGGCGAGCGGCAGCAGGGGGACCTCTACAAGCTGCTCAGCGATTAAAGGCGCGTCGAGCTGGGCTCCTCTCAGCCTGCTCCAGTTACTCGGCTGGATTCTGCATCGCTCAGCTCCTCCCGCAACATTCCGAATACCGCTGCCAGCACCGACGCTACGACTGGTCCCAGAAACAATCCCAGAAATCCGAAGGCCTCAACGCCGCCGAAGATGAAAAACAATAGCACCATGGGATGCAGCTCCACGCGTCCGGCGACTACCAGCGGGCGCAGCACGTTGTCGATGCTGCTTATCACCACGGCTCCCCAAATCAGCACGAAAACGCCCTTCCAGATCGAGCCGGCGACCAGCAGGTAAATCGCTACCGGGACCCACACCAGGGCCGAACCGACTACGGGAATGATGGAGGCGAAGCCGGCGGCCAGGCCCAGCAGCAGCGACGACGGCATGCCGACAATCCGCATTGCGATCCCGGTGAACAATCCCTGCACCACGCCGACAGTGAGAATCCCGTAAACGTTGGCGACGATCGTGTCCGAGATGTTCTGGTAGAGGTGTGACACCTGGACATCCGATAGCGGCGTGAGCCTTCCGGCGCGATAGGCCCACTCCTTGCCGTCGCGGAAGAAGAAGAACAGGATGACCACTGTGATCAGCGCGTCGACGGTAAAGCGCGCGAGATTGCCGAGAATGGCCGCGCCGAATCCCACCATACCCAAACTTACCTTCTGCGCATTCGACGAGATGATGGCCCGCAGATCGTAGTGCGAGAGATCGACCCAGCGGCCGACAAACTGCAATGGGCGTTGCGCCAGCATTGTGGCAAACTGCGTGAAGCCGCCCTCTTCGGCGCTGCGGCGTCCCAAATAGTGCGCGGCGGTGAGGGCCTCGTTCGCGGCCAGTGTGGTGACGATGAAGGCCGGTACGCCGAACAGCAGGACCACGGCCAGAGTGGCGAGCAGGGCACTTAAGCCGCGCCGCTGTCGCGTGAGTCGAAGAACCCGGTTGTGCAGCGGATAGAACACAACCGCGAGAATAACCGCGAACGCCAAAGGCTTGACGAATGGCCGCGTGATGATGAACGTCAGCACCAGCGCGAGCAACACCAGCGCGGAAAGAAAGATGACGGTGCTGCGTTTACGGTTCATGGTGCGGGCCCGGGTTCCAGTTGTAACACGGGACAAGCCGGGCGTGGCAACTGGCAAGCGGCAGTTGGCAGTTAATACTTGGATCAACACTTTGCATTTGGCTGCAGGCCAGCACTCGCCAAGAAGTCGTTTTTAATTGCTGCACAAGAGCTTCAATCGCCTGATCGCTCGGCTCGTCGATCTCTATCGAGCGAACGGTAATTTGGCGCCGGATCATCTGTGTCTTGGATACGATGATAGGTCCTTCTTGAAGGAGTTCGCTGAGGTTCACACGCTTGCGCGCGAACTTTTCCAGCGTCGGTGCATCCCCCCATGATGACAAGGCGATCCCACGCCAGTGATCCGAAGGCGATTGGTTAGGGCGTGAGCTCCCATACGACCCCGTGTCCGCTCTGATCACCCTGGTTGGTGCCGTAGAGGTTTCCGGCACTATCGATAATCAAGTCGCCGGTGGGATTAGCCCCGTCGCCGCTATCGCTGAAGTCGTATAGGTCGCTGTAGGTCCAAACGCCGCCCGAGTGCGTGAGCTTGAAGATGTTGCCCATGCCGAAGGCGCCGAGCTGCTTGGTGGTTCCATACAGATTTCCAGCGCTGTCGAAGACCATGTTGCCGACCGGTCCTTCGCCATTATTCGAGATGTTGAAGGTGTACAACACGGTAAATTGCCAGGTACCGCCGGAGTTTGACATTTCATAAATACAAGCCGTCACGCCGTCGCCGGTGGTGCCGCCATATAGGTTACCGGCGGCATCCATGATCAGCCCCGATATGTCGTAACCCGGACATGTTCCGGGCGTTCCAAAATCGGCAAGAATTCTTTCCGTCCAACCCGATTGCGACCGTACCAGTTGAAATACCCCACCTTCGCCAGGCCCAGCGGTCGTGCCATACAGATTTCCGGCGATGTCGAAGATTACATTGTGAGCCGGATAGTTCAGGTCATCTCCCTGAAATTCATACACCAGCGATCCGGACCAGCCATTGCCCGAACGGCTGAGTTCGTAGACTGTGCCGTACTCGCTGATCCCGCCGAAGGCCGATGTGCCATACAGGTTGCCGGCAGGCTCGAATACCACGTTCCCATAGGCGGGATCGAGGTTGCGATCGGTCCCGAGATCAAACTGCAAACTCTCCATCCAGGGACAGAGCACCGTGCGGCAGAAAGTGGGGAAGGGCCGCAAGGCAAAAACGGTTCCAGCGTCGGATGCACCTCCTGCCCAGGTGGTTCCATAGAGACCTTGGTCTGTGCCAAAAACCACTCCCCCATACGGTTGTTCTCCGTCATTGCCGCCGGCAAAAACGTGCAGCTGATTATGCGTGTAGTTGGAGCCAACTCGCTTCAGCTCGTACACGGTTCCCAACTGCGTCGAGCCGCCGGCGTAGGTCGTGCCATACAGATTGCCTGCACGATCCTGGGTGACCCCGCTATAGGGACTCAAACCGTCGGCGCCGGAGAAGGTATGCAGCACCCTCAAGGTTTGCGCTTGCGTGGCATAAGTGAATAGCAACAGCACCGCACAGGCCAATTGGGAAATAAAGTTTGCAGTTCGCGAACTTTCGATCGAACAACTCGCGGGGAACGCGGCGGTCGTTGTCATGGCAGTACTCCTGACAATCAAGTGCGGCATGGTTCGAGTGGCGATAATTTTACAATTCCACCTGTCGCTCGGCCATGTTGTTGCCCTCTCCAGCTCATTAGCCGCAAAGAGTATCACGCGCTGGCAGCAATACAGCTTAATTTTGGACGATGGCGTAATGAGCTGACATGAAAAAACCTAGCTTGGTTCAAGTCAGCGGTTCGCTTGCTGGGACGTTCGCGAGGCGATCCAGCCGACGATGCCGAAGGTCGGCACCCAGAACGGGAAGATGCCGTATAGCGTGTCGCTGACTGAGTGCGAGTGGCGGTCGATGGCGAGAAAGACGTTGACGCAGAACAACGCCGCAAATGCGACCACGATCCAGCCCTGGACGGCGATCGGCCGATAGATCCATCCCCACGAACGAAACCATTTGTGCTTCATCACATCCTCCCATGCCAGGCCGGGACAGCGCCGGGGCAGGCGTCGCTACATTTTGAAGATTAGTGCAGCATGGCCGCCCCGGCGTTGCCCGGCTTGGGTTTACGCAGCAGGAACAGCAGCGGAATCATACACACGAACATGACGGCAAGAAGAAAAAAGGTATCGTTATAGGCGAGCATGGCCGCCTGGCGCTGGACCATGCCCCAAATCGATTCATACGCCTGCTGCGTCGCCACCGAGGCGCTCGCACCCTGGCTCATGAAGTAGCTCTTCATGGCGTTCATCATTTGCTGCGCGGTCGCGCTCATCGGATTCACGTGCTGCCCGAGCACGTTGATATGCTCCTGCTGGGTGCGGAATTGCACGGTCTCGACCATCGCAATGCCTATGCTGGCGCCGATATTGCGCATCAGGTTGAACAGACTGGTGGCGTTGCCCATGCGCTCGTTAGGAATGGGATTGTTGGTGATGGTGGTCAGCGGTACGAAGACGAAACCGAGCGAAGCTCCCTGAATCACCAGTGGCCACCAGAACGTGCGATTGGACACACCCAGGCTGAACTTGGAAAGTTCCCACATGGCGTAGGCGGAAGCGACCAGACCGATACCGAGTAGCTTGCGGTGGTCAACCTTGTCGGTAAGGCGTCCGACGATCGGCATGATGCAGAACGATGCCAGACCGCGCGGCAGGTTCGTCAACCCAGCTTCAAAGGCGCTGTAGCCGAGGATGACCTGCATCAGCAGCGGCAGCAGCACGGTGCTGCCATAGAGTACGAATCCGATCACCGTCATCAGAAACGTGCCGATGGCATACGAACGAAACTTGAAGATCGTAAGGTCGAGGACGGGATGTTTGGTGGTCAACTCGCGAATGATGAGGCCGCCGAGGCCCACGACGGCAAGAACGGCGAGGGCAACGATGAAATGCGAGCCGAACCAGTCGTCCTCCTGGCCCTTGTCGAGCATGATCTGCAGGCTGCCGATGCCGACCGCCAGCAGGCCGATACCCCAGTAGTCGATGCCGGTCTTCGGCCGTCGCAGGTACGGCGGATCGAAGATAAAGATTTCGGTCAGGAACAACGCCACAATTCCGATGGGGACGTTGATGTAGAAGACCCAGCGCCAGCTGTAATTGTCGGTGAGCCAGCCGCCGGCGACCGGTCCAAGCATAGGCGCCACCACGATGCCCAGTGCCCAGAATGCCATGGCCTGCCCGCGCTTCTCTGGCGGGAACGACTCCATCAGGATAGCTTGCGAGAGGGGCTGCAATCCGCCACCGCAGGCGCCCTGAACGATACGGCAGAGGATAAGGAATGGCAGGGTCGGGGCTAGTCCGCACAGGAACGATGCGACGGTGAAGCCGCTGACCGACATGATCAGCAGGCGCTTGCGTCCGAAGCGGCCGGCCAGCCAGCCGGTCATGGGCAGAATGATCGCGTTAGCCACCAGATAGGACGTTAGCGTCCATGTCGCTTCATCGTTGCTGGCCGAAAGGCTGCCGGCGATGTGCGGCAACGAGACATTCACGACGGTGGTGTCCAGCACCTCCATAAAGGTACTCGACATCACGGCTATCGCTATGAGCCAGGGGTTAATGTCCTGGGGCGAGTTGTTCCTGCGCAGTGGCATCTGCTCTGTGGCGTCTCAGCTGCGAAATTTGAGTTTACTGCTGCGGACGTTTGTCTCGCGCGAGCCGGACGTGAGGGTGTGCCTCATGGCAAACCTGTCGAAGGCGAAAAGCGTGTCCAGTAACTGATTTCGATGCGCGAATCGGAGCTGGGTTCGAGGATTGCTGCAGGGTGCCGGTTCCATGCTGCAGAAATCGACTGCTGCGGAAAACATTAAAAACTCGCCAACTCTCACCGATTGTGAGCAGAAAACGAACGCGTATTGGCGCATCGCTCTGGCCAACTCCTCACTACTTCTTGCATCTACTTACCTTCACAGCACACTTCTCCGACACACAGATTGGAAGCCGCAATCGCAAGCAGTTGGAAGAGTCGACATGAAATTTGCCTTGGTCAATCCGGCATGGACCTTTGAAGGCTCTACGTATTTTGGCTGTCGCGAGCCGCACGTTCCTCTGGAGCTGCTCTTCGCTCACGATCAGATCGTTGCCGCCAACCACGATGCGGTGGTGATTGATGCGCAAACTGATGGGCTGAGTACCGAACGTGTACGAAGGATGTTGCGGGACTTCGCTCCAGATTTTGTAGTGATTCCCACGGCCCCTTCTTACCTGTTTTGGCGCTGTCCGCCCCCGGAGCTGAGGGTACCGATGGAGTGGTTTGCCGCTCTGGATACGGATGCAATTAAGGTAGCCATCGGGCCGCACAGTTCGGCAACCCCTGCCGCCACGTTGCGCAAGACGGGCTGCGAGATCGCAATGCGCGGCGAAGCCGATCAGACCATCGCCCGGCTGGCCGGCGAGCCTTGGGAGCAGATCCCCGGCTGCTGTTTCCGCCGCAACGACGGCACCCTGCACATCAGCCCTGAGCTGGGCGTCGCCGACATGAAGGCGCTGGGGCCGCTCGACTTCCACAACTACAACGTCGAGGCGCACGCACACCGGCATCACGTCTTCGCCGGAGAAGGACGCGGCGCAGAGCTGGAATTCGCGCGCGGCTGTCCCTGGTCTTGCAATTTCTGCAATAAGACGCTGTTCCGTAACAAGTTTCGCGAGCGCAGCGTCGCAGCCCTGCTGGCCGAGGTTGATGCTCTGCTGGCGCGCGGAGTGGACTACATCTATTTCATCGACGAGATCTTCGGCGTCGGCAAGAACGTGCATAAGCTGCTGGAGGCGCTGGCGGAGCGGCAGGTGAAGATCGGCTTTCAGACCCGCATCGATCTCTGGACGGAGGAGACTCTCGACCTACTCGGCCGCGCCGGAGCAATTTCGGTGGAGGTGGGCATCGAGTCCATCACCGACGAAGGCCGCGACGAGCTGAACAAGAACTGCCGCATCTCGACCGAGCGCATTAGCGAGCTGCTGATCTACGCGCGTACGAAAATTCCCTGGGTGCAGGCGAACCTGATCCTTACCGACAAAGACGACAAAGGCGAAATCCGGCGCTGGCAGGATCGGCTGAAATCGCACGGGGTGTGGGTGAGCGAGCCCGTGCCGATGTTCCCGTTTCCCGGCAGCCCAAGCTATATCGAGACATTTGGCGCGTTGCCGGACGACCAGGCGTGGGAGCGCGCGCACCATCACTATCTGAGTCTCTTTCACGATAATGGCTTCAGCGACATTCAGGAACAGAGGCCAGTAAGCATTGAGGAGCTGGAAGGAGCGGTGGAGAAGGCGGCATAGGGTTGGAGCGAGCGAGCAAGGCTTATCGGGCGATAGCGGTCGCCCGGCCTCATCGTCCGACCGAAACGTTGTACAGCGGTGACGGGCCTGAAGGCCCGCACTACGAAGGAGGTACAAAACTCGTCATGCAAGTTGCGATCGTGGGGTCGGGGTACGTTGGATTGGTAGCAGCAGCTTGCCTGGCGGAGATCGGGCACACCGCTGTGTGTATCGACAACGACGCCGCCAAGATAGCGGCGTTGGAGCGCGGCGATCCCCCGATCCATGAGGAGTTCCTGCCCGTGCTGCTGGAGCGGCACCGTGGCAAGACGCTTCACTTCACCACTTCACTGGAAGAAGGAATTCGCAAGAGCGCTATTATCTTCATCGCTGTGCCAACGCCTCCCTCGGAGAGCGGCGATGCCGACGTCTCAGTGGTCGAGAGTGTCTGCCAGGACATTGCGCGGCGGATGAACGGCTTTCGCCTGGTGGTGGTGAAGAGCACGGTCCCCGCCGGCACCAACAACTGGATACGGCGCGTGCTGCAGCGGAATGGAGTGCAGGCGCATTGCTTCGACGCAGCGTCGAATCCCGAGTTCCTGCGCGAAGGGACGGCGGTCACAGATTTTCTCTATCCCGACCGTATCGTGCTGGGCTGCGACTGCGGGCGTGCCGCGGAGATGCTGAAGCAGGTCTATCAGCCGCTTCTGGACGGCAGCTATGCCGCCTCGAAGAACGCCATACCCGCGCCCGACGATGCTCTGGTTCCGGCGCGGCTGATCCTCACCAGTTCGGCCAGCGCCGAGTTGATCAAGCAGGGTTCCAACGCGTTTCTCGCCATGAAGATCTCGTTCATCAACGCGGTCGCCAACATCTGTGAAGCGACCGACGCCGATATTGAGGAGGTAGTCGACGGCATCGGGTCCGACCAGCGCATCGGCAGGAAGTTTCTAAAGCCCGGCATTGGCTATGGCGGCTCGTGTTTTCCCAAGGACCTGCTGGCATTTCGCGCCGTCGCACGGGACCAGGGCTACGACTTCCGGTTGTTAGAAGAGGTGAAACGGATTAATGAGGAGCAACGCCGCTTGTTCCTTCGTAAGGTGCGCGGCGCACTATGGACGCTGAAGGGTAAGCGCCTGGCTGTGCTGGGGCTGGCCTACAAGGGCGGTACCGACGATATTCGCGAATCGCCCGCGATAGGCATCGTGCAGGCATTGCTGCGCGAAGGTTGCGAGATCGTGGCCTACGATCCTGCCGCAATGAAGCGGGCGAAGGCGGAGTTCCAGCCCTGTTGCTCCATCCGCTTTACCGAGACGGCATACGAAGCGGCGGCCGACGCCGATGCTCTGCTCGTGCTCGCCGAATGGGAGGAGTTCGCCGCGCTCGATCTGGAGCGGCTGCGCGAACAGCTGAAGCACCCGATCGTAATCGACGGACGCAACGTTTATTCGCGCGAGCAAATGCGTAAGGCGGGCTTCTGCTATTTCAGCGTGGGCCGGCCGGAGACGCAGCCGGATGTGCGCAGCGCCATCCAGAGCTCAGACGCGGCGGCTTAGCGGCATCTGTTGCTGAGGTCCCCTTTTGCCGCAAACACTAAGGCCCAGCGAGGAGATCGCTGGGCCAGCCTGTGTATCTGCTTTGCTGAAACCGCTCAGCGCATATGAGGAGAGGATATGCTCTGGCTGCCTGAATTCGGCTTCGGTTTCATCCGTTGCGTGAGAGCATGTTCCCACGCAGCCGATCCGGCGACAATCCCCTTATTAGGGTAGACGCGTGACCTTTTGGTCGCAGAGGCGGCACGCCCCCTATTTTGGGACGCAGAGGGGTCCGGGGAACGACCCAGATGACGGCATTTTTGTGTCGCGCTGCAGGCTTGTGGCGCGGAAAAAGGCAATTGCCAACTGCCAAGGACCTCCTTACTGACTGCTACAATCTCCCCATGGCATTCCGCGGTTCCGACTCAAACCAACATAAAGGGCGAACGCCACCTCCCGACGACACTCGCCAGGAAGCCGCCTACCTGAAGATGCTGGGCGAGAAGCAGCGCCCGGTGCGCATCAAGCTGATGGATGGCGAAGTGGTGCGCGGCTGGATCGAGTACTATGACCGGCGCATGGTGCGGCTGACGCGCGAAGGTGCGCCTAATCTGTTCATCTTCAAGCATGAGATTGCCTACATCGCGGAAGATACCGGCGGGCGCAAGCCGCGTCCTGACGCTGCCGGGCATGCCGGCGACGGTACCTCCTCGAGCGGCGAGCCATGAGCCGCTACCTGCCCGGGCTGGAGTCCATCGCGCGCGAAGCTGGAACGCTCCTGATGGGGCACTTCGCCAGCCACGTCACTATCGAGTACAAAGGGGAAGTTGACCTGGTCACCGTCGCCGATCGCTCTTCCGAGGAGCTGATCGTGGGCCGCCTGCGCGAGCGCTGGCCGGAGCACGGCATCGTCGCGGAGGAGGGCACACGCAGCGAAATCGGTGCAGACTATCGCTGGTACGTCGATCCGCTGGACGGCACCACCAACTTCGCGCACGGGTATCCGGTATTTTGCATTTCCATCGCTCTGGCGCGGCACGATGGACAGTTAGAGGTCGGGGTGCTCTACGATCCCACCCGCGATGAGATGTTTTCGGCCGAGCGGGGAGCTGGCGCAAACTTGAATGGCAAGCCGATGCGGGTCTCCAAAATGCCGCGCCTGGCCGAGTGCCTGCTCGGCACCGGCTTTCCCAGCCATAAGCGGCACAAGAATCCCAACATCCACTTCTACCACCAGCTGACGCTGCGCTCGCATGGGGTAAGGCGCGCAGGTTCGGCAGCCCTCGACCTGGCGTGTGTCGCCTGCGGCCGTTACGACGGCTTCTGGGAGTTCAACCTGAATCCGTGGGATACCTCTGCCGGGGTGCTGCTGGTGCAGGAGGCGGGCGGACGGGTGACGCGCTTCGACGGCTCTCCCTTCCGCCTGGACAGCCGAGAGGTGCTGGCCAGCAATGGCCTAATTCACAGCGAGCTGATCACGAATTTCGAGGAGATCTTCGCTGGCCGCGGGCTGGAAGAGCTGCCCTCGGTGGCGGAATACGTCAAGGCGCGCGACTGACCGCGCGCTTCACGTAAAGGCTCAGTACGCAACCCTTTGGCACGGATCTGCCGTTCCGGCAGGCCGGCACGCAATCGCCGCATCAATCAATCGTTCTTTTTCGCGTGGACATTGCGCTTCTGCTGCCCCCGCAAGATCTCCTCAACCGTCCATCCCAGCCCGAACGAGCCCATAAATACCAGCGCAAACGCCAGCCAGATAAGTTCGACACCGTGATTCACCGCGTCACCTCCGCTGCACCAGGGACCCGAAATCGCTCGACATACGAGCGTGAAAGAGCGCCATGAACGACGCCCTTTGTTTCTGTTTGGTGTTGAAGGCAGTATTGGCGGAAACGGGCGCTGCACGCAAGTTACGAAAGTACCTAGAGGGGGAGCCCCTGGTGCGCTGCTATGGGCCTCCCAGGACGTCTCAGCGCGCTCGGGGAGCGGCGCGCAAGGGCTTGCGCTTAGTTGGGCCCCACAGGACCGCTACCAGGAGGCGGTAGCGGGGTGGTGCTGACGGGCGGCGGAAGAGGCGTATTGGGGAGGCTGCGTCCACCACCACCTCCGGCCTGCGGGGAGTCATCCACCTCGCCTGGACGGCGCAGCGTGGGAGCGCTGGCCGGCTTGGGCTCGTCTTTCTTCTGCGCGACCTCGGTCTCCTGCGACTGGAGGTCCACTTCCTTCTGGGTGCGCACAATCTTCTGGCCATCGACCGTCATGATCTCCAGCCGGGTGACAAATGGGCCGGTAAAGCGGACAAATTCCACCTGCTCCGGCGGATTTCCGTAAATCCACTCTTCGTAGTCGACGCCATTGTCGTCTTTGTCGCGAATTTTCTTCGGAGCGCGCCCTTTGGCGTAAACAACCATGTCGCGATCCATGCCCACCAGCACCTGGTGGTTCTTGATGGCGGCGCGCACTTTGGGCGGCAGCGTGCGCTCGTAAGCCTCGGCTTCGGTCAGCGCCTTGAAGTCGAAAACCGGCGCGAGCAACTCGCGCACCTGGTTGCCGGTCATCTCTGGAATATATTTATCGAACTCGAGGGTGAGTGAGGATCCGGTGGCTTCGAGGCTCTTAGGGGCGCCTCCCGGAGTCACACTGCCGCCGTTCATGCCGACGGAAACATGCTGGTACCATTTCTCGTGCTTCTTCCCACCGCCATTGATCTCGATAACGATCGACTTCTCGCGCACCTCCACGTTGCTGATGACGACACGGTCTCCGGGTTTGGCAGCGAAACCGTGCTCCATTACGAGCTGTGCGACCCGTTGGTTATCGGGGGTCACCTTGCCATCCTTCAGTTCCAGGCCGCGTTCTCCGCGGGGAAATACGGTTCGAACGAAGACGCGCTCGGCGGTGAGATCGCGCATCACGGCGATGCGAGTTTGCGGCGTCATTTTTTCGGACGAGTTGGGAGAGTTCGCGTCTCCGGCCAGGGCCGGCAGCGGCAGCAGGATGGCTGTCGCCAGCAGAGCGGAAAAAGCGCGGTTCATGGAAACCCCGATTGCGACAATTATATGCCGCTTCCGAGTTAGCGGAGTTCCGGACGAGGTCGGACTGCAGAAGCTCGTGCCGGAAGTAGCCTTGTTAGTGTTGGATGCTGGGTACCGTGTCGTGGAGGGGTGTTTGGGGCGTCGTACTGCGCGCCGGCTGCGGCAGCGCCCGCAAGGGCAGTTTCCATAGCAGGACAATACCGAACAGGAAGACGACCGTGCCGGCCGCGCCCGCCTCGATGCCGTATGGCCCGCCGGTAAGCCACTTCGGCCCGAAGGCGTCTGTGTAGAGCCATAGGTTGAAGACCCGGTAGCCGCTGACCGGCAATCCGAAGAGGAAGCCGAGGACCGTATTCCATCCGAAGTGAATGCCCCATGGCAACCAGAGCGCCTGTGTGCGCAAGTATGCAAGGCAGAGAAGCACGCCGATGAGGAACGAGTTGCCGGCTCCCCATAGGCTGGCGTGTGGGTTCAGCAAGTGCAGCACGCCGTAGAGAGCGGACATCGCGATGACCGCCGGCGCCGCGCCAATGCCCTGTGCGAGATGTTGAAAAGGGTATCCCCGAAACAGCAGCTCCTCGGCCAATGTCCCCGCCAGCAGCATCAGCAGGACCGCGCCCAGGTTGGGCAGCAGATGCACATTCCATAGCGGGATGAATCGAAAACGGCCGAGAAAATGAATGGGAACGACCGCCAGCGCTGTCAGAACGACACCGATCAGGCAGCCGAGGACGAAATGCTTGAGCCAGCCGCGCACCCGGGGGAGGCCTTGCGCAGCGATCCTATGCTCATCAATATGGTCGCCGATGGTCAGCATCCAGGCGAAAATGCCGAATAGCAGAAGCGACCACAGGCTGCGGAAGATCAACTCGGTGCGGAAGGGGCGCTGGTCGCCCGCTTCGTGCGCAATGTTGCCGGAGACGAAGAACGCCAGCGCCGAAAGAAACAACGACACTGCGAACGCCCACAGCGGCCTTAATCTGCCCGCATTGTCCCGAAACCTGCTCATACCTGTGCTGTCTGCCGCCGGTTTGCGTTACGGTAGCGCAGCCCTTCGCGCGCCAAACAAAAGTCGAGCGGCTCGCCTCCATGTTGGCGAAGCGCTGCTTCCACTCTATGCCGCGAGCCTTTTTCGATCAGCGCAATTACACAGCCGCCGCCGCCGGCGCCGCATACCTTGGCCGCGCGCGCGCCGTTGCTCCTGGCCACCTCGATCAGTTTAT
>Ga0070741_10015879_pt1 | contig 12673 bp, 11 predicted proteins | sample Coa_R1_4_FD_66440 | JGI IMG/M metagenome (GOLD analysis project Ga0070741, IMG submission 66440) | Surface soil microbial communities from Centralia Pennsylvania, which are recovering from an underground coalmine fire - Coalmine... | ecosystem: Environmental > Terrestrial > Soil > Unclassified ...
GCCCTGCAACACTTCACCATCATACCGTGGCCATAGAAGTGAGCCGAGAGTAAAGGCGAAGAGGAGCGCCTTGCTCTCAGCTCGTCTGTGTTCGGAGGGCTCAACACATAGAAGTCAACAACTTTGAGGAGAAAACATACTTCGTTGTCTTAGTTGTCCTCTCCTTCACACACGGAAAACGATCCGATTCGTTGCGGGACAAAGTTTGGTAGATCGTTATCATCAAACGCAAACACGAAGAACTGATTTGGATTGTCGAGCCCACCAACGTTTGCAAGGAAGTCGTTGTCATTCACCACGAACAGCGTGTGTTTAGTGACATTGTTAATAGTGACATCCGGACCAAACGCGATCCCTTCTATCTTCGCCGGGATGCTAGTGGAAACAATCCCCTTAGCATTGAGCACTTTCACGATATCAAGGAAAAGGAAAGGCGTCTTATTCACAGCCTGAGCAGAGAGATCACCTTTTAGTGCAGTCACATCTGTTTTACCAGTAAGGTCGATTTTGAAGAGTTGTTTCACTTTGGCACTCGACCCATCCCCATGTCCTTTGCCGTCACGTTCATCGAGAAGAAATTCATGATCGTTAATAGCGAGAATTTCACTTACCCCTGATCCGGCCGTCAGCTGATAGGCATATTCGTGCGTCGTACCAGTGTTGATATTGATGGTCACGATACGGATAATGTTGTTAGTGTCTTGCAGCAAAGGTGCTTGCATGACGCCGACCAGGGTTTTGCCGTCAGGCGTGATCGCCAACCCTTCCATGCCCTTGTTCGCTACACGGCCTGATGTGTTACCACTAATTTCGGTATTTCCTATAGCGCTGAGGTTAGCCACTGCAAGATTGGCTGGAAGCTGAAAAGCTTGGAGACGCCGACCAGTAGCGCGGTCAAACTCGTACACATAAGGACCATATTCGTCAGAAATGAAGACGCTTTGCCCATCCCGAGACACACGTATTCCTTCAGGGTCAAATCGAGCATTTTTCGGATTGAGTGAGTTTTGGGTCGGGTCGAAATTGTCCGAGCGACCGGTAAAATAGTTAATACCCCGCTTATTGAGGGCCGGTACCCCGGTATTTGCGTAAGTCAGTGGCGTGTGGCTCGACAGCAGCGTCGTATTGGTCAGAAACGGCGTGAGGACGAACGGGAGCGGAGAGCCCGCTGGACTGGGGGCGAGACTTAAATTGAAAGTATGAAAGCGTGGGATGTAGGACGTTGTATCGTCGATACTAGAATTATACACGACTGCGTTCGGGCCACGATCAGGGAGAGCAAGGAAGGTGTTTCCTCCAGCGTAGGCGATTCCGGAGCCAACGCCGCCCAGCGTATTGCCCGGAACCCCGTTTTCGAGCGCTGCTGCTGTTTTGCTTGCGAGATCTTCGTATGCTCCGCTTACACTGCCAATGGCGATGAGGTCAACAGTTGCATGAGCAGCAGAGGCGGTAACGAGTGAGACAAATACAAAGAAGAAGAGATATTTTTTCATCATAAACTGTGAGTCCTTTCTGTTGGTGGTGTCGGCATCTTTCCTGGAGCGTCTGTCATGGTGATAGTAGAACTCATCCCTAAACCTCCCTGGCCTGAAAACCTGGAGCGACGATATTTGCTGAAGTTCTTTCCCGCTTGTTGGCCGTCGGCACGCCGGTCGTGATCTGCGGTCCGCTGTTCCCGTCACCTGCGGTAGCCGTCGGCACGAGCACATCCGCAGTACCCAGTGAGAGTAAGGCCGCAAGCATTGCCGTCAAACGTTTCTGCACCATAAGATTTTAGGTTCTCCCTTCTGCACAGATTGTTTTTCCCCCTAAAGGTGAGTGGGTATACGATCCGTCTGTGACGTGACGATGACAGTTTAGTGATCCCTCGGTAACGCACCGGAAAAGGCCAAAGAGGGAGGAGGGAGAGGCGCTGTCTCTCGTTCGCAACAGCGCCTCGGGGTGAGAGGCATTCGCCAGCCTCTTAGGGGTAGGGAGATGATCGCTCTACAGTATGCAAACACATAGTTACAAGAATATGAAAGAACAATGAAGATTCGATAAAGCCACCGGCCCGCCGGCGGAAGGGAACCCCGTGGGTCGGTGTTCCATCTCCTCTTATCAGGTGAAGAGAGGAACTACTAAACATCACTTTCAGGAGGTTCGTAGACGGACAGAAGATGAGAAGAGTGTAACGCCAAGTGAAAATTCCAGCGACAAATGTAACCGAGACCGGCAAAATTTACGCCCTCGTCACTTTATGGCACCCGACCACACGTGGTCGGGTATGGGGAGGACCCTCACAAAAAGTAGGACTCTCTGTGAGGGTCTGACGAGTGGGCAGGGGTGAGGAGAACAGCAAGTTACAATACCCACCACAACACAAGACTAAGCAGGCAGGCGTTCCCCAGCCCTATTGCCAGCACCGCGAGCCGTTCTTCGGTCCACCACCGTCTCCACTGTCTTCGCGTTCGCAAAAACATACGACGCAAAGGGCGTAGAGGGGATCGGGCCGGTTTAACTTCGGCGAGAATGATGCGAATCCGGGACGGAGAAATTTCTTGGGTATGTTCGTACATGATAGCCTCCCGTGGTCAGTGTGTTGAGGTTGCGACGGGAACGTACTGTGCACGCGTTACACGAGTATGGCGGAAGCGAGAAAATAACAAAACTCCGGACGCGCCGGGGCCGTGGCAAACAGTGTTACGCGTCGTTATTGCAAACGCCCGGTCGGGACCGTCGCGGTTATGAGTGACAGCCAGTCGTCTTCGATCTGCCCTTGCTTTTCTAATAACAACTCTCGCCTGACGATTTCGGCTTCAATAATCTCGCGGGCGAATTCCTTCGGCCCAGCAGAGCATGTCCCCGCCACCCGCTGCAAACGGCGCCACCAAAAGAAAGGAAGGCGGAGAGAAAGGTAAATCGCTTCGTCTTGCGGCATACAGGCTCCTTTGTTCATAACGTATGCCTTTCTCATAGCCCCTCAGGTCTACACGCGGGTGACAGTAACGTGAAAGTTCGATGACGCGGCCCCTAGCGAGCTCTGCAAGTGGCCGCCCTGTCACGATGGCGTAACGATTTTGTCATTATTTTGTCACATTTGTGTGGTAGGGTTGCCGTCGACCCATCTGCCCTCCTATCATTCTTGAAAGGTGGGGTGTTGTATGGAGGCACTGAGTTTATGGAACTCTCACAGCGTCAACCGCCCGTGCCCGACTTAGTAGAGCAAATTGCTCAGCATTTACGCCATCATCCCTACGCCCTGCGACATGCAAAGAAACTCCTCCGCCACTTTCGCGCCTCAGCCACCGATGTCGAGCAAGCAATTAATCGGGTCGCGGTGCCGGCGACACTCCAAATAGATCCCTCCGAGAGAGCGGACCAGGTCCTGTTGCATTTGCTTCGTCACCCCGAAGACGTGATCGATATGCGGCGCGTCATGCGGCTTTTGCACGCCACCGAGCGCGACGTGCAGCAGGCCCTCGCAAAGGTCGCAAGGTATGTTGTGGACGGTGGGGAGGGGGGGGGTCATGCGAGTACTGACAAGCAGTGACGTTGCTCTTGATCTTCGTGAGGCACTTTCTTATGCTTCTAATGTGTCTGAATTTCTTGCGCTAGTGGAGTTAGGATCAAATGCCGTCCGCTGTCTCGTCGCTTCAATTCTTCCGGGAGTAGGCTTTCAAGTCATCCAGGAAGAGCGCGCCCAAACGCGCCTGAGTGCCGGGCGTCCTGGCATATTATCTCCCACAGCGATCAAAGAAACGACAGAGGTTATCCGCCGCTTTCTCCGTAACGCCCGGCGGGAGTACCGCCCGCGCGTCCTGGCGGTCGCGACGTCCGCGGTCCGGGACGCAACGAATCGCGACGAATTGTTGGAGAAGTTGCAGCGCGAGGTCGGGGTCTCGGTGCGTATTCTGAGCGGCTTAGAGGAAGCGCTGTTAGGTGCCCAAGCCGCGTTACGGAGTCTTTCCCTGCGCAACGGAACCGTCGCCGATCTCGGCGGGGGAAGTTTGCAACTCACGCACGTGCGCGACGGCGAAATCACGTCAGCCGTCAGTCTACCTCTCGGATCCGTCCGCACGACCACGCAGTTTTTCAAAAACGACCCCCCCGTAGAGCGCGAGGTCCAAGCGCTGCGTCGGGAAGTGCAACACCAGCTCGGGCGAAATTTTTCCACGCCCGCCCCGGGGAGTGACATGATCGGCCTCGGCGGGACCATTCGCACCCTGGGCCGTATGTATTTGACCGCAATTAATAAGCAACGGTCGCGACAAGGGCTGAGTCTCCAACGGACCGATGTCGCCGCGCTCCGCGAAAAAATGGGGCAATTCTCAAGCCGAGAGCGCACACGCCTGGGCGGCCTCAAAGAAGAACGCGCGGACATCATCCTTGCCGGGGCTGTGGTGATCGAGGAAGTGATGAGACTCGGCAGTTATCGCACTCTCACAGTGTGTACTGAAGGAGTGCGGCAAGGGCTCCTGCTGCGTGAGGCGTTCGGGCGAGGAGTCTAAGGTATGGAGGAGCTACTATATACCAACCGTGAACTTTCGTGGCTGGAGTTCAATCGACGCGTGCTCGAGGAGGCACAAGACGAGAGCGTTCCCTTATTAGAGCGGGTGAAATTCCTGGCGATCTTCAGCTCAAATCTCGACGAATTTTTCATGGTGCGGGTCGCCCGGCTCAAGCAGCGCATTGAAGCCGGGGATCAGCAGTCTGGTCCTGATGGACTCACCCCTACCCAGACGTTAGCGGCGATTACCGAGCGTGTGCATCGGCTGGTTGAGGAACAACACCGCTGTTTTTTGGAAGATCTGCAACCACGGTTAGTGGCCGAAGGCATTCGTATTATCAACCCTACCGATCTGACGGATGACCAGAAGCGCTTCCTGCAAGACTACTTTCACCGCACGCTCTTTCCGATTGTCACGCCGTTGGCGATTGATCCGGGGCATCCGTTCCCTCACCTCGCCAATCGTGCCTTTTGTCTTGTGGCATCGTTGCGGCCCTCTGTCCCTTCGCATCTCCCGAACACTTCGCTCTCGGTCGTGCATCTTCCCGCCCAGGTTGTTCCGCGTTTTATTGCTTTGCCTGCGCCGGCAGGCGAACACGTATTTATTCTATTGGAAGATGTAATTCACCTGCATTTGTCGCGGCTCTATCACGGGTACGATGTCCTTTCGTGCCACGCCGTACGCGTGACCCGCGACGCCGATATGCAATTGCCCCTCGTCCGCAACCAAGACCTCCTCACGACGATCGAACAGAGCGTGAGGGAGCGCCGGATGGGTGCGGCGGTACGCTTGCAGTATGACGATGACCTTCCCGTTGATGTTCTAACCAAGCTCGTGACTGAACTCGAGCTGCAGCCGGAAGATTTGTATCCCGGCAAGGGCTTTACGGCGTTCTTTGACCTCTTCCAGTTATATACCGCGATTGATCTACCCCGGCTCAAAGACCGCCCCCAGCCGCCGCTCCCGGTGCCGGCGTTCGAGAATGCCACCGACGTGTGGAGCCCTATTCGTAACGGCGACATCCTCGTGCACCATCCGTATCAGTCCTTCCGCGCCCTGACGCACTTTCTGGAGGAAGCGGCCGAGGATCCGAAAGTGTTAGCAATCAAGATGACACTGTACCGCGTCGGACCGGCCTCGCCCATCCCACAAATCCTGGCCCGCGCCGCAGAGAATGGTAAAGAAGTCGCCGTGTTGCTGGAATTGCGTGCCCGTTTTGATGAAGAAGCAAATATCTCGTGGGCGCGGGCGTTGGAAGAGGTGGGTGCGCATGTCGTTTATGGCATTGTTGGCTATAAGACACATTGCAAGGCATGCCTGGTCGTTCGTCAGGAGGCGGACGGGCTGCGTCGTTACTGCCATCTGGCCACCGGCAACTACAACATCCGTACGAGTACCGCTTATAGCGACCTCGGTCTCTTCACATGTCGTGAGACGTTCGGAGAAGATTTAACCGAATTATTCAACCTTATGACCGGTTACGCTCATCCGCGAGAATCACACCATCTCTTAGTATCTCCCTTCGATTTGCGTGACGGCATCGTGCGGCGTCTGCGGCGGGAGGCCGAACACGCCCGGGCCGGACGGCCCGCGCACGTGATCGCCAAGATGAACGGCCTGGAGGACCCGGTCGTAATTGACGAGTTGTATGCCGCCAGCCAGGCCGGCGTCCGGATTGAGTTGATTGTCCGGGGCTTGTGTTGTCTGCGCCCCGGCATCCCCGGCGTATCCGACCGCGTCCGCGTCGTCTCGATTATTGATCGCTACCTTGAACACGCGCGGATTTTCTATTTTCACAACGCGGGAACTGCGGAGTATTGGCTCGCGTCGTCAGACTGGATGCCGCGGAATCTTGACAACCGCATTGAGGTGGCGTTTCCGATTCTTGACCCGCGTTTACAGGCGCAGGTCCGCAAAATTCTCGACGTCCAGTTAAGTGACACGGTGAAAGCGCACCTTATTCTTCCCGACGGACGCTCGGAACGCCTGACGTCCAACGGCGCGCCGCTCCTCCGCTCGCAAGAGCGGCTGTATGAATTGACCGGGAGTAATCAGCCCCCCCTGCAACCATTCTCACCGCAAACGCCTCCGTCGGTAGGAAAGTGAACGGGGCTCATGCGGGCTAGGGCAAGAGGTAATCAAGTAAGGCCGTGTGAATGAAAGTCTCCTTTCTGCGTAGGCTGCCGTGGATTTGTTGAGACGGTCGCCCCTCTATGTCCCCATTCCGGGGGCTAGTAGGTTCCTGTAACAGCAGGGTGACCGCCGTGTTGCATTTGTGTGATACCGCGCCCACACAAAACACGCAAGTTCGTTCGTCACAATCAGTGTGGAAAACTCTCGTACACTCAACGGCCTTGCATAAGACCGAAACAAGCAAATACTAGGAAGGGCGGAGGTTCATATGCCGGACACGCTGTCTCTACAGGAAAGGTGTGCCATCGACGCCTATTGGCGGGCGGCCAATTACTTGTCAGTCGGACAAATTTACCTCCTGGACAATCCCCTCCTGCGAGACCCCCTCACACTGAAACATATTAAGCCTAGACTGCTCGGCCACTGGGGGACGACCCCGGGACTCAACTTCATTTATGTTCATCTCAATCGGGTGATCAAGAAATACGATAGAGACATGATCTACCTCACCGGCCCCGGACACGGCGGCCCCGGCGTGGTCGCGAATGTCTACCTCGAAGGAACATACAGTGAGGTGTATCCCAACATCTCTCAAGACGCGGAAGGGATGCGCAAGCTCTTCAAACAGTTCTCTTTCCCGGGCGGCATCCCTAGTCACGTGGCCCCCGAGACCCCGGGCTCTATCCACGAGGGAGGGGAGCTCGGCTACGCCCTTTCTCACGCGTACGGCGCCGCCTTTGATAACCCGGACCTCGTCGTTGCTTGTGTCGTCGGCGACGGAGAAGCCGAGACTGGTCCTCTGGCGACCTCCTGGCACTCGAACAAGTTTTTGAACCCGATCACCGACGGGGCCGTGCTGCCTATCCTGCACCTGAATGGGTACAAAATCGCCAACCCGACCGTGCTGGCGCGAATCAGTCGTGAGGAACTGGAGAGTCTCTTTCGCGGCTACGGGTATCAGCCGTATTTCGTTGAAGGGGACGAGCCTGAGGCTATGCATCAGTTGATGGCGTCAACCCTGGATCGCGTCATTACTCAGATCACGACGATCCAAAGCACTGCCCGGGCAGCGCAAGACCCGTCGCGTCCCCGCTGGCCGATGATTATCTTGCGCACACCGAAAGGCTGGACAGGGCCGAAACAGGTTGACGGCCAGCGGACCGAAGGCTCCTGGCGTGCGCACCAAGTGCCAATGGCCGAGATGGCGACGAAACCCCAACATGTCAAGCTGCTTGAAACGTGGATGAAGAGTTATAAGCCTGAGGAACTTTTCGACGCGACCGGAAAACTGATGCCGGAGTTAGCAGAACTCGCGCCGAAAGGCCCGCGTCGTATGGGTGCGAACCCACACGCCAATGGTGGAGTATTACTGAAGGACTTACAGCTCCCGGATTTTCGTACTTATGCGGTGGCCGTGCCTCAAGCCGGGGCCGTAACTGCCGAAGCGACGCGCGTTCTCGGAGGCTTCTTGCGCGATGTTATACGGCGCAATCGCGACACGCGCAACTTCCGGCTCATGGGGCCGGACGAAATCACCTCAAATCGACTCGGCGCGGTGTTCGAGGTGACGAATCGAGTCTGGACGGCGGAGACCTTGCCGGAGGATGATCATCTGGCCCCGGACGGTCGTGCCATGGAAATCCTCAGCGAGCACACGTGTCAAGGTTGGCTGGAAGGCTATCTCCTCACCGGTCGTCATGGTCTCTTTACGACCTACGAGGCGTTTGTCCATATCGTGGATTCGATGTTTAACCAGCATGCCAAGTGGCTCAAAGTGACGACGCAAGAAATTCCCTGGCGGGCCCCTATCGCTTCTCTCAACTACTTGCTGTCATCACACGTCTGGCGGCAGGACCACAATGGCTTCTCGCACCAAGACCCCGGTTTTATCGATCACGTCGTCAATAAAAAGGCCAATATCATCCGCGTGTACCTTCCCCCTGACGCGAACTCTCTTCTCTCCGTCGCCGACCACTGTCTGCGCAGTCGCAACTACATCAACGTTATCGTGGCGGGAAAACAGCCGGCGCTGCAATATCTCGACATGGAGGCCGCGGTCACACACTGCACGGCTGGAATTGGCGTTTGGGAATGGGCGAGTACTGACGCGGGCGCTGAACCCGACGTGGTGATGGCGTGCGCCGGCGACATTCCAACGTTGGAGACCTTGGCCGCGGCACATCTGCTGCGGCGATACTTTCCCGCCCTGAAAGTTCGGGTTGTTAACGTCGTAGACTTGATGAAGCTTCAGCCCGAGAGTGAACACCCTCACGGTCTCTCAGATCAAGAATTTGACGCTTTCTTCACCGTCGATAAACCCATCATTTTTGCCTATCACGGATATCCCTGGCTGATTCATCGCCTGACCTATCGTCGTACGAATCACGCGAATCTTCACGTCCGCGGCTACAAAGAAGAGGGCACGACAACGACGCCGTTTGATATGGTGGTCCGCAATGAGATCGACCGTTTCCATTTAGTCGCTGACGTGATCAAGCGGGTCCCCGTCCTGGGCTCTCATGCGGAGCGGGCCGCGCAGGCGATTCGCGACAAGCTCGTCGAACACCGGAAGTACGTCACTACGTACGGTGATGATTTGCCTGAGATCCGCGACTGGCAGTGGACCAATCTATAAAGAATGCGACGTACGGAACGAAGAAAGGAAGAAAAACTGCGTGGCGGCCCCCCTTGTGATCCTTTGCGTGAACAGTGGGTCTTCCTCTCTCAAGTTTGCGCTATACCGATTGAGTGATGAGGAAGAAGCGTTGCTCGTTGCCGGCGCGGTCGAGCGCATTGGTCTATCCAACGGACGCCTGTGGGCCCGTGACGCGAGTAAGAGCGTCCTGACCGAAGCGGACAGTGACTTTCCCGACCACCAAACCGCCGTGCGTGCAAGTTTGTCCGCGCTAGAGGGTCTGCACTTGCCACAGCCGGGTGCCGTCGGGCATCGGCTGGTGCACGGAGGTCCCGAGCGCCGGGCTCCGGCACGGGTGACCCCAGACTTGATGCAAGCTCTGTCTCAACTTGTTACTTTTGCCCCTCTGCACTTGCCTAGTGAAATACAAGGCATTAAAGCGGTCACGGCGAATTTTCCTCATCTACCGCAGGTTGTCTGTTTTGACACCGCCTTTCACGCTTCGATGCCGGAAATTACCCAGCGCCTTCCTCTTCCGCAATCTTTATGGAATGAAGGGATCCGGCGTTACGGGTTCCACGGTTTATCGTATGAATATATTGTGAGCGAGTTAGGAGCCGTTGCGCAGGGTCGCACGATTATCGCGCATCTCGGCAGCGGCGCGAGCCTGGCTGCGGTGCGTGACGGGAAATCGCTTGACACGACCATGGGGTTTACCCCCACGGGTGGCGTCATGATGGGAACGCGCAGTGGTGACTTGGACCCGGGCATTCTGCTACATCTTCTGACAGAGAAAGGCTACGACGCGCGGCACCTCGAACAACTAGTGAACCATCAGGCCGGGCTGCTTGGCGTATCAGGGACCAGTCCAGATATGAAAACGCTGCTCGAACAACGAGCCAGTGATCCCAATGCCGCCCAAGCCGTAGCAATGTTCTGCTACCAGTTACGCAAGCATATCGGCGCCCTCACGGCGGTACTCGGCGGCCTCGACACGCTCGTGTTCACCGGCGGCATCGGCGAACGCGCCGCCCCAGTGCGGTGGGAGGTGTGCGCCGGGTTAGCATATCTGGGCATCCGGCTTGATTCCCAACGTAACGCTACACATAGTGATCCGATCAGCGTCCCTCATAGTTCGTGCACTGTGCGGGTCATTGCGACCAATGAAGACCTCGTGATCGCCCGCCACACCCGTGCTTTGCTTTCTCCGTAAGACGTTCGTTACGATGAAAAGGGGACGACGCGGGACAATACTGATAGAAAGGATTTCTCACTATGCAACTCGGTATGATTGGGCTCGGCAGAATGGGGGCGAACATGGTGGGCCGCTTGTTGCGCGGCGGTCATCAGTGCGTCGTCTTTGACATGAATCCGACGGCCGTGCAGACACTCGTCAATGAGGGAGCCGTCGGCACATCCTCGTTGGACGAGTTCGTCGAGAAACTCACTCCGCCGCGCGCGGCCTGGCTGATGGTACCCGCGGCGGTGGTAGACCGGACACTGAGTGACCTCACTGTTCGTCTGCACAAGGATGACATCGTGATTGACGGCGGGAACTCGTACTATGTCGACGACATCCGTCGGGCTCAGGAACTCAACGCCAAGGGCATCCACTACATCGACGTCGGTACGAGCGGCGGCATCTGGGGCCGCGAACGCGGCTACTGCCTTATGATTGGCGGCCCCGAGCAGGCGGTGCAACACCTTGACCCCCTTTTCAAGACGCTCGCTCCGGGCCGGGGCGAGATACCGCGCACTCCTGGAAAGGAGAAAGCGAGTGGGACGGCGGAAGAGGGCTATTTGTACTGCGGGCCGTCCGGCGCCGGGCATTTCGTCAAGATGGTGCACAACGGCATCGAGTATGGCCTGATGGCCGCTTACGCGGAAGGGTTCAACGTCTTACGCCACGCGAACGTCGGAAAACGCGGCAGAGAAACGGACGCCGAGACGGCACCGTTACGCCATCCGGAGCATTATCAGTACGACTTCAATCTTGCGGATATTGCCGAAGTGTGGCGGCGGGGGAGCGTCGTGGCCTCGTGGCTCCTGGACCTGACTGCCCTGGCCCTGTGCAAAAGTCCGGACCTCTCGAACTTCTCCGGGCGCGTCTCGGATTCGGGAGAGGGGCGCTGGACTGTCACCGCCGCCATTGAGGAAGGCTGTCCCACCCCCGTACTCAGCGCCGCCCTCTACCAACGTTTCAGCTCACGCGGCGAGGACGACTTTGCCGAAAAAGTCCTCTCGGCTATGCGCTTCGAGTTCGGGGGCCATACCGAGCGCCCGAGCGGCGGATGAGCGCAGCCCGCGGGGCAGATAAAGCGGGCATAACTATTAGCGCGAAATCGAACTGCGCGAGACCGCTACACCCTCGCCCGGTCCTGAAGAGTCGGGCCCAGTCTACACAGGGGACTTTCGTCCCCCAGAGCCTAGTTGACTAGGCTTTGCTTGCTGAGCCCGGCGCTCGAGCGCCGGGCGGTGGCTGCACGGGGCGTAGCCGCCGCATACGAATTCCCAGGGTCGTTCGAATTGTCACCATTAGTTACTACGTTAGCGGTGCCTGTTTCGGGCTATCGGGGGTGTCCGGCCCGGGAGTCCCAAGCCGCGGGCGCGAATCGGCAGTCCCGGTATCCCCTCCCCCCATTCATTTCCCGCCGACGGGCAACGTCAGCACCGGCCCTTCTTTGGCCTGGCCCGATAACTCTAGACGCGACAACTCCAATAGGAGTGAGAAGGTCGTTAACGTGTCCTGGTCCGCTTCGTCAATATAGGTTGCAGGACCCGCCAGCGCCAACGCAGCACTGGTGTATCTTGCGCGCGAAAAACTTTGACAAACCCGACCTCGACCCCACGGCTTTCAGCGTGCGCGTGGAGGAAATGGTTCCCGTTCTCTTCGGTGCCGCGATGAATTTGGCGAGCAATCTCCTCATCCTGGCGGGCCTGCCAATGGGGAGGAAAAGCCGATAACGGACTCGTATCGAACGACTCTAAAGGGACAGACGATTGCCGCGCTGTATCGGCCCCAACCTCCGCTGTCAGGACGAGTAAGTCGATAGCAGGCAGTATGCGATAGAAATCCCCCATTAGTCCTCCGCAGCAATGTTCACACGCGAGAGCAGTGCGCACCAGGGCATGCTAGCACCGACTCCGCAAGTATACGTCTCTTATTGTGAGAAGAACCTGAGGAACAGCACAGTCACATACGTTTCACACTTTCGCCATAACCATGCAAAGTGCGAAGTATGGTTACCACTCATGCGTGAGTGGATGTCCGAATATCGGCGGCTTACCAATGCTTGCTGACGACGGCGAAGAAATGAGTGGCACAGTAGACCTTGCGTTCGTCTGCCCCGGTCGCAGGTTTACTACACTGTGGCCATTCGCAGTGCTGGGGTTTCTCGTAGGCGGTTAAAAGCCG
>Ga0070741_10015880_pt1 | contig 12673 bp, 9 predicted proteins | sample Coa_R1_4_FD_66440 | JGI IMG/M metagenome (GOLD analysis project Ga0070741, IMG submission 66440) | Surface soil microbial communities from Centralia Pennsylvania, which are recovering from an underground coalmine fire - Coalmine... | ecosystem: Environmental > Terrestrial > Soil > Unclassified ...
GCCCGGGCCAGCTGGGTGATCCGGACCACCGCGTCCTCGACGTCGCGGGGCGCCACCATCATGAGGTCGGCGAGCTCGTCGATCACCACCAGGATGTAGGGGAGGTCGGCGAACCGGTCCTCCTGGCCGGGCGGGATGCGGAGCGTCCCTTCCGCGAGCCCCGCGCGATAGCCGTCGATGTCGCGCACCCCCGACACGGCCAGGAGCTCGTAGCGCTGCTCCATCTCCCGAACCACCCACCCGAGCGCCTCGGCCGCCCGCTTGGGGTGAACGATCACCGGGGAGAGCAGATGCGGGATGTCGGCGAAGTGCGCGAGCTCCACCCGCTTGGGATCGACCAGCACGAGCCTTACCTCGTCCGGCGTGGTCCGCATCAGGATCGAGGTGATGAAGGAGTTGATCAGGCTGGACTTGCCGGCGCCGGTGGCGCCGGCGATCAGCAGGTGGGGCATCCGCGTGAGGTTCACGAGCTGCGCCCGTCCGTGGACGTCCTTGCCCAGCGCCACCGACAGCGGGTGCCGGTCCTCTTTCGCGGTGCGGGAGCGCAGGATGTCGCCGAGCATCACGAAGTCGCGCACGCGGTTCGGGACCTCGACCCCGATCGCGGACTTGCCGGGGATGGGCGCGATGATCCGGACGTCCGGCGTGGCGAGGGCATACGCGATGTCGTCGGCGAGGGACAGGACCTTGTTCACCTTGGTCCCGGCCTCCACCTCGACCTCGAACAGCGTCACCGTCGGCCCGCGGTGGGCCGCCGGCACGTGCGCCGGCACGCCGAAGGTCCGGAAGGTTCGTTCCAGCGCTTCGACGGTGTGGTCCTCGTCGCGCTCGTTGCCCGCGGACGCCGGGGCCGTGCGCAGGAGGTCGATCGGAGGAAGCCGGTACGCACCGCCGCGCGTGGGTGCGGGCTTCGGCGGCTCGACGGGGATCTCCGGCCCGGGTTCGGGCTCGACCGGCTCGACGAGCTCGATCACGGGCAGCGCCTCCTCCGTGTCGGCCGGTCGCCGGTCGGGCCGGCGGCGCGCGCGCTCCGGAGCCGGCTCGGACCCGGCCAACCGGGCCTGCGCGCGACGCGCCAGCACGGTCCGGAGCCGCTCCCAGAGCGCCGAGAGCGGAGTCCCCGTGAAGATCAGCAGACCGAGAGCTGCCAGCCCCAGGCACACGATCCCCGAGCCGACCCGGGAGAGCGCTCGAGCGAGCGGCCAGGCAAGGGCTGCCCCGGCGACGCCGGCCGCGTCCTTGACGCGGTCGTACCCGGCGAGCGGCCGGGGGTCACCGCGAACGAGCGAGAGGATCCCCAGGATGCCGGCGACGGCGATCGCGAACCCGATGAGCATCCTCGGCCGCTGATCCGCGACCGCGTCGCGGAGCAGCAGCACTCCCCAGTACAGGCCGATCACGGGGAAGGCCATTCCCGCTACGCCGCTCGCCCACCGGACGGCGACGTCGATACCCCGGCCCGCCACCCCGGCGGCGTCGAACCAGAGGGCCAGCGCCGAGAGCAGTGCGAGGACGACCAAGCCGATCCCTGCGGCGTCGCGAGCCCACGGGGCGAGGTGCTGACGAACCGGCGTTCGCGCCCGGCCGCGCCGCCCCGGCGAGGCGCGCCGCCGCTTCCTGGCCTTCGTCACTAGACCTCCATGATCACGGGCAGGATGACCGGCTTGCGCTGGGTCACCTCGTAGAAGTACTTCCCGAGCGTTCGCCGGATGTTCTGTTCGAGCACGCCGCGGTCGATCACCTCGGCCGCGCCGCTTGCCTTCAGCGACAGCATGACGCGATTCCGGGCCTCTTCAAGGATGTCGCCGGCCGTCTCGTCGAAGACGAAGCCCCGGTTCACGATGTCCGGCCCGGCCAGGACCTCGCCGTGGTGCGCGTCGATCGCGAGCACGACGACCACCACCCCGTCCGCCGACAGCTTGCGCCGATCCCTGAGCACGACCTCGCCCACGTCCCCGACCCCCAGGCCGTCAACGAACGTCATGCCGGCGGGGACCCGGTCGACCACACGGACCTCCTCCCCGACCTCGACCACGTCGCCGTCCTCGCACACCAGGACGTGGTCCGGCGGAATGCCGACCTCCGTCGCGAGCTTCGCGTGGTGCGCCAGGTGACGTCGCTCGCCGTGGACGGGGATGAACCACCGCGGCCGAACGAGCGAGAGCATCAGGCGGAGCTCCTCTTGGGCCGCATGACCGGAGGCGTGCACCGCCGCCGCCGGCATGTGGAACACGTCGGCCCCCGTGCGGTACAGCCCGTCGACCACCCGGTGGATGGCGGGCTCGTTGCCCGGGATCAGGCTCGAGGAGAGCACCACGGTGTCGTTCGGCTCCAGCCTGATCCACTTGTGCTCGCGGGCCGCCATCAGTGACAGGGCCGACAGCGGCTCGCCCTGCGAGCCGGTACAGATCACCACGACGCGCGACGGTTCGAGCCGGTCGACCTCCTCGATCGGGACGACGTCCGCCTCGGGCACGGTCAGGATGCCCAGCCGTCTGGCCGCGTCGACGCTCTGGTGCATGGAGCGCCCGAGGAAGGTCACCACCCGCTCGTTGGCGCGGGCGGCGTTCACCACTTGCTGAATGCGGTGGATGTGGCTCGAGAAGCACGCCACCACGACCAGGCGGGGGGCGCGGGCCACGATGTCGGTGAGCACCGGGCCGACGCTTCGCTCGCTCGCGGTGTAGCCGGCCTCCTCCGCGTTGGTCGAGTCGGAGAGCAGGAGGTGCACGCCGCCGTCTCTCCCGGCCTCCTCGGCCAGCGCGTGGAGGTCCGTCGGCCGGCCGTCGAGCGGGGTCTGGTCGATCTTGAAGTCGCCCGTGTGCAGGATCGTGCCGAACGGCGTGTCGATCGCGACCGCCGTGCCGTCGGGGATCGAGTGCGTCACCCGCATGAACCGCATCGCGAACGGGCCGATCCCGACCCCCTCGCCGGGCACCACCGTGCGGAGGTCGGCACGATCGCGCACACCGTGCTCCTCCAGCTTGCCCTCGAGCAGCGCGAGGGTGAAGGCCGTTCCGAACACCGGCAACCGGCGGCCCAGCTCCCGGAGCAGGTAAGGGAGGGCCCCGATGTGATCCTCGTGCCCGTGCGTGAGGACGACGGCCTCCAGCAGGTCGGCTCGCTCGCGCACGTACTCGAAGTCGGGCAGCACCAGGTCGATGCCCGGCATCTCCGCGTGGGGGAAGGACAGCCCGACGTCGACGACCAGGATCCTGCCGGCCAGCTCGACGCAGGCCATGTTCCGTCCAACCTCGCCGACGCCGCCCAGGAAGACCACCCGGGCGGGATCGGCGAGGGCCTTCTCCCGCCGTCTAGAGGAGGCCGGCATCCACGAGCGCCTTCTCGATCCGCGCGCGCTCCTCCCCCGTCGCCGGAACGAGCGGGAGCCGCGGCGGGCCGGCCGGGAGGCCGAGGATGTCGAGCGCGGTCTTCACCGGGATCGGGTTGGTCGTGATGAACAGCGTGTTGAACAGCGGGGTGAGCTCCTCGTGGATCTTCCGGGCCGCGGGGATGTCGCCCGAGGCGACGAGCTCCGTCATCTGCCGGATCCTCGGACCCACCAGGTGCGAGGCGACCGAGACGATCCCGACCGCACCCAGGCACATGTACCCGAACGTCGCCCAGTCGTCGCCCGAGTACACCTCGAAGTCCTCCGGCGCCTCGCTGATCAGTCGGGAGATCGCCTGGAAGTCGCCGGTCGAGTCCTTGACGGCGACGATGTTCGGCACCTCCGCCATGCGAAGGAGAGTGTCGTGCTCGATGCGGATCCCGGTCCGGCCCGGGATGTTGTAGGCGATGATCGGCAGGTCCACGGCCGAGGCGACCCGCGTGAAGTGCTCGAGGAGACCGCGCTGGGGCGGCTTGTTGTAGTACGGGGTCACGAGCAGGAGCCCGTCGGCACCGAGCCCCTGCGCCTCGCGCGAGAGCTCGATCGTCTCGGCCGTGCTGTAGGTGCCGGTGCCGCACACGACCTTCCCGCGGCCGCGCGCGGTCTGGATCACGGCGGAGAACAGGTCGAGTTTCTCGCGATGGGTGAGCGTGGGCGACTCGCCCGTCGAGCCCGCGACGACGATCGTGTCGGTCCCGCGCTCGAGCAGGTGGGTCGCCAGGCGGCACGCGCCGTCCAGGTCGAGGGAGTGGTCCTCGCGAAACGGGGTGACCATGGCGGTGAGCACCGCCCCGAACCTAGCCGCCATCCTTCCTCCTCATGAGCCGGGTGCGGCGGGGTCGGCGCCCCTTGGAGACGTCGGGCCGGGCGGTCGGGCCCCGCTCAGGCGTCCTGGCTTGCGCCGGCCGCCCTGCCCCACGACTGCAACCGGAGCCTACCACCGTTCGCACCTACCGCACAAGAGTCACACGCGTCACATGTTGCACGATGCATATGGAGGGGAGCGTCGGGCGTCCGGGTGCTCTGGAGATTCGGGTTCCTCGGGCGGTTCGCGTTGCTCCCGCACCTCCTGTGGCCGCATCGACCCCTGTACCGGGCCTCGGGGGCACCCCCGGACACCAGGCTATCCTAGCCGGATGCCGCGGATCTACACGAAGGCTGGCGACGACGGGACGACCGGCCTGCTCTTCGGCGGCCGGGTCTCGAAGGCCGATCTCGCGACCGAGGCGTACGGGGCGACCGACGAGGCGGTGTCCGTGCTCGGCCTCGCGCGCGCCCTGGCCGCCGACGACGCCGTGCGCGAGGAGCTCCTCGGCCTCCAGCGCGAGCTGTTCGTGGTGGGCGCCGACCTCGCCGCAAACCCCCGGCGGCGAGCCCGGCTCGAACCCGGCACCTCCCTGGTCACGCCGGAGATGGTCGCCCGGCTCGAGGCCCGCATCGACGAGCTCGTGGCCGCCCATCCCCTCCCGGACGCCTTCGTGGTCCCGGGGGCGAGCCCGGTCTCCGCCGTGCTGGACCTCGCGAGAAGCGTCGTCCGGCGGGCGGAGCGGCGCGTCGTCGCGCTCCGGGACTCCGGGGCCGAGATGAACCCCGAGACCATCCGCTACCTGAACCGCCTCTCGGACCTGCTGTTCGTGCTGGCTCGAGCGGGAGCCGGCGGCCCGGAGCCGGCGAGCCGGGAGCCCTAGTGGCGGACGAAAGCGCCGTAGTTGTCGTGGCCCATGAGCAGGATCACAAGCCCGATGTCCTGATCCCGCAGTCCCTCGAACGAGACCGGGAAGCTCTCGGTCGCCCCGCTTGGCACCGGCGCCGCGCCGGAGACGGTCCCCGGCACGCGGTGACCGTCGGTCGCTGCGAGGAGGTAGAAGCCGGGCGCCGGCAACTCGCGGCCGGTCTGGTTCTGGATCTTCAGCGTGCCCCGGTCGCCCCTCAGCTCCATCGTCGCGACCAGGCCTGCGTTCGAGTAGACGTACAGGGACGTGCCCGGCGGGGCCACGAAGGTTGGCGAGGCGCCGGGGCTCGCTCCCGTGCTCGAGCGGCCTCCGCCTCCGGATCCGCCGTCGTGCGTGCAGGCGGTGACCGTTGCCGCGAGCGCGATCAGCACCAGGATCCGGGAGGGGGACTTCATCGGCCGCGTGATGATACGCGAACCCGTCCGGATTCCGCCCCGGGGCGCCCGCCGCCCCGGAGGGCCTGAGCGCCGTGGCCCTGGACCTGTCGCACCCGGCCGCGGCCTTCGGGCTCGGGGTGGCGCTCGGCACGTCTCCCGGACCGGTCCAGCTACTGCTCCTGTCGGAGGCCTCCCGGGGGGGCGTCGGACGCGGGCTCCGGGCGATGGCCGGCGCCAACCTCGCGTTCGGCGCGATGCTCCTTCTGCTCGCGGCCGGGCTCTCCTCTGTCCTTCCCGGCGAGCCCTTCCTCCGAACGGTGAAGGTGGTGGGCGGGACGTTCCTCGTCTGGCTGGCGCTCGACGCCCTCCGCGGCCGCGGCCGCCCGCGCCAGGCGCAGGCCGGCGGTGGCCTCCACCCGGCCGTGCGCGGGGCGATCGCCGTCGTGACGAATCCCGGTGTCTACGTGTTCCTCGCGAGCACCGGAACGGCGGTCGCCGCTGACGCCGCCCGGGATGGTGGCCGTCCTCTCGCGCTCCTCACCGCGGCGGCGCTCCTGCTCGGCGTGTCGATGATGGACTCGGGGATGGTGATCATCGGCGCCGGCGCGCATCGCGCAAGCGCCCGGGTGCTCGACGCCCTCGGAACGGTGCTCGCACTGGGCCTCGGAGCGCTCGGGGTGTGGCTCGTGGCCGGCGGGCTGCTGAGCTAGTCTGTTACAGACTAGCTCGTCGAGCGAACGCGCCGCGAGGTCACGGCCCGGCCGCGCGGCGGGACCCGGGTCAGAACACGAACGGACACCAGGGAGCCGGGTCCCAGCCGAAGAGCGCGTCCGCGCGGGCAAGCGCGCCCCGGCGCTCCTCGTGCACCAGGCCGGCCCGGTGCAGGGCGCGGAACGACACCCCGCCGAGGTACGCCGCGCCCAGCTCGGTCGCCGTGCAGACGACATCCGGCGCTCCGCCGGCGCGACACGAGGCCCCCTCGGGACCCGCCTCCAGCAGGTGCCGCCCCTCGTTCCACGGGCAGAAGGGGTCGTGGACCTCGAACGTCACGGCCCCCTCGCCCGCGTACGTGCGCGCCTCGAGCGCAGCCCGCAGGTCGACGAGACGAACCCACAGGCCGTCCCTCACGGTGAGCCCCAGCCTTCGCGGCTCGGCGAGCAGACGCAGGAGCGGCTCGTCCACCGGCCGGTTCCAGGACCTCACCCGACCGACCAGGTCGACGTCGAGCACGTAGCGCCACATGCGGGCGTACGCCTCGGGCGTGAGCGCCTGGAGGTCCTCGAGGATCAGCTCGTAGCGGGGAAGTCCCCGCGGCCACTCGTGCCGGATCCGGTACACGGCGTAGGCGTCGAGTCCGCCTGCGGACTCGTGGGCCGCGAAGAAGAACCGCGGCGGCTCCTCGGCGCCGTGGTGGTGCGTCTCGTCGAACCGGTACTCGAACCAGCGAGCGTCCAGCCGGACCGACCCCGGCCGGTCCGCCGTCGCTCGCTCGTACACCGGCCGAAGCGTCTCGAGCGCCTCGGCCCGCTCGATGAGGCGCACCCGTCCGTCGCCGGGCGGCTGGCCGCGGACGAAGCGGGAGCCCGCGCGTTCCAGGTCGACGGCGCACAGGAACGAGGCCAACCCGTAGCCGTAGCGGCCGTAGATGCCTCCCTCCGAGGCGTGCAGGGCGGCGATCGCCTCGCCGGCCTCGTGGACGTCGTCGAGCTGACGGCGCATGAGCGCGGAGTTCACCCCGCGTCGCCGGTGCGTCGGCTTCACCCCCACGCCGGTCACGCCGGCCGCCCTCACCTCGGCGCCGGGGACCCGCAGCACGAACGACGCCGCGCACGCGCCGCCCACCATCTCGAGACCGTCGAAGGCGGCGAGGCAGCGGTCGAGCTCGAGGACGGCGCGCTCGCGCGCGACGTCCTCCGGACTCAGGTGCTCCCCGAAGGCCGTCCCGATCACGCGGAGATACGGCTCGACCTCGGCGTCCTCGATCGGGCGGACCCGCACGTCCATCGCCTGAGCTTACGCGGCGGGCAGTCCGTCGAACACGTCCGCCAGCGGCCGAGCCCCCGGGGGGGACTCGGGCCAGGCGAGCACGAAGGCCTCCTCGCCGAGGACGGTCGGCCAGAGCTCGAACGGGATGTCCTCGAGCTCGGCCTGCGTCCGGTGCCTCCGCAGGGCCTCGAGCTTGCGCTCGTAGACGGAGGAGCAGTCGACCACGACCCCGACGTCCGCGTCCGGGACCCCGCGGGGGACGAACGGCTGGGTGGGGTCGAGCGGGTCCATGCCCCGCGCGCGGAGCCACTGGTCGAATCGATCGAGCCGGGACTGCCTGAGGGCGACGTGAAGGAGCCGGCGGGGCCCGTCCGTCGCGAGCGAGCGTACCCGGTGGAAGGCCTCGGTCGTCGCCGCGCCGATCGCGATGTGGTCCTCGTGGCCGGTCACGCCCTCCGGCCCGAACGTCACCACCACGTCGGGTCGGACCTCGTGCAGGATCGCCTCGACCTCCGCCACCAGCTCGGCCCGATCCATCCCGGCGAGCCCCCCGTCCGGATGACGCAGAAGGCGCAGGTCGGGCTCCACGCCGATCTCCGCCCACGACGCGCGATCCTCCGCCTCGCGGACCGCTCCGAGGGTCTCGCGGGCGGCGAGGCTATCGTCGAAGATCCGGCCCGCCTCGCCGCTCGTGGCGAGGACGACGGTGAGCGCGAGGTCCTCATGACGATGCAGCGCAACCGTTCCCGCAATGCCATAGGTATCGTCGTCGGGATGAGCGAAGACCGCGGCGAGCCGGCGGGTCACGGCTGGGGCGGCAGGTCCAGCAGGGGCTCCAGTCCCACGGTCAGCCCCGGCAGCGTGGCCACCGCCCGGATGGCCATGAGGATCCCCGGCACGAACGAGCTGCGGTCGATGGAGTCGTGGCGGATCGTGAGCGTCTGGCCCTGTCCGCCGAAGATCACCTCCTGGTGCGCGACGAGGCCCGGCAGGCGCACCGAGTGGACCCGAATGCCGTTCGCGTCCCCTCCGCGGACGCCCGGAACGGACTCGGCGGCCGGGCCCCGGTACTCGACCTCGCGGCTCGCGATCAGCGTGTGGGCCGTCGAGAGCGCCGTGCCCGAGGGCGCGTCCGCCTTGCCGTCGTGATGGAGCTCGATGATCTCGACGGCGGGGAAGAACCGCGCGGCGATCGCCGCGAAGCGCTGCATCAGGACCGCGCCCAGCGCGAAGTTCGGCGCGACGATCACGTGCGACTCGCCGCCCTCCTCACCCAGCATCGCGCGGATCTCGCCGAGGTCCTCTCCGGTGATGCCGGTCGTGCCGACGACGAGGTTGATCGCGTGCTCCACGCACCAGCGCACGTTGTCCATCACGACGTCGGGGTGCGTGAAGTCCACGGCGACCTCGACGCGCGCCTCGAGCAGCCGGTCGAGCTCGTCGGTGATCGGCACGCTCAGCTGCGGATGCCCGATCAGGGGCCCGATCGACTCCCCCACGTGGGAGCGATCGATCGCCGCCGAGAGCCGGAGGTCGCTGGCCTCGGCGACGGCGCGGCAGACGATCTGGCCCATCCGACCCGCCGCGCCCACGACGCCGACCCGGATCACGCGATGTCCTTTCGACCGAACGGCCCGAGGGCCGCGAGCGACAGCGGCTGCGACAGCACCCGCTTGGCGGCCGCCCGCGCGTCCTCCAGCGTGACGGCGTCGATGCGCCGGAGGACCTGACTCACGCTCAGGATCTCGCCGTGCGAGATCTCGGACTTGCCGAGCCGGGACATGCGCCCGCTCGGGTCCTCAACCGAGAGCACCAGCGAGCCCTTCATGTGGCCCTTGGCGCGCTCGAACTCGGTCTCGGTGAGCCCGCCCTCGGCCACGTCGGCGAGCTGGTCGCGGAGGATGGCGAGGACGTCGCGAGCCCGGGCCGGCGCGGTGCCGGCGTAGGCCGCGAACAGGCCGGCCTCGACGTACATCGAGTGATAGCTGTACACGGAGTACGCGAGCCCGCGACGCTCCCGGATCTCCTGAAACAGCCGCGAGGACATGCCGCCGCCGATGGCGGCGTTCACGATGCCGAACGCGAACCGGTCCGGGTCGGTCCGGGACACGCCGTTCGTACCGATGCAGATGTGCGCCTGCTCGGTCGTCCGACGCCGGACGAGCGTCCTGCCCGAGGGAACCGGCGGGTGACCGGCCTCCCGGAGGTTCCAGCGGCTCGGACCGCCGGACCGGACGGGTCCGGTCTCCATCTGGGCGGCGATGAGGTCGAGGAGCGCGTCGTGCTCGACGTTGCCGGCCGCGACGACGACGAGGTTGGCCGGCACGTAGTGCCGCCGGTAGAAGCGGCGGACCTGGGCGCGGGTCGCCGCCCGGATGCTCTCGACCGTCCCCAGGATCGGTCGCCCGAGCGGGTGATCCGGCCACAGCGTCTGGTTGAACAGGTCGTGGATCAGGTCGTCGGGGGTGTCCTCGTGCATGTTGATCTCCTCGAGGATCACGTGTCGCTCGGCGTCCAGATCCGCTTGCCGGATCACGGAGTGCTGGATCATGTCGCAGAGGTGGTCGACGGCCATCGGCACGTCGCGGTCGCGAACCCGCGCGTAGAAGCACGTGTACTCCTTGGCGGTGAACGCGTTGACGTCCCCGCCGACCGCGTCGAACGCCTCGGCGATGTCGCGGGCCGTCCGCGTCCTCGTGCCCTTGAAGAGCAGGTGCTCGAGGAAGTGCGACGACCCGCTGATCTTGGGCGGCTCGTCCCGCGACCCGGCCAGCACCCAGAAGCCAAGCGCGACCGAGCGCACGCCGTTCATGCGCTCGGTGACGACCCGGAGGCCCGACTCGAACTCGGTCCGCCTGATGGGCATGGTCCCGAGCCTAGTGGGTCTGCTCGCCCCTGCGCTCGCGGTCCCGCTCGCGGGGGCGTCGGCCCGCGCGTCCCCGGTCGCCACGCCCCCGCTCGCCCGGTCCGCGGTCCCCGTCCCGGCGCTCGCGTCGTGGTGGCTCGAGGACCTCCATGCCCTCGGGAACGGCCCACTCCTCACCGATCGGCTTGAGGCTGATCTTGCCCATCGCGTCGATCTCCTGGATCTCGACCTCGAGGGTGTCGCCCTCCTTCAGTCCCGACTCCTCGACGCTGGACAGGCGGCGGCCGCGTCCGAGCTTGGAGATGTGCACCAGACCGTCTCGCCCCGGCACCAGGTTGACGAACGCCCCGAACGTCGCGATCTTGACGACCTTGCCGGTGAACCGCTCTCCGACGCTCAGGGGGCGGGGGTTCGCGATCTCGTCGATCATCTTCGCCGCCTGGTCGGCGCCGGCCCCCTCGCGCGAGCCGATGAACACCGTGCCGTCGTCCTGGATGTCGATGTCGGCCCCGGTGACCGCGATGATCTCGTTGATCCGCTTGCCCTTGGGGCCGATGACCTCGCCGATCTTGTCGACCGGGATCTGGATCGTGAGGATCCTCGGCGCCTTCGGGTTGATCTCCTCCCTGGGGGCGGGGATCGTCCGGAGCATCGTGTCGAGGATGAACAGCCGGGCCTCCCGCGCCTGCTGCAGGGCCTGGGCGAGCGCCTCGGCCGGGAGCCCGGTGACCTTCATGTCGAGCTGGATCGCGGTCACGAAGTCCCGCGTGCCGGCGACCTTGAAGTCCATGTCGCCGAGCGCGTCCTCGGCGCCCAGGATGTCGGTGAGGGTGACGTACCGGTCGCCCTCGGCGATCAGCCCCATCGCGATCCCGGCCACCGGGGCCTTGATCGGCACCCCGGCGTCCATCAGCGATAGGGTCGAGGCGCACACGCTGGCCATCGAGGTCGAGCCGTTGGACGACAGGACGTCGCTCACGAGCCGGATCGCGTAGGGGAACTCCTCCTCCGGCGGGACCACCGGGACGAGGGCCCGCTCGGCGAGCGCGCCGTGCCCGATCTCCCTCCGTCTGGGCGACCCGATCCTGCCCACCTCGCCCGTGGAGAACGGCGGGAAGTTGTAGTGGTGGATGTAGCGCTTGGACTCCTCGGGATCGAGCGTGTCGATCATCTGGGTCATGCGCAGCATCCCCAGGGTGGTGACGTTCAGCACCTGGGTCTCCCCGCGCTGGAACAGCGAGGATCCGTGGGCCCTCGGCACGAGCCCGACCTCGCACGACAGCTCGCGGATCTGGTCGACCTTGCGCCCGTCCAGGCGGATTCCCTCCGTCAGGATCCTCCGGCGCATGATCCGCTTCTGAAGCTCCTTGAACGCCGGAGCGATCTGACCCGCGCGCTCGGCGAAGACCTCGGGCCCCCAGGTCTCGAGCAGGTGCGTCTTGACCTCCTCCTTGATCCGGTCGAGCGCCGACTCGCGCTCCTGCTTGTCCGGCACGATGGCCCGCTCGATCTCACGACCGGCGAAGGCCTCCACCGCGTCGAACACCGCGGGCTCGAAGAGCGGCGCCGGCTCGAACGCGACGGGCTTCACGTCCAGCAGGCCCAGGAAGTCGAGCTGGAAGTCGATCATCTCGCCGATCGCCCGCTTGGCCTCCTCGAGGCCCTCGGCCACGACCTCCTCGGTCGGCCGAACCGCGTCGGAGCCCTCGAGGAGCTTCCACGTGTTGTCGGGCGCCTCGCCCTCGATCATGAGCACGTCGATCGTCCCGCGGTCGTTGCGACGGCCCGCCACGACCATGTCGAACGTCGCCTCTTCGACCTCCTGGTAGGTGGGGTTGACCATCCACCGGCCGCCGATCAGGCCCATCCGCACGGCGCCCACCGGCCCGTCGAACGGCAGTCCGGCGATCATCGTCGACAGGCTGGCCGCGTTGATGCCGGGAACGTCGTACGGATTGCCCATGTCGGCGGAGAGCACCGTCACGACGACCTGGACCTCGTCCCGGTAGCCGTCCTTGAACGTCGGGCGCATGGGCCGATCGATCAGGCGTGCCGTCAGGATCGCGGTCTCGGAGGGACGGCCCTCCCTGCGGAAGAACCCTCCCGGGATCTTGCCGGCCGCGTACATGCGCTCCTCGACGTCCACGGTGAGGGGGAAGAAGTCGATCCCCTCGCGCGGCGACGCGGTGGTGGTGGTCGCGAGGACCTGGGTCTCTCCGTAGGTCACGACGACCGAACCGCCCGCCTGCATGGCGAGCTTGCCGGACTCGAACGTCATGTCGTGGGATCCGATGGGGCGGGTGAGCTTGGTGGCCACGGG
>Ga0070741_10015881_pt1 | contig 12672 bp, 14 predicted proteins | sample Coa_R1_4_FD_66440 | JGI IMG/M metagenome (GOLD analysis project Ga0070741, IMG submission 66440) | Surface soil microbial communities from Centralia Pennsylvania, which are recovering from an underground coalmine fire - Coalmine... | ecosystem: Environmental > Terrestrial > Soil > Unclassified ...
ATTTATTTTCGCCGCGTGCGAAACGAAAAGCCCAGCCGCCTCTATCCCGTCGAAACCTACAACGGCTACATCAGCGAAAGCAACGCGGGCACAGGCGCATTCCTCTTCATCTTTTTTGGATTAATCGTGCTGTGGCTCCTCTATATCACCGTCTCCAATCTCACACAGGGGCAGCTATACTAGTGCCAAGACCTTCGAGTGTCTCATGCGACGAACTGCGTCGCCGACCTCGAAGGTCTCAATGACTCATGTCCTCCTACTTTCAGTTCTCCCAAGAAATCCATGCCGTGCTCCCACCCGCATCGTGGGACGAAGCGTATTTTTCCCTCCTGTCGTTAAAACACGCGCTTGCAGGCGTACCGGGCTGGAAGCGCTTGGACTTTATCGCCAACAATCACGACGACGGGACGATTCACGCCATTATCACGACCAATTGGGCGACGATTGAACAATTGGAAGCGTGGCTCCGCAGTGATTTGACCGTCGAAGGCATCTTGAAAGCACTGACCCCGCCGCCCATCCAAATTGACGTACACTTTTTTGAGAAAATATCGTAAGGCACCTCTTGCATATGAAATTCCTGCTCCCCTTCCCTCGCGACGTTCTTTGTCGCAGGAAGGAGGGCTGGGGTTAGGTCTTTTAGGAGCAGTACCATGTCAAACCAAACGCCCAATCTTTCGCCCAAACCCGATTACGAGGAGGTCGTCGGCTCATCATGGGACCGTGTAGACAATCGCTGGGACTTGCCGCACAAGAATCGCGATTGGATCGTGATTGCGGTGTTGATTATTATTTATTTGGTTTGGACAGGCATCGTATATTTGTTTGAACCCGGAATTCGCTAAGTCTATTGTCATTGCGAGGGAGCGTTCTATGCGACGAAGCAATCTCACTCTTAGCTAGGAGATTGCTTCGCAACCACAGCTCGCAATGACTTTGAGAACACGACAGCCATGTTTCTTCTTGAATGGGACGCGCTTGACCTCCTCCTCATCGCGCTAGGCGTCATCATCAGCGCGATCATCGTCTATAAAATTACTCCCGCCGCGACCATTTACCGCGAGCGCGAATTCTCCGACGCGCAAATCACCGCGTACGACCGCGATATACCGCGCTATTTTCTCTTTGCCGCGCTCGCGTTGATTCTCGGCGGCGCGCACACTATCGTCAAAAGCCTTCCCGGTTTCTACAATTGGTTGTGGGAAGCGGGCTACGGCGGGCATTTATTCCGCGACCTCTCCAATTCCCATATCGTCATCGTCGGCGGCGGAACCGTTTTGCTCACAGGCATCACGTGGTACGTCTTGCCGCGCTGGGTGAATCGCCCGCTCTACAGCAATACGCTGGCGTCGCTCTCGCTCTGGTTCACGTTGATTGGTGTCTATGGCTTTTATATTTCGTGGCTCGTCTTGGGTCTCGTCGAAGGTGAAATGGTGCGAAATGGTTGGGACTACGCCGCCGCAAAAGAATATATCGGCGCATGGCATCGCATTCCAACGGGCATCACGTCCGGCATCATGGGCATCGGCTACTGGACATACGTCTTGAATGTATTTCTAACAATTTGGGTTGCGCGCATTGTTCGTATCAAACCAAACGGCTATCTCGTAAAATTCGCGGCGGTTTCGGCAGCGGCGCTCTTTGTCGGAACTGTGCAAGGCGTTCTCCAAGTCACGCCCGACAATGCGGCATGGCTCTTGAGCGCCAACAAATTCGGTCAATACATTGACCCCATCAGCCACGCGCACATCAACCTTGTCACGGGCATGATGGTGTCCATCGTCGCGTTCCTCGTCTATTTCGCGCCCCGAATGAGCGGTCAATCTATTGACCGCCATTCGACGAATCGTCTCTTTTGGATTCTCGTCCCCGGCTCGCTCGTCTTTTATTTCGCGTTCTTGTTAAGCGGTCTCATTCTCGGCAGCGCGGCGGTCGGCTACGGCGGCTTGGATATTCCCGCGCTCGTTCCCTTCATGTCAAACTCCAGCCGCTTTTGGCTCGCGCTCGGCGGCATGCTCATGCTGCTCGGCTTTTGGTACTATTTTTATCTCCTCGCCGAAAGTCTCAACGCGCGCGAAATGTTCAATGCAGTGCGTGAAGCATCACCCACAGCGTTCTGGCTCATTTCGGCGATTGCGCTGTTCGTCGGAACGCTGCAAGGAATGCTCCAAATCATCCCCGCGACCGCCCAATTCCTCGTCCTGCCCGAAGAAGTGCCAAACATTCACGCGCAATTGAACATGATTGGCGGCGTCGTCCTCGCGTTAATGGGCGTGGTCTATGTGCTGTTACCCGAATTGACGAACGCACGCGTCAATGCGCGATTAAAACGCCTCAACCTTTATGGCGTCGCGTCCGGCCTCATGGGCTATTATCTCGTCGTCCTCATCAGTGGCTTGACACGCGGCGTCTATTTGCGTCAGGGAATGAATGACGCGCAAGCCGCCGCGCAGTTGGGCTGGGTCGCGCCGCTGTTCATGCTGCTCACAGCGTTCCCACTGGTCGTCGGCTATTGCGCGTTCGGAGGGGCAGTGTGGCAGGCGACCCGCGCCTATCGCACCGATTGGCTCACACGCTGGCGCGAGGCGCTATCCGGTTATTCGGGACCATTGCCCGAACGCGTACAAAAAATTCCACTGCCCTTTGTGCTGGCACTGGAATTTATCAGCGCAATGTTCGGTTTTCCCGGCTTGGGATGGTTATATGCAGGACAGGCGTTAGTCGGTGTCGCCTTCCTGTGTGCGGGTCCTGCCGTCGCATGGGCGTTGATTCCGCTGCTTATCTCGCCCTTTGCTACGACGGTGTTTGAGCCGTTCGGAATTACGCTTTTATTCGTCTGGCTCGTCGGCTCGGGGGTATGCAGCACGTTACTGTTGGCAGGATATATCAAGCTCAAACGCGCGTTAGCGCACAAGCCTGCGAACAAAGTAAAAGAACCCGCGCCGAATCTAATTCACGCGCCAGCCCATCCGAGCGAATGAAATCGGAACGCCGCATTTCGCGCTGGATGCTGGTCGGGTTCGGCATCGTCCTCGCGCTCGTATTCAGTCTCCCTCTCATCGCCGTTGCCACCGGCGCGTTGAATGGTTCTCCCCAGTACACCTTGATGCACGACGTACCCACACGCGGCGACGGCGCATATCTCCAAGTGGACGATGGCACGCGTTCCGGCGTCGTCCAGCTCTACCCTTGGAATTTTCAGCTAAACGATTTTCCCTCGGATGCTCCCATCTTTAATCCCGCACACATCAAAGGACTCATCGTCAGTCAAAACGGCATTGACGATCCGATGCGCTATCACCTCTTTCGCCTTGACGACGATTCCGTAATACCCTTGCGCGCGCAAAAATCTCCAACCAAAATTCTTTTCACACTCCAAGCGCCGCTCGCCGATGGACAATACATGATTGACATGCCCAAGAGCGGACTCTCGTCGGATCGTCAATACCTGTACTTTACAGTTGACTCGAAAGCAAGCGCGCTGCCTGCCAAGTAGGGGCGAGGTCGTCTCGCCCTATAACTCCTCCGTCCCCTCGACCATCGCGCGCAAATTTTCAACGGGCGTTTGCAAAAACAAATCACAGCCCGGCATCACCGCATCTACGCCTGCCTGTACAACGCGTTTCACCTCTGCGCGAATCAACTCCGGCGTCCCCCGCGCAATCACCTTCACGGGATCGAGATTGCCAAACAGCAACACATCGTTTCCAAGAATCTGCCGCGAGCGCGCAAGATCATTCGTTTGATCCACATTCAACGCGTTCGCACCCGCCGCCGCGAGCAACTCCATTGCATTGTTCGTATTGCCGCACACGCTCAAGATGGTCGGCCCAGAGATGGCATTCGTCATGCGCTGCAAACGCGGCAATATCAATTCCCCAAATCCACGCGGACCGACTACGCCGGGCGAACCGCCCATTTCGTGAATCGTAATGAAATCCGCGCCCGCGTTTTCATAAGCCAGCGCCACTGGAATCAACAAATCCGTGAACGCATCCAGCGCGCGGGCAACCTCATGTGGCGAATGTCGTACCGCAGGCAGCAGCGCATCATAATCAATCACCTGCACCGCCAGCGTAAACGGCCCCGGAAACCACGCGCCGACAACAACGTGTTCCCCAACTCGTTTTTTTAACTCGCGCACCGCGTCAACAATCAGTGGAATCCGCCCGCGCTGCGTAAAATCTCCGCGCTCGAGCTGAACATCAGCCAGCGAAGCAAACAGCGGTTCCGAGACAAGAGGCCACATCGCTTCGGGCATGTCCTCGCGGAAATCCACCGTCGCGCCAAGCGCTTCTGCTTCCACACACAAATCGGTCGGCAGCGTCGCTGAATACCAGCCGTACAATTCATACGCGGACGCGGCAGCAATCACCATTTTCTGTGCGTCGTGATGAATTTCGGGAAAGGTTAACCCGCGCGCATCAAGCGCAGGAGAAATTATCGTCGAGAGACTGCTAAAGCAAAGGGGATGCTCTTGGCGTTTCCCATGCAAGAGCTCGAGGATTTCAGAACGGAGGCTGTTCAGAAGAATTCACCATTTGCTACGAGACCAACAAAAGGCAATTGTAAGTATGTACTAACAAACAATTTTGCCAAAAACGAGGTTTTATAACTATTATTTGACGTTTCACGTGAAACTAGAACAAAAATTGACTTTATAACTATTATTCGCCATTTTCTGCGTTATTGTCAAGTCCGTCATCCGTCGTGAGCCAGCCCCGAGCGCAGTCGAGGGGGTCATCCGTCGCTCCTTCACTGCCCCAATATCGTAAATGACTCAATCGGTCGCTGCCAATTCACTTCTTGACGCGCGCCGCACGCGTTCGCGCTGCTGGCGGGAGTCTGCCCCTTTCCGCACGGCTGCAAAAAGTGCGTTCCCGCCGGAACACGATTCGCCGTATAGTCGCCTGCTGGCACAGTACCGAACATGCTATTGTCAATAAAAATATCTTGGTCGAGCGCGGACTCATTTAATACGAGAAGAATCACATCGCCGGAACGCGGCGCGTCTCCACGAATCTCCCAAAGATATGGGTTATCCGTAACGTTCGCTTTTTGCGTAAAGCAATTCTCTGCCACCGACGCGTCCGAGCCCAGCAAACAATTCTTGAGTTCATGCGTGCCCGGCGTCACTCGCAGCGGCTTGTACGTTCCGCTGTTGATAGCCGTAGCGAGAATCCCATCAATATAAAAATCCTGATTCTTGTCGAAATTATTCACCAGCAAAAATTTAATGCGGGTATCCTGCGTTGGCGTCGGCAGCTGCGAGGTCAAAGTCGGCGATATTTCGGTTGGCGCGAACGTCGCCGGTGCGAGCGCCACTTGCGTATTCGTCGCGGGTGGAAGCGTGGCGGTCACGACGATGACGGCGGGCTGTGTGGGAACCGCGCGAGTTGGGAGAATGTTGGGCAGCACGCCAATTACCGCGACGACGATTGCTCCAATCGCCGCAATTGCCGCCGTAATAATTGGCGTGAGATTTTTCGATTCGGGATTCGGAGGAGGACTACTCATACAACCGTTACGCTTGCCCGTGTTCGAGCGCAGCTTCGACCTGCTCTGCGGTGGGCAGGGCGGGAATGACGCCTAATTTTGTACACGCCAACGCCCCCGCCGCGACTGCATGTCGCACCGCCGGTTCGAGCGGCATCCCGCGCGCCAAATATGTCGCCAATGTGCCGTTGAATGCATCGCCCGCGCCCGTCGAATCAACGACCTCTACTTGCATAGCAGGCATTGTATGATACCCATCGGGCGTGACAATCAGCGCGCCGCGCGCCCCGCGTGTGAGGATGATACGCTGCACACCCATTTGCAACAGTTCATCGCACAAATCAATCGGGTTCACTATCGCATCCGGCGCGCGTCCAAGCATGATACGTAGTTCCGTTTCATTCGGCGTCAAAATATCGGCGTGCTTTAACACATCGGGCGGCACACGTTGCGCCGGTGCGGGATTCAAAATGCTAATCGCGTCCGACTGCTGCGCCAGTTCCAGCGCGCGCCCCGCCGTCTCCATCGGAATTTCGAGCTGCGTGATGACGACGTGACTGTTTTGAATTCGCTCCTTCGCGCGGTCCACATCATCGGGTGTAAAAAGCGCATTCGCCCCGGGATCGAGAATGATAAAATTATCGCCCTGCTTGTCGAGCACAATAAAGCCAACGCCAGTATTGCAGTTCGGCGTATGAACTAGATACGTAGAACCGACCCCTTCTTGGGCATACAGCTTGGTCCCAATTTCTCCAAAATTATCTTGCCCCAACCGCGCGACAAATTCCACATCTGCGCCCAGCCGCGCCGCTTGCACTGCCTGATTGCTCCCTTTGCCGCCCGGCCCCATATCGAAATCGCGTCCAAGCAGCGTTTCGCCTTTGACCGGAAAACGTTCCGCGCGCAGAGTCAGTCCTACCGCAAAACTTCCGACGACGGTGACCGAAGGACGTATGGATTCCATATCAAGTAGTACCTATTGCGAAGCTGTAGCGGGCGTCGGAAGCACATCTAACGGCACATGCGCGGGCAGAGTCTCTCCATCTACTTCGATGACAAACTCGTAGCTGCCATAATGAGGGAACACAACATTTTGAAGAACCAGAATTTGATTCACAACGACCGGATCGGGCGAGTCTTGCTTTTGAATGTTCAGCATTCCATCCAACGCGAGGATTTCTCTGGCATCCGCATCCTGTAGCACAATGCGAATTTTTTTGTCGCCAACTTCTATCGGCTCGAATGCGAGCTGCACGACAAACTGCATTTGCGAATGCGTGACCGGTACATTGTCGGCATAGATTTGTGAAAAGATTCCAAGAATATTGAGTTTCCCATTCCCTGTGATATTGGTGTAATCGGCGAGCGCGGCAATTCGAAGCTGCATTCAGTAATCCTAAACTTTCCACCGCCATGATTCGAGAATATACGCGCAGAATTTTGGCAAGTCTACTGAATCGAGCGCCTTGATTTTCCGCCCGCCGAGCTTCACAAGAGTACGTCCCTGACTTGTACCTTCGGTGATAATCTCCGTCTCGTATTCCTTGAGCGTAAAGTATTCAGGATGACCGATATATGCCGTCGTCAACACGTCCCAGAAAAAATAATCTTGATGCACCACGAGCGCATAGCATTGCCCGGCGAAATCCGATAGCGGATATTTGTACTGCCGTCCCAGCTGTTTCAAAAACGCCGAAGTGACCGGCACGTGATTCGTAATGTCCAACGGGCAAGTCGTGATTGGAATTTTCGTCTGCCAGACGCGCGCCGCCGCAACGGTGGACAAAGGCCCTATCTCAAAATGGTCACTGGCTCGCTCTCCGCGCGCAGAATTTTGGCGATAAATTCGGGGCCCGGTTCCGGCGCTAATGGCGTACAGATTTTTTCTGTTTGATTCAGAATCGGCAAATGGTCAATCGTAAACGAATCGCGCCTAAAAATGGGGGGAAATGGATTCACGCCGCGCACATGCTCCATCGTAAATAACAAGACAGTGGACAAGTAATCATCCACGCCGCCATCATGCACCAGCAGTACCGGCTTGGTCGCCATGCGAGTGAGCTCCGATGCAAATTTACAGCGCGGAAGTATATCAGACGCGTATGGGCATGTCAACGAAAATGGCAGCGCGACGAATCGCTATGTTAAAAAGGACGCGCGCCAAGTCCGTTTTGTTCAAGACGGGTTTCTGCTATAATCGTCCGCGAGCCGCTGTACACTAGTCGGGGACTCTCCTCATGGCAACGCTCCTCGTTCAGCACGCGCTCCTTCTCGCCACGTTCGATTCGCAGCGCCGCGAAATTCCTGACGGCGCATTGTTTGTGCGTGATAACGTGATCGAGCAGGTCGGCTCGACAAACGAGGTTTCACAGACTGCCGACCGCACCATCAACGCGCGCGGAATGGTTATTCTGCCCGGCTTGGTCAATACCCATCACCATCTGTATCAAACCCTGACGCGTGCTGTTCCCCGCGCGCAAAATGCTGTTCTGTTCGATTGGCTCAAAACACTATATCCGATTTGGGCGAATCTCACTTCCGAAGCTGTGTATACCAGCGCGCTCGTCGGTCTGGCGGAATTGATACTCTCCGGCTGCACGACGGCGGCGGACCATCTTTATCTCGTGCCGAACGATTCTTCGATTGACGATGAAATTCGCGCCGCGCAAGAACTCGGCATCCGTTTCCACCCGACGCGCGGCTCGATGAGTTTGGGCGAATCACAAGGCGGTCTGCCGCCCGACCGAATTACGCAGGACGACGGGACAATTTTGCGCGACTCGCGCCGCATCATCGAAACGTATCACGATTCGCGCCCCTACTCGATGTGTCGCGTCGGCGTTGCACCCTGTTCGCCCTTTTCTGTCACCGAATCGTTAATGGTCGAATCCGCTCGCCTCGCGCGTTCCTACCACGTTCGTTTACATACGCATCTAGCAGAGACATTGGACGAAGAACGCTTTTGCCTCGAACGCTTTGGCAAACGTCCTGTCGAGTACGCAGAAAGTTTAGAATGGCTCGGCGAGGATGTCTGGTTCGCGCACAGCATTTGGGTCAATGATGCGGAAATTGCAAAATATGTGGAAACCGGTACAGGCGTCGCGCATTGTCCCACCTCCAATATGCTGCTCGGTTCAGGCATGATGCCCTTGCGAAAAATGTTGAACGCGAACGTGCGCGTCGGCTTGGGTGTGGACGGCAGCGCGAGCAATGATTCCTCCCACATGCTGCACGAAGCGCGTCAAGCGATGTTACTGGCCAAGCTGAACGGCGATGTAAAGGCGTTAAGCGCGCGCAACGCGCTGGAAGTCGCCACACGCGGCGGCGCTCAAGTGTTGGGGAGGGATGACATCGGTTCGCTTGAAGCGGGTCAAGCCGCCGATTTCATTGGCATCAATCTGAATCAGCTGCAATATGCGGGCGCGCACGATCCCCTCGCCGCGATTATCTATTGCGATACGCCGCGCGTTGACTTGTCTGTGATTAACGGGCGCGTCGTTGTGGAAGATGGAGAACTATTGACCATTGATTTGCCGCCAGTCATTGAGCGACAAAATCGAATTGCGAAAGAAATGGTGAACTAAATAAAGTAGTAACGAATTTATTCGTTTACGGTGTGCCGAGCTTGATTTAGAATTCATTTACAAACCAAAACCAATGAATAAATTTGTTACTATGTCGCAAGATGATGTAGAGAGATATGCAGAGCTGAATGAGTTTACGAAAGGACATATGAGTACATGATTCTCGGCATTGACCATATTCTGATTGCGGTAGAAGACCTTGAACTGGCCATAGAAACCTATCAGCAGCTGGGCTTGCAAGTATTACCGGGCGGCAGGCACCCCAACAAAGGTACGCATAATGCGATTGTGCCGCTCGCCGATGGGACGTATTTGGAACTTATCGGCGTATTTGACCAAGCGTTGGCGGAACAAGCCTCCCCGTTTGTCAGCGCCGCGCTGCACCACGAAAATCGTCTCGCGCAATTCGCCCTCGCTTCGGATGACCTGGAAAGCGATGTCATCGCCATTCGCGCGCGCGGAATTGAAATTGCCGACCCCTCGGCGGGCGAGCGCGAACGTCCCGACGGGCAAAAAGTGGCATGGCGCAGCGCATTTCCGTTTGACCCGCAGCTGCCGTTCCTGATCCAAGATGTCACACCGCGCGCATTGCGCGTGCCCGCGCCGGATTCGGGAATCGGGCGCACCCTGCGGATGGGCGATGTGAATGTCGGTGTCCGCGACCTCGTCGCATCCACTGACATCTACCAAAAATTGTTGGGAGTGGACGGCGAGGACGGTTGGTTTGAATTGCCGCGCGGCGCAATTATTCTCAAAGACGTAGACACGGCGCGCCTGTTGCAAATGGTTCTGGAGGCGGACAATCCACTGGATATAATTAACACGTGGCAAAGCCGTCAGGTGGATTACGACGAAAGCACCATTGGCGGCATCGGCATCACCCTCCAACCCAAGAACACGCTCGGCGCGCCGATAGCGATTACGGGAAGGATGAGTTAGATGGACAAGTTCGACGAGCTACGCGAAAAAATTGTTCCTGTACTTTTACCGTACGGAGTAAAGCGAATTGCCTTGTTCGGCTCCGTTGCGCGTGGCGAAGAAACGCCCGAAAGCGATTTGGATTTGCTCGTCGAGTTTGAGGAACCGCGCGTGCGCGGATTGGGACTCTTGCAATGGGTTCACTTGGAAAATCAATTGTCGCAAAGAATCGCACGGCGTGTCGAAATGGTCTCAACCAAAGCACTGAAACCACGCCTGCGCCCGTACATCGAACCTGACCTTGTTATTCTGTATGAAAAAGCGTGACCCATCTATTTTGTTACAGGATATGCTAGAAGCAATCCAGTACATTGAAAGCTATGTGCGTGGGTTGTCATTTGAAGAATTTTACGCGGATAAACTACGTCAAGACGGTGTCGTGCGTCGCATTGAAATTATCGGAGAAGCGGCTCGTAATTTGCCTAGCGATTTCCAAAAGACGCATTCAGAAATTCCGTGGTCAGATATTATAGGAATGCGTGCCAAGGTGGTACATGATTATTTCGATGTGGATTTGGAAACCGTTTGGGAAACTGTTTCCGCCGACCTACCCTCTCAAGGAATGGATTGAACGAACCTTGAGCCGTGCGCCAAAGGAATAAAGTGCCAAATGGAACTCTCCACACTCATCCAATCTGCGCGCGGGCAAATTCCCGCTGACTTGCTCTTGAAGAATGGGCGAGTCATCAATGTCTTTACGGGCGAAATCGAAGAAACGAGCATCGCCATCAGTTCCTCGCGCATTGTTGGATTGGGCGAATATGAGGCGAAAAAGATTACGGACCTCAACGGCGCGTTCGTGTGCCCCGGCTTGATTGACACGCACATTCACATTGAATCGTCATTGCTCCCGCCGTACGAATTTGCGCGCGCGGTTGTTCCGCATGGCGTTACCACTGTTGTGATTGACCCGCACGAAATTGCGAATGTGCTTGGGAATGACGGCATCCGCTACATGCTTGACGCGTCCAAGTACACGCCGTTCAGTGTGTATGTGATGGCATCGTCGTGTGTTCCCGCGACGCATTTAGAGACGAGCAGCGCGACATTGCGCTGGAGCGACCTCATCGAGTTCAAGCGCGACCCTTGGGTGTTGGGTCTGGCGGAAGTGATGAATTATCCGGGCGTCATTAACTGTGACCAAGAAGTGCTTGATAAACTCCGCGCCTTTGAAGACCGTCGCAAGGATGGACATTCGCCGGGACTGACTGGACGCGACTTGCAAGCGTACATTGCAGCGGGCATTGCCAGCGACCACGAGTGTACGACCGTCGAAGAAGCGAATGAAAAATTACGACGCGGGATGTATGTGATGATCCGCGAGGCGTCGAACGCGCACAACTTATTGACGCTGCTCCCAATCATCAATCCACGAACCTCGCGCCGTATTTTATTTTGCACCGATGACCGCCTGCCGAACGATCTGCTCGATCAAGGCAGCATTGACTTTATTCTGCGTACTGCGATTCAACACGGACTCGACCCGATCACGGCGATTACGATTGCGACGCTCAACGCGGCGGAATATTTTGGCTTGGCGGATCGCGGCGCAATCGCGCCGGGCAAACGCGCCGACCTCGTGATCTTTGACGATTTTGAAACGTTCAAGATTCAACGCGTCTATCGCGGCGGCAAGCTCGTCGCGAGCGATGGCAAACTCGAACCCGCCGACCATGAACGTTCCAAACCGCCCATTCAGAACACAATGAATGTGGATTGGTCCAAAGTAGATTTGCGCGTGCGTTCCGACTCGAACCCGCACACCATTCGCATCATCGGCGTCGTACCGGGTCAAATTGTGACGCGGGAAGTATTCGACCACGCGCTGGTTCAAGATGGGCAAATCGTTGCTGACCCGTCCCGCGATATTTTGAAAATGGCAGTGATTGAACGGCATCACGCGACGGGGAATGTGGGTCTGGGCTTTGTGCGCGGATTCAAATTACAAGGTGGCGCGATTGGGTCATCCGTCGGTCACGATTCGCATAATATTCTGGTTGTCGGGACGAACGACGAGGATATGATGAGCGCGGCGCGTGCCGTTGCCGCGATGCAGGGCGGATTCGTCGCGGTCGAAAAGGGGCAGGTTTTGGGCCGCGTGCCATTGCCGATTGCTGGGCTAATGAGCGACCAGCCGATTGAACGCGTGCGGAATGAACTCGATCACTTGAATGCCGCGACGCGCCAGCTTGGGTGTGATTTAGAAGAACCGTTCATGGCGCTCTCATTCCTCGCGCTGCCTGTGATTCCCGATTTGAAACTCACCGACAAGGGATTGGTGGATGTTCGCAAGTTTGATTTCGTAGATATAGTTGCCGATTGAGCAATGTCGCCAAAGAGCTATGACGCCATTTCACGAAAGGAGGTGCGAGGTCAGTTACAGCTCGTAATAATCAGCGAACGCTCAAAATTGATACGGATGGAGTTCTTTCAACCAAGAGGAGGAAGAAGAATGTTTCGCATGTTACCGACGTTTCGAAAAAACGTCTTGCCTTTCGTCGTAGTCGCCCTCGTACTTGGCGCGATTTTGATTCTCGCCGCGTGCGCGCCCGCCGTGTCGCCCACCGCTGCGCCGCCCACTGCCGCGTCTTTGCAACCGACCAGCGCGCCCGCA
>Ga0070741_10015882_pt1 | contig 12672 bp, 13 predicted proteins | sample Coa_R1_4_FD_66440 | JGI IMG/M metagenome (GOLD analysis project Ga0070741, IMG submission 66440) | Surface soil microbial communities from Centralia Pennsylvania, which are recovering from an underground coalmine fire - Coalmine... | ecosystem: Environmental > Terrestrial > Soil > Unclassified ...
GCCCTCACCTCGCTCCTCGAGCCCCTGCTCATCGTCTTCCTCGGCGCGTGCGTCGGCGGCATGGTCATCGCCCTCTACATGCCGATGTTCAACATCATCAAGCTGATCAAGTAATCAGCTCGAGGACGCCGTTGCTGAGGGGCGCCAGGTACAGCTAGCCGCCGATCTGCGACATCGACCGCTCGGGTGGAATGAAGCCCGGGCGGTCGATGCCGTGGGCGGCCGCCTTCGCCCACACGACCTGTCGGCACAGGGCCTCGAGATCCTCGTCTGAACCACCGCTGCGCAGCAGATCGCGGACGGACCACTCTCGGACCGCGAAGAGGCAGTTGCGGAGGGCACCGTCGGCGGTGAGGCGGAGACGGTTGCAGGTGCCGCAGAAGTTGTCGGTGACGCTGGTGATGACGCCGATTTCGCCGCAGCCGTCGGAGAACCGGTAGCGGTCGGCGGGCGCGGGGTCGTCGTCGCGCGAGCCAATGGGTTCGAGCGGGTACACGGCGCTGATGCGCTCGACGATCTCGTGGCCGGGAACGACGTCGGGGCGTTCCCACGCGTGAGCCGCATCGAGGGGCATGTACTCGATGAAGCGGACAGGCCGCCCCGTGCTGCGGGCGAACGCGGCGAAGTCGATCAGCTCATCGTCGTTCACGCCGCGCATCAGGACCACGTTGACCTTGACGGGAGCCAAGCCCGCGGTCTCGGCCGCGTCCATGCCCTCCAGGACAGCGTCGAGCGCGTCCCGACGCGTGATCGAGAGGAACCGATCCCGGTCGCGCGAGTCACAGCTCACATTGACGCGCTGAAGGCCGGCGCCGGCCAGCGCTTGGGCGGCGTGGGGGAGTCCCACACCATTGGTCGTCAGCGACAGGTCGTCGAACCCGATGGCGGCCAGCTTGGCGACGAGCGTGGGCAGGTCGGCGCGAACGAGGGGCTCACCCCCGGTCAGGCGCACGGCGTTGACGCCCATGTCCTTCAGAACGCGCGCTACACGCTCGATCTCCTCGAAGCTGAGAATGCCCTCGCGAGGCAGCCACTTCATGTCTTCGACCGGCATGCAGTACGCGCACCGGAAGTTGCACCGGTCCGTCACCGAGATGCGCAGGTCGGTGTGGACCCGGCCAAACGTGTCGACCAGCGGTCCGTCAGCAGGCGCCGTCGAGACGGTGCGCTTTCGCGTCGGAATCCCGACAGGGCTGATCATTGATGCAAGCCTACGGGGATGCGGGCGGCGATTGTGTTGGCGGGGGGCGAGGCCCGACGGCTGGGCGGCGTCGACAAGGCCCTCGTCTCGATCGGCGGCGTCACCATGCTGGACCGAGTCCTGAGCGCCGCGGCGCGCCACTGCGATGCGGTGGTCGTGGTCGGCCCGGAGCGGCCGACCGAAGTGGCGGGCGTGTCCTTCACACTGGAAGGCCTACCCGGTGGTGGCCCTGTTCCCGCGGTCGGCGCCGGCTTGGCCGAGGCGGGTGACGCGGCGGCCGTGCTCGTCATGGCCACGGATCTGCCGCTCATCACTGCTGCACATGTCGGAACGCTGTTTGCCGGCCTGACCGACAGGGTCGACGCGGCAGCGGCCGCCGACCACCGCGGCGAACCGAATCCCCTCCTGGCCGCCTACCGAACCGAGGTCCTGCGAACGACGATCGAAGGCCTTGGTGCGGGCGACGCGGCTGCCCGCATGCTGCCGCCGGCAACCGCGCTCGTGGACCTCGGCGAGGCAGGGACGCTGAACGTCAACCGGCCCGAGGAACTCGAGCGCGCACGTCGGCTGCTTCGACCTGATCCTTGAGCGTCTCGAGCGACCGGCGGACGTTGCGGCGGACGTCGCGGACGCCAATTTGGTCGACGATCCAACCGAGCAGCCCGCCCGGTGCTTGATAGGCGAGACGCATCGTCACCTTGGTGCGGCCATGGCCGATCTCGCGCAGGCGCCACCGGCCGCGCTGGTCGATACCGGTCACGCTGTTCCAGGCCAGGTCGGCGGGAGGTTCGAACTCGGTGACCTCGATCAGGCTGCCGACCTGGGCCGAGCCGACCTTCATGCGCATGTTGATGCGCGTCCCGCACTTGATGGCCGGCCCGTTCTGGACGTCCCACCGCGTGAGCCCGGCCATGAACATCGGGTGCCGGTCTGCGTCGGCAAGCACGTCCCAGATCTGCTCCCGGGACGCACGAATCTCAACACACTCTTCGAGGCGCATGGCGTTACCCGAGTACCGGGAAGCGCCGCTCGGAGGCGAGCGCGTCGAGGGTGGTCTGCATGGTCGAGGTCACGTAGTCGTACGACTCATCGAGATCGGGGTTGTCCCCGAACTTCTCCTTGAGGTCGATCGGCGGCAGCACTTGGGTCGTGAGCTTGGCGGGGACCGGCAGGCGAGGGATGAAGTCGCCGACGGTCACGCCCCACGGGATGACGAGCGAGATCGGAAGCACCTTGAGGCGATAGCGGTGCAGGCCGAGCGCCTTGGACAATGCCTCGCCACGCGTCAACACGAACAGCGTCTCCTGCCCGCCGATGGACACGACGGGAACGATGGGCACACCCGTCCGGATGGCTAGCTTGAGGAATCCGGTGCGGCCGGCGAAGTCGACCTGTCCCGACTGCCAGGAGGGCCGGTGCACCTCCCAGTCGCCCCCCGGGTACACGAGCACGGCGGCGCCGGCGTTCAGGGCGACCTCGGCATTGGCGTGCGAAGCCTCGATGGTGCCGTGCTTCTTCAGGAACGCTCCGATGCCCGGTGACGCCATGACCAGCTTGTGCGCCAGCTGGTAGAAGCGGCGCTCGACGCCGAAGTAGCTGGCGAAGGCCAAGGCGAACGCGAAGCTGTCGGGACTGGTGTTGCCGCCGGAGTGGTTGCCGACGAGGAGGACCGGTCCCTCGTCGGGAATGTTCTCTAGACCCCGTACTTCAGCACGGTGCCAGAGGGTTGCCAGCAGCCACGCCGCGGGAAGGGTGTCCCGGATGTAGTCGGGATCGCGGTCGTCGAGAATCTCGGGTGAAGCTTCGTCACGCGCCATCACTCATGTAGATACCCGCTGCTCCCCGACGTACACGTTCATCGTCTGTCCTCGCAGGAATCCGACGAGGGTCATCCCGGACTCTTCGGCCAGCTGCACGGCGAGACTCGAGGGTGCGGACACCGACGCCAGCACAGGGATCCCGGCCATCAGAGCCTTCTGCGTGAGCTCGAAGCTGGCTCGACCCGACGCCAGGATCACGTGCCCACGGAGCGGCAACCGCCCGTCGAGGCCTGCCCAACCGATCACCTTGTCGAACGCGTTGTGGCGGCCCACGTCCTCGCGGAGGCAGACGAGTTCGCCGTCGGGCGTGAACAGGCCTGCGGCGTGAAGCCCTCCTGTGCTCTCGAAGACGCGCTGCGCCGCTCGCAGTTGGTCGGGGAGCGACGCCAGTACGGCTGGGGCGACGGTCACGTCGTCGGACCGCACGTCGAAGGTTGAGCGTGCCCGGACCGTGTCGATGCTGGTCTTGCCGCACAGCCCGCACGATGACGTCGTCACGAAGGAGCGCTCGGCGACGGAACGCCCCGGCGCGTCCGGCGACAGGTCGGCGTTGAGGACGTTGAACTCCTGGGTCTCGCCGTCGTCGACGCAGTAGCGAAGCCTGCGGATCTGGTCAGCGCGTTCGACGGCGCCTTCGGTCAGCAGGAACCCGGCGGCCAGCTCGAAGTCGTTGCCGGGCGTGCGCATGGTGACGGCGAGGGCCGAGCCGTCGACGCGGATCTCCAACGGCTCTTCGGCGACCAGCGTGTCGAAGCGAACCTGCTGCGAGCCGTCTTCGATGTGCACGAGGCGACGCTTGGTGGTGACACCGGCCACGGTGAGAACCTACCCAGCGTGCATGAAGCACAGCGGGTCGTGGGCAGACTCTTTGCCCAGTGAGCGAAAACCCCCTTCAGCCCGCTTTCGAGCGGACCGTCGCCGAGGGCGAGTACCGCCTGCACCGGACGTGGCCAGGGCTGTTCGCCACCGGCGCGGTCGGCGGCCTCGACGTCGGGATGGGTGTGTTCGCCCTCCTGCTCGTCAAACAGGCGACAGGCAGCGACATGGCTGCGGCGCTCGCCTTCAGCATCGGCTTCATCTCGCTCACCCTCGCCAACAGCGAGCTGTTCACCGAGAACTTCCTCGTTCCCATTGCCACCCTCGCGGCCGGCCATTGCACGATCCGGGAGCTCATCCGGCTCTGGATCGGGACGCTCGCACTGAACCTGGTCGGTGGGTGGGTGCTGATGGCGTTCGTGATCGGGGGGTTCGAGAAGCTCCGCCCGGTCGCGGTCGAGGTGGCGACGCACTACACGCACCAGGGCATCGGCTGGACGTCGTTCGCGACCGCCGTCCTCGGTGGCACGGTGATCACGCTGATGACGTGGATGCAGCAGTCGACCGAATCGGTCCCGGGCAAGCTGCTGGCCGCGATCGCGGCCGCCTTCCTTCTCGCCGCCGGTTCACTGAACCACGCCATCGTGGTGTCGATCGAGATGTTCGCGGCGCTCCACGCCGGCGCGCCATTCGGCTATCTCGACTGGCTCGGAATTCTGGGGTGGGCCTGCCTCGGCAACATGATCGGCGGGATCGGGCTCGTCACGGTGCTCCGTCTTGTCCAGGTTGGCGGGGATGTGGTGCAGGAGACGGGGGAGCAGCTCGAGAGTGAGCAGGCTCAGAATGAGAAGGCTCAGAATGAGGAGGCGACGTCGAGCCGTTCCCGTCGGCGGAAATGACCGTCACTTCCTCGGTCTCGGTTCCGATCTCGATACCGGCGGCGTCGAGTCGTTCCCGGATACGGCGCATCATGGCGTCCTTGGCGGTACGGGCCTCGCGCACGGGAACGATGAACCGAGCGGACAGCTCCATCCAGTTGTCGGTGGCGCGCACGAACACACGGGGCTCCACCTCGGCGTGAGGGATCGGGTAGCGCCGCTCCATGGCGCTGATGGCAGCCCGAGCACCCTCTGACGCCGACGCAAGCAGCGCCTCTTCCTTGATGATGCGCTCGGCCTCGTGCCAGTCGCTGCGGTACGCGATCGGCATCGTGAGCTCTTCCCAGATGAACTCGAAGATGGCACTGAAGTTGTAGACGGGGTCGGTGAAGGTGGCCTTGTTCGAGACGGCCACGATCCGGCCGGTGTGCTGACGTCCCTTGACCCAGCTGGTGTCGTCCTCGGCGGAGCCGATCTCGAGCAGCTTGGTGCGCAGCAGCGTGATGTCGATGACGTCACCGCGCACGCCGTTGACTTCCACGCGATCACCGACGCGGTAGATGTGGCCCGAGGTGATGTTGAACCAGCCGGCGATGGCCCCGATGACCTCCTGCATGGCGAAGGCGATGCCAGCGGCCGCGAACCCCAGGATCACGCCCACGTTGCCGGCCAGGCTGCGCCACACGACGGCCAAGGCGACGATGGCGGCGAGGAAGATCGCGTAGCGAGTCAGCTTGCGGGCGTGGTACCGGGCGTAGGCGTCATCGAGCCACCACCCGGCGAAGCGTCCGGCCAGCCCGAGCAGGACCGCGGTAACGATCACGACGACCGCGGTCGCTACCAGTCGAGCAACAGTGTCCGTCACATGGAGATTCGTTCCCGCTGGGGCTGGACCGTGAACCTCGGGTCCTCGGCCGACTCGAAACCGGCCTTGAAGATGCTCCAGCGGGTGAGGGCGACGCCTGTGAGCGTCGCCAGCGCGCCTGCCTTCCCAAGGGTGGGGCGGCGGCGTCCGGCGAAGGCCAGCGCCGCGCCCGCAGCCAGGAGTGCTTTCGCGGCCTTGGCCGGGGCGCTCGCTTTTCCGGACTTGTAAGGCTCGGCCAGCTGGCCGAGGCGTGCCTCCATCGCCCGGTCGGCGGCCAATTCAATGACGGAGCCCAGGGTGACGAGGCGCCGGGCCGCACCTGCGTCCGCGGCGGGCGTGATGAGTACGGCCGCGGCGCCCGCGCTCGCGGCCGAGCCGCCTGCGAACACGATGGGGAGCTCCCGCCAGGCGTCGTGCCACGCGGGGATTGCGGTGTCCGAGGTCAACACCGCGGTGTACGTCGACACGCCCGGGCCGAGCACGGCGGCCAGCGCTTCGCAGAGGCGACCGACGCCAGGCAGCAGACCGGTGACATCGGACAGGGCGGCGCCACCGCTCAGCGGCCCGAAGACGGAGATGAGCCACGTTCCCACGCTCATGGGCGACGTCGGCTTTGCGACCCGCAGCATGTTGTAGAACCGGCCGGGCTTGCCCAGGTCGACGATGAGGAAGACCGGGCTCACGGCGATGCCGGCTAGGGAGATAAGCCTTGCCCTACGTGCGAGACGGTCGTTGCCTCGAAGGCGGGCCGCGAAGGCGAGGGTCGACGACGCCCCAGCCATGCCGCCGGTGAAGAAGTAGGCGGGGATGTACCACTTCCACACCGGCTTCTTGAGGACGGGCCGGTCGTAGTACGTGCGCGGTTCAGCTCGGGGCACCATCAGCTGCTCGCGAGTGCGGCTCACTTGCGGCCCCCGAGCACAGACGCCGCGACCGCGGCGCCCAACGCCAACGCCGCCGCGCCGGCCGCCTTCCACATCGATGGCAGGTCACGTGTAGTCACGACCGGATCGGGAGGGAGGCGGTACACCTCTGGGTCATCGAGCAAGAGAAAGAACGCGCCCATGCCGCCGACGCCATCGTCCGGCGAGTCCCCGTACAGACGAGCGTCGGCGACGCCGCGTGCGTGCAGCTCCTCCACCCGTTGCTGGGCCCGGGTTCTGAGCTCGTCGAGGGGCCCGAACTGAATGGACTTCGTAGGACAGGACTTGGCGCAGGCGGGCTCGAGTCCGACGCCCAGCCGGTCGTAGCAGAGCGTGCACTTCCAGACGCGTCCGTCGTCCTCGCGCTTGTCGATGACGCCGAAAGGACAGGCAGGAACGCAGTAACCGCACCCATTGCACACGTCCTCCTGCACGACGACGGTGCCGAACTCAGTGCGGAAGAGGGCGCCGGTGGGGCAAACGTCGAGGCAGGCGGCGTTGGTGCAGTGCTTGCAGACGTCGGACGACATCAACCAACGCATGTCGCTGGCTGAGCCATTGCTCTCCACGTTGAAGGGCTTGCGCTGTTCGATGAAGGCCACGTGCCGCCAAGTGCTAGCCCCGAGCTCGCCCGTGTTGTCGTAGGACTGCCCGAGGAAGTTCAACCCGTCCTCGGGTACCTGGTTCCACTCCTTGCACGCCACCTCGCAGGCCTTGCATCCGATGCACAGGGTGGTGTCAGTGAAGAAACCGACCCGCTCAGTTGATTCGAACTGCCGCGTACTCATGAGCTTCCCGCTCCCTCGTGTGCTTCTTCGTGCGGCTGGTCGGCGTCGACGCCCGCTCGGCGCCGGTAGTCGTCGACCAAGCCGAGGAGGGCGGGGCCACGCGGACGGCGTCCCGGGCGGATGTCGCAGGTGGCGGCCTTCACCTCCTGGATGTGCACGTTGGGGTCGAGGACGAGGGGGAACAGGTCGTTGGCCGAGTCACCCACCGACAGGCCGCGCCCACCCCAGTGGTAGGGGAGTCCGACCTGGTGCACAACGCGGTCCTGCACGCGGAGCGGCCTCATGCGATCGGTGACGAGCACCCGGGCCTCTATCGCGGCGCGCGCACTCACGATCGTGGCCCACCCGTTGGGCTCGAGGCCGCGCTCGGCCGCCAGCTCGGGGCTCACCTCGCAGAAGAACTCGGGCTGGAGCTCGGAGAGATAGGGCAACCACCGGCTCATACCACCGGCGGTGTGATGCTCGGTCACGCGGTAGGTCGTCATCACGTACGGGAACACGTCGGCGCCCCGCTGGCCGTGCGTCGGGTTGTACAGGTTGTGCTTGCGGTGGAACACCTGGCGAACGGGGTTGGCCTGCTGCTTGTACAGCGGGTTCTCGAACGGTGACTCGTGGGGCTCGTAGTGGGTGGGCAACGGGCCGTCGGTGAGGCCGCTGGGTACATACAGCCAGCCCTTGCCGTCGCCCTGCATGATGAAGGGCTCGTCTCCCCGCAACCCCCACTCCGCCTTGTCGTTCTCCGATGGCTCGTGGTTGGGGGGCATGGTCTTCTTGAAGTCGGGGACGTCGACGCCCGTCCACTCGTTCTTCTCGGCGTCCCACCACACGTACTTCTTGCGCTCCGACCACGGGTTGCCATCGGGATCGGCCGATGCCCGGTTGTAGATGATGTGGCGGTTCATGGGCCAGGTCCACGCCCACTCGGGAGCGACCCAGGTGTCCTGCTCCCAGTGCGGCTTACGCCGCGCCGGAAGGTTCTCTTCTTCGGCGTAGCAGCCGCTGTAGATCCAGACCCCGCACGCCGTGGAGCCGTCGGGTTTGAGGGCCTCGTATCCCGACACGGCCTTGCCGTCGGCGAGCGTGAAGCCGTTGATCTCTTTGAGGACCGCCTCCGCAGACGGATCGTCGTGCTTGCCTTGGGTTGGGTAGTCCCAGGTGAGCTCGAGGATGGGCTTGTTCTTGGGGTCGAGCGAGCCGGCGAGCTTCTCGCGGATCTTGCGGCCGAGGTGGTACGTGAACCACAGGTCAGACCGGGCGTCGCCGGGTGGGTCGAGGGCCTTGTGGTGCCACTGCAGCATGCGCTGGGTGTTGGTGAAGGTGCCGTCCTTCTCGGTGTGCGCGGCCGCGGGCATCAGGAACACCTCGGTGCCGATGTCCTCGGTTCGGAGCTCGCCCGTCTCGATCTCGGGAGCGTCGTGCCAGAAGCTGGCCGACTCGATCTCCACGAAGTCCCGGACGACCAGCCACTTGAGGTTGGCCAGCGCCAGGCGGTGGAGCTTGCCGTTGGCGTTCCCCACCGCCGGGTTCTCGCCGATGAGGAAGTAGCCCTCCAGGTCGCCGTCGAGAGCCCGCAGCGTGCTGATGTACGCCGAGTGGTCGCCGGTCAGCCGTGGCAGGTAGTCGAAGCAGTACTCGTTCGCCGCAGTTGCGTTGTCCCCCCACCACGCCTTCAGCAGGCTGATCAGATACGCGTCGAGGTGGCCCCAGTACCCGTATTCGTCGCCCATGTTCACGATGAAGTCGTGGAGCTCGAACTTCGAGTGGGCGTGGCGCATGGGGATGTAGCCGGGGAGGATGTTGTAGAGCGTGGGCACGTCGGTAGAGCCCTGGATGCTGGCGTGGCCCCGAAGGGCGAGGATGCCACCGCCGGGGCGGCCGATGTTGCCCAGCAGGAGCTGGATGATGGCCGCCGTGCGGATGTACTGGACGCCGACGGTGTGCTGGGTCCAACCGACCGCGTAACAGAACGCCGACGTGCGCTCGCGTCCGGAGTTCTCGCACAAGGACTCGGCGACCTCGAGGAACAGGTCCCGCGGAATACCGCACACCTGCTCGACCATCTCGGGCGTGTAGCGCTGGTAGTGCTTCTTGAGGATCTGGAACACGCAGCGCGGGTGCTCGAGCGTGGGATCCAACTCCTTGGGCTTGCCCCGTTCGAGGTTCGACCCGCGGCCGTGAGCCTCCCCCTGGGCGGCCATGTCGCGGTTGCCGGCGGCCGCGTTGACCTCGACGCCTTCGTACGACCACTTGCTGACGTCGTATGTGGCCTTCTTCTCGTCGAAGCCAGCGAACAGGCCGTCGAGGTCCTCCGTGTCGCGGAACTCGTCGGTCACGATCGTCGCCGCATTGGTGTAGTGCACGACGTAGTCGCGGAATTCGCGTCCGTTCTCGAGGATGTAGTTGACGATGCCGCCGAGGAAGGCGATGTCGGTGCCGGCGCGGATGGGCACATGAACATCGGCAACCGCGCTCGTGCGCGAGAAGCGAGGGTCGACGTGGATGATCTTGGCGCCGCGCTCCTTGGCCTCCATGACCCACTGGAACCCGACCGGATGGCACTCGGCCATGTTCGAGCCCTCGATGACGATGCAGTCGGCGTTCTGGAGATCCTGCTGGAAAGTGGTGGCGCCGCCTCTACCGAACGATGTCCCCAAACTGGGGACGGTCGAGGAGTGTCATATGCGGGCCTGGTTCTCGATCTGGATGGCGCCGAGTGCCGTGTAGAGCTTCTTGAGGAGGTAGTTCTCCTCGTTGTCGAGCGTGGCTCCTCCGAGATGAGCGAAGCCGAGCGTGCGCTTGAACGTCAGCTCCTGCTTCTCGTCCATCTCCTCCCAGGCCGCTTCCCGCGTGGCGATCACACGGTCGGCGATCATGTCCATCGCCTGGTCGAGGGAGAGCTCCTCCCAGCGCGTGCCGTAGGGCCGGCGGTACTTGACCTTGGTCTCCCGGGTGGGACTGTTGACGAGCTGCTCGCTGGCCGCGCCCTTGGGGCACAGGCGTCCGCGTGAGACGGGGCTGGCGGGGTCGCCCTCGATCTGGGTGACCCTCGCACTCTTACTGACCGGGTCGTCCTTCACATAGACGAGCTGGCCGCAGCCGACGGCGCAGTAGGGACAGATCGACCCGACGACGCGGTCAGCGGTCTCGGTCCGCGGTGTCAGCGCCTCAGTGCGCGCCGACTTGGCCGCCGAACGAAGCGCGAGCGGGTCGTCGCCTCGGAGCTGGCGCGTGACCGGCCACGACGCGATCAGCTTCCGGAGCGACATGGCCGGAACCTACCCGCTCAACACGGCGGTGAAGCTGGTCGATGTCTTAAGGGTGGTAACCGATCGGCGCGCCTGGATTTGGGCCGTTCTGCTCACCGTGGGCCTCATCGCCGCGACCATGATCTGGAGCTGCCTGCTCGGCCCCGCGGTCCACCATCTGCGCGTCTGGTGGATTCCCGGCGATGCTTGGGTTCCACTGCCCGCGGCCCACTTCATCGGCTGGAACGCCTTCCCTGCCCAGTATTCAGCGGGGCAGGGCTTCGTGTACTTGCCTGGCTTGCCGATCCTTCTGACGCCGATCGCTCTCATCGGGGACCACTTCCAGCTCTCGGAGACGATCCGCGGCGTGGTTGTCGTCCAGAAACCGTCGATGTGGCTGTTGATGGGCCCGTACGGGGCCGCCCTGTCGATCATCCCGATCAAGGCCATGCGCTCGCTGTGGACGTCGCTCGGCGTCGTCCGCTCCCGGACCGCTGCGCAGATCGCCCTCGTCGTCGTCGCCCTCGGGCCGGTGGTTGTCACCTGGGGCCACTTCGAAGAGGTGGCCACTCTTGGGTTCATCTTGATCGCCGTACGTCTCTCGCTGGACGACCGCCATCTGGGCGCGGCGCTGGCACTGGGCGCGGCCATCCTCTGCAAGCAGAGTGCTGTCCTGCTGGCGCCGGTGGTCCTCTTTCGCGTGCCCCCCGCCATGCGACGGAGAGCCGTCGTATACGCCTTCGGCCCGGCGGTGGCGCTTACCGGTCTGTGCCTCATCGGCGACTGGTCCCACGCCTCCCAAGCGCTCCTCTTTCCCCAGTCGTTCCCCCGGCTCGGGCGTGCTGCTTTGTGGGCGTCGGCGTCAGGATCCGTGGTGTCAACGCCGTTCCGCGTCGCTGCCCTCGGGCTCGCAGTCGTGGTCGGCTACCGGGTCCGTCACGGCAACCCGTACCTCGTGCTCGCAGGCCTGGCCACCGCCTCGATGCTCCGTTTGGCAACCGAGCCAGTGCTGTTCGCCTATTACCTGGCCGTGCCGATCGTGTTGATCGTGTCAGCCGACCTGGTTGGGGGCCGAGCGTGGCGCCGTGACGTCCTTGCTGCGGTCGCCGTCTCCGCGCTGTTCATGCTGCCGGGGCTACCGACGGGGGCGTGGTGGCCGCTCTTCGCGCTCGCGGCGCTGGTGATGGCGTGGGCGCCGTTGACGACCGTGATCCGGGCCGGTTGGACCCCGGCCCGAGTTGCCGAGCCGGCCGTGGCGTAACTAGCCGGCTTTGCGCTGGCCGCGAGAGCGACTGAACACCTTGCGCACCGTGCGCTTGCCGGTGTCCTCGGCCTTGTCGACGGCGGCGGCCGCCACGCCGGCAATGAGGTTGCCAGGAGGGGTATCTGGCGCCCGCGGGTGGGGATGGGTCGGTGCGGCCTTCTTGGCCTTTTCCAACGCCTGGGCCAGCTCCTCCAGCTCCTTACGCTTCATCGATTTGCGTAGCTGGGGAAAGAGCTCGCCTTCCTCCTCTTCTACGTGGTGACGGACGTTCTCGATGAGGACCGTCACCTTGGCCGTATAGCGCTCTTCGGTGGGATCCATGCCGTCAAGCTCCGAGAGCACCCACTTCACGATGTGGTGCTCCTCGAGGGACTCGAGGACCTCGTCGGTGGCGTCGGGGACGGCCTCCCGGGCCGCGGGGTAGAGGACCTGCTCCTCGATGGCAGCGTGAATCGAGAGCTCCTCGATGATCTTCTCGACCAGGTCCTGCTTGGTCTTGTGGGCGTTCGGGCCCGCCTTCTCGAACTTCTTGAACAGGGCTTCGACGGTCTTGTGGTCGTTCCTGAGCAGCGTCACGGCGTCCATGTCCCGTGCCTTCCCGTCACAGGACTCCGTAAACCACCAATCGAGTTCTCAAGGTGTTCTACGGAAGGGCCGATGGACCTATTGAGCTGGTGCTCTTGACAAAGGCAAACCCGTCGGAAGGCGGGGGCGCAACGCCACGGGACCGACCCTCATCAAAGGCGATGGGGAGGTCAGCCGGGCTGCCTGGAGGACTTCTCCGGTCGTGATGGCCGGGGGTGCCCAAGGGCGGGAACACGGGCTCACATATCCATTGCCATCACAAGGAGACCCCGTCCAAATGCTGCAGA
>Ga0070741_10015883_pt1 | contig 12672 bp, 16 predicted proteins | sample Coa_R1_4_FD_66440 | JGI IMG/M metagenome (GOLD analysis project Ga0070741, IMG submission 66440) | Surface soil microbial communities from Centralia Pennsylvania, which are recovering from an underground coalmine fire - Coalmine... | ecosystem: Environmental > Terrestrial > Soil > Unclassified ...
GCGGGGAGATTTGTCCTACAGCGAAATCGACGGAGAAATTCTGATTGTTGTATTTCGAGATGAAGCTGTGGCCTTCCCGGAAAACCGTGCTGTTTACACTTGAGTTGTAGATTGATTCGGTTCCGATCAGGACTAACTCATTCCGGCAGCATTGCGCAAATGGCCGTTGATTGTAGTTCCCGGTGATTGCGGGCAGGCCATTATCCACACCCTTGACGTACTGGTTGTTGAGTGAGTATCCAAAAGAATCGTGTTCCGTGGACCAGATGAATGGGATCTTGTCGAGGCCGATTCCCCAGAAGTTATTGTTGTTATTCCAGCTAGCATGTCCGCCGCATGATGCTCCATAGGGTGGCGGCCCGGTGCAGGTGTTTGGCGTCGGAGTAACGGGGATATTGGTGCCGGCAGCACTTACCGCTTGGGAATCGAAGCCGAGGTTTATGCCTTTAGAAAAGATGGCGTAATGCGCACCTTGCGTGTAATGTCCGCCGTGATTCGTGGCTCCGATAACGTTAGAGTCCACGTCCCACATCCACGGCCCGCCGCGGCAGGTATTGGGCAGGATTTCCCATGTCACGCCGTAAGCGTCGGTAATGTTCTGCCCTGCCGTTTTCCCCGTAGTCAGCGTGTCCCATGCGGGTTCAGTCACGCCTTCCGTTCCAGCGTTGAGTGCCTGGAAGTTGTACTTACTGGTATTGCCTACCGTGGGCGCGATGATTGCATACTGCGCGATTGCTCCCTGAGCCCAATCCACAGCACCTGGGCCGGGGGTTTTTAACTGGCAACCCTGGCCGACGATGATAGCGTAGTGGTGTCCAGTGACAGGATCGGCAGCCATGAATGTGGTGGCTTCGTGCAGGGTGAATCGGTCAGTATCAATGCCACCAGTGTCGAATACCGCAGAACCGCTCGTGCCCCAACTTCCCGCCACGGTGATCTGCATGGTGTGGGTGTTCAGGTGTTTCGCGGCATTGTGCGAACTACTGTAAGCCAATACTTCGGTTCCCGTACCCTGTCCGCCGGTAATCGAGATTGAATAGACGAACACATCCTCATCCGAGGTAATGCCGCTTTCCGAACTCCATGTGGCTGTGGTTCCAGCCGGAAAGAAGCTGTCGCTATTGAAGTCGTGCCACAGCGTAGCAGTTGGTGCGGCGCAATTAGTCGATGGATAGTCGCAGGAGGATGGGATCGTATATTTCCAGATTTGGAAACCGTTCAATCCTGCGATGGTGTAGAAGGTGTGATCTGGAACGGTTGCGCTGGAGCTGTCGCATTGCGTCGAGAACGTGACTTGCTTATCGACGTAGCAGTTGCCTAGATTCGCCTGTGTACACGCTCCGCCGCCATCATAACTGCCGCTTGCACTGATACCGACATCCAATCCTAGCCACAAGAATTTCCCGATACGCTTGCCGACTGGATCAATCGACAGAATGCGCGACGGGCCTCCGCCGGGTGCCGCTACCTGGATAAAATTCTCATTGCAGGAAATCGACCTCTGGTTCATTCCTCCTGAAGATTCCATGAACCAAGAACTCCCAGCACGGGTAAAGGTGTCGCTCAAGGCGTCTGTGGCGCGAGTAATCTGCGTACCAAAATCAGGATCGTTAGCCGATGCTCCGACTCCCAGGACCGCGCCGCACTTGGTGAGCATTGCTCCCGGCCCGCCATTGTCGAATACAGAACTTTGGCAGTTGGCATTGATCGCGGCAGAGCCCAAGTAAGGCACGCCGCTGATGACTCCGCCGTTGCGGTTATCGACAGCCTTGTAAGCGCAGTTATAGTTAGGCGGTCCACAGGCTGAGGCGGACTGAATAGTGATAGACAGGCTGGCTGTCACGCAGGTTGCGACTGCATCACAGGCATTCAGTGTGAAATTGTAAGTTCCGGCGGTTGCCGAAATCGCACCACCGTTAGTTGAGAGCACACAGCCCGCAGTTCCAGTTGGATCTATGTCGGAATTGATGCCGCCCGGCAGGGCTCCAAGCGTAACGTTGCAGCCTTGTGGACTGCCGGCTATTCCCTGATAGGGCTGAACGCCGCCGGTAATGCCAACGATAAAGTTGTACGTTCCACCGGTTACGCCATTCGAAGGTGCGGGGCTAGTTTGAATCGTCAGCGCGGCAGCTGCATTGACTACCCATGAGTAAGGGGTTAGCGCACTTTGCACGCCATTGGTGTCCGTGCAGCGCATGTTGAAGTTGAAGGTTCCTGACTGGGTTGGCGTGCCGCTCAGGGTTGGGCTGGAGAGCGTGATTCCAGCTGGCAGTCCTCCACCTGGATTCGAGATCGTATAAGGCGCAGTCCCACCCGAGCAAGTGAATGTGATCGGCGTAATTGCTGAACCTTGCGTGGCCGTAGTCAGTGGTGACGAAGGTGCGGTGATGACAACCGTAACTGTGGGTTGCAGGGCAACCGTCATCCCGCCCGAAGTCATGCTCTGCTGGGTAATCTGGGCAGCCGCAGTGCCCAGCAGCAATAGAAGGACGGCGAGTCTATTCATTCTCTACCCAGGCATGCAGGTTGTATTGCATGGCCGTGGCACCGGATGAGGTGTAGCCCATCTGGTACTGAATGTTGGTCGAGGCTTTGGCGTTGATCTCGATGCAGCCGTTCATTACCGCCTGTGTCGTGTTCAGGGTGAGCGTGCTCGAGCTGGAGTTGTAAGCAATGGCCGCTGGAGTAGTTACTACTACCGAGTCGTCCGCATCGGTGTAAATAACCTGAAAGCCGTTCGCGCCACCCAAGGTCGAGGAAGTTGTCGCCGCAGTCGTAACCTTGGAGTTGAAACAGACTTTGTACTGCGTGGATACGCCACTGGCCGGAGTGGCATAGAGAGTTGTCGCACCGATGGCTGCCGATTGTGCGGTCAGATCGGTTTTCGCTACTAGATAAGGCAGGCCGTCATAGACGGTAACGATGGAGTTGTACTTATTGATCCAGCCAACTCTCGCCTGCAGCCCGGTTGTCAGAACAAGGTTCCCAGCGCCAGTGGTAAGAGACAAACCGTTAGATCCGTTTGGCGTAATGGTGAATGTGCCGGAAGCGTTGGTCAGCGTTCCGCCAACAATTACTTTGCCATTTGCTCCGCCCGAGCCGCCCGTCCCTGCAGCGCCTGGGTTCAGATTGATATTCCCGCCATTGCCGTTCGTGCCGCTGGTAACGTTGCCGCCCGCGCCTGCATTTAACGTGACATCAGCACCCGCTCCGCCGTTCCCAGACGTGGCTCCGCCCGCCGATCCGGGGCCTGCCGAAATCGAAATCGCTGCACCCGTGTTTCCGGCTGCGGTTCCATTTGCCGCTGCTCCGCCTGCTCCACCTGTAACCGTAATTGCATTGGGCGCGGCCGCACCGGTTGGTCCGGCAGACTGCGCGAGTTTGAACGGAATCGCGGTCGAGCCGGTCAGGGTAGAAAGTCCGAACAGAACGTCCGTAGTTCCTGTGGCCGCCGAAGTCTCGCCAACCGTGACTGCTGTCTGTGAGTTGGTGGTCGTCGCCGAGTTGAAGACGAGCGGATTGTTACCCAGCGCGAAAGTCTTTGTCGTGTTGGGATCAAGAACCTGATCTAGGCGAGGAGTTGAGCCCGCTCCGCCGCACGCCCCACCGCTGCCGCTAACGTTGCCATTGGTGTCTACCTGTAGACAGTTAGTAGCTACTCCCGTAATCCAGCTGAGTTGAGCGCCGGCGGTAACCGTGATATTAGGAAGGGTTAGCAGGCCATCACCGCGCAGTGAAGCAATTGTGCTTACCGCTGCTGTCGTGGTGGATGAAGAACTGGGATTCGCTTTCCAGAAATACCAGCCAGCACCCGCGGCAGTTGCATTGTTGAACTCCAGCATGGTGCCCGTGGCAACCGTGCTGCCCTGGAACAGCCGCAGGACGTTGTGGTTGGCGGTCTGCGACATTGCTACTATCTTCGCGAAGGGGCTCTGCGAGATGGCTGTGGGGGCAACTGCCGAGCCTATGACGATTTCTCCCTGCGGGCCGGGCTGCTTCACAATCTGAAATTGCTCCACGCCGATTACTTTGAATTGGACGGGGATGTGCGCGGAACTAGTGCCGCTATCCACCAGGAAATTGACCGTGGTATCGGTGGCAGTCGTGGAGCTGTCCGTGATCTTGAATGCAGTTCCCGGAGATGCGCCATGGTCTCCCGCGGTGAAGAGGGCCAGGCTTGTACCCAATGACACGTTAGCCAATCCGGCCACTGCCAGACTGCCGTTCGAATCGAGTCCCTCGACTCCGCTGGCGCTATTGATGTAGCTAAGCGGAATGTAAGTCCCGCTCAGGTCAGGTATAACCCCTGCAGGCAATGTGGTCAGCGTGTTTCCGGTCCACGTTCCGCCAATGTCGGACTGTCTGGCGAACGGCGAATAAGCGTCATTCGCGTAAGAGCCGTAAATGTATCCGCTGGTGCCGAAGGTAATCCCTGATTTGCTCGCGCCTGGAGTCGATGGGGTTGCGCCGAAGTTGCCGAAGATAACCGGCGTTCCGCTTCCTACTTGGGCAATCTGGCCGTTCAAGACTTTGATGGCAGTGCAACTCGATGAACCGCAATCGACCTGTATGGGAACGGCGGAATTTCCAGTGGTAACTTTCAATCCGCTGGCCGTTGATGTTCCCACCGCTTTGATTTCTTCGATAAAGCCCTGGTCGGTGCTGCCGGTCGTGTCCTGCAGCAGCAGTTGGCTGACAGTAGGTGAACCAGTGAGTGCGCCGAAGGTCAAAGTGAACGGAACATTCGTGGTTGTATTGCCCCAAGTCCACGTACTGGTGAACGTGGTCATGGAGAGCGACTGAGCCCCGCTCGGATTCTGCAGGCTTGACCAGATAGGGTTTCCGCCGCCACCGCTCATCTGCGTCCACGTGTTCGTGGCGGTACAGAAGTAGAGGTTCTGGCCCGCTGTGGCATCCGTCGCGATGTAGACTTCCATCGCCGCGCCAGCGGTGAACGTGCATGTGGCTGGCTTGGCGGCCGTGGTACCGCTTTTGATTGGCGAGGTATGGTCGGCGCCAACTGCGCTCAGTGTGCTGCCTGCAGCAAAGCTTTGCGTGCCACTCGTCCAGGAGTTCGCCTGGTTGGTCTGCACTGCTGTAGCTGGAAGGTCGCGGCCGACCAGCGCGCGCAGACCTACTTGCCCAGTAGCGTTGTCGGGGCTGGCCAGCACGCGATTGGCTGCCTGGGATCCGGCGGCTGCGAGAGTTAGCGGACCTGTGCCCGTGGTAGTGAGCCATGGAACACTGGAATCGAGAACGCCAATCACTCCATCGATGGTGGCTACAGTTTTGTCGGTTCCGTTTAAGTTGGCGTGCAGCAGGTTGCTGATGACGCCGATCGTGCCAGCTGCCGGAACCGCGCCGGGAAGCTTCAAGCGCGAGGCGCCAGAGAAATCAACGGCTGCGTTATTCAGAATAGAGACGGTGCCAGCAGCGTTTTGAATGTCTGAGTTGCCTGCGGAGGCTCCCCCTAGGCCAATCTTCGCGATTACGTCTTGCGTCCCAGAGACTGATCCAATGCCGCAACCCGCGCCGGCATCTCCCAGCCTTCCATTCGATAGCCAGATAACGCAGTTGTTTGCGGTCGGAAACCCTACAAGGTCGGTGGAAGCTACTTTGGCGCCGGTCCCGAAGATGTTGATATTGATGACGAACACGGCGTACGCCGCGCCATTCCACTTCCAGTAGGTGACGCCACCGTTGCGCAGATCCTCGATGAATACTGAAGTGTTGCCTCCGGTGAAGGTAGTGATCATCGAGTTTGTGCCCAGCCATGTGGGATCGATGACCACTACGCCGCCGTTGGGATTGCCGCCACCCTTGGTATCGTTCAGCGCTTCAGCCAGGCCATACGTGCCTGAGTAAACCGTAGCTCCAGATGGATGCGCCTTGGTGAAAGCGGCCGTGACTGAGCAGGTTTGCTGCCCAGTCATCGGAGTTTGCACATTGATGGGAGTTACGGTTTCGGTGTTCGCGTCCGAAATCGTTATGGGCGCATTGGTGGCCCAGGGAATGAACTGCTTGCCGGCGATGAGTCCCGCAGTAACGTAGCAGCGGTCCAGGAAGATCGTCGCCACGCCGGCGCTAACTCCGTTCGTACTCTGCGCCTGCCACAATCCGTACTGGGTGGCAATCACACGTCCGCCGACGTTAAAGCCCATCACTTGGGCTAGGGCGGGACAAGCCAGGATTAAAAGAACCAGGATGCGTCGAAGCATCAGTTGGAAGGCATTAGGATAAAAGTCATTGTGGGCACGGTTGTGCCTGTATTCTGCAGATTTGCGGTATTGGCACTAATTTTCCACTGCATCTTAATGGTGTGCGAATTGCCATCCCCTGCAATTACAGTGGCTACGCTGCAGTTGATCGGAACAGTCACCGCCGTTGAGGTGTAAGAACCTTCCTGAATTACAGACCCGTCAAAAATGGCGAATGTTAGAAATCCTGTGCCTGGGTTGGTAAAGAATCCGCCGCTGAATGCTACCGCCAGCTTCCATCCGGTCGGGATGGTTACCGTATAGGACAGATTCGCCGCATCAATATCCACATAGGACGTGCTCGCGGTGCTGTAATTGCCGGTTGCGCTGCCTTTTTTCAGAGTTATGCCCATCTGGGCACCAGATGGACTCTGAATCGTGCCGCCTATTTTGGGATTGTTGATCGTGCCGGTAATGTTCACTGTCCCAGGAAGATTCAGCGTGCCGCTGATCGACTGGGTTCCGCTGGGCGGGTTGGCATAGATCGGTGTCGGGAATACAGTGACGTTTTGGAAGAGCGGGAAGCCGTTCGACAGGTTGATAGTGCTCGCCGCGCCACCGTACATCTGCCAGCGCTGCGGGAATCCTGGGATCTGGGAACCGTTAGCCGACACAAGGTTCGTGTTGTACCAGGTGCCAGAGGGAATCAACTCGTCAGTGAAGCGCAGCGAACACGCCGTGTTGTTCGAACTGGGCATGCTGGCGCCGGTAATAAGCGGTACCGATAGAACGAAGTTGCTAAAGGGCTGCGCAGTGCCTTGGGCTGTCTCGGTACCACTCGAGCTGCCAACGAAAATGTCCCAAGTGGTATTGGCGGGCTGGAGTGCAGGAGGATTTATCGTGAGCTTGCCTGAACCAGAAAGCACGGCCGCGGTTTCCGGGGAAACGTACGTCTTGTTGTTCGCGGCGTCGCGATAGACGTAAACCACGTAGTAGGTTCCTGCCGGCAGGCTTCCGCTAATCGTGTCTGGCGTCACTACGGGCGCAATCAGGGGATCAGGCAGGCCGACTACGTTCCCTTGCTGCGAGTCGGTGTAGCAATTGACCGAGCCGGGTACCACGAGAAAGCTTCCGGGAACGTAGGCGGATTGGGAGAGGGTAAAGGTGAACGTGCCAGAGCGTAAGGGTAGGCTGGTATTGGGGAGGGTGACTTGCCCGGTGAGCGTGCCGGCGAAAGACAAAGCAGAAAGCGAGAGAACGGCGAACAGCGTTTTAATGGCGTTCATGCTTTGACGGGTTGCGGCTTGAGTCCTACTTGTGCTGCCTGAGCGCGAACCTTTTGCTGGAATTCCTGCTGCTGGTTGAGTTCACGCAAGGCGCAGTTCTTGTCGGTGTGTCCAAACTGACCGCAGATGCGACATTCAGGGAAGCGGCGAACGAACATTACCCGCCCACCTTCAGCGCGGCATCGATGGCACCATCGAGCGACCGCTGCGCGTTTCCTTCAACGATGGCGCGTTCCCAGAACTGATTGACCAGGGCGACGGCGCCAGCTTTCTCGGGCCGCATCACGTAGTCCTCACACCAGTATTCGTTGTGGCAGGGACAGGGCGAGGTAGCCCGGTAGTAGGCGGAAAGCGCGTCGTGGGGATCGAGTTCGGGTTTCTGGAGCTCGGTTAAGGGCATTGCTTGTAGCGGAGGCACGCAGATACTCATCGGTATTGCACCAAGAAGTGATAGGTTAGCCAGCCCAGAAACATAGCCAATCCCCACTTCGGCACGATGGCCAGCGTCAACCGCGTAAGTGACGTTGCGCCCCACTTCTGGGCAATTCCTATTGCCTCAAGTACGCCAAAGGAAACAAACCAGGCGTACCAGAGGTCACGATCAAGCGCCGTTCCAGGCAGCGTCATGTCCCTCTCACCAGTTGCATCACGGGCATGCCTGGGCCTTTCTGGCCGCGCGGCCCGCATCTCGAGATGCCGGAACGCTCGTAAACCTTGCGGAAGGTCCACTGGATGATGAAGGCGTACATCATGCGCCCACCCGTTTTCCCGGCATTCTTGACGCGCTTTATATCCCCGCTGCGGACCAGATCATCGGCTTCATGCCGCGGGATGTGGATGTGGCGATGGCAATTCGGCTGAATGCCGTGGAGGAGACATCTCGCTTCGCCTTCTGACAACAGACATGCACGCTGGCTCATTTCGATAATCGACGTACTTCGCGCCTTTCGCTGAATTACAAGACTGACAGAGAGGCTGGATGTTCTCGATTTCGTTTGAGCCACCCAACTTCAACGGCATCACGTGGTCTGGCGTTAGTTCCTTGGCCTGGCCACATTTGAGGCATAACCCATGGAACTGAGCGCACAAGTATTCCCACTGTGCTGCCGTCCAAACGCCATAAGAGCCCTTCGCCCTTGCTCGGCGACTGTGATATGCGGCTTTCTCGGCTGCACGCTGGTGGCTGGCATGGCTGGCAAGGTGCTCGCGTAGTAACGTGATGAATTTGTTGCGGTTGAGGTGTCTGTGTTTGCTGTGGGAGGGCTTGATGCCGTGCAGGCGTAAGCGCTTAATCTCGAGGTCGCTTAAGAGGCAAATCTTTCGAGACACGTATGGCGTCCTGTCCGATCTTGTTCACCAGGTTTCGGCCCCGATGCAGCCTGTCCTGTCATCATTCAGGACGCGAAGCGCGTACCGTCGGTACGATAACGCGCTTCACTCATCACAAGTCACGAGGAGGATTCGAGAGCAGAATGAAGCTAATTTCCAGCTGATGCAACTTTTGGTGTGAGTGTGGTACTACGCTGGTAGTGTTCGCGGTGTTCGCGGATAACGAGGTTAATAAGCTTGCCTAGTCCTTCGGTTTCAGGGTGCAAGCGCCCCACTACGTCCGTGAGATAGCGGACGTTCTCGGGGGCTACCCGGATGTGGAGCTGCTTGCTCAGAACAGCCTCCACGGCGTGTCAATCTTGCCAAGCGAGTATGCCCAGAACTCCCATCTGGTCATCCTCGTGAGTTTCTCGCACGAATCACACAACCAGATGCCGGCGGTTCCGCCCTTGGTAAGAATTGCTTTCCAATCATGGTGGCAGCGTAATCGTCTCCAGAATTTCACTGCACACCCTCCAGCATCTCCAGGCTGTGCAGGCGGTAGCCGAAGTAGATCATCGACTGCATGGCAGCCTGGGCGTTCACATTCTTCTGCTGCGCCTCCGCCAAGGTTGTCTCCGGAGTGCCAATGGAATTGATTACGATCGACTGCACCAAGGTGTTCAGGAACGTGATAACCAGTGACGACTGCATGGCCGACTCGGTAAAGATGTGGTGAAACTGCTGCAGTTCCGCGGTGCGCTCAGCACACTCATGCTGGTCAAGTGACTTGATGGCTTTCTCGAGGATGGCGGGAGTAATCACAGCTATTTAATTCTCTTGAGTTCGCCGTGCTCCAGGCATATGTCGAAGGTTGCGGTCTCGCCTGCTACACCCACGCTCAGGTAACTGACGAACCGCCTGCTAGGCTCTAAACAGAGCGCTAGAGTAGACCGATTCGATGTGTCGGCCATGCAACGTTTATAGGCTGCCTCTTCCTCTTGGTAGTGCTTCGTAACCTCTTGCGACAACCAGCGATGCGGCTTCCACCAATTTGTGATGATCGGTGGCCGCCGGATGCCAAACCACACCGGCAATGCGTACAGGAGCCCAACCACCAACCACGTAAGTATCGATTTCACTCTGTCACCTCTTGGTACCGCCCTTCGTTCAGTTCTGTGTCAATCTCTGCCTGGCGGAACACGCGCGGCTTCGTCTGGTCCTCGGCGTCATAGACCAACTGGCCGTCCCGCTCGAGATGGAATAGGTCCGTGTACAGTCCATCGGCTGCCGGCTTGATGCGAATGGTGTGCTCCTTGGAGAGCGTACGCCATCCAGTTTCAACGCCACTCTGGCCGCGCGCGAACGTGTACTCTGTGTTCCCCTTCCATTCTGACATCGGGTACGCCCTGAAGAAGTCACAGCGCCGCACGAGTTGCGAATCGTCTCCATCGTCCACTAAGAAGTCCCCAGGGGCTCCCTCGAGTCCGCGAACGCGCAGACAGCCTACTTGTAGTTCGTACGCCCACACTTCTTCCCGGCTCTTGAACGTACGCCAGTTCGCTTTCCCGTTAGCTTTGGTCATAGCCTACCCCTGCTTACCTCTTGCATACCTCTTGCTTACCAACGACTTCCGCTATTTCTTCTCTGGTTGCGCTGGTTGCGGTTTAGGCTTTTCCGGCACAAAGAACGTGACCGGATCCAGAATCAGCTTCTGCAGGTCTGGGTTGGTCTTGGCCGAGCAGGTCACATCCTTGGGCCAGTTGTGCGCCTTGGCGATTGCGTCACACTTGCCCTGAATCTCCTGCATCTTGGCCTGGAAGTTCTGCTGTATCTGCGTCAGGTCGCGGTAGATGTCTTTGAGCTCGTATTGGGCTAAGCGCAGCTCCGTGGCTTCGTCCTTGGTTGGCGTAAGGTCTTGCTTCGGTTGATCTTCGGCGCGGGCCAGGATGGCGACGAATACGATCAGGCCACAGATGGCTAACACCGTGATTTTTAAGTTCCGTAAGGTCACTTCGTTCCTCCAATCGGTTCTGAATTTTCCCGGCGCCGCGGATACGGCGGCTTGGCTACCACGATCTCTATGATTGCCAGCTTGGCGCGGGCCTTCTCGAAGTCGAGGTAGAGATTGTCGTGCGCTATTTTTAGGGCTTCTAGTTCTTTGTCCGCGGCATCGCAGCGATTGAGCGCAATGGCGTACTTATCCTGTAGCTTGGATAGTCCAGCCAGCTTTTCCAGGCATTCAGTTATGCGCCGGCGCTCGGCGTGGAGGTCCAGTTCGTAGGATTCGGCCTTGGACTTCCACTCCAGTTCCCTCTCTGCGGTTTTGAGCAGCGCACCATGCACGATCTCGAGTTGCTCATCGAGCGTCTTTACCTTGGCGCGGAGCCTCTTGATCAGCTTCTTGTCTCGGGATGTGGCAGCGCGGTTCATCCGCATGCGTGCTCTGATTTCTGCGCCAAACCTAAATTCCTCCCCTTTTCCCAAACCCCCGGCAGGCCAACAGGTATGGAGACCTGCCGGAAGTTTATTGCGCGTCCACTTTTCTGGCTTGATTAGCGCGTATGGTGCGCAGGCTTGTACTCAGGTGTCAAGAGGTATGTTGGTGGAAAACACAGTATGAAAAATAACTTAGAAGATTCCCTCTTTGGTGCTTGACATACTTTGCTGCCTTTGCTACATTTGCAGAATAGCGATGGTATCGAGAGTGTTTCTGCTATAGAAAGGAATGGAGGAAACGCTAATGACACTCAAAAAAGACAAACCATGCCAAGGAGGATGCGGGAAGGTTCGCAGCATCCTGTATAGCGATAGTCCAACAGACTGGCTCTGTAATGATTGTCGCACTAAGGCTCAGCAGTGTCCCGATTGTAGGTCTCCTAAACCATCACAGCACCCGCAAGATGAGTCGGGCTTTATTACGCTCTGCGAAAACCGATTCCACGATCAAAGAAGATCACCTGATCGGCATACCGCACTAGGCGACGATATTATCTAAAGTGAGGTGACTAATCACAGGAGGTGACAATGGCACATTGGTATTTCAGTGTAATACTGCTGTTGGTAGGGATGGGGCAGGCGCCTAAACACTATGATCCAACTTGTCTGCCGAGCAAGCCGAGCCCTGCCGTAATCGGAGAATGCTATCGAGATGATGCCGGCACGGAATTCTACTGGTCTGGTACTGCGTGGGTAAAGCCCGTTCGGCATTGCACAACCTTCCCCGATCCAATCGGCGTCGCTGGGCGCGACTTCTGCACGAAATGCGATGATGAGCAATTTGCCCGTTGCCCCGTCAGTGAGCCGAACATCACAACCACCTCGAGCAATGCCAGGCTGACTCTATCGCGCCCAAGAAGGGCCGAGCCTATGGACATTCCCGCCATTTCGCATCATGGAGCGGAGTGGATGCCTATTTGGACCTGTGCGGACAAATCCCGCGTTCTCTTAACGAGTGAGGACGGGAAGAAGCACTGCATCAAGTTCTGAGAGCGCTTGCTGCCACTTATAATCAGGAGGTGAGAATGACCGTTCTATCAATCCGCAAGTTTCCCGATGATCTGATGCGCCAGGCGAAAATCGCTGCGCTTGAAGCCGATATGACCCTGCAGCAGTGGATAACCCTGTTGGTGCAGCATGGGGTCAAAACGAAATTTGCCCGCAAAAAAGAGTAGCTAACCTTACACCGCAAATGCCCGTCTGTTCCAGTCTTGGAACAAAAAAAATATTTCCGTTAGCAAATTCCGAACAAGTAGTAGTCTGACTACGGACAGTTTGACACGCCCGAAGCGAGGTACTCCCCACCACGCATTTCGGGGGTTATATCCAAAGTCAGAATGGGCGATCCTGACGCCGATCACATTAGCACTTCATATGTGGAA
>Ga0070741_10015884_pt1 | contig 12672 bp, 8 predicted proteins | sample Coa_R1_4_FD_66440 | JGI IMG/M metagenome (GOLD analysis project Ga0070741, IMG submission 66440) | Surface soil microbial communities from Centralia Pennsylvania, which are recovering from an underground coalmine fire - Coalmine... | ecosystem: Environmental > Terrestrial > Soil > Unclassified ...
GTCTCGGTGAGCCCGTAGCCCTCGATCACCGGGAGCCCGGCGGCGTGGAAGAACTTGGCGATCTCCGCGCCGAGGGGCGCGCCGCCCGAGACGAAGAACCGGATCCGGCCGCCGGTCCGCCGCTTGAGCTTGGCGAACACCAGCCGGTCCGCGAGCGCCTTCTTGAGCGCGAGTGCGGGCGGGGGCCGCCGGTGCGCCAGCACGTAGTCCACCCACCGCTCCGCGGTGGCCCGCGCCCAGAGGAAGATCCGGCGCTTGAGGGCCGAGCCCGAGAGCGCCTGGTCCAGCACCCGCTGGTAGATCTTCTCGTAGAGCCGCGGGACCGCCGCCACGATGGTGGGCCGGATCTCCGCCATCTCCGCGGCCACGGTCTCAGTGCTGGTGGCGTAGTTGATGACCACGCCCCGGTGCAGCATCGCGTAGTGCCCCACCATCCGCTCGAAGATGTGGGAGAGCGGAAGGAAGGAGAGGCACTCGTCGGTCTCGGAGAGGGCGAGCAGGGTGAGGCAGGTGACCACGTTCGACGTGATGTTCCCGTGGCTCAGCATCACCCCCTTGGGGTCGCCGGTGGTCCCCGAGGTGTAGATGATCGTGGCCAGGTCGCCCGGCTCCGCCCGGAGCGCCTCGGCCCGCCAGTCGGCGAAGCGCGCCCGGGCCTCCCGCCCGCAGGCCAGGAGCCGCGCGAACTCGAGCGTGCCGTCGGCGGCCGCGGCCCCGCCCGCGGCCGCCGCACCCCCCGGCGCCGCGCCCTCGTCGAACACGATCACGTGCCGGAGCTCGGGCAGCCGGGCCCGCACCTCCGCCACCTTGGCGAGCTGCTCCCGGGTGGACACACAGATCGCCACCGCCCCGGAGTCCCGCAGCAGGTACTCGATCTGCTTGGGCGGAAGGGTCGGGTAGACCGGGACGTCCACCGCCCGGAGCGCGAGGGCGGCGTAGTCGGCGATCGCCCACTCGGGGCGGTTCTCCGACAGGATCGCGATCCGGTCGCCGCTCCGGACCCCGAGGGTGCGGAAGCCGAGGCTCGCGTCCTGCACCCGCTCGAGCAGGTCGCGGTAGCTGAGCGCCGTCCAGCGGCCCCCGATCTTCCGCCGCATCGCGACCGGCCTCGCGGCGAAGCGGTCCACCGCGCCGAAGAAGAGCTCGTTCAAGGTGCGCGGATCGGCCATGGGATCCCTACTGGAAGCGCACGATGAAGCGCTGGCCCGAGCCGGGGACGGCGGCCCCGGTCGCCGTGGTCGCCGCGACGGTGACGATCGCGCTGTCCGGTGCCGTCTGCCCCGCCACCCGGTCCAGCGTGACCGGCGGGCTCGGCGTCCCGTCGGCCCCGGTCACCGCGGCCAGCGTGAGCCCCCCGCCGGTGAGCTCCACGGTGCGCTGGCTCGGGTCGCCGAAGACCGGGGCCGTCACGGTGTAGGTGATCGTGCGGCCGGCGAGCGGCCCGGCCGGCTGGAAGCTCCGGAGGCTCGCGAGGAGCGGCGCCGAGGCGGTCACGCCCGCCGCCACCGCAAGCACCGAGTCGCCCGCGATCACCAGCGTGTCGGGGCGAGGGATGACGGTCACCGTCACGAAGTCGGACGCGAGCGAGCCGGCCTGGGCCTGCACCCGGGCCGTGGTGCCGCCGGTGCGGCCGGTGAGCTGTCCGTCCGGGGTGAGGATCACCGTCGTGTCGGGGGTGGTCCAGGTGATGGTCGCGGCCACGCTGTCGCCGCGCGCGTCCAGGGCCCGGGCCCGGAGAGTGATGGTCTGCCCGACCTCCACCGGTCCCGGGTGGATCACCTCCAGTTGGGCCACGCCGTTCTCTTCGGGCAGGTTGCTGCACCCGGCGGTGGCGAGCCAGGCGAGCACCGCCCAGCGCCTCACAGCGTCTCGGGGGCCGGCGAGCTCGCGATCTGGCGCAGGGCCGACTCCGCGTGCCGGATCCACCGCTCGGCGTCGGGCCCCTTGGGCGGGCGGGCCAGAAACGCCCGCAGGTGCTCGGCGGCCCGCTGGGTGTCCCCCCGCTTGAGCAGGAGAAACGCCACCCCGTAGTGCGCCCCGCCCAGGGTGGGATCCAGCTCGAGGGCCCGGCGATAGTGACGGATCGCCTCGTCCGGCTGGCCGGTCTTGGTGAAGGCGATCGCCATGTTCATCAGGATCCGGGAGTCGGTCGGGTTGTCCCGGAAGGCGAGCCGGTACGAGGTCAGGGCCGCCTCGAAATCGCCCTGACGCTCCAGCGCCAGGCCCTCGTTCAGGTAATCCAGTCGCTGCGGCTTGAGCTGCTCCTTCGACTGCTTGCCGAACAACCGTCGCCAAAAGCTCATCGAACCGCGCGCGCCGCCGATGGAAGTGCTTAGCCCGCCAGAGATTACGCGTTTCGGCAATAATAGCCCCGGGGGAAGGGCGCCGCAACGCAGTTGCTCCCCTCCGCGGCCGCGGGTTAGGTTGCACGACCCCGGCACGGGCCGGGGGTACCCCGGTCGTTCGGAGGCGTGCATGCGCCGTGCGTCGACCCCCACGCCGCGTGGGGTCCTCGAGGTGGATTGGCCCCTCTTCGGGGAGCTCTGCCGCGCGCTCGCCCTGCGCGTCGCCCGCGAGTACCAGCCCGAGGTGGTGCTCGGCGTGGCCAAGGCGGGGGTGATCCCGGGCGTCGTGGTCGCCTCCATCCTCCAGTGCGACTTCGCCTCCATGGTGGTGACCCGCCGGGTCTCCCACGGCGAGCCGGTGCTGGTGGCCGGGCCCCCGGCGAGCATCCGGGGCCGCCGGGTTCTCATCGTGGACGAGACCTGCGACACGGGGAGCACGCTCCGGCTGGCCCTGAGCGAGGTCCGCGCGCTCCGGCCGCTCGAGGTGCGCACCGCCGTCTCCTTCAAGACCGGGGAGTACACGCCGGACTTCTACGCGTTCGAGACCGAGAGCTTCATCATCCTGCCCTGGGACCGCGAGATCATCCAGAACGGCGAGTTGATGATGCGGCCCGACTACGCGGCCCGGCTGGGGAGCGCCTAGCCCGCCGCCTTTCGGCCGGCCGCCCTAAGCCCGGCCTCTCGGCCCGCCCTCCGGCTCAGTCGAGCCCCGCCATCATCTCCGCGGCCGACGGCCAGCGGTCCTTCGGCTGCTTGGCCAGCGCGCGGGCGATCGCGGCCGCGAGCGGGGCGGGGACGTCCTCGCGGAACCGCCGCAGGTCGGGCGCCGGCTCGGTGAGGTGCATCTGGAGCACCAGCACCTCGTTGGGGTGGAGGAACGGCGGCCGGCCGGCCAGGCACTCGAACAGCACGCAGCCCACCGCGTAGAGGTCGGCCCGGTGGTCGATGTCGCGCGCCGCGCTCACCTGTTCCGGCGCCATGTAGCGGGAGGTGCCCACCGTGATGCCGGAGCGGGTGAGCTGCCCGCCCGCGGCGGCCTCCACCGCGCGCGCGATCCCGAAGTCCACCAGCACCGCCCCGGCCGGGGAGAGGATCACGTTGTCGGGCTTCACGTCGCGGTGCACGATCCCGATCGCGTGCGCGGCGCCCAGCGCGCCCAGGAGGTCGCGGGCCAGCCGCCGCACCTCGGGGACCGGCAGCCGCCGGCGCCGGTCCAGCTCGGCCCGGAGGGTGGGCCCCTCGACGAAGGGCATGACGTAGTAGACCAGCCAGTCCGCCTCGCCCGAGTCGAGCACCTTGCAGACCAGCGGGTGGTTCACCTGCGAGACGAGCCGGATCTCCCGCAGGAACCGCTCGGCCTGCACGCTCACCTGAAGCTCGGGGTGGAGCACCTTGAGCGCCACCGGCCGGCCGGTCGCGTCGTCCGCGAGGAAGACGCGGGCCGCGCCGCCCCGCCCGATCTCGCGATGCACCGTGTAGCGGTCGCCCAGGGCGGTCCGAACCAGCGGGAGCAGATCGCGGCGAATGGGACGGTCCTCGGCCAGCGTCGCTCGGGCCCGCGCGGCTCGGCGCGGGCGCGGGGGCTACGCCGCTCGGCGCGCGCGCCGCGCCCGGCCGCGCGCGGCGTGGCGTCGGAGGGCGGCGTCGTGCTTGGGCCCGACCTCGCCGTAGGCCTTGAGCAGCAGCCGCTCCGCGAGGAGCGCCCGCCGGCGCCAGGTGAGGCCGTTCCGGTTGAGCGCCGCCGACTCCCGGAGCAGGCGGCGCGCGAGCCTCGGGTCCACCGGGGCCGCCGCGGCGTACCGGAGCGTCACCTGGCACACCAGCTCGAGCTTGCGCGCGATGTCGAAGCAGTAGGTGGCCAGCAGGTGAAACGCCTCGTCCGGGTCGCCCCGCACGGCGGCGAGCTTCCGGCTCCGCCGCTTCGGGAACGTGTCGAGGATCAGCGCGATCTCGGCCAGGGTGCGCTCCAGCGGAGTGGGGCTCTCGGGCATGGCGTTCTCCTTCCGCATCGGGTGACCTACCGGGAGAGGCGGGCGCTCAGCCGCTCGGCCCGGGCTCGATAGAGCACGTCGCCCGCCGACCAGGTGTTCGAGAACGAATCGAGCCACCGCCGGGCTTCCGCGGCCCGCCCCCGCGCCGCCAGCAGCTCGGCCAGGAGGAAGCGCTGCGGAGCGAGCGCGGTCAGCGGGTAGTACCGGGTCCAGGGCTCGGGGACGTGGCCGAGGGCGCGCTCGAGCCGCCCGATGGCGAGCGCGGTGTCGCGGGCGAGCAGCGCCAGCCTCGCCTCGAGCGAGGCTTGGAGCGCGCCGCTCACGGGAAGCGCCGAGTCGGCGTCGGCCGGCCGGGGGCCGAGGGCGCGGAGCAGCCGGCCGACCTGCGCCGAATCGCCCCGGAGCGTCGCCTCGTGCACCAGCCCGAGGTACGCCTGCTGCACCTCCTCCCACGGCTGCCGGGCGAAGTCGGGGGCCCGGCCGTCCCGGACCAGCTGGCGCGCCCACTCCAGCATGGGCCCGGCCCGCCCGCCCGCCGGGTAGCCGGCCAGGTAGGCCTGGACCACGTAGCCGTCGTACCGGGACTCGCCGGCGGCGTCCTGCCAGGCGCGGATCCCCTCGGCCCAACGGCCCGAGGCGGCGAGCGCGAGGAGCCGAAGCTGCCCTCCCCGCTCCCGGTCGGCGGGCGTGGCGCCCGGGCCGATCACGAGGAGCCGCGCGAGGGAGTCCGCCAACGCGAGGTCGAATCCCGGCTGCATCCAGAGGGTCGCGAGCTCCGCGAGCCCGGCCCGGTCGAGCCGCGCCGCCCTCACCAGCGCCGCCCCGCGGCGGCGGGCGTCGCCGAACCGGAGGTCCAGCGCCACCTCGACCGCGGGAAGCTGGGGGTCCTCGCGGTACATGCGGGCGGCGTACTTCCGCGCGCGGGTCTCGTCCCGCTCCTGGAGCGCCAGCTCCACCAGGTGCGAGTAGTTGGGGGCGAAGGCGCTGTCGAGCTCGGCCATGCGCTCGAACGCGGGGCGCGCGTCGGCCAGACGGTGCCCGGCGTAGCCGCCGAAGTGGAACAGCGACTCCGCGAGTCCCATCCACGCGTCCACGTCGTCCCGGTGGTCCAGCACCGCCTCCTGGAACGTCGCGATCGCGCTGTCGCCCTGACCCGTGAGATAGTAGTGGCGCCCCCGGAGCAGGGCGACCCAGCGCGGCGCGATCCGGTCCCGCCGGTCGAGGCCCGCCGCGACCGCCCGGAGCGCGGCGTTCCAGTCGTGGGCCCATTCCTCGGCCACACTCAGGCGGTGGTAGGCCAGCCCGCAGGTGGAGTCGGCCGCGACCGCCGCCGCGAAGGCGTCCGCCGCGCCCCGGAAGTCGCCGATCCAGAACCGGCGCTGCCCCTGAACCAGGTAGCCGAGCGCGGCCGGGGATCGGGTGGAGGCGAAGAGCGACCGGCGGGCCCCCGTGCCGAGCCCCTCGCGCTCCGCCAGCGCCTCCGCGGAGGCGAGGCCGAGCTGCGCCAGCGCGGCGTCGAGCTGCCCGGCGCTCGCGCTGTCCTCGGCCCGGAGGACCCGATCCCCGCTCCCCACCGCGTAGATGTCGATCCCGAGCCGCACGCCGCCCCCGCCGGGAGTCATCGTGCCCGCGAGCAGGTACTTGCCGCCCGACCGCCGCGCCTCGCGCAACAGCTCCGGCAGCGCGACCCGGCGCCAGCTCGGCCGGTCGCCCAGGAGCGGCGCGCCGTCGATCGCGTTGAGACCCGGCATCCACTCGAGGGTGCGGCCGAGCGCGAGGTGGGCGGCCCCGTTGCCCGCCGAGGCGGCGCCCGCCGCGCCTCCGGGCGCGTCGAACGGCAGCACGACGACCCCCACGAGCCCGGCCGGGCGCCGTCCCGTGCCGCGCACCAGCGCCGTGCCGGCCGCAATCAGGACGGCGAGCGCGGCGGCCCCGAGCGCCGCGACCCACAGCCGGGCCCGCCGCCCTCGGGGCGGCTCCGCCTCCGCCGGCTCGGCCGGGGTCGCCGCCAGGAACTGGTCGGCGGTGGGGAAGCGGTCGGCCGGGAGCTTGGCCAGGAGCCGCGCCACCGCTCGATCGATCTCGATCGGCACCGACGCGCGGCGGCTCCGAACCGGCACCGGAGGGTCGCTCGAGTGCTGCATCAGGACCGCCTGCGGCGTCGGGCCGGTGAACGGCGGGTGCCCGGTCAGCATCTCGTAGAGCACGCAGCCGAGGCTGTAGAGGTCGGTGCGCCCGTCGAGAACGGCGCCCCCGCGCGCCTGCTCGGGGCTCATGTAGGCCGGCGTGCCGATCACCAGCCCCGCCTCGGTGAGGGTCTCCGCCTCCGCCCCGATCGCGGTCGCGATCCCGAAGTCGGCCACCACCGCGTGGCCGCCCACCAGCAGGATGTTGCCCGGCTTGATGTCCCGGTGGACTACCCCCTGCGAGTGGGCGTAGCGGAGCGCGTCCGCGACCTCGCGGGCGATCCGGAGCGCGTCGTCCAGCGGGAGCGGCCCCTCGCGGCGGAGCCGCGCCTTGAGCGATTCGCCCTCCACGTAGGGCATCACATAGTAGAGCAGCCCGCCCGCCTCGCCGGAGTCGTGGATGGGAAGGATGTGGGGGTGGGTGAGCCCCGCCGCGATCTTGATTTCGCGCAGGAACCGCTCGGCGCTGAGCGACGCGGCCAGCTCCGGGCGGAGCACCTTGAGGGCGACCAGGCGCTCGTGGCGCAGGTCGCGCGCGCGATAGACCACCGCCGCGCCGCCGCTCCCGATCTCCCGCTCGAGGGCATACCGGCCGGCGAGGGCCTCGCGCAACTGCAGGATCGGATCCCGCACCGGCCACTCGGGGTCGGATGGACGCCCTAGAATAGGGTGCCGCCCGGGCGGGGGCCAGGGCCGGCCGGCGCGGGCGGCGCTCCGGGACCGCTCAGGTGGCGGCGCGCTCGGGGCTGAGCGCTTCCAGGCGGCGCTTCACGTCCGCCACCCGGGGCCGGAGTTCCGGATCGGCGTCGCGCCACAGATCCACGAACCGCGCGTAGTAGTCCGCCGCCCGTGCCCGGTCGTGCTTCGCCTCGTACAGCTCCCCCAGCCGGGCGTAGATCCGGGCCAGCCACACCGCGTCGGTGAGCGGCTTGTAGGGATAGGGGGTCGCCAGGTAGCGCTCGTAGGCCGCCACGGCGGAGTCAGGCTCGCCGGCGGCGTCGTAGGCCCGGCCCAGGTTCGGCGTGGCGCAGACCGGGCACTCGCCCTCTTCCTCGAGCCGGAACTCGGCGACCGCGTCGCGGGGGCGGCCTTCGGCCAGCGCGATGCCGCCGAGCACGGCGTGCCGGAGCGACCGGGCGATCCGGCGGCTGCCGGGTGTTGCGGTCCGGTCGAACTCGGCCAGCAGCGCGCGCGCCCGGTCGGGCCGGCCCGCCTCCGCGTAGAGCAGCGCGATCGGCAGGTACGGCCGGTCCATCGGGTCCATTCCGGCGAAGGGGCGGCGGGCCAGCGCGGCGTCGAGCGCCCGCACGGCGCGCGCCCGCGCCCCGCGGAACCAGAGGTCGAGCCCCGCCCGGGCCGCCTCCCACACCAGCGCCCCCTCGACCCGGCCCTGCGCGGCGCTCGCCTCCTCCGCCTCGCTCAAGTGGGTCTCGGCCTCGCGCAGGCGCCCCCGGATCAGGGCGTAGTGGGCCAGTTGCTCGCTGGCCATCCCGCGCCAGGCCGCGCTCTCGCGCCGCTGGTCCCGGACCCGGCGGACCAGGGCGGCGGCGCTGTCGGGGTCGCCCCGGAGCGAGAGGAGCTGGGCCTCGAGGAGAAGCGCCATCGGGTCCCGCGGGGTGCGGCTCCGCATCGCGCGGAGCGAGGCCTCGGCGCTGTCCCACCGGCCCAGGTACACCTGCGAGCTGACGAGGTTGGCCCAGAACACCCCCTCGTCGGGGCTCACCGCCACCGCCCGCCGGGCCAGCGCCGCCGCCTCCTCGTAGTTCCCCACCTCCTGGTAGGCCCCGCTCAGGTTGTTGAGGGCGTAGGTGTCGTTGGGGTAGAGGTCGAGCAGGGAGCGATAGGCCGCGATCGCCTGGTCCCGGTCGCCGGTCACGTAGCTCGCGTAGGCCGCCTGGGTCAGGTAGCGCTCCCGGTCGGTGAGCCGGTCGCGGTGGCGGTAGGCGCGGGTGAACGCGTCCACCTGCTCGCTCCGGCGCCCGCCGCTGTTGCCGAGCACCACGCCGAGCTTCCGGTAGGCCATCGCGAACGCGGTGTCGAGCGACACCGCCTCGCGGAGGAGCGTGATGGCCCGCTCGGTGTCGCCCTCCCGGTTGGCCGACAGCGCGAGCGAGTACTTCCGGCGCGCCTCGAGCGAGCCGGTGGTGACCGCCTCGAGCGGCTCGTTGGCCCGCACGCTCCGGAGCGATTCGCCGATCCGCTTCCGCATCCCCCGGCTCAGCCGGTCGAGCGCGGCGAGGATGCGGGTCGAGTCCTCGGCCGTCTCCCGCAGCGAGACCAGCGCGTCGCCCGAGGCCGTGGCGATGAGCCGCGCGCTGATCACGAACCCGGTGCCGGCGTGCGCGATGTCGCCGGCGACGACGGCCTTGATCCCGTCCCGGATCGCCACCTCGCGCGCGAGCGCGGGATCGAGCGGCGCCCGGGGGTCGCGCTGCATCCGCGCGAGCGCCGCCTGCACGTACTCCGGCTGCACCACCGTGACGCTGGGCGACTGCGCCAGGTCGATCCGGAACGCCTCGGTCACCGCGCCGCCGAGCGCCGAGTCGGCCGGCGGGCTGCGGAACTCGGAGACGAGGATCCGCTCCCGCATCCCGAGCACCCCGCGGTCGAGCAGGGAGCCGCCCGGCAGGAGGCCCGCCGCCCGGAGCGCCAGGGCGAGCCCGGCGAGCGCGAGCCCCGCGAGCCCCATCCCGGCGGCGGCCCGCTTCCACGCCCGCCCGCCGCTCGGAGCCGCGGGCCGGAGCACCCCGACCACCGGCACCGTGGCGGCGGTGCCCGAGCCCGGCGTGATCACGGCATCCAGCGCGCGGAGCAGCTCCTCGGCGCTCTGCCAGCGGTCGGCCGGCCGCTTCTCGAGGCACCGCATCACCACGCGGGCCAGGTCCGCCGGCACGCTCGGCCGGACCGCCTCGAGCGGCTCGACTGGCCGGCTCACGTGGGCGGCCAGGAGCTGCTGGGGCGAGCGGCCGAGGAAGGGCGGGTGGCCGGCGAGCATCTCGTACGCCATCACCCCCACGGCGTAGATGTCGGCCCGGTGGTCGATGGTGGGATCGGCGGCGGCCTGCTCCGGCGCCATGTAGGCCGGCGTGCCCATCGCGATCCCCGCCGACGTGAAGCCGCCGGACGCGGCCGGCGCGCCATCGGGGCCGCCCGGATCGGCGGCCTCGCTCAGCGCCTTGGCGATCCCGAAATCGGTGACCAGGGCGTGGTGCCGGCTCACCAGGACGTTGTCCGGCTTGATGTCGCGGTGGAGCACGCCCTGCTCGTGGGCGTAGGCGAGTGCGTCCACCACGTCGCGCAGGAGCCGCACCGCGTCGCTCACCGGCAGCTCGGTCTCCCGCGCCAGCTTGGCGCGGAGCGACTCCCCCTCGACCAGCGGCATGGTGTAGTAGAGCAGGTTGCCGGCCCGGCCGGCCGAGAGCAGGGGGACGATGTGGGGGTGCTGGAGGCGGGCCGCGAGCTGGACCTCGCGCCGAAACCGCTCGGCGTTGAGCCCGGCGGCCAGGTCCGGCGGAAGGGCCTTGATGACCACGGAGCGGCCCAGCGCCGCTTCCTCGGCCACGAACACCCGGCTCATCCCGCCGCCCCCGAGCTCCCGCCGGATGCGGTAGGCGTCGCCGAAGGCCGCCTGCACCTCTTCGAGGACGGTGGTCATGGCTCGAGGGGACCCCTCGCCGGTCCGAGCCCCGCGGTCCGCTCTTCGGGCCGCCCGCTAGCCCGTCGTGGTCTGCCCGAGCGCCTCGCCGTAGCTCATCCCCTCCGCCATCCGCTCGTAGAGACCGCTCAGGGTCTCCGGCGCCCCCGCGAGGAAGCGGCAGCGCGCGTCACCGCGGGAGCGGCACTCGACCTCCATTACGGCGACCACCCGGCCCGAGATTCGGCCCAGGAAATCGGCCAGCAGGCCGCAGGAAAGGTGGCAGGAGGGAAACTCGCCGGTGGGCTGGTCGGCCGCTTCGGCCCAATCGCCGGAGTCGAGGGCGAGCGTCGCCGGGCCGAGCGGCGTGGCGGTGAGCCGGCCCCAGCCCAGCTCGGCCAGGAAGCCCGACAGGGCGTCGCTCAGGTACGTGGCGTCCAGCTCGGCCGGGCGGGCTACGCCGTACCGCTCGGCCAGCCAGTCGGCGAAGGCGGAGTGGAGGGCCTCGCCGCCCGCGAAGCCGGCCTCCTGGAGGTAGGTCGCGGCGTGGAGGCCGGTGTCGCGCTCGAGCGCGCTCCGGAGCTGGTGCAGCGCGCGGCGGCTGAGGGTCGGGCCGTAGGAGGCGGTCTGAAAGGGCATGGATACGTGGGGGCTCGTGGTGCGTGGCAATTACGCTGACCCGCCGAGGCGCCGCAAGAGCTCCGCCTCGTCGATCACCTCGACGCCCAGCGCGCGGGCCCGGTCGAGCTTGCTGCCGGGATCCTCGCCCGCCACCACCGCGTCGGTGTTCCGGCTCACCGAGCCCGCCACCCGGCCGCCCGCCTGCTCGATCAGCTCCGTGGCGCGGCTCCGGGACAGGGTCGGCAGCGTGCCGGTGAGCACGTAGGTCTTGCCGGCGAGCGGCCCCTCGCTCGGGCCCGCGGTCGGTTCGGTGAAGGTGAGCCCGGCCCGCCGCAGCCGCTCGATCAGCTCCCGGTTCCGCTCCTCGGCGAAGAAGTGCACCACCGCCTCCGCGATCGCGCTCCCGATCCCCGGCACGTCGTTGATCTCCTGCTCCGAGGCCCGCATCAGCGCATCCAGCGAGCGGAACCGCCGCGCGAGGAGCTGCGCGACGGTCTTGCCCACGTGCCGGATCCCCAGCGCGAAGAGCAGCACCGACAGCGGCTGCTGCTTGGAGGCCTCGATCGCCTTCACCAGCTGCCCGGCCGACTGCTCGGCGAACCGCTCCAGCTTCACGAGCTGCTCGACCGTGAGGTCGTAGAGGTCCGCGACGTTTCGGATGAGCCCCGCCGCGAGGAGCTGCCGGACCCGCTCGTAGCCCAGCCCGCGGATGTCCATGGCTTCCCGGGAGGCGAAGTGGACGATCCCTTCCAGCACCCGCCCCGGGCAGCTCGCGTTGGGGCAGTAGCGCATGACCTCGTCGGCCGGCCGCTCCACCGGCGTGCCGCAGGCCGGGCAGCGGTCCGGCATGACGAACGCCCGCTCCTCGCCGGTGCGCCGCTCCCGGAGCGGGCCCACCACCTGGGGGATCACCTCCCCCGCCCGGATCACCTCCACCCAGTCGCCGATCCGGATGTCCTTCTGGGCGATCAGCTCCTCGTTGTGCAGCGTGGCGGCGCTCACCGTGACCCCGCCCAGCTCCACCGGCTCCAGCTCGGCGTACGGGTTCAAGGCCCCGGTGCGGCCCACGTTGATCTTGATGTCGCGGAGCTTGGTGACGGCCACGGCGGGCGCGAACTTGCGGGCGATGGCCCAGCGCGGCTCCCGCTCGCCGATCACCCCCAGCTCGCCGTGCAGCGCGAGCCGGTCCACCTTGACCACCAGACCGTCCGACTGGAAGGGCAGGGAGTGGAGCATGGACTCCACCTCGGCCACGTAGGCGCGGACCCCGGCGAGATCGGGCAGCCGGCGCCGGTGCGGCTCCACCCGGAACCCCCAGGCCTCCAGGAGGTCCAGCACCTCCCACTGGGTCTTCGCCTCCAGCCGGCCCTCGATCACCTCGACCTGGAAGGCGAACATCCGGAGCCGGCGCGCGCGGGTGACGTTGGGGTCGAGCTGCCGGAGCCCGCCCGCGGCCGCGTTCCGCGGGTTGGCGAACAGGGGCTCGCCTTCCTTCTCCCGCTGCTGGTTGATCCGGGCGAAGGCATCGAACGGCAGGTAGACCTCGCCCCGCACCTCCATCAGGTCGGGGTAGCCGGTGCCCTTGAGGACCAGCGGGACGTCGGGGATGGTCTTGAGGTTGGCGGTCACGTCCTCGCCGATGACGCCGTTGCCCCGGGTGGCGCCGGTGACGAAGCGGCCGCGCTCGTAGGTGAGGCTCACCGCCGCGCCGTCGATCTTCACCTCGGTCGTGTAGCCCGCGTGCCGGACCGCCGGCGCGATCCGCGCGTTCCGCTCCTCCCAGGCCTCCAGCTCGGCGTCGTTGAACGCGTTCGCCAGCGAGTACATGGGCCGCCGGTGGCGGTACTTGGCGAGCGCGGTGGCGGGGGGCGCGCCCACCCGCTGGGTGGGGCTGT
>Ga0070741_10015885_pt1 | contig 12671 bp, 12 predicted proteins | sample Coa_R1_4_FD_66440 | JGI IMG/M metagenome (GOLD analysis project Ga0070741, IMG submission 66440) | Surface soil microbial communities from Centralia Pennsylvania, which are recovering from an underground coalmine fire - Coalmine... | ecosystem: Environmental > Terrestrial > Soil > Unclassified ...
CGGCGGTGTACTGCAAGCCTCGGGCCAGACGCTCCCTGGGCGTCAGCCCGCTTTCGATAGCCACGTCTTCGCCTTTCTGCCGGTCGCGTGAACCGAGACTATCCGACGATGGCACACTGTCATGCCGTGACGAGCCCCATACAAACCGCAACCGCCACCCTGCACACCAACCGCGGCGACATCAAGATCGCGCTGTTCGGCAACCACGCGCCCAAGACCGTCGCCAATTTTGTCGGGTTGGCAACTGGCACAAAGGAATACGGCACCGAGAATGCATCGGGCGGCAACTCGGGGCCGTTCTACGACGGCGCCGTCTTCCACCGCGTGATCCCCGGCTTCATGATCCAGGGCGGCGACCCGACCGGCACCGGCCGCGGCGGCCCGGGCTATCGATTCGACGACGAGTTCCATCCCGAACTGCAATTCAACAAGCCGTACCTGTTGGCGATGGCCAACGCCGGCCCGGGGACCAATGGGTCGCAGTTCTTCATCACCGTCGGCCAGACGGCGCACCTGAATCGCAAGCACACGATCTTCGGCGAGGTCGTCGATCCGGACTCGCAGCGGGTGGTCGACGCCATCGCGACGACCGCCACCGACCGCAGTGACCGGCCGACCGAGCCGGTCGTGATCAATTCCGTCACTGTCGAGTAGCCGCGAACGCGCACGCTCGACGGAAAATCAGCAGTAGCCCGCTTCGGTGAGGGCGTCGAGGACGTTGAGCGGGTCGGTGCCGAGGTCCCATCTGCTGAACACGAGCAGCCGGCCGTCGACCGTGTCGACTTCGAGCAAGCGCACCTTCCGCGCAAGGCGACGGAATTCCGTGATGCGGATGAGCTTGATCGCGGGCTTCTCGACGGTCCGGGCGCGCCACCAACCGCGGACCACCAGACCGCCCGGCGTGATAGCCAGCTTGGGGCGTGCCCGGAACGAGAAGCCCGCAAACACGAGCAGACCCACCGCGGCAATCCCTACCAGCAGTCGTCCCGGCGGGTCTGTGACCAGCGTCACAGCTGAGACGCACATCACAATTCCCAATAATCCGCATGCCGCGCTGGCTACCGGATTCGGGCCCCAATCAGTTTGCTGCACGGGCAGTCCACACGCGATTACCACACCGGATGAAGTTATCCACAGGTGCTATCCCCAATGGGGATGAATCACAACGTTGTGATTGGGTAACGGCAACGTTTCGGTCGGCGAAACAGGGCGGTAACACTAGGTGCGGCAAGCCCATCAGCTTCGGGTCAGTGCCACCGCATCGTGAGCAACAACCCGGTGATCATGAAAGCAAACGCGATCGCGTAGTTCCACGGGCCGAGGTCGGCCATCCACTTCAGCGGCCCTGGCACGTCGATCCCGGTGGCGCCGAGCTGGAACACCAGCAGCCAGACCAGCCCGATCAGCATCAGGCCGACGAATAACGCAACGAACCACACGCTTGACGGCCCGGCCTTCACCTTGACCGGCGTGCGGCTCACCGGCCGGACGGTGAAGTCGTTCTTCTTGCGGACCTTGGACTTGGGCATGGGCTCCTCTCCCGCTGGCGGGGTCAATGAGATTATGCACGCGTGACGACGCGGCGCACCGCCTGGCGCTTCGCTGTGCCGGCGGTCTGCCTGCTGGCCGGGGCGCTGCTCGCCACCGCGCACGGTGTGTCAGGCGGCAGCGAGATCCGCCGCAGCGACTCCCCGCGGCTCGTCGACCTGGTGCGCGAGGCGCAGCAGTCGGTGGACCGGCTCAGTGCTCAGCGCGACAACTTGAGCAAGCAGGTCGACGCCGCCCGGGCCGGACCCGCCGCGAACGACTCCCAGGTCGCGGCTCTGCTGGACAAGGTGGCCCCGCTGGCCGTGGACGCCGCCCTCGTCCCGATGCGCGGACCGGGCTTGGTGGTGACGCTGACCGACGCGCAGCGCGACGCCAACGGTCAATTCCCCCGCGACGCCTCCCCCGATGACCTCGTGGTGCACCAGCAGGACATCGAGGCCGTGCTAAATGCGTTGTGGAGCGGCGGCGCGGAGGCCATCCAGATGCAGGATCAACGGCTCATCGCGACCTCTGCCCCGCGGTGCGTCGGAAACACGTTGCTGCTCAACGGCCGAACGTACAGCCCGCCCTACACGGTGACCGCGATCGGAGACATCGGCGCGATGCGGGCTGCGTTGGCGGCCGCGCCGCTCGTGACGTTGTACAAGCAGTACGTGGTGCGGTTCGGCTTGGGGTACACCGAGGACGTCCGAGCCGAGGTCGACGTCGTGGGTTACACCGAACCGGTCGCGATGCACTCCGCGCGTCCTCGGTAACCTCAGTTGATGCGAGTCCTCGTCGTCGACAACTACGACAGCTTCGTCTTCAACCTGGTGCAGTATCTGGGGCAGCTGGGTATCGAAGCGACGGTGTGGCGCAACGATGCCGACGAGCTCGCCGACCCGGGGGCGGTCGCAGCGGATTTCGACGGGGTCCTGCTGAGCCCGGGCCCCGGAACGCCGGAACGGGCGGGCGCGTCCATCCCTCTGGTGCGCGCGTGCGCCGCAACCAACACTCCCCTGCTGGGAGTCTGCCTGGGACACCAGGCGATTGGCGTGGCGTTCGGTGCGACCGTGGACCGCGCACCGGAATTGCTGCACGGCAAGACCAGTACTGTCTTCCATACGAACGCCGGTGTGTTGCAAGGGCTTCCGAACCCGTTCGTGGCGACGCGCTACCACTCGTTGACGGTGTTGCCGGAAACAGTGCCAGCCGAGTTGGTGCCGACGGCGCGCACCGAAAGCGGCATCATCATGGGGCTGCAGCACGCGCAGCTGCCGATCCACGGCGTGCAGTTCCATCCGGAGTCAATCCTGACCCAGGGCGGTCATCGGATGCTGGCCAATTGGCTTACGGTGTGCGGCTGGACTTTTGACGAACCGCTGGTGTCGCGGCTGGAGACCGAAGTCGCCGACACCGTGCGCGCGGCGCTGCTGCCTACGAGGCGAACGCCAGCGTGATGTTGGCGTCTTTGTTCACCGGGGTGCCTGCCGCCGGGCTCTGAGTCACCACTGCGTTGCTCCGCTGACCGCTGTTCTGCACGTCGGGAGCTTTGATCAACTGGCCCGTCCAACCGAGCTGCTGCAGCAGCGGGTAAGCGCCGTCCCAGAACTGCCCCACCAGGTTCGGCATGATGAACTGGTTGCCCTTCGACACCTGCAACTGGATCAGTGAGTCTTTCGGAACCTGCTGTCCCGCAGCCGGACTCGTGCCGATGACGTCCCCGGCATTCTTGGGACTGTCGACCTGGGAATCGATGATGTTGGTGAAGCCCGCCGCGGTGAGCGTCGCCTTGGCCTGGTCAGGAGTCTGGCCGGTGATGTCGGGGACCGGCACTATCTCCGGCCCGGTTCCGACGAGGATCGTGATCTCGAAGTTCACCGGAGTGGGTGTGCCTGCCGCTGGGTTGGTGCCGACGACCTTGTCCCTCATTTCCGGCGGCGAGGGCTGTTCACCCCGCTTCACTTTGGTGAACCCGTTGATGCTCAACGCCTGCTGGGCGTCGGTAAAGCTCATACCGTGCACATCGGGCACCGGCTTCTGGTTGGCGCCGTTGGACACGTTGAGCGTGATCACCGAGCCCTTGTCGACGGAGTCGCCGGCCTTGGGATTGGTGCTGACGACATCGCCGAACGGCACGGTGGCGTCGAACACCGGATTACTGCGGGTGTCGAAGCCGGCGTTCTGCAGTGCCGCTTTGGCGTCGGCCTCCGACATCTTGGCGACGTTCGGCACCTGGACCGGGTGCGTGTTTCCGCCGAGCACGTTGATGCCCCAGGTCACCAGGACCGTCAGCACAGCGAGCGCCGCGACGACGATCAGCCACCGCCGCACCGACCGTCGTCCCCGATGCGAATCGCCCAGCGAATCAGCCCGTCGCGCAGGCACTTCGGTGACCGGTGAGCGGTGATTGGCCGTCGCCGACATCAGCGACGTGCGCTCGGCGTCGGTGAGGACCTTCGGCGCGTCGGGCGCTTCGCCGTTGTGCACGCGGACGAGATCTGCGCGCATCTCCGCCGCCGACTGGTAGCGGTTGTCCGGATTCTTCGCCAGTGCCTTCAGCACCACGGCGTCCAGTTCGGCGGGGATGTCAGCGTTCTTCTGCGACGGCGGGACCGGCGCTTCGCGGACGTGCTGGTAGGCCACTGCGACGGGGGAGTCACCGACGAAAGGCGGCTCGCCCGTGAGGATTTCGTACAGCACGCAGCCGAGTGAGTAGACGTCGGAGCGCGCGTCGACCGAGTCGCCGCGGGCCTGTTCGGGCGAAAGGTATTGAGCCGTGCCGATGACGGCGGCGGTCTGGGTGACGCTGTGACTGTCGGCCAGCGCGCGGGCAATGCCGAAGTCCATCACCTTCACCGCGCCGGTGCGGCTGATCATGATGTTCGCCGGCTTGACGTCGCGGTGAATGATCCCGTGCTGATGCGAGAAATTCAGTGCCTGGCATGCGTCGGCGATGATCTCGATCGCCTTGCGCGCAGGGATCGGGCCGTCGTTGTGGACGATGTCGCGCAGCGTGATCCCGTCGACGTATTCCATGACGATGTAGGGGAGCGGGCCCGTCGCCGTCTCGGCCTCGCCGGTGTCGTACACCGCGACGATCGCAGGATGGTTGAGAGCCGCCGCGTTCTGCGCCTCCCGGCGAAACCTCAGATAGAAGCTGGGATCGCGGGCCAGGTCTGCGCGCAGCACCTTGACCGCGACGTCGCGATGCAGCCGAAGATCGCGTGCCAAATGAACCTCGGACATGCCTCCGAAGCCGAGGATCTCGCCGAGTTCGTAGCGGTCGGACAGATGCTGTGGTGTGGTCATGGGTGGTTACCGGGATCGCTACCGAAAAGCTGGGTCGCTCCTAGTGGGAAGTACCCGTCCTGTCCAGCCTTGCCGACGCGGGGCGTCGGCGTCCAATCCTGGCCGCTCGCCGGCGGTGCCGTCGTCTGCGATACCGACGGCGGCTCCGTCGTCTCCGAGGGGCTCCGCGTCTGCTGCTTGTCGCGGTATTGGATGACCAGCAGCACCGCGATCACGATGGCCAGCGCACCGAGGACGCCCGCCGCCCACAGCAGAGCTCGCTGGCCGGACGAGAACGTGCGGCGTGGAGGCGGCGGCCGGTGTGAACCCGTCGCCGGCCGCGGCCGGGCACCCGTCATCGCGGCGGATCGCGCCGTGTATTCCGCGGCCGCGCGGGCCTGCGCGCCGGACGGGATGGCGGCGGGGGCGGCACGGTTGATCGAGGGCGCCTGGTTCGGTCGCGGCGGGCGCCGGCCGGCGCGCACGGCCGCGACCGCGTCGGCGAACTGACCGCCGTTGCGATACCGCGACCCCGGATTCTTGGTCAGCGTGATTTCGATCAGCTCGCGCACGTTCGGCGGGAGGTCGGCCGGCAGCGGCGCCGGTGTCTCCTTGATGTGCTTCATCGCGACCGTTAGCGCGCCGTCGCCGACGAACGGGCGCTTGCCCGAAACCGATTCGTAGCCAACGACTCCCAGCGAGTAGACGTCGCTCGCGGCGGTCGCGTCGTGGCCGAGCGCCTGCTCCGGGGCAATGTATTGCGCGGTCCCCATCACCATGCCCGTCTGCGTCACCGGCGCCGCGTCGACGGCCTTGGCGATGCCGAAGTCGGTGAGCTTCACCTGCCCGGTCGGGGTGATCAGGATGTTGCCCGGCTTCACATCGCGGTGCACCAGGCCCGCGGTGTGTGCGACCTGCAGCGCGCGGCCGGTCTGCTCGAGCATGTCGAGCGAATGCCGCAGCGACAGCCGCCCGGTGCGCTTGAGCACGGAGTTCAGCGGCTCCCCGTTGACCAGCTCCATCACCAGGTAAGCGGTGCGGCCGTCGGCGTCCATCTCGGTTTCGCCGTAGTCGTAGACAGTCGCGATGCCGGGGTGATTGAGCATGGCCACCGTGCGCGCCTCGGCGCGGAACCGCTCGATGAACTCGGGATCGGAGCTGAACTCCTGCTTGAGCACCTTGACCGCCACGCGCCGGCCGAGGCGACTGTCGACGGCTTCCCACACTTGGCCCATTCCGCCGGTGGCGATCAGGCGTTGCAGCCGGTACCGGCCCGACAGAGTGACACCGACGCGCGGGCTCACGACGCCTCCCTCAGCGCTGCGGCGATCACCGCTCGCCCGACCGGGGCGGCGAGTTTGCCCCCCGTCGCGTCTAGCAGGTCACCGCCATGTTCGATCACCACGGCGACAGCCACCTTTGGGCTTTGCGCGGGAGCGAATGCGATGTACCAGGCATGCGGCGGAGTGTTCTGGGGGTCGGTTCCGTTCTCGGCCGTCCCCGTCTTCGACGCGATCTGCACGCCCGGGATGGCCCCTTTCTGCAGCGCCTGCTGTTCGGCACCGATCATCAACTCTGTCAGCTTAGCCGCGACCTGCTGCGACACCACCTGGCGTAGCTCATGCGGCTGGAAGGTGGTCAGCACGGCGAGATCGGGACCCTTCAGTGTGTCGACCAGGTAGGGCTGCATCAGCGAGCCCCGGTTCGCGACAGTGGCCGCCACCATCGCGTTCTGCAGCGGCGTCAGCGCGACATCCTTCTGGCCGATGGCCGACATGCCGAGCGCGGCCCCGTCGGGGATCGGGCCGACAGTCGATTCGGCGACCTCCAGCGGAATCGGACTCGGCGCGGTGTCCAAGCCGAACGCCTGCGCGGTGCGGCGCAGTGCGTCGGCGCCGATCTGAAGTCCGAGTTGGACGAACGCGGTGTTGCACGATTTCGCGAACGCCTCCTTGAGCGGCACGGTCGGGCCGCTATCGCATCGCATGCCGCCGTAGTTCTCCAGTTGTTTTGTACTGTCCGGCAACGGAATTGTCGGGTCGGCCGTCAGTTGCGTCTGATCGGTGGCGCCGGCCTGCAGGGCGGCCGCGGTGGTGATCACCTTGAATGTAGAGCCCGGGGGATACCGCTCGGAGATGGCCCGGTTTGCTGTCGGATTGTCGGGGTCGTCGTGAAGGTCCTTCCACGCCTGCGCTTGTGTGGCGGCGTCGTGTGAGGCCAGCCGGTTCGGGTCGTACGACGGGGACGACACCATCGCCAGGATCTTGCCCGTCGACGGCTCGATCGCGACCACCGCGCCCTTGCACGGCCCGCTGGGGCAGCCCTTCTGCATCGCCTCCCAAGCCGCTTGCTGCACTTGGGGTTTGATCGTGGTGTCGACGTTTCCGCCGCGCGGGTCGCGCCCGGTGAAGAAGTCGGCGAGCCGCTGGCCGAACAGCCGTTCGTCGGACCCGTTGAGAATCGAATCCTCCTGCCGTTCCAGCTCGCTGCTCGAGTAGTTCAGCGAATAGAACCCGGTGACCGGGGCGTAGGCCAGGGGCTCGGGATAGACCCGCAGATAGCGGAACCGCCCCGACGTCGACTTCGAAAAGGCAATGGGCTGACCGCCTGCCGTGATCTGCCCGCGCTGACGCGAGTACTCGTCGAGCAGCACCCGCGGGTTGCGCGGATCCGAACGCAGCCCGTCGGCCCGGAAAACCTGGGTGAAGGTGGCGTTCAGAAGCAGCACGACGATCAGGGCCATGAACGTCACGGACAGCCGGCGCAGCGAGGTGTTCATACGCGCTCGATCACCTCGGTACTGGCCGACGCGATCGGCGTCGGATGCTGCGGATGCGCGACGAGCGGGCGGCGCGCGGCGTGGCTGATGCGCACCAGGATCGCCAGCAGCACATAGTTCGCCAGCAGTGACGACCCGCCGTACGACATCCACGGCGTGGTCAGACCGGTCAGCGGAATGAGCTTCGTGACGCCGCCGACCACGATGAACAACTGAATCGCCAGCGTCGAGGCCAGGCCCGCCGCGAGCAACTTACCGAAGCTGTCTCGCACCGCGATCGCGGTGCGCAGGCCCCGGATGATCACGATCGTGTACAGCATCAGTACTCCGGCCAAGCCGACCAGTCCGAGTTCTTCACCGATCGCGGCGATGATGAAATCCGTTGAGGCAGCGGGCACGTTGCCCGGCTGGCCATTGCCGAGCCCGGTCCCGAACACCCCGCCGGTGGCGAAGCTGAACATGGACTGCACGATTTGAAACCCGGCGTGGTCGAAGTCCGAGAACGGGTCGAGCCACATCTCCACTCTGGTTCGAACGTGGGCGAATATGTAAAACGCCGCAACGCTTCCCGCGGCGAACAGCGCAAGTCCGATCACCACCCAGCTCAGTCGCTCGGTGGCGATATAGACCATCACCAGAAACGACGCATACAGCAAAAGTGATGTGCCCAAGTCTTTTTCGAACACCATTACGCCGACGGAGATGATCCATGCGGCGAGCAGCGGCGCGAGGTCGCGCGGGCGCGGCAGGTTCATGCCGAGGAAGTGCTTGCCGGCGCTGGTGAATACTCCGCGCTTGGCCACCAGCACGGCGGCGAAGAAGATCAGCAGCAAAATCTTCGAGAACTCCGCGGGCTGAATTGAGAAGCCGGAGAAGCGGATCCAGATCTTCGCGCCGTTCTCCTCAGACAGCGAAGCGGGCAGCAGCGCGGGGATGACCAGAAAGATGAGCCCGGAGATGCCGCACACGTAGCCGTAGCGCGCGAGCACCCGATGGTCGCGCAGGAACACGACGACCACCGAGAAGGCGGCGACCCCCAGCAGTGTCCACAGCATCTGCTGGTTGGCGCTGGGGTTGTCTTGACCGCTGGCCAGATCGAGCCGGTGGATCATCACCAGCCCGATTCCGTTGAGCACCGCGACAACTGGCAACAGCAGCGGGTCGGCATAGGGGGCGAACCGACGGATGGTCACGTGCGCCGCCCCGAACAACGCGAGGTACGCGATGATGTATTGCGCCAAATCCCAACGGATGCCTTGCTCTTGGTTGACTTCGACGATCAGCAGCGCTGCCGCGGTGATCACCGCAGCGAATCCGAGCAGCAGCAACTCGGCGTTGCGCCGGGTGGGCAGCGGCGGCGCCACCGCGACCACCGGCTGCGGCTGGGTGCTCATGCCGCCGTCCGGCAGTCTTTGCCCGGTTGCTGGGGCGCGGGAAGAGGCGTGGTCGCGACGGGCGGGGCAGCCGGGGTTGTGGTCGGCGCCGGTGGCGGTGCTGTGGCAGGAGAGCTGGTCTCGCTCGGTTCGGGAGACGCGGGCGGTGATGCGGGGCTGCTCGAGAGCGTGGGCGGCGGTGTCGTGGTAGAGGTTTGGAGAGGAGCACGCGGTGCGCACACCGGCAAGAGCGACCCCGGCACCAGGTTGTGCATCTGGCTGATCGCTTCGTCGAGATTGCCCGTCGGCAGGCCTGCGGCCACCTGTGCCCGGTCGGCCGGCCGCAGGTCGTTGACGCTGAGCAGGTGGCATCCATTGCGGGGGTCGCTCGGATGCAGGATGCGCAACTCGTTGCCGCTGAGGCAACCAACGAAGTATTGCTCTTGGAACGGCCACCCGGGCATGCCCCGCATGATCGACACCGTGCCGTCGTGTGCGACCACGTAGTAGTTCTTGCGGATGAACCAGTAGCCGACAGCCAGCCCGATGACGATCAGGATGACCACCAGAGCCGCTGCGAGCAGAATCCGCCGCCATGATCGCGGACGCTTGGCGGGCGACTCTGGTTCGGCCACAACACGTTTCGATACGACGTTGCGCTGCGGATTGATGGCAGAGGCGCGGCCGGCTGAGGTGTTGGGCGGCGCGATCTGATCGTCGTCACCGGAGACCGCCCCTGCAAGGATCGGTTGAGTCTGCCCGGCGTAGTCGTAGTCGACGACGTCCGCCACGACGACGGTCACGTTGTCGGGGCCACCGCCGCGCAGCGCCAATTCGATGAGCCGGTCGGCACTTTCGCTGACTTCGGGAATCTGCAGAGCCTCGAGGATTGTTTCTTGGCTGACCGGATCGGACAGTCCGTCCGAGCACAACAGGTAGCGATCGCCTGCGCGGGCTTCGCGCATTATGAGCGTCGGTTCCACCTCGTGACCGGTCAGCGCGCGCATGATGAGTGATCGCTGCGGATGACTGTGCGCTTCTTCGGCGGTGATGCGGCCCTCGTCGACAAGCGTCTGCACGAAAGTGTCGTCCTTGGTGATCTGGGACAGCTCGCCGTCGCGCAGGAGATAGCCGCGTGAGTCACCGATATGAACAAGTCCAAGTTTGTTGCCCGCGAACAGGATTGCGGTGAGCGTGGTGCCCATGCCCTCGAGTTCGGGGTCGTGCTCGACGTGAGCGGCGATCGCCGCATTGCCCTCGCGAACGGCCTCGTCGAGCTTGGCAAGCAAGTCGCCGCCGGGCTCGTCGTCGTCGAGGTGGGCGAGCGCGGCGATGACGAGCTGGGAGGCGACCTCGCCGGCGGCATGACCGCCCATGCCGTCCGCCAGCGCAAGCAGCCGCGCCCCGGCGTAAACGGAGTCTTCGTTGTTGGCGCGCACCAGCCCGCGGTCGCTGCGCGCGGCGTAACGAAGGACGAGGGTCACGGGCGCAACTCGATTACCGTTTTGCCGATTCGAACCGGCGTGCCGATCGGAACCCGTACCGCCGTCGTCACCTTGTCCCTATCGAGGTATGTGCCGTTGGTCGATCCTAGGTCTTCGACGTACCAATCGGGCCCATGCTGCGACAGGCGCGCATGCCGGGTCGACGCGTAGTCGTCGGTGAGCACCAGGGTGGAATCGTCTGCCCGGCCGATCAGCACCGGTTGATTGCCCAATGTGATTCGGGTGCCCGCGAGCGCGCCCTCGGTGACGACCAGATGGCTCGCGGTGTTACGGCGTTGACCGCTGGGCCGCAGCGAGCCACGCAGCGCCAAACCCCGGCGGAACATCACTGCGCCCGTCGGCGCGTAGATGTCGGTGCGCAGGATGCGCAGCACCGACCAGATGAACAGCCACAGCAGAAGAAGGAATCCGGCGCGCGACAGTTGCAGCACTAACCCCTGCATCTGGCGCCCCTCCGTCCTCGTTCGTTGCGACTGGCGACACCGAGGCGACGGCCCGTCGGCAACGTCACGATACTTGGCCGGTCATCGACGCTTAGTCGCTTAGTGCATGCGAACGACGATCTCCGAATGCCCCAGACGGATGACGTCGCCGTCGGCCAATTGCCACTCCTGCACCGGCGCATTGTTGACGGTGGTGCCATTGGTGGAGTTGAGGTCCGAGAGCAACGCTGTCTGGCCATCCCATCGGATCTCGAGGTGGCGACGTGACACGCCGGTGTCGGGGAGGCGGAACTGCGCATCCTGGCCGCGGCCGATGACGTTCGCGCCCTCGCGGAGCTGGTAGGTGCGCCCGCTGCCGTCGTCGAGTTGGAGCGTCACCGTGGTGTGGCCGGGCGGACCGTACTCGTTCGGAGGGTAGCCGCCGGCATAGCCGCCACCCTGGCCGTAGTCGTACTCGCCACCGGCGGGAGCGCCGTAATCGGCGGGAGGAGCGTCGTAACGGCCGTATTCGGGCTGGCCGTAGTCAGGCTGGGCGTACTGCTGACCCTGCTGCGGGTAGCCGGGCTGCTCGTATTCGCCGTAACCGGGGCGCGGCTCAGGCCGGCCGTATCCGGAGGGGCCTTCGTGTCGGCCCGGCGGCGCCGCGGGCGGACGGCCGTAGTCGCCGTACTCGGGGCCGTAGCCGGGCTGCCCACCGGGGCCGTACCCACCGCCAGGAGGCGCAGTGGGGGGCGGAGCGGCGGCGGGAGGCGGCCCGGCGGGAGGCTGACGGTGGGCCGGCTGGTCATACCCGGGCGGCGGGCCGCCGTACCCGCCCGCGGGCGGGCGCTGTTGCTCGTACTGCGGCGGGTAGCCGCCCTGCTCGGGGTAGCCACCTTGATCGGTGTAGGCACCCTGTTCTGGGTAGGCGCCCTGTTCGGGGTAGCCACCCTGGTCCGGGTAGCCGCCGCGCGGAGGGTACGGCTGGTTCCCCTGCGGCGGGTAGCCGCCTTGTTCTGGGTAGCCGCCCTGGTCGGGCGGGTAGGCGCCGCGAGGGTCCGCAGGAGGCGGCCCGGGGGGCGGGGCCGGGGGACCGGGCGGGTCTTCTGGCCCGCGTCCGTAGCGTTCGTCGTAGTAATCGTCGGCGGGCCGACCTTGTCCCTGACCGCTGCGGTAGCTCGGGTTGTCGGTCATCGGTGCTACTCCCTGTTCTGCGTTGAGCGCGTGAGTTAGTTGTGGCGGGGTCGGCGTGGCGTCGGGGTTGACCGCAGCGCGGGCGCGGAACTGACCGGTATGCAGCTTCGGCGACTGCTCGAATCGGACAACCACATCACCATACGTTTGCCACCCCTGGTCGTGGATGTACCCCACCAAATGCTTGGCGAAAGTATCCGACGTCAGGTCGGGGTCGGCTACTGCCTTCGCGAAGTCGGGCTCGCTGAGTGTGAGCACATATTCATTCGGCGCGAGCAGATGGCCGCCCTCGAGCGTCTGCACGCCATCGCCGGCTTCGCGGCGCAGCGCGGCCTCTACCTCTTGAGAGACGATGGATCCACCGAAGACACGGGCGAATGCGTCGCCGACGGTGACTTCGAGCTTGCGCTCGATGCGCTGCACGAAGCCCATGCCACCGTCCTTTCCTACGATCACGGGCCGCCTATCACGGCCCGCCTGGGGCCCGCGTGTCCTCCCAGCACTTCGTTCATCTGCATGGTATCGGTCCAGGTGATACGAACGGCACCGTCAGAACCATGAGAATCCGATTGCCGCATGT
>Ga0070741_10015886_pt1 | contig 12669 bp, 3 predicted proteins | sample Coa_R1_4_FD_66440 | JGI IMG/M metagenome (GOLD analysis project Ga0070741, IMG submission 66440) | Surface soil microbial communities from Centralia Pennsylvania, which are recovering from an underground coalmine fire - Coalmine... | ecosystem: Environmental > Terrestrial > Soil > Unclassified ...
GGGCTGGGTCTCGTAGAGGCCACGGCCCATGCCGGCGTACTGCGAGCCCTGCCCGGTGAACAGGAAGGCTACCTTCGGCCGGTCGACGCCGCGCACCGTCCCCAGCCGGATGCCCGGCCCCGCCTCGCCGTGGCGCGCGGCGGCGAGCCGGGCGTGTAGCGCGGTGGCATCGGCGGCCGCCACGGCGAGCCGGTGGGCGAAGTGCGCGCGCCCGGCGTTCGCGGTGTGGCACACGTCCGCGAGCGGCTGGTCGGGGTGCGTGGCCAGGTGGTCCGCGTAGCGCTCGGCGAGCGTCGCGAGGGCGGCCTCGCTGCGGGCCGACAGGGCGAGCAGGTGCAGCGGCCGCTCGCGCTCGGGCTGGGCCGGCTCGCAAGCGGGGGCCTCCTCGACGATCAGGTGGACGTTCGTCCCGCTGAACCCGAAGGAGCTGACCCCGGCGAGGCGGCGGCCGGTCGACGGATTCCACGGAGTGCGCGACGTGGGGACCACCACGGGAATCTCGTCCCACGGGATATGAGGGTTGGGCCGCGTCAGGTGGAGATGCGGCGGGATCTCGCCGTGCTGGAGCGCCAGGACCGTCTTGATCAAGCTCGCGACCCCGGCGACGCCTTCGAGGTGCCCGACATTGGTCTTGACCGAGCCGATCATCAACGGGTCGTCGGCCGGTCGGTCGGCGCCGTACACCGCCGCGAGCGCTCCGGCCTCGATCGGGTCGCCCAGGGCGGTGCCGGTGCCGTGCGTCTCCACGTAGCTGACCTCGTGCGGCGCGACGCCGCTGTTGGCCAGCGCCTGACGCATCACGGCCTCCTGGGCGGGCCCGTTGGGCGCCGTCAGGCCGCTACTCGCGCCGTCCTGGTTGGCCGCGGAGCCCCGGATGACGGCCAGGATGCGGTCGCCGGCGGCGAGCGCGTCGGACAGCCGCTTGAGCACGACGATCGCGCAGCCCTCACCCCGGACGTAGCCGTCGCCCGCCGCGTCAAACGCCCGGCACCGCCCCCCGGGCGCCATCATGTGAAGCTTCGACAGCGTGACCGTGGTGTCAGGGGTCAGGATGAGGTTGACGCCGCCGGCCAGGGCGAGGTTGCTCTCGCCCTGGCGCAGGCTCTGGCAGGCGAGGTGGACTGCCACCAGCGACGACGAGCAGGCAGTGTCGATGGATACTGATGGGCCTTGCAGGCCGAGCACGTACGACAGCCGACCCGAGGCGATGCTGTGCGCCACGCCGGAGGCATGGTAGCTATCCAGCTCGGCGAGCCCGCCCGCGTCGCGCTGAAGCTGAGCGTAGTCGCCGGAGGTGATGGCGACGAACACGCCCGTCTGGCTCCCGAGCAGCTCACGCGGCGCTTGGCCGGCGTGCTCCAGCGCCTCCCATGTCACCTCGAGCAACAGGCGCTGCTGCGGGTCCATGCTCGTCGCCTCGCGCGGGGCAATGCCGAAGAACTGCGGGTCGAACCTGTCCACGTCGTCGAGGAACCCGCCACAGCGGATGTTCATCTTCCCCGGGGCGTCTGGGTCCGGGTCGTAGTAGGCCTCGACATCCCACCGCTCGCGGGGCACGTCACGGATGGCGTCGATGCCGTCCCGGAGGAGCTGCCAGAACGCGGCCGGATCGTTGGCGCCGCCGGGGAAGCGTAGGCCGATGCCGACCACGGCGATCGGCTCCCGCCTGGCCCGCTCCACGGCGTCCAGCCTGGCCTGCATGTCCTGAAGCGCGAGAAAGGCGCGCTTTATGGGCGATAGCTCCTCGGTCGGTTGGGTGTCGGGATTCATCGGCATTTCCCCAATCGCGGCCATGCGGTGGCGTGAATACCGTCTGGGTCGGAGGGCGACCGCTGCTTGAGACGGACCATCAGCGGCTCTCCAGCCGTTGGAGCAGCAGAAGCTCTACCGCTTCATCCGACAAGTCGGCGAGCTGTGCGGCAGAAGTCCCCACGGGCGGCGCGGCCGGCAGCGGGGCCGGCGCCGCGGCGACAGTAACCCTGGGTTCCGTCGCGGTAGCGAACAGCAGTTGCTCGAGGTAGCCCGCGATGGCATCGCTGGTCGGATAGTCGAAGATCAACGTGGCCGGCAGCTTCTGCTCCAGGTCGAGGCCCGAGCGCAGGCGATTGCGCAGCTCCACTGCCATCAGCGAATCGAGCCCCAGGTCCATCAAGCGACGCTCGCGGTCGAGCGGCTGCGCGGCGCTCAGCCGTAGGACCCGGGCCACCTGGCGGCGCACGTAGTCCAACAGGACCTCGTGACGCTCGTCGGGCAGCGCCTCGTCCAGTTGCTGCCGGAGGGCTTCGGCCGGGGACGGAGCGCCGGCGGCCCGGCCGTCGGCTGGGGCGGCCTCCGCGGGGGGCGTCGCGGCGGGGGCCGGGCGGATCGGCCCGCGCGCCGTCTCCGCCCAGTAGCGCTGCCGCTCGAAGGGGTAGGTGGGCAGCACGACGCGGCGGCGCCCGTAATCGCGGTCGAAGCCGTCCCAGTCCACCCGCGCGCCCAGCGCGTACAAGGCCCCCAGACTGTCGAGCATCTGCTCCCAGTCGTCCTGGCCCTGGCGGAGCGACGGCAGCCAGGTGCCCACCTCCTCGCCCAGGCAGCGCCGCCCCATGCCCAGGAGGGTCGGGTGCGGGCCGATCTCGACGAAGACCTGGTAGCCCTGACCGTGGAGGGCCCCGATCGCGTCGGCGAAGCGCACCGGCTCGCGCAGGTGCCGCCGCCAGTAGCCGGCGGTCGTCGCGTCCGCGCCAGTGGCCAGCCGGCCGGTCAGCGTGGAGACCAGCTCGATCCGCGGCGAGGCGTACGTCAGCGCGGCCGCGGCGCGCTCGAACTCGTCCAGGATCGGCTCGACCAGCGGCGAGTGCGAGGCGGCCGGGATGGGTAGCCGGCGCCACTCCTCGGCGGTCAGCCCGAGGTCGGCGATGACCGCACGGACCGCCCCGGCTCGTCCGGAGATGACGACGCTCTGTGGCCCGTTCACCGCGGCGATGGCCGCCGCGCCGGCGTAGGGGGCGAGCGCCCGCGCGACGCGCGCCTCCTCGACGAAGACGACCGCCATCTCGCCGTCGCGCGGCAACGCTTGCAGCAGCCGGCCGCGCGCCGCGACGAGCTTGAGCCCGTCCTCCAGGCTGAACACCCCGGCGACGCAGGCGGCGGCGTACTCGCCGACGCTGTGGCCCGCGACCGCCGCCGGCGCGATGCCCCAGGAGCGCCAAAGCTCCGCCAGCGCGTACTGCACGGCAAACTGCGCCGGCTGGGCGTACCGCATATCGTCGACGATCGGGCTGGCCGCGCCGTCTTCGGCCGCGGCGTCGGGATAGAGGACCGTGAGCAGCGGCCGCTCGAGGTAAGGCTGAAGTAGCTCGGCGCAGCGGTCGAGGGCGGCGCGGAAGGTCGGCTGCGTCTCGTACAGGCGCCGGCCCATGTTCACGTACTGGGAGCCCTGGCCGGTGAACAGGAACACCACGTCGGGCGGGCCGTCGGCCGGCGCGCGCCCGCGCACGGCGCCGATGGGATCGTCCGCGGCGCAGGCGGCCGCGAGCCGCGCGCGCAGCTCGGCCGCCGAGCTGGCGACCACCGCGAGCCGCTGCTCGAAGTGGCCGCGGCCGGCATTGGCGGTAAAGCACACGTCGCCGAGCGCCTGCTCGGGGTGCGCCGCCAGGTGCTGCTCGTAGCGGCGCGCCAACTGCTCCAGCGCGCTGGGGGTCTTGGCCGACAGGGCCAACAGGTGCAGCGGCCGGTCCCGCTCGGGCTGGGCGGGCGCGGCAGCGGGCGCTTCTTCGAGGATGACGTGGGCGTTCGTGCCGCTGAGCCCGAAGGAGCTGACGCCAGCCAGGCGGGGCCGCGCGCCGGCGGGCCACGGCGTCCGCGCGGTGGGGATGGCGATGGGCAAGTCGGCCAGGCCGAGGTGCGGGTTGGGCGTGGTGAGGTGCAGGTGCGGCGGGACCTCCTCGTGTTGCAGCGCCAGCACGGCCTTCATCAGCCCGGCGATCCCGGCGGCCGCCTCCAGGTGGCCCAGGTTGGTCTTGACCGAGCCGATCATGAGCGGCCGGTCGGCCGGGCGCCCGCGGCCATAGGCCGCGGCCAGCGCCCGGACCTCGATCGGGTCGCCCAGCGACGTGCCGGTGCCGTGCGTTTCGACGTAGTCCACCTGCGCGGGCTCGACCCCGGCGGCGGCCAGCGCGCCGCCGATCACCGCTTCCTGGGAGGGGCCATTCGGCGCGGTCAAGCCGCCGCTGCGGCCGTCCTGGTTGACCGCCGAGCCGCGGATGAGGGCCAGGACGTGGTCGCCGTCGGCCGTGGCGTCGGAGAGGCGTTTGAGCACGACCACGCCGCAGCCGTCGCCGCGGACGTAGCCATCCGCGGCCGCGTCGAACGTCTTGCAACGCCCGTCGGGCGCCATCATCTGCGCCTTCGAGAAGTTGATGGTCGTTTCGGGCGCCAGGATCAGGTTCACCCCGCCCGCCAGGGCCAGGCTGCTCTCGCCCAGGCGCAGGCTCTGGCAGGCCAGATGCACCGCCACCAGGGACGACGAGCACGCGGTATCGACCACCATGGTGGGACCACGCAGCCCCAGGGTGTACGCCAGGCGGCCGGCCGCCACGCTGAGCGCGTTGCCCGTGGTCACGTAGGGATCGATCGCGTCCGGGTCGGCCAGCAGCATGCGGAAGTAATCGCTGTTGGAGAGGCCGAGGAACACTCCCGTCTGGCTGCCGAACAGCTTGTCCGTGGACTGCCCCGCGCGCTCTAGCGCCTCCCAGGTCACTTCCAGCAGCAGCCGCTGCTGGGGGTCCATCCTCTCCGCCTCGCGCGGCGAGATGCCGAAGAACTCCGCCGCGAACTGGGCGACGTCCGCGACGAAGCCGCCGAATCGCGTGGATATCTTGCCGGGCGCGAGCGGGTCCGGGTCGTAGTAGGCGTCGAGGTCCCAGCGGTCCGCGGGCACTTCCGTGATCGCATCCACCCCGTCCTGGAGCAGTTGCCAGAAGGCGCCGGGGTCGCTGACGCCGCCCGGAAAGCGCAGGCCCAGCCCGACGATCGCGATGGGCTCCGTTCGCCGGCGCTCTATCTCGTCCAGCCGCGCGCGCAGCTCCCGCAGCTCGAGGAGCGCCCGCTTCACCGGCGATAGCTCGTCCAGTCGCCCTGCCATGCCGCTAACCTCGTTCATTCCGCTACCTGGATAACTCGGCCAAGAGGAGGGCTTCGGCCTCGTCGTCCGACAGCTCGTCGAGCGCGACGATCGCCGCGTCCCGCGCGCCGTTCGGGGGCGCGGCCAGCGGCTCCGCCGGCGGCGCGGGCGCGGCCGCCAGGCCGGGCACCGCTGTCATCAGGAAGTCCGCCAGCGTCTCAAGCGTCGGGTAGTCGAAGAGCAGCGTGGCCGGCAAGGGGCAGCCGAGGGTTTTGCTCAGGCTGTTGCGCAGCTCGACCGCCATCAGGGAGTCGAGCCCCAGCTCGCTCAGCGGCTGCCGGGGCGCGATGGGCGCGCTCGCGTCGAGCCCCAGCACGGCGATGGCCGCCTCCCGCAGATAGCCCAGCAGCAGATTGCGCCGCTTGCTGGGGGGCGTCTCCGCCCACTGGCGCAGCAGCGCGGGCGGCGCTGCCGCTGGCGCGCTCGGCTCGCTGCTGGACGCCGCGTCGCGGAGCAGGTCGGCGAAGAAGGGCCGCTCGCGCTCGGCGGCGCCATCCCGGAAGACGGTCCAGTCGACCGGCGTGATGACCATCTGCGGCGCGTCCTGCTGCAGCGCCTGGCCCAGCGCGGCCAGGGCCTGGGCGGGCGCCATCGGGGCCAGCCCCCGCGCGGTCAGGCGGTCGCGATCGTGACGGTCCAGGTCTGCCGCCATGCCGACGGCGTCCCACGCGCCCCAGTTGATCGCCAGCGCGGGCAGGCCCCGCGAGTGGCGCTGTTGAGCGAGGCTGTCCAGGAAGGCGTTCGCCGCGGCGTAGTTGCCCTGGCCTGGCGCGCCGAAGATGGCGCTGAGCGAGGAGAACAGGACAAAGCAGTCGAGCGCGCGCTCGCGCGTCAGGGCGTGGAGATGCCAGGCGCCAGCGGCTTTCGGCGCCGACACCGTGCGGAAGCGGTCCACGCTCTGCTGCAGGAGCACGCCGTCATCGAGCACGGCGGCCAGGTGGAACACCCCGCGCAGCGGCGGCATGGATTGGTCGATCGCCGCCAGCACTTGCGCCACGTCGTCGCGCCGCGCCACGTCGGCGCGCTGCACCATCACCCGCGCCCCGGCGGCCGTGAGCCGGTCCAAGACGGTCTGGGCGGCCGCCGACGGAGCGCTACGCCCGACCAGGGCGAGGTGCCGCGCGCCTTGCTCAACCAGCCACTCCGCGACGACCAGGCCGAGCCGGCCCAGCCCGCCAGTGACGAGGTAGGTAGCGTCGGGGCGGATATGGCTCCTGGGCGCCGGGCCGGCCGCGGGCTGTGTCAGGACGAGCTTGCCGATGTGCTTGGCCTGGGCCATGAGGCGGAAGGCCTCCCCGGCCGCCGCGAGCGGGAAGGCCCGGATCGGCAGCGGCTGCAGGGCCCCGGACGCGAGATCGTCCAGCAGCGTGCGCAGCAGGGCGCTGAGCCGGTCCGGCTCGTCCACCATGGGGCCAACGAGGTCGTACGGGAGGTAGCGGGCGCGCGGTCGCGCCGCGGCCGCCTGCTCGGCGCTCCAGATGCCCCGCTTGCCCAGCTCGAGGAAGCGCCCGTCGGCCTTGAGCGCCCGGAAGCTCGCCGGGATGAACTCGCCGGCCAGCGAGTTGAGCACGACGTCCACGCCTTCACCCCCCGTCGCCGCCAGGATCTCGTCGGCGAAGTCGAGCGTCCGGGAGTGCATCACGTGCTGCACGCCCAGCGCCTCGACGCAGGCCCGCTTCTCCGGGGTGCTGACCGTGGCGAAGACCTCGGCGCCGGCGCGCAGGGCCAGTCGGACGGCGGCCTGGCCGACGCCGCCGGCCGCCGCATGGATCAGCACGCGCTCCCCCGGCTGGAGCCGCGCCAGGTGGTGCAGGCCCCAGTAGGCGGTGAGAAACGCGACCGGCGCGCTCGCGGCGTCGGTCATGCTCAGGGCGGCCGGCTTACGGACCACCAGCGCGGCGGGCCGCACCACGAACGTTTGGAAGCTGCCCGCTCCCAGGGCGACGACCTCGTCGCCCACCTGCAGATCGGCGACATCCGGGCCGATGGCCGTGACCACGCCAGCGCACTCCAGCCCGAGGGGGGCCGTGGCTTCCGGCGGCAGCATGCCAAGCGCGGTGAGCACGTCCTTGAAGTTGAGGCCGCTCGCCTCGACGCGAATCTCGACCTCGCCCGGCCCTGGGGCGCGGCGCGCGGTCGGGGCCAATGCCAGGCTGCTGAGGCTGCCGGGCTCGCGGACCGCCAGCTCGACCGGCTGCTCGTCTGCCGCGCTAGCGGCGCGCGGCGCCGGCCTGGCCGCGCTCCGAGTGAGCCGGGCCACGTAGCGGCCGCCGTCGCGGAGCGCGACCTGATCTTCGCGGTCCGGCTCCCAGATCTCGGCGAAGAGCGCGGCGGCCGCCGTCCGCGCCTCCGCCACCGGGTCCAGGTCGAGCCGCACGCAGCGGAGGTCCGGGTACTCGAGGCCGATCACCTGGCCCAACCCCCAGATGGGGGCCTGGGCCACCGCCAGCGGCCTGGCGGGCCCGGCGGCCTGCGCGCCCCGGGTGACCAGCCATAAGCCCGGCGGCGGCTGCGTGGGCTCGGCCGCCAGGGCCTGGACCACCGCCAGCGCCGAGCCATAGCCACGCACCGTGGCCGCGTCCAGCTCGGCCTGGGGCAAATCGTCGTCCGCGGGGGTGTCCAGGCTGCAGAGGTGGACCACGCCGCACAGCGGCTGGTCGGCGGCGCGGGTCTCATCCAGCAAGCGTCGCACGTCCGCCGGCTGCGTGGGGTTGATCTGCCACCGCCCCGCCGCGACCGCCTGGAAGCGTGGTCCCAGCCGGACCAGGTGGCAGGTCTGCCCGCGCTCGGCCAGCAGGCGCGCTAGCTCGTCGCCAACGCCGCTGGCATCCGCGAAGACCAGCCAGGCTCCGGCCGCCTCCCGGCGCGCGGCTGGCGCCGCCGCCCGCGGCAGGAGGCGCCAGGCGACCTCGTAGCGCCACTGATCCTGAGGGCTCGCAGCCGGGCGCAGCAGCGTCTCCGGCCGGGCGCGCAAGTAGGCGAGCCCGCTCAGCTCGGCAAGCACCCCGCCGTCGTCGTCCAGCAGGCGAATGTCGGCGACCAGCTTTCCCGTTGCGGGGCCGCCCTGGGGACGGATGACCACGTGGCCCCAGAGCTGCGTACCGGGCTGGCGGTGCAGCCGGAAGCGGTCCAGGCCGACCGGCAGGTACGTGTCGTCGGTCGGGCAGGCCTCCACGACAAGCTGCGCGGCGGCGTCCAGCAGCGCCGGGTGGACCTGGAAGGCCGGGGCGCCAGCCAGCGCGGCCGCCGGCAGCTCGATGTGGCCCAGCGCCTCGCCGTCGCGCCGCCAGAGCTGTCGCACCCCCTGCCAGGACGGTCCAAGCGCGATGCCGTGGGCGCGCAGGGCCGTGTAGTGCTCGTCGGCCGTGGCCGACTGCGGACAGCGCGCCTGGATCGCGGCGATCGGCTCGCCGACCGGCTCGCCGTCGCCCGCGGCCGAGACGACCGCGGCGCTCATGTGCCGGGCCCAGGTCTCGCCATCGGCCGCCAGGCTCACGATCTCCACGGATGCGCCGTTCCCATCCGGCGTGAGCACCGTCTGGCAGGTCTGCACCTCGTCGTCGGGGACGACGAGCGCCTCCTGAATCGCCAGCCCCTCGACCGCGCGCGGCCCCGGCCCCAGCGCGGCCGCCGCGGCCGAGAGCGTCATCTCCAGCATGGCCATCCCCGGCAAGATCGCGGTCCCGTAGGCACGGTGATCGTTCAGCAGGTCGAGCGCGGCGGTGTTGAGCCGCGCCTCGAACTGCACGGCCTTCAGCGGCGAGCACAGCCGCTCGCCGAGCAAGGGGTGGCCCGCGGAACTGCTGCCGGCGCGCCGCGGCCGCGCCGGTTGGTGGCGCTGGCCCGACGCGGGCGGCTCGAACCAGTACCGCTGCCGTTGCCAGGGGTACGATGGGAGCGCCACGTGGCGGCCGGCGGCGGGATAGAGGCGGTCCCAGGCTACCGTGCAGCCGTGCGCGTACAGCTCGCCCAGCGCGGCCAGGAGCGTCGCGCGCTCGTCGCGGCCCCGCCGCAGCGAAGCGACCGCGTGCCCCTCGTAGCCGCCTGCGGCCAGGCACTCGCTGACGGCTCCCGATAGCACGGGGTGGGGGCTGATCTCCAGGAAGATGCTGTGATCGTCCCGCGCGAGCGCGCCGATCGCCGGCGCGAAGCGGACCGGCTCCCTGACGTTGCGTCCCCAGTAGGCGGCGTCGAAGTCGGCGCCGCCAGCCTCGGCGCCGCTGACTGTCGAGTAGATGCGGATGGCGGCCGGCTGGGGCGCGAGGCCTTGCAGCGCATCCGCTAGCTCGCGCTGGAACGGGGCCATCTGCGCGCTGTGGAACGCGTAGTTCACCGGCAGCAGGCGGTTACTGACCCCCTGGGCGCGGAGCGCGTCGAGCGCCGCGGCGAGCGCCGCCGGCTCGCCCGACAGGACGGTCGTCCTGGGGCCGTTGAGCGCGGCGATCGAGAGGCGGTCGCCGTAGCCGGCAATGGCCCGGGCGGCCTCTTCCAGCGGCAGCTCCACCTGGGCCATTTTGCCGCGGCCGGTCGCCTGCTGCATTAGCCGACCGCGGTGGTACACGACCCGGACCGCGTCTTCGAGCGTGAGGGCCCCGGCCACCTGGGCCGCCGCGATCTCGCCGACGCTGTGGCCGACGACGGCATCCGGCACGATCCCCCACGACCGCCACAGCGCCGCCAACGCGACTTGCAGCGCGAAGATGGCAGGCTGGGCGATCTCGGTCTCGTGCAGGCGCGAGGCGGCCTCGCTAGCGGTCAGCTCGGCGAGCAGCGACCAGCCGGCGCGCGCGCGCAGGAGCGCGTCGCAGCGCTCGACGCTTTCCCGGAAGACCGGCTCGTGCTCCAGCAGCTCGCGGCCCATGGCCCACCACTGCGGCCCCTGGCCCGAGAAGACGAAAGCCAGCTTCGCGCGGCGACCAGGCTCGCGCCAGCCGGCCGCGACGCCCGGCCCGCGCTCGCCGCGCAGGTAGCGGTCGAGCTGCGCGCTAAGCTCCTCGCGCGACTGCCCCACCACGGCGAGGCGGTGATCGAAGTGGGTGCGGCGCACGCTCGCGGTGTAGCAGACGTCGGCCAGGCGCGCGTCCGCGGGGCCCTGGCGCAAGAAGTGCTGGTACGCGCGGCCCAGCGCCTCTAGCGCCGCCGGGCTGTGGGCCGACAGCGGGAGTAAGTACGCCTGGTCGGGCGCTAGCTCGGCGCCAGCATTCTGGGGCGCGGTCGGCGCCTCTTCCAATACCACGTGGGCGTTGACTCCGCTCGCGCCGAAGGAGCTGACCCCGGCGTAGCGCGGCTCACTCCCAGCCGGCCAAGGCGTCCGTTCGGTTGGGACCACCAACGGCATCTCATCCCACTCGATGTGGGGATTGGGCTCACGCAGGTGCAGATGGGGAGGGATCTCACGCGCCTGTAGGCTCAGGACGACCTTGATCAGGCCGGTGACGCCCGAGGCCGCCTCCAAATGGCCGAGATTTGTCTTGACCGAGCCCAGCATAAGGGGATGGTCCTTAGGACGATCGTTACCGAAGACGGCCGCTAGAGCGCGGACCTCGATCGGGTCGCCCAGCGACGTGCCGGTGCCGTGTGCTTCGACGTAACCTACCTGCCCCGGTTCTACTTGGGCGGTGGCCAGTGCCGAGCGAATTACCGCCTCCTGCGCTAGCTTATTTGGCACCGTGAAGCCGCTCTTGAAGCCGTCCTGATTCACGGCGGATCCGCGGATGAGCGCGTGGATGCGGTCGCCGGCGGCGAGGGCATCGGAGAGGCGCTTGAGCACCACGATCCCGCAGCCTTCGCTCCGCACGAACCCATCAGCGCGGGCATCGAACGTCTTACAGCGACCATCAGCCGAGAGCATGCCGTTCTTCGAGGCGGCAATCGTCCACTCCGGCGACAGGATCAAATTGACCCCGCCCGCCAGCACAAGATCGCTCTCCCTCGAGTGCAGGCTGTGACACGCGAGATGTACCGCGACCAGGGACGATGAGCAGGCCGTGTCCAGCGCCATGCAGGGCCCTTGTAGGCCAAGCACATAGGACACTCGGCCCGCCGCGGCGTTCAGAACCGTGCCAGTGAGCCGATACCCATCGACTGCCGTGAAATCGCCAGGGACTGCCTGTAGTTGATGGTAATCATCCGTGGTGATACCGATGAAGACTCCCGTCCGGCTCCCATGTAGCTTATCTAGCGGCTGACCTGCGTCATGCAAGGCTTCAATGCTAACTTCAAGCAGCAAGCGATGTTGTGGATCGATACTGCGCGCTTCTCGTCGAGAGATGCCGAAGAAACCAGGGTCGAATTGGTCAACGCTCTCCAGAAAGCCGCCCCACCGCGCGTAGGTTTTGCCCGGTACGTCGTGATCTGGGTCATAGTAGGCGTCGACATCCCAACGATCCGCCGGCACCTCGCTGACCGCGTCTACGCCGTCACGCAGCAGGGCCCAGAACCCTTGCGGGTCACTGACATGCCCGGGGAGACGGCAGCCAATGCCAACGATGGCGATTGGCTCGGTCCGGTCACGCTCGACCGCATCGAGACGAGCCTGCATCCTCTGAAGCGCGATCAGCGCATCTCGCAATCGCGACTGATAGTCGATACTGGGTGAAGCACCGTTCATCTAGAAGCCCTTCTCTAGAGCCTTGATAGCGGCCATCTGATCGTCAAACAGAGCCAGCAGCTCGTCTTCGGACACTACTTCTAGATCAACCGTGTCGTGCCCGTTCGCATGGGCTGACGTGGCGTTGTGCGAGGAAGATGCGTCACTGGTGGCACCAGTGGCGGACGCTAAATGAAGCTCGTCAGCAAGATACGTGGCTAGGCTTTCCACAGTGGGATACTCGAAGGCGAGTGTCGATGGTAGCTTGCAACCGAGGTCGGTCTGCAGCCTGTTGCGTAGCTGGATCGTCGTAATGGAGTCCATACCCATCTGGAAGAAGCCCAACCGCACGTCGAGCTGCTCGGGGGGAGCGAAGCCCAAGACGCCCGCAACCTCGTCCCGCACATGAGCCAGCAACAACTCACGGCGTTCGCTGGGAGCAGCCTTCCGGAGCCGGCGGAGTAGCGTGGAGGGTTCGGCCTCGGCCGGAGCAGCCGGCGCGGCGAGTTGATCTAGCGCGATGTCAGCGACCAGCGGCCGAGCCCGACGGGCCTCGTAGTACGGCTTGAACCGGTGCCACTCGATGGCTGCTACCGTCTTCTGCGCGGTGTCAGTGGCGAGCAGCGTCCCAAGGGAGGCAAGCGCCCTCTCGGGGGGCATGGCGGCCAGCCCGATCTCACGGAAGAGACGGGCCTGTTCCTCTGATGCCATCCCGCCCCCGGCCCACCAGCCCCAGTTGACGCTGAGCGCCGGCAGGCCCCGCGCGCGGCGGTAGTGGGCCAGCGCGTCCAAAAAGCTGTTGGCCGCGCCGTAGTGCGCCAGCCCCCGCGAGCCCCACACCGCCGCCCCCGACGAGCAGAACAGCAGGAAGTCGAGGGGGTGCGCCCCGGCTTGCAGCGGCGCCGTCAGCTCG
>Ga0070741_10015887_pt1 | contig 12668 bp, 11 predicted proteins | sample Coa_R1_4_FD_66440 | JGI IMG/M metagenome (GOLD analysis project Ga0070741, IMG submission 66440) | Surface soil microbial communities from Centralia Pennsylvania, which are recovering from an underground coalmine fire - Coalmine... | ecosystem: Environmental > Terrestrial > Soil > Unclassified ...
CACCCTGCGGCAATTTCAGCGGACATCGCTTCGTAGTCCGCAGGCGAAAGGCGTGGCTTTCGCCTGCTGCCTCAACTCATTGGCTGAAATCACCCTGCGGCAATTTCAGCGGACATCGCTTCGTAGTCCGCAGGCGAAAGGCGTGGCTTTCGCCTGCTGCCTCAACTCATTGGCTGAAATCACCCTGCGGCAATTTCAGCGGACATCGCGGACATCGCTTCGTAGTCCGGTCGGAAGCCCGCGCTCGGGCTCAGCGCCGCCAGTGCGGCGGATAGGTCCGATCGTAACCGGGAAGGGCCTCGACCCGCGCGACCCAGCGCGAGAGGGCCGGGTAGTTGACCTCGACCGGCAGGAAGCGCGAGGCCAGCTCGCGCGCCTCGGGTCTTTCCAGAGCGCGGCGCAACAACTGGAAGCCCGGGAAAATGACCATGTCGGCCGCAGAGAAGGTTTCGCCCACCACCCAGTCGGACTTCGAAAGCCGTGCCTCGATGGTGCGAGCCTCGCTGGCCGCGTGATGCATCGCCTCGGTCACAGCATCCGCGCCCAGGTCAGCCTTGCCGAAAACGGCAGTCACGATCGCCCCGACATGCGGCTCGGCGTACGCCTGGTACTCGCAGATGACCCGCATGATGGTGCCAGCTTCCTCCGGTGTACGGCCAAAAATCGGAGGCTCGGGATACTTCAGATCGAGGTAGTACAGGACCGCGAGTGACTCGAAGCAGACGTAGTCGCGGTCCTTGAGAACGGGAACTTTGCCGCGCCAGTTGAGGGCGAGCATCTGCGGGGACTTGTGCTCCTGCTTGGAGAACTGCAGGACGTGGCTCGTGTACGCCAGGCGCTTGTACTCGAGCGCGAGCAGCACCCGCCACGAGTAAGGACTGCCGCTTCCCCAGTAAACGTCGATCGCCATCGTGCTCTCGCTCAAGATCTTCCCGGGATTGTAACGAGAAGCGGACACCGCAGAAAATGCATATGTGACGAAGCCATGCCGGAGGCGCTCATGCACACGACTCTGATCGAGCCCGCGGAGCTGGCCGAGCGGACCGACCGCCCGGATTGGACTGTCCTGGATTGCAGATTCGACCTCGCGCGCCCGCAATGGGGCGAGCAGGCCTATGCAGCCGGCCACATCCCGCATGCCCTTTACGCTCACCTCGATCGCGACCTGTCCGGCCCGATCACCTCGCACAGCGGCCGCCATCCTCTGCCGGACATCAGCTCCCTTGCGGCAACGCTCGGACGCTGGGGAATCGATGCAAGTGTGCAGGTGATCGCCTATGACCAGGGCAATGGCGCATACGCGGCGCGGCTGTGGTGGCTGTTGCGCTGGTTGGGCCACCCGGCCGTCGCGGTCCTGAACGGCGGCTTCGCCGCGTGGCAACAACAATCCCTGCCAGTGAGCACGCAAACCGATGCCAGGCAGGCTCGTCAGTTCGTGCCGCATGCCGCCGACTCGGAAGTCATTTCCACCGCAGCACTCGCGGAATGGGTGCGCGCTGGTGAGCTTGCCCGAGGCGCGCGCACATTGGTCGATGCCCGCGGTGCAGACCGGTTCGCGGGTCAGAATGAAACACTGGATTCGATCGCGGGCCACGTGCCCGGCGCCCACAATCATCCCTTCGCGCGCAATCTCGACGCGCAAGGCCATTTCCTGCCGCCCGAAGAGCTTCGAGCCCGCTGGCTCGGCACCCTCGCCGGACGGTCGCCCTCGCAGGTGGTTTCCATGTGCGGCTCGGGCGTGACGGCGTGCCACAACCTGCTCGCGCTGGAAGTGGCGGGCTTGCGCGGCGCCCGTCTTTACGCCGGCTCCTGGAGCGAGTGGATTCGCGATGCGAGCCGCCCGGTCGAGCCGCCGAGCACGTCGGACAACGCATGAGCGGTGTCAGAAATGCGCCGCAGACGACTCTTCCTCGTCATGCAATTTTGCTATCGTGCGTTTCAACGTCCGTTGGCTCACCGCGCATTCAAGGGAATCACAACGCGTGGCTTCCGATCCGAAGATTGCCCTCGCTGAGGGCGGCCGCAAGTTCAACCCCGCCCAGCCCTGGCGCATCGAGGACTCCCTCGAGCTCTATCTGGTGAACGCCTGGGGCAAGGGCTACTTCTCGATCAACGCGGCCGGCCACGTGGTGGTCCGCCCGGACACCCAGCTCGGCCACGAGATCGATCTGTTCGATGTGGTCGAAGGACTCAAGGCCCGCGATCTGACGACACCGGTGGTCGTGCGGCTGTCGGATATCCTGGCGCATCGGCTGAAGAATCTGCACGCCGCCTTCGCGCAGGCCATCGCGGAGAACGATTACCAGAACCGCTATGCCGCCGTGTTCCCGATCAAGGTGAATCAGCAGCGGCTCGTGGTGGAGGAGGTTTACCGGTACGGACGCGAGTTCGGCTTCGGGCTCGAAGTCGGCTCCAAGCCCGAGCTGCTGGCCGTCATGGCCATGACCGAGAACGCCCCCGACCGACTGATCGTGTGCAACGGTTTCAAGGACGACAGCTACATCGAGGCCGTGACTCTCGCGACGAAGCTCGGACGGACGATCATCCCGGTCGTGGAGAATTTCGACGAGCTGGGGCTCATCCTCAAGCACGCCGCGACCTACGGTGTGCGGCCGCGCATCGGTGTGCGCGTGAAGCTCTTCAGTGAGGGCTCGGGACGCTGGAGCGAGTCAGCGGGTGAGAAGTCCAAGTTCGGGCTGTTCATCACCGAGATCGTCGAGCTGTTCAACGTCCTCAAGGCACGCGACATGCTCGACTGCCTGCAGCTCGTGCACTGCCATCCGGGCAGTCAGCTCCAGGACATCCGCCGCGTGAAGGATGCGATCAACGAGCTCGCGCACGTGTATGCCGAATTGAAGCTCATGGGCGCGGGACTGCAGTACATCGATGTGGGCGGCGGACTCGGGGTCGACTATGACGGCAGTGGAACCAACTATTCCTCCTCGATGAATTACACGCTCAACGAGTACGCAAGCGATGTCGTTTATCGGGTCGCGAGCGTCTGCAATGCGCGAGACATTCCGCACCCGATGATCATCAGTGAGTCCGGGCGCGCGGTTGCGGCCTATCACAGCGTGTTGATCTTCGATGCCCTCGGCTCCTCGGCACTCGACAAATTCCGCGTGACGGGCAATGAGGCCGACGACTACGACGGGGACGAGGAGCTGCCACAACCGGTGCAGGACCTGTCGGTCGCCTATCGGTCCGTGAGCGAGCGGCGCCTGGTGGAGTGCTATCACGATGCCCTCACGGCGCGCGAGCAGATTCTGCAGATGTTCAACCTTGGGCTGCTGTCGCTGGAATTCCGCGCGCTTGCCGAGCGGCTGTACTGGGCCACCTGCGCCCGGATCCGCGATGCCTGCCGCAAGCTCGACAGCCTGCCCGAGGAGCTCGAGGATCTCGAGGCCATCCTTTCGGATACCTACTTCTGCAACTTCTCGGTCTTTCAGTCGCTGCCGGACAGCTGGGCCATCGATCAGCTCTTTCCCATCATGCCGATCCATCGCCTGCAGGAGCGGCCGACCCGCACCGCCGTTCTGGCGGATATCACCTGCGACTCCGACGGCAAGATCGACCGCTTCGTCTCGCTTCGCAACGTGAAGCGCACGCTGGAACTGCACGAGCTCAAGGAAGGCGAGAAGTACTACATGGCGGCCTTTCTCGTCGGTGCCTACCAGGAAACTCTCGGCGATCTGCACAATCTGTTCGGCGACACCCATGTGGTGCACATCCGCCTGCACGATGAGGGCGGCTGGTGGATCGAGGAGATCGTCAAGGGTGATACGGCCAACAAGGTCCTCGAGTACATGGAGTATGACGTCGCGGAGCTTGCGCCGGCCCTGACTCGCGATTGCGAGCGCGCGATTCGCGATGGACGGATGACCATCGCGGAGAGCCAGGTGCTCAAGCGCTTCTACGACAGCGAGCTCGACGGATACGCCTACCTCGAGCCCGCCGCCGAGCCGGTCCCGGTTACGGCGACCTGACGCCCCGCCTCGGCCGCGCACTCAGGCGACCTCTCGCCCGCGCGGCCTGGCGAGACCACGCGGGCCAGCCCCTCGCGTCCCGCCAGGGGCTCTCTCATGTACCGATTCCAAACAGCATGAGCACGCTCAGCACCACGAAGATCACTGCCGCAAGCGCTCGAACCAGCTTCAAGGGCAGGCGGTTCGCCGCCGAGTGGCCGATGAGCACGGCCGGAATGTTCACGGCCATCATGCCGAGGGTCGTCCCGGCCACGACCGGCAGCAGAGCGTGATACTTCGCCGCAAGGGCGATGGTGGCGATCTGAGTCTTGTCCCCGATCTCGAGCAGGAAGAACCCCACGAGCGTGCTGACAAAGACCCCGGCGCGCGGCGCCGGGGGCTGGCCGCCTTCCTCGTACTTGTCCGGGACCAGGATCCAGACCGCCATCGAGACGAACGAGAGGATCAGTGCCCAGCGCATCACGGTGGGTGTCAGCAGGGAGCTCAGCCAGGTCCCGATGGCGCCGGCCGCGCCGTGGTTCGCCAGGGTCGCGGCGAGAATTCCGGCGATGATCGGCAGGGGGCGCCGGAAGCGGGCGGCCAGCACCAGCGCGAACAGTTGGGTCTTGTCGCCGATCTCGGCAAGTGCCACCACGCCGGCTGAAATGAGGAAGGCTTCCAAGGAGTTGCTTCCAGTCCCTCAGGTGCTACCGAGCTCGGGACGCGATGCCGCGAGAGCCCCGGGTGTGGCGCCGCCAGATGTTTGCTTCCCGCAAATGCCGGGAGTAGCATCCGGTGGCGTTCGTGTCCGCCACGGATGAGTCCGCGCGACCATGTTGATTGTTATCTTACCCTTCCAGGCCACGGCTCCCCCGTACACGAACGAAGGTGCAGGCCGTCAGGCCGCAAGCGCTGCGCATTGACCTCATAACAAAAGCTCACCGTGCTGCGTTGTAGCCTCGACCTGTTCGACTACCGATCACGTGTACATGCGACCGCCCCGTGCGGCTCGCCGCTGTATGCTTTCCCAAAAGAGACCTCCGGATGACGACGATCTATGTGGGCAATCTGCCCTTCAATGCCACCGAGGCGGACGTCAAAGCTCTTTTCGAGCGTCACGGCAAGGTGGATTCGGTGAAGCTGATCAATGACCGTGAGACCGGCAAGCCGCGCGGCTTCGGGTTCGTCGAGATGCCCCAGAACGAGGCGCAGGCTGCGATCCAGGCCCTCAACGGCTTCCAGATGAACGGGCGGCCCCTGCGGGTGAACGAAGCCCAGGAGCGCCCGCAGCGCCCGCGCCAGGGCGGAGGTCCATTCCGCCGCTGATTCCCTCTCACCGGGCCTCACGCACCGCACGCGCTATCAGGAAACCCCGCTCCCAGGCGGGGTTTTTTGTGTGCGAGCCGGGACCGTTCATGCTTTCCGTGCGCCTGTAGTAGGCTGCGCCACGCCCCGTCCATGCCTGCGGATGTCTTCATGATCGCGAACCGAAAGTCCTCCGTCCTGCTGCTCGCCTCGATGCTGATCGCGGTGAGCTGCTCGACCACGAGCACCCGGCAGACGACCGCTCTGGCACTCGACAACATCCTCAACGGCAGCCAGCGCTCGGCCGAGAACCGCGCCCGCGACCGCTATCGTCATCCGAAGGAGACGCTGCTTTTCTTCGGGATACGCCCGGAAATGCGCGTGCTGGAGGTCTGGCCCGAGCCCGGATGGTACACGGAAATCCTTGCACCGCTGGTGCGGGAACGCGGCAAGTACTACGCCGCCGTCATCGAGGCGGATCCGAAGAGCAAGTACATTGCGCAGCGTCTGACGGATTACCAACACAAGCTGGCCGAACGCCAGGACCTGTATGACCGGGTCGTCGTGGTCACCTTCCCGTCGCAGGGCGGCGATGTCGTGCCGGCGGGTAGTCTCGATATGGTGGTGACATTTCGTAACATCCATAACTGGATGGCACGCGATACGGCGACGCAGGCCTTTGCCACGATGTACAGGGCTCTCAGGCCCGGGGGCGTGCTCGGTGTCGTGGAGCATCGGGGCAACCCGTCCATGCCGCAGGATCCGCGCGCCAAGAGCGGCTATGTGAACGAGGATTATGCGATCCGGCTGATCGAGGGACAGGGTTTCAAGCTCGTGGGCGAATCGCAGATCAACTCCAACCCGCGCGACACCAAGGATTACGAGCAGGGGGTCTGGACTCTGCCTCCGACCTATCGGCTGGGTGACAAGGACCGGCAGAAGTACGCCGACATTGGCGAAAGCGACCGTTTCACGCTGAAGTTCATCAAGCCCAAGGGCTGATGTGCGCCGGCCGCCGCCGGCAGGGGCTCACCACATTTCCTTGAGGCGGGCGCCCACATCGAGCGTGGAGTCGGCACTCGGCAGCAACGGCGCGCCGCTGGCGAGGCCGCTGCCCTGAAAGCTCACCGCATCGAGCTGCTTCAGGACCTTCTCGGTGAGGAAGCGGCTGCGCCCGCCGTATACGTGAGCATCCCCGTGGCGCGACTGGTTGGTGAGATGAAACTTCAACGGGGCGAGCAGGATCAGCTCGTTCTGGGCGCGAGTCAGCGCCACATACAGCAGCCGGCGCTCCTCCTCGATCATCTCGGGCCTGCCGGTGGCGAACTCCGAGGGGAAACTGCCGTCCACGACGTTCAGTAGATAGACCGTGTCCCACTCCATTCCCTTGGCGGAATGGATCGTGGTGAGGGTCAGATAGTCCTCATCGAGAATTGGGGTGCCGGCCAGATCACTCGTGGCATTGGGCGGATCGAGCGTGAGCTCGGTGACGAAGCGCTCGCGGGAGGGATACTGCCCGGCGAGCAGCTCGAGCTGATCCAGATCTCCGATGCGGGTGTGGAAATGCTCGTACAGCCGCTCGAAATGCGGCCGGTACCACTCGCGCACGAGATACACCTGGCCTTGCCACTGGCGTTGCGGCTCGGCGAGCGTCAGCAGCAGATCGACCAGCCTCTGAAAGGCAATCTGCGCCGCGGGCGGCGCGTTGAAGGCCCGCAGCGCCGTGAGCGCATGATCGTGGGCCTGCAGATGCTCGACCGCCTTGCGGGCATTGGCCGGGCCCATGCCGGGCAGAATCTGAATGATGCGGAAGGCCGCCAGGGTATTGCGCGGATTGTCCGCCCAGCGCAGCACCCCGAGCACGTCCTTGATGTGCCCGGCCTCGAGGAACTTGAGGCCACCGTATTTGGTGAAGGGGATTTTGCGCTTGCTGAGCTCCACTTCCAGGATGTCGCTGTGGCTCGAGCTGCGGAACAGCACGGCCTGGCGCTTCAAGGGCACGTTCGCCTCGCGGCGGCGCAGGATTTCCGCGCAGATGTACTCGGCCTGGGTCTGCAGCTCATCGACCGTGACGATGCGCGGACGCGCGCCGTTGCCCCGGATGGAGAGCAGGTGCTTGCGGTACTGGCGCGCGCCTTCCGCCATCAGCGCGTTGGAGACATCGAGCACTTCCTGTGTCGAGCGGTAGTTCTGCGCGAGGGTGACCACTTCAGCACGCGGCCTGAAGCGATCGGGGAACCCGAGAATGTTCTCGACCGCGGCAGCGCGGAAGGAATAGATCGCCTGCGCGTCATCCCCGACCACCGCGAGGCCCGAGCCATCGGGGCGCAGCGCGTGCAGGATCTCCGCCTGCAGCTTGTTCGTATCCTGGTATTCATCGACCAGGACGTGGTCAAAGTGCGCGCCGACGTGCTGCGCGAGGCGCGGATCCGACATCATGACGTGCCAGTAGAGCAGCAGATCGTCGTAATCCAGAATACTGGCGCGCTGCTTCTGCTCCACGTAAGCGCGGAACAGGCGGGTCAGGTCCGCTTCCCACTGCACGCACCAGGGGTATTGCTGCTCGAGGCTGTCCTTCAGCGGCTTCTGCGTGTTGACCCGGTACGAGTAGATCTGCAGGCAGGTTTCCTTGCGGGGGAAGCGCTGCTCCTTGGCCGCATACCCGAGCTCCTGACGCAGGCCATCCAGCATATCGGCCGAGTCCGCCCGATCCACCACCGTAAATTGCGGGTCGAGCTTCAGATGGTGTGCATAGTGGCGCAGCAGGCGGTTGCCGATCGAGTGAAAGGTGCCTGCCCAGCTCAGCCGCTGTGTGATCGTCTGACTCACGCCGCCCAGCGCATCATTGAGGGCCTTCTTGGCGATCTCGTGCGCGCGGCGGCGCATCTCGATGGCCGCTCGTCGCGTGAACGTCAGCATGAGGATGCGCGCCGGGTCCACACCGTTGATGACCAGGTGCGCAACGCGATGGGCCAGTGTGTCGGTCTTGCCGGTGCCTGCGCCCGCGACGATCAGCAGTGGACCGGACCGGAATCCTTTCTGTTCCGGCAACGGCTCGCCGTAGGTCACCGCCTTGCGCTGTGGCCCGTTCAACTTTTCGAGGTGTGACGTGGTTGGCATTCGCAGCGTCGAATATACGAACGCACTGCCCGCCTGTCACTGCATACAGTCACGCCTTGAATAATTTCCTCGACTCAGCGCAGCAGATTGCCGTCGGGATCGAGCACCTGGACCTGTCCCATTCCCAGCTTGCGGATGGCCGGCTCGATGCTCGCCAGATCACCCACGACGATCCAGGTGAGTGACTCGGGGTGGATGAGTCGGGTCGCCGCGGCGTGCACCTTGGCGCTCGTCAGGCCCTGCACCTGGGCGGAAAACTCTCTCAGGTAATCATCGGGCAGCCCATAGGTGAGGATGTCTGCGTAGGATCCGGCCAGCTCGGCTGCCGTTTCGTTGCTGCCCGGCAGGGTCAGCACCAGGCTGTTCTTGGCGAACTGAAGCTCTTCCGGGGTCGCCGGCTTCGGACCGAGGAACTCGCGCAGCTCTCTCAAGATCTCCTGCATCGACTGCGCCGTCTCATCGGTCTGCACCATCGCGCTCACCACGAAGGGCCGCTGCGCCTTGGCCTCGACCAGGCTGCTACCGGCGCCGTAGGACCAGTGCTTGTCCTCGCGCAGGTTCATGTTGATCCGCGAGACGAAGTTGCCCCCCAGCATGGCGTTGATCGCCTCGAAAGCTGCGTTGTCCGGGTCCGCGCGCGGTGGCGCGAGCTGCGCGGCCATCACCAGCGACTGCTCGGCGCCGGTGCGGTTGACGAGGAACACGCGGGGTTTCTGCGGGAGCGGGACGGTGGCCAGGTGTTTGGTGGGCGGAGCTGGCGCCGGGGGAGACCAGGCGGCGAGCTGCCTTTCGAGCAGCGGGACGATCTGGGTCAGCGTCGTGTCGCCGACGATGAGGAGCGTCGAGTTGTCCGGCCGGATCCAGCGCCCATAGAACTCGCGAAGTCGCTCGACGGTGATCGAGCGAATGCTCTGCTCCGTACCGATCCCGGAGAAAGGGTTCGCGTAGGCATGCCCGGCTCCGTACAGCAGCTTCGGAAACAGCCGCGAGGCGATTCCGCGCGGCTGAAACTTCTGCTGCTCGATCGCTGCGATCGCCTGGAGCTTCAGCACCTCGAGCTGGCTGCGCGGGAAGGTGGGATTGAGCAGCACATCGGCGAACAGCTCGAGGGAGCCTTCGAGCTGACTCGTGAGCGCATTCAGCGAGATGTAGGAGGTGTCGAGACTCGAGCCCGCGCCGATCTCCGCTCCCAGCGCCTCGGCATGCGCTGCGATCTGCAGCGCATCCAGATGCCGGGTGCCTTCCATGAGCATCGCCAGGGTGACATTCGACATGCCCGGCGTGGCCAGACTGTCCGCCGCATGTCCGGCATCGACGATCAGGCTCACCTGGACGACCGGGGCCGAATGTCGCTCCGCGACCGCAACATGCAATCCATTGGAGAGCGTAGCGCGCTGCATCTGGGGCAGAGTGAGCGGGGGCGGAGGACCGGCTATGGGCGGCTTGCTGCGATCCGCACCACTGCCGGCCGCATGATAGTCGGGTACCGGCTCGACATTGAGGACGAACACGCCATCGGACAGCCAGGAGCGGGCGACATCCTGCACATCGTTGACGCTCGCCTCCCGCAGCCAGCTCAAGGACTGCCTGTAGAAGTCGGGTGAGCCGGCGTACAGCTGACTTGCGCCGAGGATCGAGGCCTTGCCGCCTGAGCCGTCGATTCGCTCCGTGCTGCGTACGAAGCCCGCATAAAGCGACATCCGGGTCCGCTCGAGCTCTTCCTGGGTGGGACCGCTCTTGATGAAGCGCGCGATCTCCTCGTCAATGGCCCGCTCGACGACCGCGGGATCCCCACCGGGTCGGACAGTCGTGATGAGCTGGAACTGCGAGCCGATCTCGAACGGGCCGATGTTGGCGCTCACCGCCGTGGCGCTCTGGTCCCGGTACACCAGCCGCTTGTACAGGCGGCTGTTCTTGCCACCCGCGAGAATATCGGCCGCCACCTGCAGCAGCGTGAAGTCATGCGTGGCGTAGCCAGGTATGTTCCAGACCTGGTAGATCCTCGCCTGCGGCACTCGATCCTGGAGCAGCGCGCGCTTCTCGCCGCTCATCTTCGCGACCCAGCTCTGCGAGTGTTTGAGCAGGGGGCCCGGCGCGATGTCGCCGAAGTAGTGCTCGACCTTCTTGCGGACCTCCTCGGCCTGCACATCGCCTGCGACTACCAGCACGGCGTTCGCGGCCCCGTAGTAGGTCCGGAACCAATCCTTCACATCCTCCAGCGAGGCGTGATTCAGATCCTCGATCGAGCCGAACGCAGTCCAGGAATACGGGTGGCCGGCAGGATAGCTGGCGGCGGCGATCAGATCATCGACCTTGCCGTAGGGCCGGCTCTCTTCCTGGCGCTTCTCGTTCTGCACCACGCCGCGCTGCTCATCGAGCTTCTTCTGATCGATGGCCCCCAGCAGGTGTCCCATGCGGTCGGACTCCAGCCACAACGCCGTATCCAGAGCATTGACCGGCACGTTCTCGAAGTAGGTGGTCCGATCGAGCCACGTATTGCCATTCATCTTCGTTGCACCGACAGCGAGCAATGGACGGAAGAACTCATCTTTGTGGTCTTCCGAGCTCGTGAACATCAGGTGCTCGAACAGATGCGCAAAGCCGGTGCGCCCCGGGCGTTCGTCCTTGCTTCCGACGTGATACCACACGTCTACCGCAACGACCGGCGCCTTGTGATCCTCGTGCACGATCAGCGTCAGGCCGTTGCCAAGAACGTACCTGCGACTGGGAATATCGAGGTCAGGTAAATCGCTGACTGTCCGGCCGACCGGGGATGCCCGTCCGGGCTGGGTGGGCCGTCCAGCCTGGGGCGTGCGTCCGGGCTGGGCCGTCGAGACGCATGCAGCGAGCCACACGGCGACAAAGCCGATCAGCAATCCACCGCGCAAGTCCCGCCTCCTTCATCCCGCCGACCATCGACCGTCCAATGATGCCATCAGTTGACTCAAGCCTGCCTCGCCCGCACGAGCATCGAACGCCAGCCGTTCACCGGGCAGCTCGAGATAGACATCGCAATCGGGAACGCGCCCGAGCTGCGCCGCCAGCTCATGTCCGCCATGGCGGGCCGGGTCGGATTGTCGCGCATTGAGCCGCGCCAGACGCTCCGGTTCGTCGAGCCGACAGAGCACCTGAACGATTGTCGGCGGTCGGCGGGGGAGCGTGGCCAGTACTTTCGCGGAGTGCTCTGCAGCGCGGAAATTGCCCTCGAGAATCAGGTCGACTCCGCTCGCCAGAAGCTCCGCCGCCTGGGCGAGCATGATGGCGAAAGCGGCATCGCTCAACTCGCGCGAGCCGGTGGTGCCGCTCGCCAACACATCGAGCAACGCTTCCTTGATCGTGTCCTTGGCGATGAGTGCCATCGCGTAGCGGCGCGCGAGCTCTCGCGCGAGCGTCGTCTTGCCCGTGCCCGGCAGACCCGTGATGAGGAGAAAGCGGAGTTTGTTCATGGTCTATGCTACAACTTCCGACCTCATGAAACCCGAAAAGCAGACCGAGCACTTCCGTGGCCGCGTGATCCGTGTGACGACGGATGAGGTGGTGCTCCCGAACGGACATCGTGCCCAGCTCGAGGTGGTCCACCATCCGGGCGGCGCGGCCGTGGTGGCGTTGGATTCAGCGCAGCGCGTGTGTCTCCTGCACCAGTTCCGCTATGTTGGCGGCGGCTGGATCTGGGAGCTGCCCGCGGGCAAGCTCGAGCCGAACGAGCCGCCGCTGGTGACCGCGCAACGCGAGCTGGTCGAGGAGGCTGGCACCAGTGCGCGCGAGTGGCAGTCCCTGGGTACGGTTCTGAGCTCACCAGGGGTATTCAGCGAGGTGTTGCACCTGTTCTTCGCCACCGGCCTGGAGCCGAGCACCGTGGCGCATGAGCATGCGGAAGTGATCGAAGTTCACTGGGTGCCCCTCGAGGATGCGCACCGCTGGGCGCTCGACGGCACGATCCGCGATGCGAAGACGGTGATCGGGTTGTTGCGGGCATTTCACATAGCTCGGAGCGCGTCGCCGGGGACAGACATTCCGTGACGGATCTCTCGGAACCGGAGGCGGGACGGCAGGTACCGTACGTGTGCCGGATGGGGCCCGGCTCGATCAAACTTATTCCATGGATGACCGTAAACGTCGAGTGACCACGCCAGATCAGCGCGATACCTTGCAGTCCGGAGAACGCAGGCGCCTGAGTAAGATCGTGCACGACCACAAGGGGAATGCATCGGTCGTGTGGCACGACGCCCCCACCGACCACGAGCGTCCGGTCTTCGAGATCGAAGGCGCACGCCAGCC
>Ga0070741_10015888_pt1 | contig 12666 bp, 12 predicted proteins | sample Coa_R1_4_FD_66440 | JGI IMG/M metagenome (GOLD analysis project Ga0070741, IMG submission 66440) | Surface soil microbial communities from Centralia Pennsylvania, which are recovering from an underground coalmine fire - Coalmine... | ecosystem: Environmental > Terrestrial > Soil > Unclassified ...
AGCCACGCGACTGCGCGGCTCTTCGTCTTCGAGGAGATACTCAACTCCGCCCTTTTCCGGTTCCTGTGATAATCCCAAGAAGGATGGACCCGTTACCGGCAGCGGTTTGTGCACCGGCGGATCATACTGGCGTGATGGACTCGACGGCGGCGCGGGTGGCCGCGGAGGCTCCGGCGGATGCAGCGCATTGCCGCACATACCGCAGAACCGGTATCCCTCGTTGTTCTGGTACCCGCACAGTCCGCAGCGCGTAGTCATGGTATTCAGCATAAATATACAGCTTTAGATGAGGGTTTCAGCTGTCCCGTTCAGCTGGTGATAGCTCGCTGAAATCAAAAGCTTTGCTGAATGTGCCGCAGCAGGCGGTCTAAACGTACTCACTTGCATGTAGAATTCCGACGCGCGCAACATCCAGCACTCATGAAACCGAGGACACCATGCTGCAGAAAAAAATTCTTTCAACCCTAATCTGCCTGTTCATTTCCAGCCTCGCTGCTGCGCAAGCCACGCACGACGGCGTCACTACCATCAATGGCGGTCGCACTACCATCTACTTAAAAGGCGCACCACAAAAGATCACCACTGCCACGCCCACGCCCGCGGGACTGGTTAAGATATTTAGCAACCTCGGAACCGGAAGCAACGTATACAACTCCTTCGCTGGCACTGGCGTGTTGGGACAGAATGTTCCCGGACAGCCGTTCCCCGAGTGGCTCGGCTTCGCGTTCACCCCGGCCGCCGACCACCTGGTGCAAGTCATCCAAGTGGGTGCCACTTATGTTAGTGGCACAAACGAACTGTATTTGAGTCTGAATGCCGACAACGCTGGACTGCCCGGCAAGGCGCTTCACACCTGGCATTTCGTAAATCTCCCGACGTTCGGCACCTGCTGCGCTCTTCAGAGCGGACTATTCAAAAGCGGAATACCGGTAAAAAAGGGGACGCAATATTGGGTTGTTCTGCGCACCGCCGGTGGTCCTTCTGATACTTGGGACGTCTGGAACAACGACTTCAACGGGCAGCAGGGACGATTTTCAAATAATCTCGGCTCGGGCTGGCTCGATGGCGGCATCCAGCAGCAAGGCGCCTTCGGAGTGTTCGGTCAGTAATCGCCCTGGCACTGTTTACACGTTTTCTATCACCACTGTCCTGCTGGCGAGACGCCGGGGGTAGAAATTCACGGCAGCTTGTTCAGATAGCAGGCTTCACTGGTGACCTGCGCCGGCGGACTCGGCGGCACTTTCCACGGTGGATTAGTGAAGTTGAAGAACTCCGACATGTCGATCTGCGCTGCGTCTCGCGACGTCAGGCTTCCCAAGGCAAAGCGAGTTTCGATGAGCTTTAAGATCGCGGTCTGGTCGGCCACGGTGTGCGAAACGTAGTGCTTCTTGCTGAAAGGCGAAATCACAATTAGCGGCACTCGATATCCCGTGTAAACGAAATCGCACGTCGGCCCGGTGCTCGTCACACAAATATCCGGCGGATTGGTAAACAGGTCCACCGGCTTGATACCGTCGGGACTGGCGGCAGGCTGCGGGGAGATGTGGTCGAACAGGCCTCCACCCTCGTCGTAGGTAAGAATGAATGCGGAATCCTTCCAAGACACGCTTCCCATGAGCGTGTTGATCAGCGTGGAAACGTATTGCGCTCCCAGTTGAATCCTGCTGGGCTGGTTATCAGCGGGAGACGGATGCTCGTCGAGTCCGGCATCTGTCGCAGGCTCGATCACCGCGACCGACGGCAAAGTCCCGTTCTGCACATCGGTGAAGTACTGCGAAATATCAGCGATATTGTTCGGATAACTTGTGGGGATGGACTGGCCCCACTGGAAATTCTGCACGTAGCTCAGCGTCAGCAGGCACGCGGGATCCCATGGAGGCCCAGTGCAGGGACTTCCCTGGGTGTTGACGTAGATCTTCCAGCTGATTCCGGCATTTTGCAGTTGCTGAAAGATTGTCGTCGCAGTGAGCAGCGCCTTGTCATTGTTGTTGGTGCCGACTGGATACACATACCCCTGGGAGGTTCCCGCGTAAAGATATTCGCGGTTGGGGTGCGTGCGCGTCATCACCGGGCTGAACCAGCGATCGGAAATCGCGAAACTACTCGCCATGAAGTAGTAGTAGTTCAGATCGGCATCGGTGTAGTAGCCCATCGCTCGCATGCCGTTGGTGTCGTAAAACAGGTTGGCGCGGCCGTCGTGACCGGCGGTCCAGACGTATCCATTCAACTTTGCTTTTGAGAGCCCGGTGGGGTCATTCAAGTCCCAAATGTCATGACTCTCGTTCCATGATGGACTTGTGTTCTCGGTGCACTGTGTCAGCAGATGGAATGACGCCACCTTTGGACTAGACGCGTCAAACGTGCAGTCCGCCGGAGGCGGAAATGCCGGGTCGCACCCTGGATTGGTGGGCGCCGGCCGAAACAGCGGCGGAGTGCCCGACGTGGGATTGAACTGGGGAAGTCCGTCGAAGGATCGATCGGCATACCCCTTATTACGCCAATATTGGCGAAGCGCTCCGAAATAGTGATCGAGCGAGCGATTCTCCTGCGCAAGAATGACGATGTGATTGATCGAGCTCAGGCCTGCGGCCGAGGCCGTGTTTTGGGCCGACCCCAAACTCGACGAAAACAATATTGCCAATGCGAGTAGAGACAAATGCTTCTTGAACATGGGAATCCCCGGAAAGTGACAGTGTGGGATGAGGGGGGCGTGGTGTGAGTTGTCCTGAGGTGGGCAGCAAAAACAGCGGCGCGACACGCAGCCGCGCCGCATTCGCGATTACTGTTTAGCTTGCCTGGCTCGTTTCATTCCTGCTCGGTTGGCTTCTAAGTCCGTATCGCTGGCAATCATCCACTTGCCGTCTTTGTTCTTTACCGTGACGGCCCATATGCCAGCCATTGGCCTTTCACCTGCATCGCTACGCGCCTTACCGGTAAAAGTCCCCTCAGCAAATCCCAGATCGCCCGAACGGACTGCCCGGGTAACGACCAAACTATCGAGTACGTCGCCACGATCCAGCATCTTCTTGACTTCACCCTTGATATCGCCAGGGCCGTGGAACGTCCCGTCAGGATTAATCCAAACTGCATCGTCGGTGTACAGGGCCGCGACCTTGTCGGCATCTTTTGACTGGTAGGCAGCCTTCCATGCATCGACGACTTTTTGTGCCTCTGCTTTAAAACCCGCAGCGCCGGCCGGATGAGCGGCTGACGGCTTTTCATCTCCTGACGCTTGCATCTTGTCTTGCGCGTAGAGCAGCGGCGTAAGAAATAACAGACAGACCGCAAATAGGTTCTTCATGATTTTCCTCCGCTAAATTGCACTCCAAACTAGTGGCCGAACTTGGCACGAATGATGCCGATGATAATTCCACCGATGGCTCCCACGCCGAGAATGGGGGCGTACGCTTTTGTGACAATCGCACTCGGCAGGCTGATCAACAGCGCGACGATCAGGCCCGCCACCCAGCCGGGCATGGGCAAGTCGACTACGCAAATCAAGAAGCCAATGGCAAAACGATCAAAGAAGGCGCCGGTCACGGCGACTCGCTTATCGGGAAATGACATGGGCAGCATCAACGCTACGTCAATCAGTCCGAACCCGATACCGCAGATGATGCCCAGGACGACGCGGTTCATAGCAGCGACACTGTACCAGCGAACCCGGCTGTCGCCAAGGCATGAGCCGGCGGCTTGCTTTACACGCGATTTGCGAGCGTGTTAGCCTAAAAGGGTCACTGACGAACAATAAACAACATAAGACAGGAGTGCACCAGGTTAGTGCTAGCCAGAGAACAAAAGAAATCCCTCATTGACCGTTACGGCACGCATCCCACCGACACGGGCTCACCCGAAGTCCAAATCGCGTTGCTAAGCGAACGCATCGGTCAACTGACGGAGCACTTCAAAACGCACCAGAAGGATCACGGCTCGCGCCGCGGTCTTCTCATGCTGGTCAGCAAGCGGCGTCGCTTGCTGGACTACCTCAAAAAGTACGATTCCGAGCGCTACAAGACCGTCGTCCAGAAGATCGGCCTTCGCAAGTAGTTGGCTTCACTTCGTTCCGGCGACCGCAGTAATTTCCGGGACTGAGGAATCGCCCTGCCAAGTATGGCAGCCTGAGGAAACCGCATTGTGCGTTCCCGGCCCATTTCGATCGCTACTGGCACCCGCTCATCCGCGCAACCGTCCCCCACGGCTGTGCTCTCCTGCCCGAAAAGGATAGACCATGAAGCAAGATATCTCTGTCGAGCTTGCCGGCGGCAAGCAACTCTCATTTGAAACTGGAAGACTGGCAAAGCAGGCACACGGGTCGACCGTGGTTCGCATGGGCGACAACGTTATTCTGGCCACCGCAGTTGCCAATCCCGATCCGCGGGAAGGCATCGACTTCTTCCCACTCACGGTCGATTACCGGGAGTACACCTACGCTGGCGGCCGCATTCCCGGCGGATTTATCAAGCGTGAAGGTCGTCCCAGCGAGCGCGAGATTCTCACCAGCCGACTGATTGATCGGCCGGTCCGACCCCTTTTCCCGGAAGGTTTCCGTAATGAGACGCAGGTAATCGCATTCGTGCTCTCCGCTGACACGGAGAACGATCCTGACGTTGCGGCGATCAATGGCGCGTCCTGCGCACTCACGATTTCCGATATTCCCTTCCAGGGCCCGATTGGCGCGGTGCGCGTCGGTCTGGTGAATGGACAATTTGTAATCAATCCTACCTACACCGAGATGCGCGACGGCTTGCTGAACATCGTGGTGGTCGGCACGGCTGACGGCATCGTGATGATCGAGTCCGGCGCGAAGGAAGTTAAAGAAGAAACGGTAGTGGACGCGATCGAATTTGGTCACACCGAGATCAAGAAGATCTGCGCCGCGATTAGCGAGCTACGAGAGAAAGCGGGTAAGCCGAAACGCCCAGTAACTCCGCCGGAGTTCGATCAGGCTTATTACGACGACCTGAAGTCCCGCATTGGCCAGGACCTTACCGACCGGCTCGACACAGAGAAACACCCCAAGGCGGAAAGCTACGCTCTGGTGCGTGAGTTGAAGAAAGTTCTGATCGCTGCATTGCCGGAAGAGGATGAGGCCGCCCAAGCCAAGCTGAAGACGTACTACGAGATCCTGCGGGAACGCATTTTCCGCGAACAGGTGCTGGGAAACAAACGCCGGCCGGATGGGCGCGCGTTCGACGAGATTCGTCCCATCTCGATTGAAGTGGGCGTGCTGCCGCGTACCCACGGGTCGGCCATTTTCACCCGCGGCGAAACTCAGGCACTTGTCACCACGACCCTGGGCACCAGCGAAGATATGCAACGCCTGGAAGTGTTTGAGGGCGAAGCCAAGAAACGCTTCATGCTTCACTATAACTTCCCTCCGTTTAGCGTTGGTGAAGTGGCATTTCTGCGCGGTGCCGGACGGCGGGAAATTGGCCATGGGGCCTTGGCGGAACGCTCCGTCTCCGCTGCTTTGCCGACCGAAGACTCGTGGCCGTACGCGATGCGCGTCGTATCCGACATCCTGGAATCCAATGGCTCCTCATCGATGGCGACGGTCTGCGGCGCTTCGTTGTCGCTGATGGATGCAGGCGTCCCCTTGAAGTCGCACGTGGCTGGAGTCGCCATGGGCCTGGTCAAAGAATTTGACGCCTACGCGATTCTCACCGACATTGCCGGTGCCGAAGATCATTATGGCGATATGGACTTCAAGGTGGCCGGAACACGCGAGGGCATCACTGCCCTGCAAATGGATATCAAGGTGACCGGCATCACGTCGGCCATCATGCGCGAAGCGCTAGACCAGGCGAAACGCGGGCGGCTGTTCATCCTGGATAAGATGAATGAAGCCATTTCCGAACCGCGAACCAAGATTTCGCAGTATGCGCCTCGGTTCTACACCCTGCAGATTCCCACTGACAAGATCCGCGACCTGATCGGGCCCGGCGGCAAGATGATCCGCAGCATCATTGACCAGACCGGGGTCAAGATCGACGTCGACGATTCCGGCAAGGTCAATGTGGCTTCAAGCGATGAAACTTCGGCCGCCAAAGCCCTGCAAATGATCGGCGACATTACCGCAACCGCTGAGATCGGCAAAACCTACTTGGGCAAAGTCTCGCGGCTGGCAGATTTCGGGGCTTTTGTCGAAATCCTGCCCGGAACTGATGGCCTGCTGCACATCAGCGAGGTCGCTGAGCATCGGATCAAGGACATTCGCGACGAACTCAAGGAAGGCGACCAGGTCTTGGTGAAGGTGTTGTCGATTGAAGGCAACCGCATCCGGCTTTCGCGGAAAGCCATACTGAAGGAACAGCGGGCAAAGATGGGTGGGGGAACGGGCGAGCCGACCTCACCTGCTCCGGCAGCTTCCATGACCATTGAAGGCGGCGGCGACTTCGAGGAAACCGACGCCGAGGCCGAGCCGAATTTCAATCGTGACGAACCGCAGATGGCCAGCGCAGGAGACCGCCCGGATCGTGGTCCGCGCGGTGGTGGAGGCGGCGGACGTCCTGGTGGAGGCGGGGGCGGCGGCGGCCGTCGCCGTCGTGGACGTGGCGGCCCAGGTGGAGGCCATGGCGGTCACGGCGGAGGACGAGGCGGTCCGCGACACTAGCAGCATTAACGGACAGTGAGGCCGCGACATTACGTCGCGGCCTTTGTCATTGGGGGCCTATTTCTTCGGCGGATGCTGGTTGTAATACTGAATGCCTTGCTCCACCTGCGTCATCGCCTGACGGGTCAATTGCAGCGCCTTTTCGCGATGGCCGCCTTTGTTGGGCGTCGCTTTCTCCAATTCATCTGCAGCCTGGCGCAGATGTTCCAGCGCGGCGGCCATATGGGGCTCATGACCCGCCTGCTGCTGTGCAATCTTGTCGGCGGTTTGGTCCATCTGCTTGTCATTGTTCTGGGCGGCGCCGATACCAATCGCGATGCTGAGCATCAGCATTAACACGCCAGTCAGCACACCTAGTTTCTTCGTCATATCCTCACCTCTCCTGGAAGGTTTGTGGCTCCTCATTGATGCCGACCCTGCTCCCAGAGATGCTTCGCCGTAACCTGCGGACTTCAGGCGCTGAGGAGACGTTCTTGACAGGCATTTTACCGGCTTGTGACAACCTGTCGCTGGCCATGACCTAACGTCTTCAGCAGCAGAGCAGAACCTGCAACAACGGCACGATACCCTGCGGCACTCCGCAGACGAACAAAGAGGAGCAACCCACTATGAAGTCGATGTCGATACGGTTAATAAGTACCGCGGCGCTAATCCTGGCCACAGCCGCAGGCGCCTGGGCGCAGTACCCGGGTGGCGGAGGTACCGGCGGAACCGGAACCGGGGGCACCTATACCCCTGGATCACGCAGCTACGGAAACGGTGCGAAGATCGGCGTCGCGGTGGGCGCCGCGGCTGGAGCAGGCGTGTTGTTCTACATGCTCCACCGGCGTCACAACCAGGTGGTCGGATGCGTCGCACCCGATGGCAAGACCTTGACAGCCGACGACGGTAAGAAAACGTTTTCGCTTGCTGGGACGCCGGTCACCGGCGGAGAACATCTCGCCCTGGTCGGCAAGAAGATGAACGGCGATGAGCTGGAAGTAATTTCGGTCAAGAAGGATCTTGGGCAATGCGAACAGAAAGCGGATCTTGTATCGGCGCGATGAATGAAGCGTAGTTGGTGATTGATAGATGGTGGCTGGGCTTTGGCTACTAGCTACAGTTACCAGCTACGCGTCTTACGCCCTGATCGCCGGCGCGACCATCTTCTTGGGAAAGATTTCTCCGATGCGGCGGATTTGCGCTCCCACACCGCGGAGTTTTTCTTCGATGTGCTCGTAACCGCGGTCGATGTGGTACACGCGGTCAATGATGCTTTCGCCGTCGGCCACAAGTGCGGCCAGCACCAGCGACGCGGAAGCCCGCAGGTCGGATGCCTGCACGGCGGCGGCGCTCAGTGGAGTGCGGCCGCGGATGACGGCACGGCGGCCTTCCATCCTAATGTTCGCTCCCATGCGCACCAGTTCGAGCGCGTGCATAAACCGGTTCTCGAAAATATTCTCTGAAATGACCGAGGTTCCGTCGGCCTGCGTGGCCAGCGCCATGTACTGCGCCTGCATGTCGGTCGGGAAACCTGGATATTCTTCGGTCACCATGTCAGCTGCCCGTAGCGGGCCGTCGCCCATGACCCGCACCGATTCGGTGTTGTGGGCCGTCTTGACGCCGACTTCCTGGAGCTTTTGAAGCAACGCCCCAAGGTGGCGGGGGTCGCAGCCGGAAATGTTTAGATCGCCACCCGTCAACGCAGCCGCGATGATGAACGTGCCCGCCTCGATGCGATCGGGAATAATGCGGTGCTTGGCGCCGTGCAGGCGATCAACTCCACGGACGCGGATGGTGGCGGTTCCGGCACCTTCGATTTGCGCCCCCATCTTATTCAGCAAATCGGCAAGGTCGCCCACTTCCGGTTCACACGCGCAGTTATGCATGATGGTCTCGCCCTCGGCGAGAGTCGCAGCCATCAGCAAGTCTTCAGTACCAGTTACGGTAATTTTGTCGAATATGATTTCGGCTCCGCGCAGGCGATCGGCACGTGCCTCGATGTAGCCGTGCTGCTGGGTGACTTCCGCTCCCAAGCGTTCCAATCCTTTGATATGCAGGTCAATGGGACGCGCACCAATGGCGCAGCCCCCCGGCAGCGACACGCGGGCGCGACCGCAGCGTGCAACCAGCGGCCCCAATACCAGCGACGATGCGCGCATCTGCTTAACCAATTCGTATGAAGCTTCGGGAGTCGCGAGATTGCGGCAGTGGATGGTGGTGCGATGCTGAGCGCGCCCATAGCCGAGTTCGACCTCAGCGCCCATCTCAGCCAGCAGCTTGCGCGTGGTCTCGATGTCCCGCACCTGCGGAATGTTCTCCAGGATGACCGGCTCGTCCGTCAGGATCGCGGCCGCCATCGCGGGCAGGGCGGCGTTCTTGGCTCCGCTCACACGAATGGTTCCCAGCAGCGGGTTGCCGCCGCGAATTACGAATTTATCCATGTCGAGATAATTCCTTAAATATGCCCCAAGACAGTTATCCAATCTGCGGCGCAGAACTATTCTAGCGGGAATGCGCGGCTTGCGACGGCAACGATTCTAAACCGGTAGGACATTGTCCTATGGTGGAAAATAGAGAAGGTGGTCCTACCCGCGTTGTTTCGGAGGAATCAACTGAATGGCCTTCCGGACGTTTCCCTCCGCATTAGCAAAAGCAGCCTGCGCTGCCCGCCGGCGTGCGCCAGTCTTCAACATCACCAGCGCGATCGGAACCGATTTGCCTGCTCGCTTCAAGGCCAGACGTGCCGCTTCCCTGCTCACTCCCGCTTCATTCTCGACGATGCTCACGGCACGCTCAATTAACTTTTCATTTTTCTGACGAAGATTCACCATCAGATTGCCGTATACGTATCTCAGGCGAGTCAGCGCCCCAGTCGAAAGCATATTCAGCACCATTTTCTGGGCTGTACCTGCCTTCATGCGGGTTGAGCCGGAAATTACTTCAGGACCAACTTGGGTGACGATGGCGACGTGCGCCGCTTTGGCTAGCGGTGAATTGCGGTTGCAGGTAAGCGCAACAGTCTTCGCCCCCCGCTTGCGCGCATATTGGACTGCTGCGACGGTGAAAGGAGTACGTCCGCTGGCGGCAATGCCGACGACAACGTCGTTGTTTCCAGGATTGCGAGCGGCGATTTCACGCCGGCCGAGCTGCGTCGAGTCCTCATTCGCCTCGACCGCCGCAGCCAGTGCCTCGACGCCCCCCGCCATCACGAACTGAACCATCATCGGATCGGTATTGAAAGTGGGGAGGCACTCAACCGCATCAAGCGCGGCGATCCGCCCGCTGGTTCCGGCGCCTACATAGATCAAACGACCACCGCTGCGAAGGCCGCCGGCAATAAGGTCGATGGCACGCGCGATTTGCGGCAGCGCGCGCTTCACTGCAAGCGCGACTTTCGCATCTTCTGTGTTGATGATCCGGACAATCTCGAGGGAAGATTTGGTGTCCAGGTCGGCTGACGTTCGATTTCGCTGTTCCGTTTTCAACCGTGACAGCGATTGCGCTCCTCTCTTCATGCGGGACGTTTTACCGGAAGCTCCTTAGGTTCGAATATTGGCTCACTTTCCTCGAGAGCAGCTTTTCGCGGAAGCAGTTCGCGAAGCGCCCAGTCAATGTGGTCCACACAATTCTCTAGGACGCCCATGCGATCTTTATCCTTGCCGGTATCCGCGAGAGGGACCATCCGCAGTTGTTCGCGGACAAAGCAGTTCATGTCCAGGATGACGCGAAGTTGCCGCCTGACCGCCCACGTTCGGCGCTCCTCGTGGATCAAAATCACGACACCCATAACGATTCCAACAACAACATCATCCCACGCCAGCGACTTGTGATTGCGCACTGCATACGTATCCGCCACGTATCCAAAAATCGCGACCAGCAATGCCACGTAAATCCCAACGGCGATACTCGAGCCATGAGGGGCCAACCAGTTCAGCTTCATGCTTGCAGTACCTCCATTACAGCATCATGAAAGTGGGGCCGCACAATCTTGATAGCTTGATTGCTGCAGTCTGGCCAGGTGCGGTTCGTCAGCAATGTAATGGTAAGCTCACGATCGGGGTCAATCCATAGCGAAGTACCGGTGTATCCCAGGTGACCGAACGACCGTGGCGACAAGTACTTCCCTGACTGAGAAGGCACGGACGGTGTATCCCACCCCAGAGCTCGGGATGTGCCGGGCGGAGACGGGTCGCGACGCGTGAAAAGCTCCACTGTTTCTTGCCGAACCAGCGGATTCCCGCCGCGCAGCATCGCGCTGGCAAAGCGCGCGACATCCGCCGCGGTTGCGAATACCCCCGCATGACCTGCGACCCCGCCCAGCACACTGGCGTTTTCGTCCTGCACTTCTCCCTGGATAAGCCGGTGCCGGAATGAGTGATCGTCCGCCGTGGGGGCAATTGCTGCGCGCCATGGTTCCGGCGGATTAAAGGTGGTACGTGACATTCCCAGCGGACCAAACACTTCGCGCTGGCAAAATCGGTCAAGCGGCTCGTCCGCGATTCGCTCCAGCGCTGACCCGAGAATGATAAAGCCAATGTCACTGTAGGCCGCAGTCGAACCGGGATCGGCTACAAGGGGTGTAGACAACGCCGCAGATAAGAGTTCGTCATGGGTCGGCGCGCGCAGAAACAGGCGCTCGTATGCCGGCAGTCCCGAAGAATGAGCCAGCAGCATGTGAACGGTGATTGAGTTCCGCCGGGAGTCGTTGCCTGCAAATTCCGGCAGGATGGCAGCCACCGGCATTTCGAGGTCCAGCAGTCCTCGCTCGTAAAGGATCATCGCCATGCTGGTTGTGGCCACCACCTTTGAAACCGAGGCCAAGTCGAAAATTGTCTCGCTGGTCACCGCGGGTGACTTGGCCTCGTAGGTAAAGCGGCCAAGCCCCTTATGGGCGATCAGCTTGCCATGCTGAGTAATAGCGACCGAGGCGGCGGGAAAAGCGTGCTCCTCAATGGCACGCGTAAGAAGGTTGAAGGGACGCGAGAATTCGGCATCCTGCTCGAGGAACGCCGCAAGCGGAAACACATCCGGGCTACTGCCGCGCTTCAGAGGAGTACAGCCTTGTGACACAACGTTGTGTCCTCGACCTCGGTATAGCAAAGTTTTCAGCCACGGTAAAGTAACCTCCCTTGGCGTCCATGGCACCTTGGTACTTCGGTTCCTTGAGAGATACGCCTGGAGTTGTGTAGAGTCGCAATTATTCAGTCCAGAAGAGCACATCTGAAGGTCTCCGAGGCGCTTGCGCAGCTACTTGCGTTTAGTCTGCTAGTGCTCGTTGTCTGCGGACACTCCGAGGCTGCGACCAAGCCGGTTGCGGCCAACCCGCGCCTCGCGGTAGTCGATTCCATCATTCACGAGGCCATTCACGACGGCCAAATTCCCGGCGCCGTGGCGCTGGTTTGGCACAACGGACAGATCGTCTACCGCAAGGCGTTCGGATTTCGCGCGACCGAACCCCGTCGCGAAGCGATGACGCTGGACACGATTTTCGACATCGCTTCTCTCACCAAAGTGGTCGTCACGACCACTGCAATCATGCAGCTCGTTGAGAGTGGGAAAATGCGGTTGAACGACACGGTTGCGAAGTACATACCGGACTTTGCGCAGAACGGCAAGCAGGACATTACAGTTCGAGATTTGCTCACACACTACTCCGGCCTGCCCGGCGATCTCGACCTGACGCATTCCTGGCAAGGCAAAGACACAGCCCTGCAGATGGCCTATGCCGAGACGCCCGTGTATCCGCCGGGATCGAGTTTTGTATATAGCGACATCAATTTCATAGTGCTGGGCGCAATGGTGGAGCGCATTTCGGGCACGGCGCTTAACGAGTATGCGACGCGAAACATCTTCGCTCCTCTGAAGATGGCTCACACAACCTATCTTCCGCCGCGTACGTGGCTTCCAAAGATTGCGCCTACACAGTATGACGAGCAGAACCACATGTTGCGCGGTGTGGTTCATGATCCCACCGCACGCCGCATGGGAGGCGTTGCCGGTAATGCTGGAGTATTTTCGACTGCTGCCGATCTTTCCAAGTTCGCCGACGCCCTGCTCAGCGGCAGCTCGGT
>Ga0070741_10015889_pt1 | contig 12666 bp, 11 predicted proteins | sample Coa_R1_4_FD_66440 | JGI IMG/M metagenome (GOLD analysis project Ga0070741, IMG submission 66440) | Surface soil microbial communities from Centralia Pennsylvania, which are recovering from an underground coalmine fire - Coalmine... | ecosystem: Environmental > Terrestrial > Soil > Unclassified ...
GCGCAGCGCGCCGAGGTCACGTATCGCCGCGGCTGCGTCGCGTTCAAGCGCGGAGCCGTCGCCGAGGCGACCTCGCTCTTCACGCGCGCGCTCGACATGAACGAGACCGCCCCGAGGCCGCGGCCGCTGCTCGCGGCGCACGCACACGAGGGGCGCTCCCGGTGCCATCAGTTCACGCGCGACTGGGAGGCGGCCGCGCGTGACGCCGAGCGCGCCCTCGAGCATGCAACGCAGGCGAAGGACGAGCGCTCGCAGGCTCACGCGCTCTTCCAGGCGTGTTGCGTCGCGGAGCGGCGCAGGGACTGGCTCGTCGCCCGCTTCTACGGCGAGCGCGCGCTGCAGCTCTACCGACGGCACGGCGACACGCTCGCGACCGCGCGCATTCTCAACAACCTCGGAGGCATCGACTTTTTGCTCGGTGAGGTTGCCACCGCCGAGGCGAAGCTCGCCGAGGCGGCAGAGACCGCGTCGGCGGCCGGCAGCGAGCCGGACCTCGCGCAGGCCGTGAACACGCTGGCGCACGTCTACCTGCGCACCGGCCGCCACGCCGAGGCGCGCGTGCGGGCGCAGCGTGCGTGCGAGCTGCTCGAAGGGCGCACCGACTTCCGCGACGAGCTCGGGAACGCGCAGCTGATCGTCGCGCGCTCGCTCGCAGCCGAAGGAGCGCTCGAACCGGCGACCACGTGGATCGACGCGGCGGAGGAGACGTTCACGTCGCTCGGTTCCACGAGCCACATCGCACTCGCCTGGCTCGCGCGCGGCGATCTCGCGCGGGCCGCCGGCGACGTCGACACCGCGGCGGACGAGTACCGGCGCGCCGCGGATGCCCTGCAGGACGTCCACCTGTGAAGGAGGTGAGAGCATTGCGGTATCTCGTCTTCGCGACTCGCGTCGCGCCGGTGGTCGCGCTGGCAGCGGTCCTGGCGTCGGTCGTCCTCCATCCGCTCGGCTTCAGCGGCGGACGCTGGTAGAAACGCCTCTTGCCTAGGAGATGAGCGAGTCTCTGAGCGCGGTGGCGACGGCCTGCACGCGGGTCGTCGCCCCGAGCTTCTCCATCGCCTTCTGCACGTGCGTGCGCACGGTCTGAGGCGAGATGGTGAGGACCGAGGCGATCTGCTCGTTCGAGTTGCCGTCGGCCAGCAGGCGCAAGACCTCCCGCTCCCGCTGCGTCAGCTCGCGGTTGCGGTTGCGGTGCCGCTGTGAGATGAGCGCGGCCGCGGCGGTGGGATCGAGATACGTTCCGCCCTCGGCGACGATGCCGATCGCGCGCACGAGGTCGTCGAGCGGCGCCTCCTTGTCGATCAGACCGCCGACGCCGGCGTCGAGCGCGTCGTTCAGCAGCCCGTCGTCGCCGTAGCCCGTGTAGAGGATCACGCGCGTCGGACAGCCCGCGTCGGACAGCCGCCGCAGAACGTCGAGGCCGGAGAGGAACGGCATGCGCGCGTCGAGGACGGCGACCGTCGGGCACGTCTGCTCGATCTTCCGCAACGCCTCCGCCCCGTCCCGCGTGCTCGCGGTGATCGTGATCCCGTTGTTGCTGAGGTAGCGCGACAGGAACTGCAGAACAGGCGGATGGTCGTCTGCGATCACACAGGTGATGCTCATGCGGCGTTCTCCTCCTCGAGCGTCCGGAAGAACGCGTCGACGACGTCGGGATCGAATTGCGTGCTCCGTCCTGCGGCGACGTGCTCGAGCGCCGCGTCGACGCTCCAGGCGAGACGGTACGGACGGTCGCTCGTCAGGGCGTCGAAGACGTCCGCGACGGCGACGATCCGGCCCTCGAGCGGGATGTCGTAGCCTGCAAGACCGCGCGGATAGCCGCCGCCGTCCCAGCGCTCGTGGTGCGTCCAGGCGATCGTCGCGGCGAGCTGCAGCAGCTCGCTGCCCGAGCCGCCGAGCAGGTCGCGGCCGAGCTCCGCGTGCGCCCGCATGACCTCGAGCTCCTCGGGCGACAGCGCTCCCGGCTTGCCGAGAACGGCGTCGGGAACCGCGATCTTGCCGATGTCGTGCAGCGGCGCGGCGAGACGGAGCAGCTCGACCCGGGCCTCGGGGAGGCCGAGAGCCTGCGCGATCTGCGCCGCGTGGCCGCCGACGCGCTCGAGATGCGCACCGGTCGGGCCGTCGCGGTACTCGACGGCGCGCCCGAGCCTGCTCAGCGTGCCCGCGTAGGCCCGCTGCAGCGCGCTCTCGGCGGCCTCCCGGCGCTCGGCCTCGAGGCGGCGCCGGTGGCTCGCGTTCGCGATCGCGATCATCAGCTCGTTCGGCTCGAACGGCTTCATGACGTACCCGTACGCGCCGAGGCGGACGGCGACGTTGGCTAGGTCGACGTCGTCGTGACCGGTGACGACGACGGTCGCGACGTCCGGGCGCGTGCGCGCAAGCTCCTCCAGGAGCTCGAAGCCGGAGCTGCCCGGGAGACCGATGTCGCAGAGGACGGTCGAGTAGGTACTCGCGCTGAGCATGCCGCGCGCCTGCGCAACCGAGTTCGCGACCGCGCACTCGTAGCCGGACGCGGAGACGACGCGCTCGATCAGACCGCGGATCTGCACGTCGTCGTCGACACACAGGACGCGCTCGGTCACGCGATCGTCCCGTCGAGGTCGCCGTCGAGGGTGCTGCGAACCGCACGGATCAGCTGCTCGGGGGCAAACGGCTTCTTCAGGAGCAGGCCTTCCGCGATCTCGGCGCCGCTGACGCGGTGCGCGTAGCCGGACATGAACAACCTGCGAATCTCGGGACGGCGCTCCGTGATGCGGATCGACAGGTCGTAGCCGCTCATCTCGGGCATCACGACGTCGCTCACGAGCAGGTCGACGTGCCCGGCCTCGTCGAGGAGCCGCTCGGCCTCGCTCGGGCGCGAGGCGCTCAGGACGGTGTAGCCGGCCTGCTCGAGCACGCGGCGCACGAGCTCGCGGACGGACTCCTCGTCCTCCACGAGCAGGATCGTCTCGGTGCCGGCGGCGACCTCGGCCGGCGCCGTCGCGACCCACGTCTCGCCCTCGATCGTGCCGGTGGCCGCGGGGAAGTAGACGACGAACTGGACGCCGCCGTCGAGTCGCGGCACGACCTCGATGCCGCCGCCGGCCTGGGCGACGATCCCGTGGACGGTCGAGAGGCCGAGACCCGTGCCGACGCCGTCGGCCTTCGTCGTGAAGAACGGCTCGAAGACGTGCGGCAGCACGTCTTCGGCGATGCCCGTGCCCGTGTCGGCCACGGTGAGCGTCACGTACGACCCCGGCGTCAGCGGCGGTGCGATCCCGCGCTCGACGCCGGACATCGGCGTCTCGCCGACATCGATGCGCAGCTCGCCGCCGTCGGGCATCGCGTCGCGCGCGTTGAAGACGAGGTTGAGGACGACCTGCTCGATCTGCACCGGGTCGGCGACCACCGGGGCCACACCCGGCCGGAAGACGAGGTCGAGGTCGATCGACGGCGGGAGCGTGCGGCGGAGAAGCTGGTGCATGCCGCGGACGACCTCCTCGAGGCTCAGCATCCGGGGCTGCACGACCTGGCGGCGGCCGAAGGCGAGCAGCTGGCGCGTCAGCTCGGCGGCGCGGTCGGCGGCGTTCGCGATCTCGTCCACGTCGGCGCGCAGCTGCGGGTCCTCGAGCGACGACCGCAGCACACTGCTGTAGCCGCGGATCACGAGCAGGAAGTTGTTGAAGTCGTGTGCGACGCCGCCGGCGAGCTGGCCGACCGCCTCGAGGCGCTCGGACTGCCGCACGCGCTCCTCGAGCGCCCGGCGGGCCGTCACGTCGCGGGCCGTGATCACCATGCCGGCGACCGCGGGGTCGTGCAGGAGGTTGAGGCCGCGCGCGTCCATCAGGAGCCACGTGCCGTCCTTGCGGCGGGCGCGGAACTCCAGCGGCTCGAGCCCGTCCGGGCTCTCGGCGCCGCGCCGGAACGACGCGCTGACGAGCTCGGCGTCGTCCGGGTGGACGTAGTCGAAGGTCGTCTGTCCGAGCAGCTCCTCGGGCTCGTAGCCGAGCACGGCCGTCACGGACGAGCTGATGTACTTCAGCCGCGTCTCGGCGTCGACGATGGCGGTGATGTCGAGCGAGTTCTCGATCAGGGCGCGGAAGCGCGCCTCGCTGCTGCGCAGCGCCTCGAGCAGCGCGGCGGTGCGTTCCGCGACCCGGCGCTCGAGCTCGTCCTCGGAGGTGATGACACTCATTCAGTGCCTATGTCGTCCGGAACCGGACGATTCGATAGCGCACAAAACCGCAGATCGACGTACGACGAATCCGGGCTGCGGGTCACCCGATCCGGGCGACCGCATCCTCCTTTCGGGGGACGGCGACCGCGCCCGCGACCGCGAGCCGGAGCGACTCGGAGGAGAACGGCTTCTGCACGGTGACGTAGCCGGACGCCCCGGCCGAGCGCGCGACGACGCCGGCGCGGTCGCCGGAGAGCTCGGTGAGGACGAGGTCGACCCGCCGGCCGATCCGCTCGGCGACGAGCGCCGCATCGGTCGGCGTCGACACCGTCAGGACCCGGTAGCCGGCGTCGGAGAGCAGCTCGAAGAGCGCGTCGCGGAGCTCCGGGTCGGGCTCGATCGCGAGCACCGTCTCCCCGGGGGCGTCGTCGCCGCCGCGTGCTCCCGCCGCTTCGGGCAGGTAGACCGAGAACGTCGTGCCGACGCCGGCCGAGGTCGCCACCGTGATCGTCCCGCCGCTCTGCTTGACGATGCCGTACGCGGTGGCGAGCCCGAGGCCGAGCCCCTCGCCGAAGGGCTTCGTCGTGAAGAACGGCTCGAAGACGTCGTCGAGCAGGGACTCGTCGATCCCCGCTCCGTGGTCGGTCACGGAGAGGACGACGTAGCGGCCGGGGACGAGGTCGTCGATCGACTCGACGTCCGCGTTCTCGGTGCGGACGCGGACGATGTCGTCCGCACCGCCCGCTTCCGCCGCGTTCTGGACGAGGTTCAGCAGCACCTGCTCGACCGAAGCCGGGTCGACGCGGACTGCGCGCAGGTCGGAGGCGAGCTCGAAGACGACCTCGGCGCCGCATGCGGTCCGGAGCGCCGGCGCGACCCGCTCCACGAGGCGGTTCAGCTCGACCGGCCTCGGCCGCAGATCCTGCCGGCGACCGAAGGCGAGCAGCTGCGAGGTAAGCGCAGCCGCCCGGCTCGCAGCGCGGTCGATCTCGGCCGCGTGGTGGTACTCGACGCTGGCCGGCGACACGCGGTCCTGCAGAAGCTGTGCGTAGCCCTTGATCGCCGTCAGGAGGTTGTTGAAGTCCTGTGCGACGCCGCCCGCGAGCCGTGCGACGCTTTCGAGGCGTTGACCCCGCGAGACCTCGCGCTCGAGCGCCTTGCGCTCCGTGACGTCGCGCGCGACCGAGAGATGCCGGCCGGGCAGCACGTTCGCCTTCGCCGCGTACTCGAGCTCGCGCAGGCTGCCGTCCGGCCGCCGCGCGACGAACGCTCCCGCCGCCTCTCCGGCTGCGAGGAACTCGGGCCAGACGGACTCGGGCCGCTCGGACGGCGAGCCGATCTCGCCGACGCGAAGCTGCAGCAGCTCCTCGCGCGTCCGGCCGAAGACCTCGCACGCGGCGCCGTTCACGTCGACGAAGCGGCCGTCGTCGTCCATGATCATCATCGCCTCGAGCGCACGGTCGAACATCGCACGGAAGAGATCCTCGGTGTCGTGGCGTCGGGTGACGTCGACGAGGAAGCCCAGCTCGTAGAGCGCCTGGCCGTCCTCGCCGCAGATCGTCTGCATGCGATCGACGACCCAGCGGACCGTGCCGTCGGCGCGCACGATCCGGTACTCGGCCTCGAACTCGCCCTTGCCCGCGCGCGCCTCGCGCTCGGCCGCGACGACGCGTTCGAGGTCGTCGGGATGGACGACGCGGTCCCACAGGTCGACGTCGTGCTCCCACTGCTCGGCGGGGTAGCCGTACAGCTCCTCGATCTGCGGGCTGACGAAGGTCGCGCGGGGCGCCGGCGCCAGGTCGTTCACGTACGTGACGAGCGGCAGCTGCTCGATCAGGCGGCGATGCTGCTCCTCCGCGCGGCGCTGCGACGTCGCGTCGAGGACGATGCGGCCGACATGCGTCTCTCCGTCGGCCTCGATCGGGAAGAAGGAGGCCACATACGTCCGGCGCTCGCCGTCGACCTCGACGCCGACCTCGCGGCGGTGGATGGGAACGCCGGTCTCGCGGACCTGCTCGACGATCGGTCCCGCGGCCGCGGCGATGCCCGATGCGACTTCCGCGAGCGTCCGGCCGATGTGCTCCTCGACGCTCGCGCCGTTCAGCCGGGCAAGCGCCTCGTTCACGCGGAGATAGCGGCCCTCGGCGTCCGTGATGCCCATGCCGACGGTGGAGTCGCGGAAGAAGGCGTCGGCCTGGGCGCGCTCGGCCGCGAGCTCGCGCTCGAGCTCCTTCTCACGCGTGATGTCCGTGAGATAGCCGTGGATCGCTCCGTCCGCGACGACGCCGGTGTCGCGGACCCAGGCGAGCTGCCCGTCCGGCGTCCGCACCCGATACTCGACCGAGACCTCGCCGCCCTCGCGCCTCTGCGCCTCACGGGCCGCCACGAACCGGCCGCGGTCCTCCTCGACGATCGAGCGGGTCCACAGGGTGTCGTCGCGGGCGAGGTCGTCGAGCGTCACGCCGAATCGCGCCTCGATCTGCGGGCTGACGAAGAGCACGCGTGAGGGCTCCTCGAGCTCGAGGACGTAGGTGACGAGCGGCAGACGCTCCATCAGCAGCCGAGGCGGTTGCGACCGCACATGTCGCATGTCACAAAGGATCGCCGCCGACGCGGCTCCGTCGCATACGTCGATGCGACGATTCGCCCCTCACCCGAAACGGGGACGATTCGCTAACTCGAGTCAGCGATTGAGGACGCGGTACAGCTCGTCGAGCGAGATCACGCCGGCCTGCGCCTTCGCCACGCCGTCGGCCCACATCGACTCCATGCCCGCGGAGCGCGCGGCCGCGAGCAGCGCGTCGTGCGTCCCCCCGGCCGAGACGAGGGCCCGCAGCTCGTCGTCCAGCACCATCAGCTGGAAGATGCCGATCCGTCCGTAGTGGCCGCCGCTGCAGTACCGGCAGCCGACGGCCCGGAAGAACGTCGCGTGCGGGTCGGTGCAGCCGGCGTGCTCGAGGACGTCCTGCGCGGGCGCGTACGGCTCGCGGCAGTAGAGGCAGAGCCGCCGGGCGAGCCTCTGCGCGAGCACGCCGGCAAGCCCTGCGCTCACGATGTAGCGCTCGACGCCCATCTCGAGGAGCCGCGTGACGGCGCTCGGAGCGTCCGCCGTGTGCAGCGTGGAGAGCATGAAGTGGCCGGCGAGCGCGCCCCCGAGCGCGAGGTCCGCCGTCTCGGTGTCGCGGATCTCCCCCACCATGATCACGTCGGGATCGCCGCGGAGCACGGCGCGGAGCGCGGTCGGGAACGTGACGCCCGCGGTGCTGTTCACCTGCAGCTGGTACGCGCCGGGGAGCTCGTACTCCACCGGATCCTCGATCGTGATCACCGTGCGCTGCGGGCGGGCGAGGTCGGCGAGCGCGCCGTGCAGCGTCGTCGTCTTGCCCGACCCGGTCGGACCCGTGACGAGAAACGCGCCGACACCGCGGTCGATGATGCGCTCGAGCTGCATCTGCATCGCGTTCTCGAGACCGAGCTGCGTCAGAGACGGAGGCGTGCGCGTCTTGTCGAGCAGGCGCAGCACGACGCCTTCGCCTGCGATCGTCGGCAGGAGCGCGACGCGCAGGTCGATCGCTCGGCCCGTCGTCGTCTTCACGCTGAAGCGGCCGTCCTGCGGGCGGCGACGCTCGGCCAGGTCGAGGCCGCCGAGCACCTTGATGCGGGCGACGGCGCCGGCGGCGTCCTCGGCCGAGAGCACGACGCTCTCCTGGACGACGCCGTCGACGCGCTGGCGCACGTGCACGTAGGAGCCCTCGGGAATCATGTGGATGTCGCTCGCGCGCGAGGCGATCGCGCGGCGCAGCAGGTCGTTGACGAGGCGCACGGCGGGCGCGTCTTCGAGCAGCGCCCCCTCGAGCTGGAGCTCCTCGTCGCGGAGCGTGCCGCCGTACGCGAGCTCGTCGAGGAGCGTGCGGACGGCGTCTCGGTGGGCGACGGCGACCTCCACCCGCAGACCGCACGCGTGCTCGATCTCGGCGACCGAGGCAGGCGAGGGATCCGCGAAGGCGACGCGCAGGCCGTGCTCGGAGCGCTCGTACGGGAGCGCGACGAGCCGCTCGAGCAGCTCGAGCGGGACGCTCCGGACGGCGTCCGGGTCGAGCGAGCGCTGCTCGAGGTCGACGTACGGGACGCCGTGGGAGTCTGCGAGCGTCCGCGCACGGACGGCTGCGAGACGGTCAGCCATGGGTCAACGCGCGAACCCGGGACTCGAGCTCCTGCGGGCTGAACGGCTTCGTGACGTAGGCGTCGGCGCCGGCCTCGGCGCCGAGCAGGACGTCAGTCTCCGCGGCGCGCGCGGTGAGCAGGATGATCGGCAGCGCGTAGCTCCGCGCGCGGAGCGCGTGCGTCACCTCGGTGCCGCTGAGCCCCGGCATGGTGACGTCGAGGATCGCGACGTCCGGTGAGATCTCGCCGGCGAGCGCGAGCGCCTCCGCGCCGTCGCTCGCGGCGACGACCTCGTAGCCCGAGCGCTCGAGCCGCAGCCGGACGAGCATGCGGATGTCCGGGTCGTCGTCGGCGATGAGGACAACGGGACGGGTCGACATGCTTCAAGCATCGACACGGAATCCGAGGGACCCATCCGCACTCGACCGTACGGGCCGTCCCCTGGACGGGTGAGCGCGCGCCGTGCGAAAGCGGTCAGCTCGGGGCGTCGTCTCGCGCCGGGACGATCCGCCCGCGCACCTCGGAGAGGGCGCGGGCGCGAAGCACGACCTCGTCGCCGTCGGCGAGGAAGCGCTCGCCGCCGAAGCGCTCGAGCAGCGAGCCCTCGCTTCCCGGCTCGGCGCCCGAGATCGTTCCCGTCGCCATCAGGTCGCCGGTGCGCACCGTCGCGCCGTTCGAGGTCGCATGCGCGAGCTGCTGCGGCATCGTCCAGTAGAGCGTCCGCGCATTGGCGCGCGATACGACCTCGCCGTTCAGCTCGAGCTCGAGCGGCAGGTCGAGCGCCCAGTCGCGACCTCCTGCGAGGTGCGGCAGCGGCGGCGGCTCCTGCGGAGGCGCCTCGACGCGATGGGCGTCGAGCAGCGCGAGCGGCGTCACCCACGCCGAGACCGACGTCTGGAACGACTTGCCGAGGAACGGGCCGAGCGGCACGTACTCGAACCGCTGGATGTCCCGCGCGCTCCAGTCGTTCACGAGCACGACGCCGAAGACGTGGTCGGCGAAGCGGTCGGCGGCAACCGGCTCCGCGCTCGGCACGCCGACGACGAAGCCGAGCTCGAGCTCGACGTCGAGCCGCTCGGACGGACCGAAGACGCCCGCGGCGAGCTGTCCCCGCGGCCGGCGGACGGGCGTGCCGCTCACGACCACGGTGCCCGCCCGGCCGTGGTAGCCGATCGGCAGCGAGCGCCAGCTCGGCGGCAGAGGATCGCCGTCCGGCCGGAAGAGCCGCCCGACGTTCGTCGCGTGCTCGAGCGACGAGTAGAAGTCGACGTAGTCCGCGACTGCGAACGGCAGGCGCACCGTCACCCCGTCGACGTGCACGCGCGCCCCGTCGTGGCCGCGGGCGAGCGCGATCGCCTCGGCCCACGCGGGCGGGCCGAGCGCCATCAGCGCGTTCAGGGTCGAGGCCGCGAAGACGTCGCCGAGCGACGAGAGGTCGACGACCTCGTCGCCGTCGCGCCACCCGACGCGCGGTGCGCCGTTCCCGCTCGAGAAGACGCCGAAGCCCTGCACGGCGCGCAACGCTACACTGGCCGGCGGGTCGGGCTCCGTGCGGTGGGAACGGCGCGAACCGCGTCAGGTCCGGGAGGAAGCAGCGCTAAGTGTTGTTTCCCTCGCGCACGGGTTGTCCGACCCTTTTCGTGTCGTCGGCGATCGGGACGGAGCCGTCGGAGCTCCGCACCCACAGATCCGGGTAGATGTCCTCGACGGCATAGCCCTCGATCCATCCGGCGGACGCGTAGCCCGCGCCGGCGAGCGTCGCCACGAACCAGTCGGGGCGGTCGCCCTTCTCGTACCACGGCGACAGCAAGGCCAGGGGCACGCCTTCGATCGCGTCGAGCCAGCGTCGGAACGTCGCGCCGTCGCCGAAGCTCTCGGGGGAGATCGACCCGCGCGCGTACACGACGTCGAAGGCGTCGGCACCGTGTAGCGCTTCGAGCGCGAGGAAGTCGGCGCGTCTGCCTCGATGTCCGCGGCGTCGGCATTCGAGCGTGTACAGCGGATGTCGATCGATGAACCGCACAGACGCACCGTGCTCGACGAACACGTCCAGGCTCACGCCCGCGCCGGGGCCGAGCTCGAGCACGGAACGGCCGGCCAGGTCGAGGTCGAGCGCGCGGAGCAGCGTCTCGACCTGCGCGCGCGTCACCGATTCCAGCCGGCGGTAGAAGAGGTACTGGCGCGGGACGCCGAGAATGGCCGACCAGCGCATCGCGTCCATGATCGTTCGCGACGGCGGCCCGGTCAAGAATCGCGCGTGTCCTCCGCGATCAGGAACAACGGCCTCCGCTTCACGTCGTCGTACATGCGGCCGACGTACTGGCCGAGGATGCCGAGGAAGACGAGCTGTGCGCCGCCGAGCACGAGCACGGCAGCCGTGACGGAGGTCCAGCCCTGCACCGTCCGGCCCGCAACCTTCTCGACCAGGACGTAGACGAGATAGAGCCAGCCGAGCAGCGAGACGCACGCGCCGACGACGCTTGCGACACGCAGAGGGAACGACGAGAAGCTCACGACGGCGTCCCACGCAAAGAGCACCATCCGTCGCAGCGTGTACTTCGTCTCGCCCGTCTCGCGGCGACCCCGGTGGTATTCGATGAACGACTGCTCGAAGCCGGCCCAGCGCGTGAGCCCGCGCAGGAACCGGTGGCGCTCCGGCATCTCGACGAGCACGTCGACGACGCGCCGCGACATCAGGCGGTAGTCCGCCGCGCCCTCCGGCAGCTCGAGCGACGAGAGCCGGTTCAGCATCGCGTAGAAGACGCGCGCGGTGAATCGCTTCCACCAGCCGGCCGCGTCCTGCGGGCTCCGCACGGCGTAGACGACGTCGTAGCCCTTCCGCGCGGCGCCGAGCAGCGCGGGAATCGCCTCGGGCGGATGCTGCAGGTCGGAGTCGAGCGTGATGACGGCGTCGCCCCGCGCGACGCTCATCCCCGCGGTGAGGGCGAGCTGGTGCCCGAAGTTGCGCGAGAGCCGGATGCCGCGGATGCGCGGCTCGTCGCGCGCGGCCCGCTCGATCTCCTGCCACGTGCCGTCGCGAGAGCCGTCGTCCACGAGCACGAGCTCCCAGTCTCCGCCGACCTCCTCGAGCACGTCGAGGAGCCGGGAGAGAAAGGCCGGCAACGCGTCGGCCTCGTTGTACGCGGGCGCGACGACGCTCAGCATCACGCGAGCCGCGCGACGACGAGCAGGCCGTCGGCGAGGCTGGGACGGAGACGGAACAGGGGCCGCGCAAGGCGCTGGTACACCGTGAACAGAACCCGCAGCGCGCGCGTCCCGCTCTCGACCTCGGGGAAGCGGTAATAGCAGAGCGTCTCGATCCGCCAGCCGTGGCGGCCGAGCAGGGTGGCGAGCGTCCGCCACGAGAGCCAGGCCACGTGGTCGGGATTGACGAGCTCGCGCCCGGCGAGCGCCCCGAGCACGTTCGTCAGGCCGTGCGCGTTCGGCGTGGTCAGGGCGAGCGATCCGCGCGGACGCACGAGCACCTTGACGGCGTCGAGGAACGCGCCCGGGCAGTCGAGATGCTCGAGGAGCTCGCCCGCCACGACGACGTCCGCCTGCTCGAGCCCGAGCTCCGACAGCGCGTGAGCGCTCTCGACGTCGGCGACGTGCGCGTCGTACCCGAGCGCGCGGGCCTCGGAGACGCCCTCGGGATCCGCGTCGATCCCGACGAGCTCCGCCGCTTCGGCTGCCAGCTCCTCGTGCAGCCAGCTGCCGTGCCGCAGCTTCGCGTGCATCATCCCCTCGTCGACGAAGCCGAGGTCGATCACGCGCAGACCGCGCACGAGCATCCGAAGCTCGGCCACACGGTCGACCACGCGCGCCGGCGGAACGCGATGCACGGACGGAGGCCGTAGCTCGGAGCGCATCGAGCCCATGGACGGTCAGCATAGGGCGGTAAGGTGACGCCGGTGACGCGGGCGCAGACCCTCGCGGCGGTCGCGATCGGCGCGATCGTGCTCGCCTACGCCCTGCCGATGCAGTCCGTCGGGTGCGCGCAGAACGCGCACTACGCCGGGACGCGCGCGATCGCGCACGGCATCCCCTACATCGACCAGTGGCGCAACGAGACGTGCGACCTCGTGCGCATCGGCGACCACGACTACGCAGCGAAGGGCCCGGCGCTCGACTTCTGGGCGGCTCCGTGGTACCTCCTCCTCCGCGCGCTCCACGCGGTGCCGCCGAACCGCAACGTCGGCCTCGGCTATCCCGACGCGATGGTCGGAGTGCCGCTGCGCGCGATCTGGCAGATCGGCCTGTGGTCGGTCGTGCTGCCGGCGCTCGGGCTGCTCCTGCTCGTGCGGCGCACGGTGGAGCGCATCGAGCCCGGTCTCGGCACCGCGTGC
>Ga0070741_10015890_pt1 | contig 12665 bp, 12 predicted proteins | sample Coa_R1_4_FD_66440 | JGI IMG/M metagenome (GOLD analysis project Ga0070741, IMG submission 66440) | Surface soil microbial communities from Centralia Pennsylvania, which are recovering from an underground coalmine fire - Coalmine... | ecosystem: Environmental > Terrestrial > Soil > Unclassified ...
GTAATCGACTTCGACCGGCAGCTTGGCCAGCCGCTCGATCATGAACTTGCCGGCCAGCGCGGCATGCCAGCTGGTCCCGCATGCGGCAACGTAAATCTTCTCCAGCTTGCGGAAGTCCTCCTCGGTGATGTCCATCTCGTCGAGGAAAACCTTTCCGGTGTCGAGGGAGACGCGGCCGAGTGTGGTGTCGCGGACGGCGCGCGGCTGCTCGTAAATTTCCTTCAGCATGAAATGCTTGAAGCCGCCCTTCTCCGCCATGATGGGGTCCCAGGTGATGTGCTGCACCTGGCGCGTGATGGGCTGGCCTTCGAAGTCGGTCAACTGCACGCCGCTGGGCGTGATGACCGCCAGATCGCCGTCGGCGAGGAAAAAGAGATCGCGCGTGTGATAGAGGATGGCAGGCACGTCGCTGGCGACGAAGTACTCGTTCTTACCCAGGCCGATGACGGCCGGCGGTCCGTTGCGTGCGGCGACGATCTTGTTGGGTTCGTCAGAGGAGATGACCGCGATGGCGAAGACGCCGGTGAGCAGCTGCACCGTCTTGCGTACCGCCTCCTCCAGTGAAACGCGATGGCCATTGCCGCCGGGGTTCAGGTTCTTTTCGACGAGATGGGCGATGACCTCGGTGTCGGTCTCCGTGCGGAACTTGTGACCTTCTTCGATCAGCTTCTTCTTCAGGCTAAGATAGTTCTCGACGATGCCGTTGTGCACGACGACGATCTTGCCCGTGCAATCGCGATGCGGGTGGGCATTCTCTTCGGTGGGACGGCCGTGGGTGGCCCAGCGGGTGTGGCCGATGCCGTAGGTGCCGTCGAGCGGCTTCAGGCGGATGACCTCTTCCAGATTGCGCAGCTTGCCTTCGGCGCGACGTACCTGCAGGCCGTCGCCGTTGCCGGCTACGGCGATTCCGGCCGAATCATAGCCGCGATACTCGAGCCGCCGCAGCCCGTCGATGATGACCGGCACAACCCGCTTTTGCCCTACATAGCCAACAATGCCGCACATACTGGTCCCCTTGCTACCCCTGGTGACTGACGGGAGATGCTCTGCATTGTAAACGTTAAGGATTGGATGTTACAGGGCGAGTTGCTGATGCGAACCGGTGCCGGCGGCTGAAACAGTTTGCTGAAAATGGGAAAGACACCTTTCTCGCGAGCTAAAGCTCGCTCGGAAGCCCGAAATGAAACGGCTTAGACGCGGGCCTGAAGGCCCGCTCTACCCGAACGGCTGGTGGCGGCGATTTTCGTAGGCGCGACGGGGCTCTCACGCACTCACTGAAGGCCAGCTTACCCGAAGCGCTCGTCGCGCCCGTCGCGTAGAGACGACAGGGCTCTCACGCACCACTGAAGGCCCGCTCTACCCAAAGTATTCGTTGCGTCGCGTTTTTCAACAAACTGTGAAGCGGACTTCCGACCCAGAAGGGAATCGCAGACGGCATGAATCCACTGGTGCCCTGAGGCATCTCCTCCGTAAGGGAAGTTTCCGGCATTTGCTGCCGCCCCTAAAGTCACTGCAAGTTGCGCGGTAAACGTGCATAATCATCCCGAGAGGTGCCCCATGCCAGGCTGGCTCATCGTGCTCGTACTCCTTGCCGCATACCTGGTGCTCGTGCAATGGGTCCTGCCAAAGTTCGGAATTTCCACTTGACGCAGATCCACGGGACCGGTCGGGTCCCGTCAGGAACAGGGTAGCTGCGAAGTCTCCAGCCCCAAGGCGAAACCGTCCCATGATCGCCCGTAGAGTTCTGTTCACCGCGCTGCTGTGGATGGCGGCCGTCCATTGGGCGGCAGCTCAGTCCGAGCTTCAACCCGGCAGTCCCCAGCTGATCAATCCCCAAGAGCTGGTGCAATTACTGCAGGCGCCGGCGGGCGAGAAGCCGCTGATCCTCAACGTGGGACCGTCGCAGATCTACATGCAGGCGCATATTCCCGGGGCCGAGTACATTGGCGCCGTGTCGTCCGCGCAGGGCATGCAGGCGCTGCGCTCGCGCGTGAAGTCGCTGCCCAAGAACGCATCGATCGTGCTCTACTGCGGCTGCTGTCCTTGGAGCCACTGCCCCAACGTTCGGCCCGCCTACAACGAGCTGCACAAGCTGAGCTTCAGCAACGTGAAAGTGCTGTACATAGCCGACAACTTCGGCGCCGACTGGGTCGATAAGGGGTATCCCACCATCAAAGGCCAGTAGCGCGCCTATCGCAGGTGCGCTCGATACAGGAGATAGCTGATGCTCTCGCGTAGAGCGGCAATAAACTTTCCCGGCAGAGTTTTTGGAATCGAGCCGGGCCGCGGCGAGATGTAGACGGTGATGCCCTGCGCGTTCATCATTTGCTTGGCGCGAAACATGTGGTAGGCGTCGCTGACCAGCAGGCAGGTGTGCATGTCATTGGCGCGTAGGATGACGGCCACACGCTGCGCCGACTCTTCCGTGTCGCCGCCCTGTGTCTCGGCGATGATGCCGGCATCGGGAATGCCACGCGACTCCAGATAATCACGGCCCACCTGGCCTTCGCTGAATTTAGGATCGAGACCTGCGCCGCCGGTGGTGATGATCACGGGCGCAAGCCCGCGCTGAAAGAGGGTGAAGGCGTGATCCAGGCGCGCGCGATAGACAGGCGATGGGCGTCCGCTATACTCCGCCGCGCCGAAGACGACGATGGCGTTGGCGGGATGCTCTTCGTCCACAGACGCCTCGCGCATGATCTGCGCGCTGATGTAGCAAAGAAATCCAGCGAGGCCAAGCGCGAGCAGCGCAATCATCCAGCGGAGAGGATGAAATTGGGAATTACGGAGAGGCGTGGCGGCTTACTCCCGTCCCAGCAGCTCGACAATCTGCTCTTCGGGAATAGCGCCATGACGCAGCAGCCGCCAGCTGCCATCGCTGGTCAGGTCGACGATGGTGGTCGGCATGGCGCCGGGGGCCAGGCCGCCATCGACAATGATGGAGAGACAATCTCCCAGCTGGTCGCGTACGGCCATGGCGGAGGTGCATTCCATCTCGCCATGCAGGTTGGCTGAAGTTGCGGTGATGGGCACTCCGGCGGAGCGGATGATGGCCAGCGGCACCTCGGCATTGGGCACGCGAAGCGCGACGTTGCCGGTATTCGCCGTCACCTTCAGCGGTAGCCTGGGATCGGCCTTCACGATGACGGTGAGCGGGCCGGGCCAGAAGCGGCGGGCCAGCAGGTAGAAAATTTCCGGCACCGGCCAGGCGAGCTCCGCGGCCTGGTCTACCGATTCAATCAGGAGCGACAGCGGCTTGTGCCGCGAACGGCTCTTGATCTCGTAAATGCGATCGACGGCGTGCAGGTTGAAGGGGTCGGCCGCCAGCCCATAAAAGGTATCGGTGGGCATACCGAGGACCTCGCCGGCGCGAATTTTCTCGGCGACGTAGGTGACCAGCGAGCTCTCCGGCTGCTGGCTGCTGATTTTGACGATCTCGGGACGCAACCCGTACCTCTTGCCTGGGAGATGTTGCGGAGCGAACCGTAACATATGGCTCCGCATAACGGCAAGCAGCAGATTACCATGCCGGACGAATTGCTCGCGGTGACGGGCTGGCGCAGCGGCAGTGTAGGATAGTCAGCGGTTTGCACTGGGAATGCGCGGACAGGCCAGCTTCGAAGAACGTTTGCGGCGGGTTGACGGGCGGCACAACGCGCGCGTCAAGGAGCTGCGCCGCCTGTTCCGCGAAGCCATGCCGGGCGAGCACCGGGAAGTCGCGCTGGAAGGCATGCACCTGGTGGAAGAGGCGATCCGCAGCGGGCTGCGGGTGTCGACCGTGTTCTTCAGCGACTCGACGCGAGAGCGCGCCCATAAGCTGCTGCCGCAACTGTCGGCCCACACGGAAGCGCTGCTGCTCCCCGACGACCTCTTCGCCTCCGCCGTGCCGACGGAGACGCCGCAAGGCATTGCCGCGCTGGTGCGGGTACGAGAGTTCACCCGGGACGAGCTGCTGCTGGCCAAACCGGCATTGCTCCTGATCACCGCGGGCTTGCAGGACCCCGGCAATCTGGGCACTATGGCGCGCTCGGGCGAGGGATTTGGAGCCACGGGCCTGCTGCTGGGTGAGGGCACGGTCAGCCAGTGGAATTGGAAAGCCATGCGTGCCTCGGCGGGCTCGCTGTTTCGCCTGCCGGCGCTCAAGCTGCCGATTAGAGACTCTATTCGCGAACTCAGAGCGCGAGGAATCCGCCTGCTGGCCGCCTCATCTCACAAAGGTACGCCGGTGTGGGACGCTGACCTGCGCCGGCCGACGGCGATCGTGATTGGCGGCGAGGGGGCGGGCGTGCCGAAAGATGTGATGGCGCAAGTCGACGAGGTGATCGCCATTCCGCAGGCGGCGACGCTGGAGTCGTTGAACGCGGGCATCGCGGCTTCGGTGGTGCTGTATGAAGCGGCAAGGCAAAGGAAGAATCAATCACAGAGACACAGAGACACAGAGGAATGAGAGAAAGTTTGGACCCCATTGGCTCGGGTTACCGTGTTGCTGTCAATCGGTAACAGAAAGCTTTAATAACCTCTGTGCCTCTGTGGTGAAAACGTCCCATGAGCCTGTTTGATTCCAACCTGCCACGCGAGGAGGCCGTCGACAAGTCGCGGCCGCTGGCCGACCGTATGCGTCCGCGCACGCTGGACGAATTTGTCGGTCAGGAGCACATCCTTGGGCCGGGCAAGTCGCTGCGGGTGCAAATTGAGCGCGACGATACGGGCTCGCTGATCTTTTGGGGACCGCCGGGCGTGGGCAAGACCACGCTGGCGAAGATCATCGCCGGGATGACTCACGCCGACTTCATCGAGTTCTCCGCCGTGCTCGCCGGAATCAAGGAAATCAAGCAGGTCATGGCCGATGCCGAGCGCGCGCGGCAGTACGGCACACGCACTATTGTTTTTGTCGACGAAGTGCATCGCTTCAACAAGGCCCAGCAGGACGCATTTCTCCCGTACGTGGAGAAGGGAAGCATTCGCCTGATCGGGGCGACGACGGAGAACCCGTCGTTTGAAGTCATCTCGGCACTGCTCTCGCGCTGCCGCGTGTATGTGCTGAAGCCGCTGAGCGAAGAGCAGATTGTCGGCTTGCTGCAGCGGGCTTTGCGCGACGAGGAGCGCGGGCTGGGCGAGCGCCACCTCGACGCGGACGACGATGCACTCCGCAAGATTGCCGCCTATTCAAGCGGCGACGCGCGCAGCGCCTACAACGCGCTGGAAGTAGCAGCCACACTTGCCGTCGAGCAGGGCACCGGCCGCATTAGCGACGCGATCGCCACCGACGCATTACAGAAGCGCGTGCTGATGTACGACAAGGCCGGCGAGGAGCATTACAACCTTATCTCGGCGCTGCACAAGAGCGTGCGCAACAGCGATGCCGACGCGGCGCTCTACTGGCTGGCGCGGATGCTGGAAGCCGGCGAGGACCGCCTGTACGTGGCGCGGCGCGTGGTGCGCATGGCAGTCGAGGACATCGGCCTGGCCGATCCCAACGCGCTGGCGGTGACGCTGGCAGCGAAGGATGCCTTTGATTTTCTCGGCATCCCGGAAGGCGATTTGGCGCTGGCGCAGGCGGTCGTGTATCTCTGCGCGGCGCCGAAATCCAATGCCGTGTATCTGGCCTATGGCGCCGTGCAGGAGGACGTTGAGCGCACCGCGCAGGATCCCGTGCCGCTGCATCTGCGCAATGCTGTGACCGGGCTGATGAAAACGTTCGGTTATGGCCAGGGCTACCAATATGCGCACGAGTACGAGGCAAAGGTCGCCGACATGCAGTGCTTGCCCGACAACCTGAAGGACCGCGTCTACTACCATCCGACTGAGGAAGGGGTGGAGAAGAGAATCAAGCAGCGGCTGGAAGAGATACGAAAGGCAAAGGCGAATCCACCACAGAGACACAGAGACACAGAGGAGAAGAAATCAGAAAAGTAGGACACGAAAAGTTTTGCAGGGCTCTTTCGTCAACCACGAACTATTTTCAAACCGGCCCTGTGTCTCGGTGCCTCTGTGGTCACCTACTTCTTTTTCGGTGCTCTTTCAAAATGCAGAGGTCCATCACGACGTAGATGCCGGCCTGGCGCGCCTTCTCGGCTGCTTGCTGGTGGATCACGCCCTCTTGCATCCAGACGGCCGGGGCCTTGATCTGGATCGCCTGATCGACAACTTCGGGCACGAACTCCGGCCGGCGGAAAATGTTAACGATGTCGATCTTGTGGGGAATGTCCAACAGCGACGGGTACGACTTCTCGCCCTCCCAATCCGTGATGTTGGGATTAACGGGGATGATGCGGTATCCCTGCGAGCGCATGTAGTGTGAAACGCCGTAGCTGGGCCGCAGGGGCGAAGCGGCCAGTCCGACGACGGCGATGCTCTTCGCCCTGGTCAGCAGATCGGTGATGCGGGCGGATTCGTCTCGCACGATGTAGCCAGTATAGAGGTCCTTCGACTCCGCGATCGAGCAACTACCCCGCCAAGCGCAAAGAAGCGCTTGTCAGGGTAGTTGCGCGATCGCTGCGCTCAGGATGACACAAGTGTCAACTGACAGCTGACGAGTGATAACTACCTTGTCGATTTCAACTAACAACCAACCGACAACCTGCAACTGACAACTGACAACTGCTTCACCCCAGCGCCTGCTCCAAATCCGCAATCAGGTCCTGCACATCTTCGATGCCTACCGAGATTCGCACCATCCCGTCGGTCAGCCCGATTGCCTTGCGACCCTTTTCGCCGATGGCGGCGTGCGTCATCGATGCGGGATGGGAAATGAGCGTCTCGACTCCGCCCAGCGATTCGCCCATGGTGCACAGGCGCACGCGCTTCAGCAGGCGCTTGGCGTCGGCGAGCGAGCCGGTCTCGAAGGTGATCATTGAACCGAAGCCCGACATCTGGCGGCAGGCCAGATCGTACTGCGGATGGCTCTTCAGCCCGGGATAGAACACCTTCTTGACCTTGCGATGGCGCGAGAGGAAGCCGGCCATAACGCGGCCATTCTCGTCGTGCTGCTTCATACGGACGGCGAGCGTCTTGGTGCCGCGCAATACCAGCCAGCACTCGAAGGGCGACAGGATCGCGCCGGCGGCCTTCTGCACGAAGGCAAGCTGCTCGGCCTGCTCGCGTGTACTGCATACCAGCACGCCGCCTAGACCATCGCTGTGGCCGTTGAGGAACTTGGTCGTCGAGTGCATGACCATGTCGGCACCGAGGCGAATGGGCTGCTGGAAGTACGGCGACATGAATGTGTTGTCGACCACCACCTCGCAGCCATGCTTGTGCGCGATATTGCTGACGGCCTCGATGTTGGTGAGGCCCATCAGCGGATTGGTCGGCGTTTCGATGTAAACGTAGCGCGTGTTCTTCTGGATGGCGTGCTCGACATTGCGCGTATCGGCCGTGTCCACGTAAGTGAACTCCAGGCCGAAGTTGGCCATGATCTGGTTGAACAGGCGCGGCACGCCGCCATAGAGATTGTTGGAGGCGACGATGTGGTCGCCCGCCTTCATCAGATGACAGATCGCACCGACGGCGGCCATGCCGCTGCCGAAGACGCGCGAGGCAATACCGCCTTCGAGCGCGGCAAGGTTCTCCTCCAGCCGGGTGCGCGTGGGATTGCCCGCGCGCGAGTAGTCGTAGCCTTTGGTTTTGCCGAGCTCTTCCTGCGCGTACGTCGAAGTCGCGAAAATGGGAGGAGCGACGGCTCCGGTGGATGGATCGGCTTCGTTGCCGGCGTGGATGGCACGAGTGGAGAAACCAGGGTTTGGCTTAGGCATAGAAAATCAATTCACCACAGAGACACAGAGACACAGAGGTTTTCAAATCAGAGGACGCTTCGGCGAATGCCGTCCTTCAGAACCGGGACATTAAAGTTGATCAGCAAGCCTACACGCAAGCCGGAAAGGCGAAGATAGGTCAAAAGTTGAGCCTGATGAACCGGCAAAATTCGTTCGATAGCTTTTAACTCGAGGACGACATTCTCCTCGACGATGAAATCGATTTGGTAGCCACAATCCAGTTTCACATCTTTGTAGACGACCGGCAACTCGACCTGTAGTCGAAATCGGAGGTCGTGGAGCTCTAACTCACGGCACAAACAGACCTGATAAGCGGACTCCAAAAGCCCGGGCCCGAGCGACCGGTGGACGTCGATCGCCGCGGAAATAATGTCTTTAGTGAGTGCCTGCTCAGCGTTAGAAGGGAGCGCGGCCTGGTATGCAATTCGGGGTGCAGTAGACGAAGTGAACGTTCCCAAGCGGCAACCTCGTTTCTTCCGACCTGAGAACCTGGAAGCTCTACTCAGAATTCTAAACCTCTGTGTCCCTGTGTCTCTGTGGTTATTCTTGTTTTTCGTTGAAGTGGAAGATGTCTTTCGACAAATAGCGCTCGGCCGAATCTGGGATGATGGTGGCCACGCGCTTGCCGGGGCCCAGCCGCTTTGCAATGGCGATCGATGCGAAGACATTCGCGCCCGCGCTTGATCCCGCCAATACCCCCTCGGTTGCCGCCAGCTGCTTCACCATGTCGAAAGCATCGTGATCGCTGACGGCGATGATTTCGTCAGCGAGGGAGCCGTCGAAGGTCTTGGGGATAAAGCTCGCGCCGATACCTTCCACCTCGTGGTCGCCCTTCTCCCCGCCTCCGAGCACTGAGCCCTGGGTCTCGACTGCAATCGCCAGCGTATGCGGATTGCGTTCCTTCAGATATCGCGCCACGCCGGTGAATGTTCCGCCGGTGCCGCAGCCGATCACAATGGCGTCGATCTCGCCGCCCATCTGGTCGTAGAATTCGTGGCCGGTGGTCTCGTAGTGGAAGTTGGGGTTGTCCTGATTTTCGAACTGGCCGGCGATGAAGGCATTAGGAGTGCGGGCGGCGCGCTCGGTGACGTAGTTGATCGCGCCCGTCATGCCATCCGCTTTGGAAGTGCGGATCACTTCGGCGCCCAGCGCCTCCATGAGCGTCACCTTCTCCTGCGAGAATCCCTCCGGCACGGCGAGCACGGTCTTGTAACCGCGTCCGGTGGCAATGAGCGCCAGGCCGACGCCGGTATTGCCGGCGGTCGCCTCGAAGATGGTCGCTCCCGGCTTCAATCTGCCCGCGCGTTCTGCCTTGGTGATCATGCCGAGCGCGGCGCGGTCCTTGATGCTGCCGCCGGGATTCAGGTATTCGAGCTTGGCGTAGACGCCGGCGCCCCCGGGCGGAGACAACTTGCGAAGATGGAGTATGGGAGTCTGGCCCACCAGCTCCGTTATATCCTCGGCGACGCGTGAAGAAGTGATTTCAGCAGTTTTCATGAGAAAGCCTGAGGCGGTTACCAAAAGTTCTAGGGTACGGGATGGGGTTGCGACGGTCAATCGCGGCGGCGAAAATCCGTTTTGAGCGCAAGGCGCGGAGTGATGAGGGCAGTTGAAAGCCGTATTGTGAACGTACGGCTGGGAGGGGGGTGGCATGAACCGCGAGTGTGATGTTATTCGCCAGGACAGCAGATCCCTCGCTTCGCTCGTGATGACAATCTTCCGATGGGGGAGCACTGGGCTGGCGGCGGGAGGCCATGGGCGAGCGACGAAAGGCGTTGAGCTGGTGACGGGAGGCCCGGGCTGGAGACCGGAGACCATGGGCTCACCACTGCAGCGGGAACGAGATGTGGTTTAGGCTTCGCGCGTCCTGGAATGGGCTGCAGCCGCGCGTCAGTAAGGAAGAAAAAGACTGCATCCACAGGTTTCTCTTAACCTTCTAATATCAAAAAGGCGGTTAGCTATGTCGATCGGAGAAGTGGCATACGTGAACAGCGTCCGCGAGCAGTTGCTGGCGGGCAGGGCGCGACTGGCCGAGGCGCTGGGCGAGCGCGAGAGCCAGCGCATGCTGAACCTGCTGGAAGAGGTAGACAGCGCGCTGCATCGCATTGATCACGGCCAGTTCGGCGTGTGCGAAGTCTGCCTGGGTACGGTGGAGGACGAACGCCTGCGCGAGAATCCTCTGGCCCGCGTGTGTCTCGATTGCCTGTCCCCCAAGCAGCAGCGTGCGCTGGAGTACGACCTGGAGCTGGCGGCGCAAATCCAGAAGGGACTGCTGCCCGCGGCCGACACTAAGTTCGAAGGCTGGCATATCGCGCACTACTATCAGCCTGCCGGCATGGTGAGTGGCGACTACTGCGACGTCATCCGTGAGAACGGGCATCTTTATTTCATCCTGGCCGATGTGTCGGGAAAGGGCGTGGCCGCAGCGATGCTGGCGTCGAATTTGCGTGCCGTGTTTCGCTCGCTGATCCCGCTTGGGCTGAGCATTGAGGAGTTTCTGATACGCGCCAATCGCCTGTTTCGCGAAAGCGCTCTGCCTTCGCAATATGCGACGATCGCCTTCGGCCGCAGTTCATGGCGCGGAGAATTCGAGCTGGTGAATGTAGGACATCCGCCGGTGTTGCTGGCCACCCAAGGCGGCATACGCCAATTCGAGAGCACGTGTCATCCGCTTGGCCTGTTTTCCGATAACACGGTGTGCGTCAGCCGCGGCCAGTTATCGCCCGGCGACACGCTGGTGCTGTACAGCGACGGAATTTCGGAGGCAGCCAACGAACGCGACGAGGAGTACGGCGTAGACGCCGTGGCGAAGCTTATTCGTGAGCAATACCTGCGCCCGCCGCAGGAGCTGGTTCAGGCGGTGAAGCAGAACCTGGCGGCCTTTCGCGGAGGCGCGGGACGCGCCGACGACGAAACGCTGCTGGCAGTTCAGTACGCGCCGGTTGCGGCGTGAGGCGTGTCGCAATACGGGACTACGGCATAAGTTCCCAGACAACGCCATCGCCATACGCGCCACCCGAGTAGGTGGTGCCGTAGAGGACGTGATTGGCGCCTATGCTCACCGGGCTGTAGGGACTCCCGCCGTCCACCCCGCCACTGAAGCAATACAGCAATCGGTAGTTCCACCCTCCGGCGCTGGGGGAAAGCTCGAAGACACTCCCGGCGCAAGGTGGAGAGTTGGGTGGCCCACTCAAGGTGGTGCCGTAGAGATTGCCTGCGACATCGAGGGCGAGCCCGGCGGCCGGTCCAGCCAATCCCGGGCCGGGGAAGGCGTAAATGGTGCTCAGCGTTTGCTCGGCGAGGCTATACGCAAATGCGGTGCCGTTGCCGCTCCCACCGGCTTCGGTAGTGCCATAGAGGACGCCGGAGTTGCTTAAGATCAAGCCGCCCTCGGGAATGCCGCCGTCAGCGCCGCCGGTGAAGGAGTGGAGCACCGTTTCCGTCCAACCGTTCACCGAAGGTGAAAGCTTGAAGACGACGCCGCACCCGCCGACGTAAGAGTTGCAGGTGCCGCTGCCGCCGGCAGTGGTTGTGCCGTAGATGTTGCCGGAGCTGTCCAGGGCCACTCCGCTCTGCGGGTAAGCCCCATCGGCGCCGCCAGCGAAGCTGTACATCACGGTTTCAGTCCAGCCGCCATTTCCGGGTGCCAGCTTAAAGACGACGCCGCAGCCGAATCCCCCATAGCAGCCATTGGAGCCTCCATCCATCGTCGTGCCGTAGATGTTGCCGGCTCCATCGAAGACCAGATTGCCTAAAGTTGGCTGCCAGCCATCGGCGCCGGCGGCAAAGCTATGCAGAACCGTCTCCGTCCAGGAGCAAGACGTGTTCTGGCAAACCCGGGCACCCGGCTGGAGGTTGAAAACGGTGCCATAGCCATAGCCGTTATTGCCGATGCCTCCGGCCGACGTGGTGCTGAACAGCGTGCCGTTGGATGCAACCGTGACGGAAGCATCGGGAAGCCATCCGTCGCCGCTTCCTTGAAACGTGTAGAGCGGAATCGCGGTCCAGCCAGGCGACTGGCGTATGAGCTTCAGAACTACACCGCAGCCCGACGAGCCACAGCTGGTGCCGTTGAACCCGCCACCCGTGGCCGTGACGTAGAGACTGCCGAATCCGTCAATCGTCACTCCAGATTGGGGATGAGCGCCGTCCGCACCGTGGCTAAAGTCGTGGATAACCTGGTACATCTGCGCCTGGGCGCAGGGCGAATGGAGGGCAAGTGTCGCGAAGACGCAAAAAGACCACAGGGCACTCAAACGGCGCATGGGAGACTCCTGGTAGGCTCATGCCGCGTGCTGGGAAACCTGGGTACTGGCTGGGTGGATTATGTCCCCGAAGCGGAGATGTGTCAAACGCATTTTCGCAAGGACACGATCTTTTTCGATAGTCCGTCAAAGTAGGACTGCCATTCTGGAAAGCGAGACCGGTGACGGTGCGGCAGGCGAGAGTTGGTGTTCGGGGGAAGGAGCTAACGGCAAATCGCGGACGGCCAACCGGTCTGCACCACGCGGGCCCTATTCCGGCAGCGTATCGTAGTACGATATATATGTGCGGGGGATGGAAGACGCGGCTTGTCGCCGACGGTTGAGAAATGCGCAACCCGCTGTTTTCCGGTTTCGGAGATCGGTCGCACCTGAGCTCCGCAGGTCTTCCGGAATTTTGCGGTGAGCGTTTCTACCCGAGCCATCGAGCGTCCGGTCGCTACCAGCCTCCTGACGATTGCCCTGCTGCTGGCAGGCGTACTGGCATTTTTCAACCTGCCGGTCTCGCCGCTTCCGGAAGTCGATTTCCCGGTGATTTCGGTGAGCGCCTCACTACCGGGCGCCAGTCCGGAGACCATGGCGTCTGCGGTGGCCACACCGCTGGAGCGGCAATTCGGGAGGATTGCCG
>Ga0070741_10015891_pt1 | contig 12665 bp, 15 predicted proteins | sample Coa_R1_4_FD_66440 | JGI IMG/M metagenome (GOLD analysis project Ga0070741, IMG submission 66440) | Surface soil microbial communities from Centralia Pennsylvania, which are recovering from an underground coalmine fire - Coalmine... | ecosystem: Environmental > Terrestrial > Soil > Unclassified ...
CGATCGTCGTCGCTTCCCTGGTCGGCTGCGTGCTGCTCGGGCTCGCCGCGACGATCGGCACCGACGCGCGCGTGCCGGCGATGGTGCTGATGCGAGCGCCGCTCGGCCGGCGCGGCTCGTACCTCGCCACGGCGTTGAACGTCATCCAGTGCCTCGGGTGGTCGGTCTACGAGCTGATCATCATCTCCAGCGCCTCCGCAGCCCTCTCCGACCGCGTCTTCGGCTTCCGCGCGCAGTGGTTGTGGACGCTGCTCTTCGGGGGCGTCGCGATCGTGCTCGCCTGGATCGGGCCGGTCGGCTTCATCCGCCGCTACGTCCGGAAGTTCGCGGTCTGGTTCGTGATCGCCTCGCTCGGCTACCTGACGTGGTGGGTGATCGACAAGTCCGACCTCTCGGCCTTCTGGTCGGCCCCCGGCAAGGGCGGCTTTCCGACGTTCTGGCAGGGCGTCGACCTCACGCTGGCGAGCGTGATCTCGTGGACGCCGCTCGCCGCCGACTACACCCGGTTCGCGCGCACGCGCCGCTCGTCCTTCCTGGGTGCGGCCTTCGGCTACCTCGTGCCGGTGATCTGGCTCTACGGGCTCGGCGTCCTGCTGCTGCTCGCCCGCGACATCTCGGACCCCGCCCAGCTGCCGGCCGCCGTCGTCTCGGGGGGCGTCGTCTCGGTGCTCGCGCTGTTCGCCGTCACGGTCGACGAGAGCGACGAGGCCTTCGCGAACGTCTACTCGACGGCGGTCTCGCTGCAGAACGCCGTTCCGCGCGTGCCGCAGCGTGCCCTGATCCTGCTCAGTGCCGTGCTGGCGACCGTCGGCGCGCTCGTGCTCGACCTCTCCGACTTCGCCACCTTCCTGTTCCTCCTGGGGTCGTTCTTCGTCCCGCTGCTGGGCGTCCTGCTCGCCGACTGGCTCGTCGGCGGCGCGCACTACGGCCGGGAGAAGTTCTTCGCGGGGCCGGCCGTCCGCCCGGAGATGATCCTCGCGTGGCTCGTCGGGTTCGGCCTCTACCAGTGGCTCTCCCCGCAGGGGCCCGCCTGGTGGCAGCGGCTGGTGGCGCACACCGATCCGGCGCCGGTCGACTTCACCGCCTCGCTGCCGAGCTTCGCGGCCGCGTTCCTGCTCGCCGGGCTGGCGGGGCTGCTCGCCCGGCGGCCGCGGGCGGCGCTTGCCGAGACGTAGAGTCTCGCGCCAGTGAGCATCGCCGTCGTCGGGTCGCTTGCGATCGACCGCATCGCGGGCGGCCCCCCGCGCGTCGGCGGCTGCCCCTTCTACGCCGCCCGGGCGCTGCGCGCGCTCGGCACCTCCGCCGTGATCGTCGCCAAGTGCGCCGCCCGGGATCGCGAGACCCTGCTCCCACCGCTGGTGCGGCTGGGGCTCCCCGTGCTGTGGCGCGACTCCGCGGCGAGCGCCGCCTTCTCGATCGACTACGACGGCGGCGACCACCGGAGGATGTCGATCGAGGCGATCGCCGACCCGTGGCGGCCGGACGAGGTGGCGCTGCCGCACGTCCGCTGGGCGCACGTGGCTCCGCTCGCCGGCAGCGACTTCCCCGCCGAGACGCTCGCCGCGCTGTCGCGCGGCCGGACGATCTCCTACGACGCCCAGGGCCTCGTCCGGCCCGACCGGGTCGGCCCGCTCCACGCGAGCGCCGAGTACGACCCCGAGCTGCTCCGCTTCGTCTCGATCCTCAAGATCGCCGAGGACGAGGCCGAGCTCCTCGTCGACGGCTTCGACGAGAAGGCGCTGCGCCGGCTCGGCGTGCCCGAGGTGGTGGTCACGCTCGGCTCGAGGGGGTGCATCGTCTTCGTCGACGGCATGGCCGAGCTCGTGCGGGCGCACCGCGTCGAGAGCCCCGACCCGACCGGCGCGGGCGACGCCTTCGCCGCCGCGTACCTCGCGGCCCGCGCCCACGGCGCGGCGCCGACGGCGGCCGCCCGCCGGGCCTGCGCGCTCGTCGCCGACATCCTCGCGGGGCGCGCGCGGTGATCGCGCACGTCCAGACCGCGGACGGGCTCGCCGTCGTCGACCTCGACGAGGAGGCGGTGCTCGAGATCGACGCGACCAGGTCGATCGAGACGGGCGCACAGCCTTCCGTGTCGCTGCCCCGCCTCGTCGCGGCGGCCCGCTCCGGCTCGACGGTGGTCGCCGTCGTCGACACGAAGCCGCCGCTCGTCGTCTCCCACGACGGCGGCCTCACGTGGCGCGAGTCCGGCCGGGGCCTCCCGGCGGGGCGCGCCGTCGGCGTGTCGGCCGACGACCCGGACCTCGTCCTGTACGCGGCCCGGAACCGCCTCTACCTCTCGCGCGACGGCGGCCGCTTCTGGACCGGGCTTGCGCTCGAGCTGCCGGAGATCGAGGCGGTCTCGCTCTAGAGCCGAAATTCGCCGCGCCCGACGACCACCGCCGCGCCGCCGACCTCGACGCGCTCGATGCGGTCGGCGGTGCCGTCGACACGTGCGTACAGCTTCGAGGGCCGCCCGATCTCGACCCCTTGCGTGATCTCGATCTCGTCGCCGAAGGAGATCCGCCCGTGCCGTGCTGCGTGCAGCGCCAGCGGCCCGGCCGCCGAGCCGGTGGCGGGATCCTCGGCCACCCCTCCGGCCGGGATGAACATCCGCGTCTTCCAGCGCCGTCCCTCCCCGGCGATGCAGTTCACGCCGACCATCTCGCCGATGTGCTCGATGCGAGCGAGGTCCGGCCGGAGCGTGGCGACCTCGTCCTCCGAGCGGAGCGTGACGTAGACGTGCTGGAGGCCGTTGTCGTACAGCTCGACCGCCAGCTCGGAGCGCTCGACGCCGAGCGCGGCGAGCAGCTCCACCTCGGCGGCGAAGGGCGCGACCGTCGGAATCGGCTGCTCCATGCGCCCGAACACGATCCGCGCGCCCTCACGCTCGAGCCGAACCGGCACGACGCCGCGCCCGGTCTCGAGCCGGATCTCCGTCAGCTGGAGCGGCCCGCCGAGGACGAAGGCCGACCCGAGCGTCGGGTGGCCGGCGAAGGGCACCTCGATCCCCGGCGTGAAGATGCGGATGCGGGCATGCGCATCGTCGCTCGACGCGGGGTACACGAACACCGTCTCGCTGAAGTTCATCTCCCTGGCAAGCGGCTGCAGCAGCTCCTCCGGGATCTCGCGCGCATCGGTGAAGACGGCGAGCTGATTCCCGGCGAGCGCCGTGTCCGTGAAGACGTCGACGACGTTGAAGCGGAAGGTCGCGGCCACGAGCCGACTCTAGCGGGGTGCTCTCGCTCGCCGGCAGCCACGCTCCGCACGCGGAGGCGGGACGACGAGCCGCGTACGGAAGCGCGATCTTTCGGCTCCTCGCGTCCTGATTAGCGGGAGCTCACCGCGGAAACCGTTTGGCCATGGAGCAGCGCCTGCTCGCGATCTACCTCAACGACCATCTCGCGGGCGCGACGCTCGGCGTGGAGCTGGCACGCCGGGCCGCGCGCGAGAACGCCGGCAGCGACCTCGGCGCCTTCCTGCGCGACGAGCTGCTGCCGGAGCTCGCCGAGGATCGCGAGACGCTCCAGCGACTCATGCGCGAGCTCGCCGTCGCGCGCTCGCGGCCGAAGGTGGGGGCGGCGTGGCTGCTCGAGAAGGCCGGACGGCTGAAGCCGAACGGCGAGCTGCGGCGATACTCGCCCCTCTCGCGGCTGCTCGAGCTGGAAGGCCTGGCCGCGGGGCTCGAGGCGAAGCGCGCGCTCTGGATCGCCTTGCAGGCCACCGCCGACGTCGGGCGAGCTGCTCCTGCCCTCGACTTCGACGCGCTCGCCCAGCGAGCCGCGTCGCAACGGACGCGGCTCGAGGAGCATCGGCTCCTCGCCGCGAAGCGCGCCCTCGCGTAGGCATCGTCCCAAGGCCCCCCGTGTTTCGTCGCGGCGAGGGCAGGAAATCTCGGAAGCGTTGACTCGGCGGTCGCTCGTCATCGTCGGTGCCGTCGTCGCCCTCGCGCTCGCGGTGGTCGGCACCGGCCTCGTCCGAGGGGGAGCCGCCGCTCCCGCACGCCCGCGCCTCGCAACCGGCGTGACGGTGAAGGTGCTGCCCGGCGCGCAGGCGCTGGCGCTCCAGTTCGAGCGCGTCGTCCAGGCCGTTCAGCCGTCCGTCGTCCAGATCGAGACGGCTGAGGGCCTCGGCTCCGGGATCATCGCCGACGCGCAGGGCCACATCGTCACGAACGCGCACGTCATCGGCAACGCGAAGACGTTCACGGTCACGCTGTACAACGGCCGGCGGCTGCGCGGCACGCTCACCGGGTCCTTCGCGCCGGAGGACATCGGCGTGATCGACATCGACGCGCCGTCGCTACGGCCCGCCTCCTGGGGGCGCTCGAGCCTCGTCAAGGTCGGTTCGATCGTGATGGCGATCGGGAACCCGCTCGGTCTCCGAGCGAGCGTCACGCAGGGGATCGTCAGCGCCGTCGGGCGGCTCGGCGAAGAAGGCGGCGGAATCGTCCTGCCGGACACGATCCAGACGAGCGCGGCGATCAACCCCGGGAACAGCGGCGGCGCGCTCGTGAACCTGCGCGGCCAGGTGGTCGGCATCCCCACGCTCGGCGCGGTCAACCCACAGGCCGGGACGCCGGCGGCCGGCATCGGGTTCGCCATCTCCAGCGACCGCGCGTTGTTCATCGCGCGGCAGCTGATCGCGCGCGGCCGCGTCTCGAGCACGGGCCGGGCCTACCTCGGCGTCCGCGTCGGCCAGGCGCTGGGCGCGCCCGGGGTCGTCGTCGCCCAGGTCGAGGCAGGTACGCCTGCCGCGAAGGCGGGCATTCGCGCGGGCGAAGCGATCGTCTCGGTCGCGGGGCGACCGACGCCGGACCCGCAGACACTCGCAAGCGTGCTCGCGACGCTGCGGCCCGGCCAGACGGTGAAGCTCCGCATCGCGAATCCGGACGGATCGACGCGGACGGTCTCGGTCCGCCTCGGCCAGCTGCCCGGAAGCTAGGCGCGAGCGAGGGCGAGGACGAGCCGGTGTCCGTGACGTCGGCGCGGGCTTGGCGCACCGACCCCGGTCGCTCGCTCCCCTGCGTAACCCCGGCGCGCGTTCGGCCGTTGATTCCGAAAGCGTGGCCGACCGGCCCGCCGGTCAAAGGAGCGCGAAGAGCATGTTCGGACGAACCAGGGCAGAGAAGATCAAGGAGGGCGCCGTCGGCGCGTCGGAGCTCGCGCTGCACCTCGCCCGGGACAAGAGGTTCCGCCGGCAGCTCGCGTCGGCGCTCGAGCATTCGGCGCGAGGGGCCGTCCAGGCGCGGCAGAAGGTCGGCCTGGCCCAGGCGCTCGCGCGGGTGGCGAGCGACCGGACGCTCCTGCAGGAGCTGGCGAGCGCACGGCGCGACCTCGAGCGCGCGCACGCGCGGCTGGAAAGGAAACGTCGCAGCCACAGGCTGCGCAACGTCCTGCTCGTCGCCTCCCTGGGATCCGTGCTCGGCGTTCCGCGCGTGAGGGCGCAGCTGGCCGCGGCGGTGGCACGCGCGACCGGGCGCGCCCGCGCGGACTCCGATCGCGGTCGTCCGGAGCAGCCCGACCTCGAGGATCTGACGAAAGAGGAGCTGTACGCCCGCGCGCAGGAGGCGGGGATCCCGGGCCGCTCGGAGATGTCGAAGGAGCAACTCGTCGCCGCGCTTCGGGCACAGCAGTAAGACGCCTCGAAGAGGCATCTAGACCACCCGAGGGCGGCCCGATAGGATCGTCGTGGTCCGGCCCGGACCCGCCGCCCCCAGACGAGGAATGGAGTCGTTGGCCGAGCCATTGCGAGTCGAGGCACCGAGCGCAGATCTGGCGCACGCGCTGATGCAGCGCCTGCACGCGTTCCCCACCGAGCTCGACGAGGAATCCGGACAGGTTCGGATCTCGCTCGTCGGCGACCCCGACCGCGCCGTCGTCGACGTCCTGAACAGCGTCGACAGCTGGCTCGTCGAGAACGGGCTCGACGCCGTCCGGGTCCACCTCGACGAGCGCGTCTACACGCTGACCCCGCCCCGCCCCGCCTGAGCTCGATCCCGAGTCGGGGTTCTTACCTATCCTCACGCACGTGCGCCTGTACCTCGTCCGCCATGCGGAGGCAGCGCGCGGAGAGCCCGACGCCCTCCGGCCGCTGACCGCATCCGGCCGCCAGGCGGCGCGCGAGCTGGGGAAGCGCCTCGCGGCGGAAGGCGCACGACCGGACGCCGTCCTGAGCAGCCCGCTGCTGCGCGCACGCGAGACCGCGACGGCGCTCGGCCGCGCGCTCGGCTGCTCCGTCGAGCCCGACGAGCGGCTGGCGCCGGGAGCGACCGCCGAGCAGCTTCTCGCCGCCGTCGCCGGCCGCGGCGACGAGGTCGTCGTGGTCGGCCACCAGCCGGACTGCGGCCGGATCGCAGCGGAGCTCGGCGGCGGTGCCGAGCCTCCGTTTCCGCCCGCGGGAATCGTGGTGCTCGAGCTTGCCGGCTGAGGCTCGTTCGATGGTCGCGATCGGCGTCAGCGGCCTGCACAAGTCCTACGGCAGCTTCGAGGCGCTGCGAGGGATCGACTTCGAGATCGAGGCCGGCGAGGTGTTCGGCCTGCTCGGGCCGAACGGCGCCGGCAAGACGACGACGGTCGAGATCCTCGAGGGCTACCGCAGCCGGGACGCCGGCGAGGTGGTCGTCCTCGGCGAGGACCCCCAGGTCGCCGGGCTGGCGTGGCGCGAGCGGATCGGCGTCGTCCTCCAGTCGTCGGCGATGTACCCGAACCTGAGCGTCATGGAGAGCCTCGAGCTCTTCGCCGGCTACTACCAGCGGCCGATGGACGCGGCCGAGGTGATCGGCCTCGTCGGGCTGGAGGAGAAGCGCGACGCTCGCGTTCGCACGCTCTCCGGAGGCCAGAAGCGCCGGCTCGACCTCGGGCTCGGGCTGATCGGCGACCCGGAGGTGCTCTTCCTGGACGAGCCGACCACCGGCTTCGACCCCGCCGCGCGCCGGGCGGCGTGGGAGGTCATCCGCTCGCTCCGCTCGCTCGGCAAGACGATCCTGCTCACCACGCACTACCTGGACGAGGCGGAGCAGCTCTCCGACCGGGTCGCCGTCCTGCGCGAGGGCCGGATCGTCGCGATCGGTCGCCCCGAGGAGCTCTCCGGCGTCTCCCCCGCGACCGAGATCCGCTACCGGCGGAACAGCGAGGAGGTCGTCGTCTCCACGCACGAGCCGACCCGCGTCCTGCACGAGCTGACCGCCGAGGCGCTCGCGGAAGGCCGGGAGCTGGAAGGCCTGAGCGTCCGCCGGCCGACGCTCGAGGAGATCTACCTGGCGCTGACCGCGGAGGCCGAGGAGTGAGGTCGCTCACGTCACCGGGGCGCCCGAGCCGAAGGCGGCCTGCGGCGTGAGGATCTTCCTGCACCAGCTGCGTGGGGAGCAGCGCCTGTTCTGGCGGAGCCACGAGCTCGCCTTCTTCACGTTCCTGTTCCCGGTCCTGATCTTCGTCCTGCTCGGATCGGTCTACGGCGACGACCGGATCAAGAGCGAGCACAACGTGAAGAGCTCCGCCTACCTGCTCGCCGGCATCCTCGGCTACGGCGCGGCGGCGACGGCCTTCGCCGGCCTCTCGATCGTGCTCGTGATCCGGCGCGAGGGCGGGATCCTCAAGCGGCTCCGCGCGACGCCGCTGCCCGCGCCGGTCTACGTGCTGGGCGTGCTCGGCTCGACGGTGATCGTGTACGCGATCGAGTCGGCCGCGCTGATCGTCCTCGGCCGGGCGATGTTCGGCGTCGCCTTCCCCGACCAGTGGCTCTCGCTGGTGCTCGCGCTGCTCCTCGGCACGCTCGCGTTCGCCGCGCTGGGCATCGCCCTGACCGGGTTCATCCGGTCCGGGGACGGCTCCTCGGCGGTGGTGAACGCGATCTACCTGCCGATGGCCTTCCTGTCCGGCTCGTTCTGGTCACCGCACGCGTACCCGCGCTTCCTGGAGGTGATCGCCGACATCCTCCCGCTCACGTACTTCATCCGGCTGATGCGCGACGTCGCCCTGCGCGACGAGACGATCTGGTCGGACTGGCGCGAGGCCCTCGTCGTCGCCGCGTGGGGCCTCGGCGGCCTCGTGATCGCGGCGAGATCCTTCCGCTGGGAGCCACGCGAGCGTTAGAACCTGCGGCCGGCCGGGCATCTCCACACGATGGAGAGGTTTCTCGCGTTCGCCGTGCGCTCGCCGGAGCAGCCCGGGCTGGAGATCCGCGTCAACTTCGGCATGCACGCCGGCCGCCAGGCGACGGCGGCGGAGATCCAGGAGCTCGGCGCCGCCCTCCTTCCGGAGATCGGCGAGGCGGAGATCGTCGCGGAGGAGCGCTTCGAGATCGGCCCCGAAAGCGAGGCGGACGTGCACCAGGTCCGGATCGCGGTGCCGCGGTCGGCGCTCCCGGCCGACGACTTCCTCGTCGGCGAGCTCGCCGGTCGCCTCGTCGCGATCGCGGAGCGGTGGGCGACGAGCTGCATCGCCGACCGCCACGTGGAGGTCAGCGAGCTCTAGCCGGCCGGCGAGCCTGCGCCGCCCGCAAGGCGAACCGGGCCATCGACCGGGGGATCTTCCGCGCGCCGACGAGCACCGCGTCGAGCGCCGTCGCGAACCGGTCGACGTCGGCCTCGGAGAGCACGAGCGGCGGCATCGCCCGGACGACGTTCATCGCGTGCCCGGCGACCTGGATCAGGACCCGGTGCTCGGTGAAGAGCGGCACGACGACGAGCTGCGAGAAGAGCGCGGGCTGCATCCGCTCGATCAGCCGCCACGTCGTCCTCCCCGAGCCTTCCGGCTCGCCGAACTCGATCGCCCAGAAGAGCCCGAGCCCGCGGACGTCCTTGACGACGTCGTGGCGGTCGACGAGCGGACGGGTGCGCTCGAGCAGCAGCTCGCCCATCCTCGCCGAGCGCTCGACGAGGCTCTGCGCGTCGAGCTCGCGCAGGGTGGCGAGCCCGGCGACCATCGCCAGGTCGTTCGGCGCGAAGGTCGAGCCGTGGCTGAGCGCGTGCTCCATCGAGTCGAAGACGGCGTCGTAGACGCGCGTGCTCATCAGGCAGGCGCCGACCGGCACGTAGCCACCCGACAGGGCCTTCGAGACCGTCATCACGTCCGGCTCGAGGCCCCAGTGGTCGCACGCGAACATCCGTCCCGTGCGCCCGAAGCCGGTGGCGACCTCGTCGAGGCAGAACAGCGTCCCGTACCGGCGGCAGAGCGCCTGCGCTCCCTCCAGGTAGCCCGGCTCGGGCAGCAACACGCCGTGGCCGACGATCGGCTCGGTGACGAAGAGCGCGACATCCTCGCTGCGCAGCTCGGCCTCGAGCGCCTCCAGGTCGTTGAAGGGGACGCGGGAGAAGCCGGGGAGCAGGGGCTGGAAGCGCCGCGTGAACGACTCGGAGCCGTTGGCCGAGAGCGCGCCGAGCGTCAGGCCGTGGAAGCCGCTCTCGACGGAGACGACCCGCGAGCGTCCCGTCGCCGCCCGGCCGAGCTTGATCGCCGCCTCGACCGACTCGGCGCCGGAGCTCGTGAACAGCGCCCGGGCCAGGCTTCCGGGCGCCCGCCGCAGGAGCTCTTCCGCGAGCATCCCGGCGAGGTGCGTGATCCCGAGCGCGACCCGGCCGGGGAGGTCGAGCCGGAGCGCGTCCGCCAGCGCGTCGCGCACGGCGCGATTCGCGCGGCCGACGTTGTACATCCCGAAGCCCCCGAGCATGTCGAGGAAGCGGTTGCCGTCGGCGTCGACGAGGTAGGCGCCCTCGCCCCGCGCCCATTGCCGGTCGAACCCGATCGTGCGCAGCATCCGCACGAACTGCGGGTTGACGTGCTCCGCATGGAGGTCGAACGCCTCCGCGGATCGCGCAGCCAGTAGCTCGGCGAGCTCGCCCGGCACGGCGGTCAGCTTACTCAGACCGAAACGCGGGGGTGACGCCGCGGACGGGCATCCCTTGCGGCTCGAGGCGAGGCCGGTTCTCGGCCGCGGGAGCGGTCTCCGGCCGGAGCTCGGCCGAGGCCCAGAGTGCGCGCCGTTTCTTGCCGGACCCGACGAAGCGCTCCACGTCGGCGACGGGATCGCCGGCTCCGGCGGCGAAGATCACGGCGAGAACGGGCAGGCCGAGGAGCACCAAGGTGACCACGCCCGTCGCCACGGAGGCGACCACGAGGATCGTATTGGCAGCGACGATCACGACCGCACCTCCTCCGGGCGGCCGGCGAGGGATGCTCGCGGGGCCGTCGACGCACGCCGCCGCACGACTTCCTCGGGGACCTCCAGGTCGCGCTGCCGGACGAGCACCGTGCTCAGGACTGCGCCGGCGAAGCTGATCACGGCGGCGATCCAGAGAATCCGGTCGAAGCCGCTCACGAACGCGACGCGCAGCGAGTGGGCAACCGGCGCCCGCAGCGCGGGCGGGAGCGACGAGAGCGCCGCGGCGGCGTTGCCGCTCGTCGCCTGCTCGACGATTCGGTGGCTGCGCGCGCCGAGCTGCGGCGCCGCCTCGGCGAGCTGCGCACCGAGCACGCTGTGCACGCGGCTCTGGAAGACGGCGCCGAGCGCCGCGATCCCGGCCGAGAGCCCGACCTGGAGCGCCGTATTGTTGACGCCCGAGCCGACGCCGGTCTTCTCCTCGGGCACGGAGCCGATCGCCGCCGAGGCACGAGGCGGGTTGGTCAGCCCGGAGCCGGCTCCGGCGACGACGAACCCCGCGAGCAGCACCGTCCAGCCGGAGGTCGTTTCGACCTGCGTCATCAGCACCAGCCCGACGCCGGCGAGGGTGAGGCCGGCGCCGAGCAGGAGCCGAAGCGGCACGTGGGCGGAGAGGCGGCCGCCGACGGGTGCCGCGACCAGGACGAGCAGCGTCAGGGGCAGGAACCGCAAGCCCGCCTGGAACGCCGAGTAGCCGAGGATGTCCTGCAGGTACAGGGTGATGTAGAGGAGCAGGGAGTACAGCGACGCCGACAGCGCCAGCGCCGCCAGCGAGGCGCCGAGGAACGTCCGGTTGCGGAAGAGGCCGAGCTCGAGCATCGGCTCGCGCCGCAGGAGCTCGATCGCCACGAACGCAGCGAGCAGGACGCCGCCGGCGACGAACGAGGTCAGCACCTTCGTGCTCGTCCACCCGTCCGGGTTCCCCCGGATCAGCGCGAAGACGAGCGCGAACAGGCCGAGCGCGAAGGTGGCCGCGCCCCACCAGTCGGGCCGGACGAGCCGCCGGCGGGTCTCGGCCACCCTGGCGACGAGGAGGGCGAGGGTCAGCACGCCGATCGGGACGTTCACGAAGAACACCCACCGCCAGCTGATCCCGGAGGTGAGCGCGCCGCCGATCAGCGGCCCGACCGCGACCGACGCACCCGCGGTCGCGCCCCAGATGCCGAGCGCGGTGCCCCGCTCGCGACCCTTGAACTCGTTGGCGAGGAGGGCCAGGGACGCCGCGAACATCGCCGCGCCGCCGACGCCCTGCACGGCCCGGCTGAGGATCAGGAAGAGCGCGTCCGGCGCGACGCCGCACAGGAGCGACGCGATCGTGAACACGACGAGCCCGAGCCCGAAGATCCGCCGGTGGCCGAGCAGGTCGCCGAGCGACCCGGCGACGAGCATCAGCGCGGCCAGCGACAGCGCATAGGCGTCGATCGTCCACTGCAGGTCGCTGAACGAGGCGTCGAGGTCCGTTGCCATGCTCGGCAGCGCGACGTTCACGATCGTGATGTCGACCAGCAGCATCAGCATCCCCAGGCACACGGTCAGCAGCGCCCACCACTTGCGAGCCATCTCCACTCCTCCAGTCCTGTCTCTCGCTTCGATCCGATCCGTTCCCCGACGCTACGCGGCGTGTCGCTGGGATGGCACCGGCGAAATCGCCGGCTCGGCACCGGAGTCGGCGAGGCCGTACCGGAAGCCGGCCCGCCAGCTCGGGTAGCGGAGCGTCCAGCCGAGCTCCCGCTTCGCCTTCGCGTTCGAGGCGCCGCGCATCGACGTGAACATCACGACCGCGGCCTCGCCGGCGAGGAGCTTGCCCAGCCAGGCCGGCACCCGCCGCGGGGGCGGCGCGCCGAGGATCCGCGCCAGCTCCGGTAGCCAGACGGCGGCGGCCGCCGGCTCGTCGTCGCAGACGTTGTAGATCCCGGGGTCGCCGCCCTCGACGGCGGCGAGGAAATCAAGAATCGATTATCGGTCTTGCACGGCGCATGATGCCCGCTCGTCCGGGCCCTCGAATCCGGAGCCGCTGACGCTATCGTGACCTCGCCGCGCCCCCGTAGCTCAGTGGATAGAGCAGCGGTTTCCTAAACCGCGTGCGCAAGTTCGATTCTTGCCGGGGGCACTCCGGCCGAGACTGCCGGCCGCGTTCACGCCTCCTCCGGCGGCGCCTGCAGCTCGACCTCGGCGGGCTCGCCCGCCCGCAGCTCCCGGCTGCGCTCGGCTTCCGCGTTGATCTCGGCGCCGAACAGGAGCGCGACACCGCTCAACCAGAACCAGGTGAGCAGGACGACCACGGCGGAGAGCGCTCCCCAGGCCTTGTTGTACGAGCCGAACCGGCTCGCGTAGACGGCGAACAACGCGGAGCCCGCCAGCCAGATCAGGACCGCGACCACCGAGCCCGGCGTGATGAACCGCCAGCGCGGGTGGTCGACGTTCGGCCCGAGGAAGAGGATTCCCGCGAAGGCGACCAGCATGCCGCCGACCAGGATCGGCCACTGCGCCGCCCACCAGACGATCTCGAC
>Ga0070741_10015892_pt1 | contig 12665 bp, 10 predicted proteins | sample Coa_R1_4_FD_66440 | JGI IMG/M metagenome (GOLD analysis project Ga0070741, IMG submission 66440) | Surface soil microbial communities from Centralia Pennsylvania, which are recovering from an underground coalmine fire - Coalmine... | ecosystem: Environmental > Terrestrial > Soil > Unclassified ...
TAATTGAGCGGCACAAACTCCGGCGTGGCGACACGCACGAGAATAGGCGCGTCGGCATTCCACTCTTGCTGTTCCAAGTCACTCAGGGTGAGGCGGAATGTTAGATCGTCTTCTTGATACGTGACAATGCGCCAGACGCGGGCGGCGTTGTCCGCGATGCTCTCAAGGCCGTCAAGATCGCCTTCGGGATCAAAGCACAGAGCCAACTTAGCCCCAGACGGCACGGCTTCGTGCAGGCGGTGGGCCAGGTGCGTGCGTTTATCGGAACAGGCGGAGCTGGGAGTTTTGGCCTTCATCAGGAGCCTCCGCTACTTGGGTCACACAGAATTCATAGAGGCGTTTGGCTTTCTTACGCTCGGCTTCGGAGAGCACGGCGGGATTGAGCCGTTGGTAGATCTCCACCACGGCGCGGTGGTCGGTCAGGTGTTGGTAAGCGAACGACATCCACTCCAGCAATTCAGCGTCTTTCGGCGTCGCGTCGAGCTTCCCTTCCCGCAGGCGTTGAATGTTGCGGCGGATGCGTAACGTGCGCTCATCCCCCATGTGTTGCCGCTCAGTCTCACTCGGCGGACGCCAGCGATTAGTGTCGGCGTCACGCCAGAAGTTTTCTTCGAGCAATTGTGGCAGTGTTTTTTCCAGGCGATTGCCGACCTTGAGTGTGGCTTGCCGCCAGGATGGAATCAGCTCAGGCAATGTCATCGCACGAGCGGAGAGCTGGCCACGAATCCACGCGATCGCCGAGGGCTCGTCCAGCACTTCCAGGTTCAGCCGCTCATCGCGAATTTCCTCAGATGGCAGATACCATTTGCCTTCGACTTTCTTGAAAGCGCCACGACAGACCTCGTCGATGTACGGCATGGTCACGCCGCGATTCGACAGCTTGCGCTCCATCAATTCCTGCAAGACCACTGAGTACAAGGCATCGATGGTACGAAGGGAATCGGCATAGCGGCGCGAGTCAAGCTGAATGCGCTCCGGCAACGTCCCCAGGTGGTGGCGCAGGATACCAAGCACAGTCTCATCGAGATCGGCAACCGCTCGCACCGCCACCTGTACCCGCGAGCGCTTATGCAGGTTCATGATGATATCAGTGCCAACGACGTTCTCTTCGCCTTTCTCGCCCCTGACTTGTTTGAAGGAGCGCTGCTTCTTGTCCAGCGCCATCGTATTTGAGAGATCAAAGCCTGCCTCACTCGCTGTCTCCCGAATCGCATGCCACACGCGATCGTCAGAGTTCGAGAATACGACGGAGGCCCAACGACCCGGTTTCAATATGCGATGCATCTCGGCAAAGGCCGAGGCCATGATGCGCCGGTAGTCGTCCAGCGTCTTCCCACCTTCTTCTGGTTTAAGGGACTTATTCCAGACGGCTTCTTGCTTGACATCAGTAAAATCTTGTAACCACGCCTCCCAGAGCAATGAACAGTCAGCGTAGAAAATGTTGCTACCAAAGGGCGGGTCGGTCCAAATATAGTCGATCGCACCGCCTGGAAATGTCTTTAAAGTCGCACTGGCAGACCCGGTCAAAATCGTAGTTACATCGTCGAGAATAAAATATGCTTTGTCGCCCAAGACTTGACTAAGATACGGCCACTTGTTGCGGAAGAGTCCTGGGATGGCGGCTTCTTTCGACAGTGAAGGAATGTACAAAGTTCCCTTATGAATTCCCCCTGCCGTATTATCAGGGTTACGGCTATCATACCGAAAAGAACTCATCTTGCTGGCGACATATAACGAAGCAGAAACAACAAAGCGGAGAGCAGTGGATACTCGGTCATCGCTATGGTTTGAGATCTTCTCCCACACCGCCGCCAGCGCCCACAGATTGCGCTTGGTGTAAAAGTCGCAGACCCGGGTGATGTTTCTCAAGTGTAGGGCTGAGCGAATATACATCTCTCGGTTTGGACCGACAGAATCAGTTGGATACCAATAGGGAATCTCGCGTGTGTTGATCTCCTCGATGAGCCGCAATTCCGCTTTGGTGGTGCGGTGGTTACTGCGCGCCGGGCGGCAGCCGTTCTGGCATTCGTAGTTCGTCACCACCGGCACGCTGTCCACGCGTGTATGTTTGGTCTTCTTGCCGGTGAAGCCGCAACTGGGGCAGGCAAAGGTATCGCGCACTGCACCGGATTCATGATCCACCGCCACTTCCCACAGCACCATGTGCGCGCCGCAACGGCAGCATTTGTAGACGTCAGACCAGATGGTGTATTGAATGGTCGCCGGTCCGTCGCAACGGTCACAGCTTGTGCCATACAGCCAGTCAAATTCCGGCTGTAATACACGCATGATGCGATCGAACTCGGCCTTGAGCGCTTTGACATCTACCGGGTGGGTGTAGTTGTAAGCGATGTGACACGCGGCAGGACTGAGATCGTTAAGAATTGCATTGCGCGCGCCGAGCCTGGCGCCAGGGGGAACTTCCACGCCCATGGGTGGTCGAGCACACATCATCGCCGCCACGCCGGTCATGCCGCTGCCGCAAAACGGGTCGAGTATGAGCTCGCCCGGTTCAGTGTAGTGCAAGATGTAGGGAACAATGCCTTCGGGTGGCACTTTCGTATGGTAGGAATGGGCGTTGTAGATGGCGCTGTTCTTGCCGACCTTAGTGTCCTTGGCGAACGGCTCGCGGAAGTAATTGTCTGCCGCTTCATCGTAGGATGTGGCGTGCCGGGCGATGAACTCTTCGACCGAGATGTCGCTGTTGTAGGGTTTCATAGGGAGACGGGTTCGCTACTGCCAAATAGTCTGGACATGCCAGGATGCAGTCATGTCGGGATCATTGGTGAGGATTGGAATCTTTAGCCAAGCTGCCGTGCCAGCAATGACTCGATCGTGCAACTCGGGGATATCATCGATCAACGCGCTTGCGGCAACGACATCAAAACTAACAGGAATAACAACATAGTTGCTACTTTGGGCAAACAAATTCTGAAGTGTCGCTAGATTCACAGATATACGCCCTCGCTCCGACAAATACAGAATCTCCATCAAGGTGACTCCGGAAATAGCAACAGTAGTGTAGTCCTTGCTCCGATTCGGTGAATATTCTCCGCGCTTGCCTGCCAAGCTTACGATCTCTTTGGACCTGCCACACGAGCGCCATCGTGTCGGCAAGGTAATACATTACAGCGCTTTCTCTGCCCGGCGTTTAAGCGCCTCAGACAACTCGTGTCGTATCTGCCGGAACTCTGTATCCGTAAGATTTAATGGAGCATCTTTCCAGAGACCTCGTATTTGCACGACACGTCTTGAGGGATCCATTCCCACCGGCCCCCAGATTTTTCGCTCGACTTCTTTGACTTGCTCATCTGTAAGGCCCTGCTTCTTCCCTTTACGGCGGAGCGGCTTCTGTTTCTTCGGCTCCTGCGCCCGCACGATCGGCTCTAGATCTACTAACACTCGCTCTACCAATTTGAGTTTCTCAACCGCGCCGAGTTTTTCCGCGAGTCCCAAGACGGTCTCTAGATTGACGGCTTCGTGTCGTTCCATATTTTTCTCTCGCATCTAGTAGCGACGACGCGCTTGCACCGAGATTTCAAATTCTGCAGGTTCCGTTTGATCTCAATAATCTGCCAGGCTACGGGTGTCCCAGAACTCTCCCATTTCCTCGTAACTTTTTAATTCGGGAATAGGTTTACTTTTTTTGCATATTGTCTTCTTTATCTCAGCCAGCCTTCAAATTCAGCCGCACGGTTTTTCCCGGGTTCGCCTTTTGTGCCGCGTCGAGCCTTTTCAAAAGAAAGCTACGGAAGGCGGCAACGATGTCGTCGAGTTCTTTCGCGTCGCTACCACCGAACTGACCCGGACCGTCATAGTCGGCAAATCGAACGTCCACAGTGACAAGCCGCGCCTCGTGCAATAGCCGCCGGACAATCTCGGCCACCTCGGGCGTGAAGTGCTCGGCCAATTTCAGTGTATCCGCGGCTTGAATCGCCGCCAGCAGCGCTTGCGTCGGCGTGTCGCCCTGCTTATTCAGAATTGCGGCGATGGCTTCATCAGCCAATTGCCAGAGACGGCTTTGCAACGCATCTTCTAGTGCCCCTTCCAACTCGGCGACTTCTTTCTCCGGTCCCTCGGTCAATAAGGTGATGCCCTGGAAGGTTGGGTGATCCTTTACGTCTGGCAGTTCCTCAGGAAGCGTCTGGCTGTCACAACGCGCCAGTAGGTCTTTGTAGCGGATCGGCAGTTGCGCCCCTACAGCGCCGCCAAGTTCGTTGATGTCGTTCATCCGCGCCAGCCCTTCCACCTTGCGCCCCAGCTTCTTGAGCCGTGTCGTGAGGGCCACAAGCTGCTTCCGGTACTCCCGGTAGTGCATTTGATAACGCGTGCTGTAGCTCTGCCGCCAGCGATCGAATTCTTCGAGCACTGCGCCGGCTTGTGAAGGCTGTTTGCAAAATGTCGTTAACCCGAAGCGGGCGCGCAGCAGATCCAGTTCCGCGGCCAGTACATCTCCGTCCGGCACGCTGTCCAAGGCATTCAGATAGGTATGCGTGTCCAGGAGTGTCTGTGCATAACGACGGTCCAGCTCGTCCAGCGTCATCACCTGCGCAAAAGCCGCGCGAAACTGTTCTTTCTCCCCCGCGAATTCTTCCTTCAGGATGTGGGCGAATTCATCGAGATTGGCGGTGAGACACACGCGCTCCACGCGGTCCAGGAGCATGACATACGGCGCGGCGTCACCGTTCATCGCTTGCGCCAGACGTTTGAGCCGCGGCCGTATCCCTTCGATCTTCTGACGCCAGAGTTCCTGAGCTTTGTGTAAACGGTCTTGTTGCGTTTCTACCTCTTCCCGTTCGGTGGTCGCCTTGAGACTATCGTCGAGCACCCGGGCGAATTCGACCAAGTCATTCCAGGAAGGACCGACCGCCTGGATCAGACGATCGAACGCGCGATGGAGTCGCCCTTTAGTCCATTGCACCTGCACCACCTCAGCCGGTCCAATGCGATTATCAAGCGGCGTTTTCCCACTCTTCAGCTTCAGCCCAACCTCCGGCTTTACTGTGAGGTAGCAATGAGGCTGGGCGAAGCGTACGAAGGCCAATAGATACAACGTCACCATCTCCTCAAGCAGCCCGAAGGGCCCGCCGGTATACTTCTCGTAGAAGCTGTAGAGTTTTAGCTCACCCCCGGCTTTCTTCAGCTCTTCGCGAATGAGGCTAAAGAAGGCGCAGCCGCTCGGGTCGAACTCCTTCGGCTTCTTTTTACTGGCGAGGCCGAGTCCGATGCCAAAGTTGTCCAGTGCGCTGAGGTCGCCGCTCTGTGTTGAGCCGCCGAAGAGGGCGTTGAAGACTTTCCCCGCCTCGGCGTCACTGAATTCTTTCTTCAATGTCTCAGCATCAAAGGGCTTCGCTGTGTAGGCATTGACTAACAGGGTCGAGGCAATAAGATCATCAGTCTTCTCAGGGTCGGCAAAGACCTGCTTAGGGTCAACCCCGAGCCCACCACGGGTCACCACTCGTCCAGCCCGGTACAGTTGTTTCTGCGCCGTGGCTACTTCCCCTAGTGTCTTCCGTAATTCGTTTTCGACAAATCGCTTGATCTCCTCCGCCTCCGGCCCCTGTTTATTGCGGTACTCCTCTCGCATCTTCACCAGGGCCGTGTAGCGGCGGGAAATATCTTTGCCGATCTCGTCCCACCGACCCGGAATCATCACCGCGATGCGGTCATCGTGCAGGCTACTCGGATCGACTTCCGCGTTGTCAAAGAGATACACGAGGCGAAAGTGCAGGTCATAGTTAGTTTTATCGACAACCGGGTTGCCCCATACCGTGCTCCATTCTCGGACCACCACCCGCTCGCCTCCATACTTCACTTTGTTTGCTCTCGTCACCGCTCGTTGCGGGCGGTCCGGCTCAACGCCCTGAAAGAGCATCTTGATGCCACCGGTGTCTTGAATAGGCGCCGTCAGTAAGGCGCGCCAGTGTTGCCGCGCTTCGTCATCTTTTACTTGCGAGCGTTGGATCTTGGTAAGAATCTGTACCGGGTTGGGACCTTCAACAGTACTGAGGCGGAAGAATGCGCCACGCTCTTTGCTGGCGTAGTCAATGACTTGATTATCACGCATCCGCCCCAGGAGGAATTCGACATGATCTTCTTTTTTGAGGATATCATGGTCCGCAAGACACGCTTCGGCCAAATCACTCGCCGTCAGACCGCGCGGCGTTTCGGTAAAGGCGCAGTGCCACAGAAAGAGGGTTTTGAGAATGTCGCGCGCCGTGGCCAAATCCTGTTCGTCATCAAAAAGGTCAGGCAGCGCCTGAAGTGCGCTTTGATAAGATTGATACGCCTCACGATAGGCAACGGTTTGCAGATCGGTAATCAGGTTAGGGCTGTCAAGCAGATCGGCCACCTTGACCAATCCCTGGCGGCGCAAGACCTGCGGCTGCTCCAACACCTCGTAGACATAATGAATACTGCTGCGCGTGGTGGCCAATTCTCGCTTGGCGATATTTCGGATCACCTCAAAACAACGCGGCTGGAAGGGAAAGACTTGCAGGAAGTAGTCTCGTTTTGTCTGTTTGAGAAAACTGTAGTTGCGATAGTAGTGATCGTAATAGGCGTTCACTTCGGGCAGGCGCTCTGGAGGAACATCGCGAACCACCGAAGAGACAATCGCGTCATACTCCCGGGCGCTCTGCTCACCGGCGAAAAGACTCATCACCTTAAACCGGTCTCCACGCGCCCCGCCCATCAACTTTGCCGGAGGCGTCGCCTGCGAAGCAACAAGCGTCACAACTCGTGCGTGGTCGTCCACCGGCAAATGGAACGCTAACGTTTCCAGGACATGTTCATCCTCGGCAAAGCCCGGCGAGCCCGGCGGGTGCAGATCCTGCCACGATTTAAACTCGTCGATAATTACCAACAAACCGTTGAACCCCTGATCCCGCAATTGCCGGTAAATATGCTGGAAGCGCGTGCGGATATCTTGCGAAAACGGAATCTCAATATGAATGGCGCGCGCCGCTTCTATGACAGCTTTGGTGAACGCTTCCGGTCCTCGTTTCGTGAGTAGATCATCGGGTGTCGGTCGCCCCTGGTAGGCGCTTTGGATATGATGGGTAATATCACCCTTCACTCCCTGGGGGGCTTTTCGCCACCAGGCTTGAATCTCATCCGTCGTCCCAACCGTCACTTTCTGTTGTAAACCAACGTGGGTCAGGCTCTCCTCGATCATCTGCTCGATGAGCCGTTGCAACGAAACCTCTCCCCCCATAGTGGCAAGGCGGCCTTTGCAATTCAGAATGACAGGGAAGAGCCGAATCTTTTGTAGCGCTGAGGCAAATACTTTGATCTCTTCGTCTCCGACTTCGGCCCATGCTTTGCCTTTGCGATCGGTGAGCAGCACCGACAGCATCGCCAGGAAATGCGTCTTCCCGGCGCCGAACTCCGCCTGTATCCAATAACCCTGCCCGCGGTCACTGACTACGAGCGACAAGATGTCGCGGCAATAGTCACGGATTGAGGGGGTGAATTGGTAACGCGCGATGGTCTTCTCTCCTTGCTGGATGGCCGTTTCCAGAGAGAGTGTCGTCTCCGGGCGCTCTTTTCGTTTGAGCAGTGTTTGTAGTGACGCCAAGGTCATGGACGTGCCCCTTGCCCGCGATCCTCACGAACGAATTGACTACCGACTATTTGCGCGATGGCGGAGGCCACAGCGTCCGGATTGTAATGGACATAGGAAGGGAATGTCCACTCTTTCGGAGAAAAGGAGCCATCCACATGGAGAATAATGGCATGAGCATCGCCAGTCAGGTCATAGAGAAATGACAACGGCGTTTGGTAGCGAAGCAAAAGAACCGCTTCTTGCATCAGGGTGATGCTTGTAGAACGTCCGTGCTGGAGCGTCTGGAGATGCGTGGCAAGGCGGTCGCGGAGATATCCAGGAATACGCTCTGCTTGTGATGGCAAATCATGGGCGCGGCAGGCGTCGGTCACCCGAGTCCGTACAGTGACTGTTGGTGGAAGCGCTTCCAGCAGCGGCGACAACTCTCCCTGATAGCCGTACACTTTCTTATACGAAGTCGGCGCCGGTCCATTGGCGAGGCGCTTGGCCACTTGTACGAGTTCCTCACGAGTCATACCTGCACTCTGCGTTCAAGGAGGGAATCCAAGGAATAGCGGGTGGTCACTTGTTCGAGCCGATCAACGACTGCGTAACGACCGATAAGACCACGCTGCTCCAGCTTGTACATGAACTCCCGCACCGCCCCCTCACTCTCGAAGCCAAGATACTTCCATACAGGCTCGGCGAACAAAAATTTCATGTCAATAATTCGTGGAGTCGGAGCATAGTAATGGTGAAAGAGAAGAAGGGCAGCCGTTTCGTTGAGGGCATGCTGTGCCACATAGAACTTCTGCTTTTCCTTAACGATCCACCCCAAAGCGCGAGCTGCGGCAGAACAGCGAGAGGCAAGAGGCCGAACCTTTTTCCCGATAACTTCCTGTACATAGCTAGTAAAAAAATCTTTGGAGAGTGCCGTGCCAGGGGAAAGGGGAAACAGCCGTTCAGTTACAAGCCGACCAACAAGAGGTTCTGCTTCGAGGAACAGCACCCGCATGACAGTGGTTAACAATGCCTCATCATTGTAGGCGCGGAGAACTCGCCGGGGGGGTTGCTCAATTTCCGAGGTCGGAAAGAAACGGCTCAGGATAATGCTGGTGTTTCGCTCGCGGGTTTCAACCGAGTTCTGCGGTAGGCGCTCGCGCAGACGGGTAATTAACTCTGCTACACTGTGGCATTCAAGCGAAACCTTAACAGCCAGCAAACTTTCTCGCCACAAGCAGTCTTGTAAATATCGCTTGCCGTGAGGTTTGACGGGACGAACCACAGGCGGCACGGCATTATCCAATGGCAGCTCAAAAAATGATAGTTGCTGTGAGCATCTCTGTAACGTCGCGCCTTCTACACTACGTGCTAGCAAACGCCCCATGTCGCTTACAGTCACAGACAACCCCTCCCTTCATCCCAATTCTCCTCACGTGCCTGTAGAAAAGCCGGAAGTCTGGCGGTTCGTCAAGTCCGCCAGAAACTCCAGCATATACCGATTGACCAACTCCGGCTGCTCTTGCTGCACCCAGTGACTGCACTGCGGGATATATTTGATCTCAAAGCGATTAGTGAAATACGGCTCCATGTCGTAGGTGAGTTCTTTGCCTAGCGCGATGTCTTCCTCGCCCCAGATAAGCAACGTCGGGCAGGTGATCTTGGCAAACTGGCGCTCTCCTTTGCGCAGGCGTTCACGAAACGCGGCGCGATAATAATTAATCGCGGCAGTTGCCGCACCAGGTTTTTGGATCGCCCCGACATACCGCTTCAACTCCTCGTCCGGAAACGCCTCCTTACGGATCGCCATGCCACGGAAAGCTTGGTCAACAAAGCGGCGGGCGTTCAGGCGAATACCAAGTTCCGGCAGCCAGGGAATCTGAAAAAAGAACATGTACCAACTGCGGCGTAGCTGACGTCGATTGGTACGGAGATGCTTCTGGAAGGCGGCAGGATGTGGGCAGTTCATCACAATTAGTTTTTCCGTTGCCTGCGAGTAGTCAGCGGCAAACACCCAGGCAATACCACCGCCCCAATCATGGCCGACGATAACGGCCTTTTCTTCACCAAACACACGAATCAGGCTCATCACGTCAGCAGTAAGCGTATCAATGCGGTAATTGGCAACTCCGACCGGCTTATCGCTCTCGTTGTAGCCACGAAGGTCCGGAGCAACGACTTTGAAATGCCGGGCGAGTACTGGGATCTGGTGCCGCCAGGAGTACCAAAACTCAGGGAAGCCGTGCAGCAGCACAAGCAGAGGCCCTTCTCCTTGGGTGACATAGTGGAGGCGAACCCCATTTACGTGAGCAGTCCCGTGTTTCCAGGATTCAGTCATAACAATCGGCTCTCAACTTCGGGTAAACAACCGAATCATCATGTCATCGGATCATTGTTATCGTGCCGCTCCAGGAGCACCCCGCACCGCGGTCACCAAAAACTGCCTGGCCCTCGTGTCTAATTGTCCCTCGATCGTCAGGGCTTTTCCCGTCCCTTCCGCCTGTTTGAGCTGGTCCAGCAAAGGGGTCGGGCCGTAGAAACGCAGCTGGCGGAACAAAACACCCCACTTGACGGCTTGCTCGCGTTCCGAAGACGTTAACTCTTCCACTTTCCCCACGCGTAACACCATGGGCTTATTGTCGACGGTGACATTCGCCGTCACGAGATCTTCGGAGGGTTGGTCCTTGGCCGGAAGCAACTCCCCGGTCACACGGAGGTTTATCGGCCTATCAAGCATAGACGGTTGCGCGTTCGCGGTATTGGACCATCCGCAAAACATCACGAACGTCACGAAAAGTGCATACATCATCATCGTCCTCTCTTGGAAAAAGACGGCCCCTCATTCTTCACTCTTAATTTTTAATCCTTCATCTTAATTGGCCTCCATCCCCGCTTTCCGCGCCCGCTCCAACACAATTCGTTCGATATCAGCAATTGGCCCGTCGATCATACGGCCACGAAACGCGACTGCGCCCTTCCCCTCGGCAACGGCCTGTTCAAACGCGGCAACAAGCTCGCGTGCGTAAGCCACTTCCTCTTGTGTCGGTGTGTAGATTTCGTTCACCGGATCAACTTGACTCGGATGGATACAGGCCTTCCCCTCATAGCCGAGCTGCTGGCCTTGGCGTGTTTCGACCTTTAATTCTTCTAGATTTGGAATATCAAGGAATACATTATCGATAGGTGTGATCCCTGCGGCCTTGGCCGCCATTACCACCTGACAACGCGCATGAAAAACAACCCCTGCGGTAGAGGGTGCGGCTTTGATCCCCATGGCCAGCGAGAAATCGCCGTGCCCAAAGGCAATCGCCGCAATGCGCGATGTTGCCTTTGCAATAGAGAATGCGTTGCCAATCGCCTCGGGTTGCTCAAATAGCGGAATCAAAGCCACTGAACCGATCGGTCGCCCGGCGCGCCGTTCTGCCAATGTCACCAAACGATCGACAAAAAGAATACCGTCGACACTATTGGTTTTGGGAATGACTAGACCCTCCGCGCCGGCCTCAACCATAGTGAGGACATCGTCCAGGAACCACGGCGTATCCAAGGCATTGATACGCACGGCCCGCTCGAAGCGATTGAACCCCGAGTCACGCAGCACGTCTTTCATGGCCTCCCGCGCCGCGGACTTACGATCAGGCGCAACCGCATCCTCGAGGTCGAAAATCAATGTATCAGCATGTGACTCTCTGGCTTTGGCGAAAAACTTTTCGCTACTAGCAGGAACGAATAGTAGGCTGCGACGTAAACGAGACATGATACCTCCTTAAAACGTAAAACGTAAAGGGTGACCACCGCTCCTCCCTTTTTACGCGTTACGTGTTACGTTTTACACTTCTTAGATGATCCCCCTCTCCTTCAACTCCGCCAGTCGCTCACGCGACATTCCGAGCTTGCCACAATAAATCTCCTCATTGTGCTCGCCCATACGAGTCGGACCAGGCCAGCGAATCTTTCCCGGGGTTCGTGAGAGTCTCGGAATCACGTTTTGCATCTTCACCAGCCCGAGGTCCGGGTCTTGAACCGTGGTGACAGTCTCGCGCGCCTGGAAATGCGGATCAGCAAAGATGCCAGCGATGTCATACACCGGTGCGGCAGCGCATTCGTGCTCGTCAAAGATTCTCAGGGCATCCACGGCGGTATGCTGGGCGATCCAGCCGCCGACAATGGCATCGACTTCATCAATATGCGCAACACGGGCACGGTTGTCTTTGAAGCGTGGGTCGTTGATTAGCTGTGGCTGTCCGATGGCATTGAACACGCGCGCACCCATCGCCTGCGCATTGGCTGACAACGCAATCCACTTTCCGTCTTTTGTTTTATAGATGTTGCGTGGGGCACCAATCGAAGGAACGCGATTGCCGGTCCGCTGTTGAATCACTCCGAGTTGGTCATAGGTGATCGCTTGATCACCAAGAATCGTAAAGATCGGTTCCAACACACTGAGGTCGATGTACTGCCCTTTGCCGCTTTTGTGGTCGCGTTCATAAAGCGCCATCATCACCGCCCACGTACCAAACTGCCCGGCAACGGCATCGGCCAACCCCGTTCCCGGCAACGTCGGTGGACCGTCGGCCGGACCGGTGATATGGGCAAAGCCGCTCATCGCTTCAGCTAAAGTGCCAAAGCCTGGCTTTTCTTTGTACGGTCCGGTTTGCCCGAATCCCGATACGCGTACTAAGATCATGCGTGGATTTAGTGCGTGCAGCACCTCCCAGCCAAGCCCCCAACGCTCGAGTGTCCCCGGGCGAAAGTTCTCGGTCACCACGTCTGCATCAACTACGAGTTTTTTGAAGATTTCCGCCCCCTCCGGCTTGCCCAGATCAAGCGTCACGCATTTCTTATTGCGATTGGTAATCTTCCACCAGAGTGGAATGCCATCCTTAGTCGCGCCCAATGAGCGTAGGCTATCCCCGAGCTTCGGGTGCTCGACCTTGATGACTTCGGCACCGAAGTCTCCCATGTTTTGCGAGATCGTTGGCGAGGCGAAGAGTATGGCGGCGTCAACAATTTTGAGTCCTTCGAGCGGTAGATTGTTCATGGACAATATTCCCTCCTAAAACCCGATTCCTGAGATCCCCGACTTTCGCAGCTCTCACTGTTTTCCCATAGAAGAACA
>Ga0070741_10015893_pt1 | contig 12664 bp, 11 predicted proteins | sample Coa_R1_4_FD_66440 | JGI IMG/M metagenome (GOLD analysis project Ga0070741, IMG submission 66440) | Surface soil microbial communities from Centralia Pennsylvania, which are recovering from an underground coalmine fire - Coalmine... | ecosystem: Environmental > Terrestrial > Soil > Unclassified ...
TTCCCTACCCCGAACACGATCTGCTTGCGGCCCTGCTGGTGAAGCTTGCAGCGGGTGCAATCGCCAAGGTCTTCGCGGATCAGTTTCAGCGCGGCAATCGGATCCGCAACGTCCTGCTCGGGCCTGGCATCTGCCCCCTGAAGCGAGTCTTGTACAGCGGGTTTCGCGACTACAGCGGATTTTTTTGCCGGCATTTCCTCTCGCGTTTCGGTTTGGGAGTCTTGAGTTTCGGATGCCCAGTCCGCCACCGCGGCGGCGCTCAGGGGTTGCGGCTCGCGTTGATAGAAATCGTAGATGCCGAGTTCATTGTAATAACGAATGCGCTCGGCGAGCGCCCGGCGCAGGTCGGGATTTGAGATAGTTGGCAAGGAGACTTGTGCGGAAATTATACTTTGGCGCCGGCACGCGGTGTTGAGATCCTTCGTCCGCGCTCAGGATGAGTGGAATCAGGCTTTGACAGCGGTTCTGCGATGGTTGCGGATCTGAACGATCTGCTTGAGCACCCGCTGTGCGACTTCCCGCTTCGAACTTTCCGGGACTTCGACGACTTCGTCGCGTGTGATGATGGTAACCGCGTTTCGGTCTGAATCGAAGCCCACGCCCTCGCGGGAAACGTCATTCACGACGATCGCGTCGAGGTTCTTGGAAACCAGCTTCTGGCGGGCGTTTTCGAGCACATTCTCGGTCTCGGCGGCGAAGCCCACCAGGATCTGCCCACTCTTTCTCGCCGCAATATCCCTGAGAATATCCGGCGTCGCTTCCAGTTCCAGCGTCATCGGGCCTTTGCGCTTGATCTTCTGGCCCGCGGGCAACTTGGGGCGGTAATCAGAAACCGCGGCAGTCTTGATCACAATCGTTGCCTGCGGAAGCAACGCGAGCACTGCATCCCGCATTTCCTGAGTAGATTCAACCCGCGTGAGTTCGGCGGCGCCGGGAGCCGCAAGCGCCGTCGGACCGCTGACCAGAAGTACACGAGCGCCGCGGCGCAGCGCAGCCTCGGCCAGCGCATAACCCATGCGCCCGCTGGAGCGGTTTGTAAGATAGCGAACCGGGTCGATCTTCTCGCGGGTGGGACCGGCGGTGATCAGCAGGGTCTCGCCACTCAAGTCCTGTGCCGAGCCAAGAACCTCCAGCGACGCCGCAACGATGGCCTCGTTCTCCGCCAGCCGTCCGGCGCCGGTCATTCCGCATGCCAGGTAGCCCGAGCCGGGTTCCACCACCTTCACCCCCCGTTTGCGGAGTATTTCCAGGTTGGCCTGGGTGGCAGGATGGTTCCACATGTTGACATTCATCGCGGGCGCCACAACAACGGGGGCCGTGGTGGCGAGATACAACGTGGTCAGAAAATCGGAGGCAATTCCCTGCGCGAACTGGGCGAGAACATCCGCTGTGGCCGGAGCCACGAGCAATGCATCAATGGATTGTGCCACCGCGATGTGCTCGATGGCGGAATCAATGTTGGCTTCATGCTCCTGGCCGGAAGCGAACATGCCCGTGATGACTTTTTCCCCGGAAAGGGCGGCAAAGGTGAGGGGCCTTACGAACTCCTGCGCGGCGCGGGTCATGACGACCTGCACGTCGATGCCGCGGTCCTGCAAGAGGCGAACAATCTCGGCTGCCTTGTAAGCCGCGATTCCGCCGGTGACGCCAAGAGCGATCTTCATAGGGCTGATCGACGATTTCAGATGGTTGATCCGATGCTGCATTCAACCATCCACCATCACAAATCCAACCAGATCGTACTTAATCCTGGCCGAGCGCCTTGTCGAGCGAATCCGCAGCCTGTTCGGCGGCGCTGCGAGTCTCGGGAATTTCCCATTTGACCTTGCCCGCGCGGATTTCATCTTGCGCAATACGGCACGGCTTGCGGGAATTAGTGTCGACCACTGGCGGTGCGCCGGACTGCAGTTGCCGCGCGCGGCGAGCCGCGACCAAGATGTACCGGTAGTTACTGTCGAAGCCTTCGATCAACTTCATTGGGACGTCCCCCTTGAAACCTGATTCTTACATGCAATCAGTGCCGAGCGTTCGAACGTTGCGTACTGCAGAACATAACCAGCGATCGGGCTTGTCCCGCCTATGAATGCTTTCCTGGGCGCCCATTAATGATACCGCGAAACCTACAAGTGTGCTGCGGGGGGAGGGTCGCCGAAGGACGATAAAATGGGCTGCACTCTTTCCCGCGCGTTTTCCAACCGGCAGCGGTCCGCCAGCTCAGAGTTTCTCTTCCATTCGTCCGGAGATGCGGGACCGGACCGTCGCATCCGTTCCGACAGAACAATCGCCCGCAGCTTCTCGCAGGCCTCTTCCAGCCTGTCATTGATCAGGATGTAGTCGTACTTGTAATACTCGGCAATCTCGCGGCTGGCTGTGAGCAAGCGGCGTTGGATGACGTCCTCGGAATCTTCGCTGCGGTTGCGCAAGCGCCATTCCAGCGTCTGGCGATCCGGAGGCAATACGAAGATGCTGATGGCATCGGTCAGGGTCCGCTTGATCTGGGCCGCGCCCTGAATGTCGATGTCCAACAGAAGGTCATGCCCGTTCTTTCCCGCCTCCCGCAAATACTGCCGGGCCGTGCCATAGCAGTTGCCATGTACATTGGCGTGCTCGAGGAACTCCCCCCGCTGAATCATGTTTTCAAATTCTTCGAGAGTAACGAAGTGATACTGTTTGCCGTTCCGCTCGCTGCCCCGGGGAGTGCGCGTGGTGTAGGAGATCGAAAAATCGAGGTGGGGCACGAGCTTCAGCAGTTCGTTGGTGAGGGTGGATTTTCCCGAGCCGGACGGCGCGGAGATGATGAAGACCAGGGGCTTCTGTGTCATTCCAGGTTTTGTACCTGCTCGCGCGATTTTTCTATCTCTGCCTTCATAGCCAGTCCCGCTTCCGTGATCCTCAACGCTTCGCCGGCCAGCCCGGAGGTTTTCGACAGCAGCGTATTGGCCTCGCGATTCATCTCCTGCAGGAGGAAGTCGAGTTTCTTGCCAATCTCCCCGCCTTCGTCCAGCAACCCCAGGAAATGCTGGATATGGGTCTCGAGACGGACGATCTCTTCCTGGATGTCGCTGCGGTCAACCAGGAGCGCGGCTTCCTGTAACAGGCGCTCCTTATCGACGCTGGAACCTATCAGTTCCTGTAGGCGCGCGTGCAGTCGCTCGGTGTAATTGTGCAGCACGGTACGGCGATGCTGTTGCACACTCCTGGCCGCCTCCGTCAGGTGCGTCATGCGTTCACGCAGCTCGCGCACGATGCCGCGGCCTTCCTCTTCCCGCATCTGGTTGAGGCGGTCCAGTGCGTCCCCGACTTTTGCCATCACCGCCGGCTCGATTTCCGTGTCTCCGGCTGCGGCCGATGAATCGAGCGCGCCGGGAATCCTCAGGATCGCGTTGAGATCGGGAACCGTCGCCAGGGAAAATTCGGCCGCGGCGGCGCGAAACGCGGCGATATATCCCCCCACCAGCTCCCGGTTCAGGGTAAAAGTCTCGCTACTGGTGCGCTCCAGGCTTAGAGATACCTCGATGTGCCCGCGCGCGATCTTCTCTTTCAATAGGCGGCGGAGCTGCATCTCCAGGGAATCGGTCCCGGAAGGCAAACGGAAATGCAAATCGAGAAAACGATGGTTGACGGATTTGAGGGACAAGGCAAACGCCAGCCTCCCGTTGGAGGAAACGGGCGTGGCCGAGCTTCCGTTGCTGGGCTGGACTTCACCCCTCACCTGGGCAAAGCCGGTCATGGACCGAATCGGCATGTTGGGCTGCGTCTTCACGTTTCCGCCACCGCTTTGGATAAATCTGAATTGGCAAATTGCAATTCGTACAGCCGGCGATAGGTGCCGAGCTTGTGCATCAACTGCTCGTGCGTGCCAATATCCGCGATGGTGCCGTTTTCGATCACCACGATTCGATCCGCCCGCCGTATGGTGGACAGCCGGTGTGCGATGACAAAGACGGTGCGCCCGCTCATCAGATTGTGCAGAGCAGACTGAACCAGCGCCTCGGACTCGCTATCGAGCGCAGACGTCGCTTCATCGAGAATCAGCACAGGCGCATTCTTCAGCAGGGCCCTGGCGATCGCGAGCCGCTGCCGCTCCCCGCCGGACAGCCGCACACCGCGCTCTCCGATGACGGTATCGTACCCCGCCGGCAGCGCCTGGATGAAATCATGGGCTAACGCTGCGCGAGCGGCCGCTTCCACTTCCTTCATGGGCACATGCGGCTGGCCGTACGCGATGTTGTTCCGCACGGTGTCATTAAACAGGACTGTATCCTGCGTGACGATACCTATCTGAGAGCGCAAGGATGACAGGGTCAGGTCACGAACATCGGAACCGTCGACCCGGATGCTTCCGGCGGACACGTCGAAGAATCGCGGCAGCAGGTGGACCAGCGTGCTCTTGCCGGCGCCGCTGGAACCGACGATTGCCAGGATCTCTCCACGTTTTACTTCCAGGTTGATGTTGTGCAGGATCTCGCGGGAGTCCTCTCCATCCGATTGATAAGAGAACGAAACGTCGTCGAAACGGATCCCTTGTGAAAACCGGGGGAGGGCTCTGGCTCCTGGTCTCTCGACCACGAGATCCTGTGTGTCCATGAACTTGAAGAGCTGGGAAGACGCGCCCAGGGCCTGCTGAAAACCGTTATTGAAGACCGCGAACTTGCGCACCGGGTTGTACATGCTCAACACCGCGGCCACGAATGCGATAAAGGCGCCCAGCGTGAGTTGGTTGTGTGCGATTTGTTCCCGACCCAGCAGCAGCAGCATTGCGATCGCGACCGCACCGAAAATATCCATCAGGGGAGAACTGATGGCCGCGGCGGCAACGGAACGCAGGTTGGCGCGGAACAAGCGTTGGGCAGCCTTGCGGAATCGCGCCACCTCCCACGATTCCATCCCGAACGCTTTGACGATTCGGTTGCCGGTGATGGTCTCATGAAGGATGTTCTGCACGTCCGCCAACTGGTCTTGGCCGGTGCGGGTGGTGGAGCGCACGCGGCGGCCGATGCGCACGGCGGAGAAGATGATGATCGGGATGAAGATGAGCAGAACCCAGGCCAGTTGCTTTCCCAGAACGATGACTAATCCCGCGGTGAACAGAAACGTGAAGAACTGTTGCAGGAACTCAGCCAGAATGCTGGACATGGCGAACTGCACGCGCTCGATGTCGTTGATGATGGTCGAAATCAGCGTGCCCGTAGTGTGCTTCTGGAAAAATGCCGCCGAACGGCGTAAGACCGTGTCATACAGGTCGTTGCGCAAATTTGTGATCATGCCGAAACCGGCATGGTTCACCAGGTAGGTCCCTAGATAGTCGAAACATCCCTTCAGTACGGTCGAGGCGACCAGCGCGAAGGCCACGATGGTCCATGCATTGTGAAAGTGGGTGGGAACGAAGCGTTGCAGATAGATGGGCTGGCCGGTTTGCGGCAAGGTGAACAGGATGATGTTGTCGGAGCCCGAGGAAGGATTCAGAACGCGATCGAGCACGGGCTTGAGCAGCACCAGGCGGAAGGCTTCGAGAAGACCGACTGCAGCCAGCAGACATACTCCCGGCACCAGTTGCGGCAGGAACGGCAGCACGTAGCGGATTAGGCGAATTACCTGCCGCATCGGACACCCGGGCGGCGAAGGCCGAAATCGCTGATTGCCGGTGAAGAGGATAGATAGCGCAAGGCCTTATTTTACTTGAGTTCCGGCCGGGGAGAATGGCGTTTGCGGTGCCTCCTGCGGGCATGGCGCAGCTATCCCGGGCTGTCCCGGTGCACGACCTTGACGCGGTAATCGGAGCCGCGGAGGCGCTTGGCGACATCCTCGGCGATCATTACAGAGCGGTGTTGGCCGCCGGTGCAACCGAACGCGATGGTCAGGTAGCTCTTGCCTTCGCGGATGTAGTGCGGGATCAGGTAGACGAGCAACTCAGAGATGCGCGCAATGAACTCGCGTGTCTGGGGAAACGAGCGGATGTATTTCGCCACCCGCTTGTCCCGGCCTGTGAGAGCTCGGAACTCGGGGACGAAGTGCGGATTGGGCAGGAAACGGACGTCAAAGACCAGGTCAGCGTCCTCGGGCACTCCCTGGCGAAATCCGAAACTGACGCAGGAAATCAGAAGGCTCTTTTGCGATGATTGCTCCTGAAAGCGCTGCGTCACCAGCGCCCGCAGTTCGTGCACGTTGAACCTGGAAGTGTCGAGGACAAAATCAGCCAGGCTCCGGATTGCGCCGAGATGTTGCCGCTCGGCCTTGAGTGCCGACTTCACAGAGGAATCCATTCCCAAAGGGTGCGGGCGGCGCGTTTCACTGAAACGGCGCAGCAGCACCGCATCCGAGGCCTCCAGGAAAACCACCTTGGTCGGGATCATGCGGCGTACGGACTTCAAGATCCCCGGCAGTTTGTCGAACTTGGAGCCTTCGCGAACATCCACCACCAGGGCAGTGCGGCGAATCTCACTGGATTGCACCGCAAGTTCCGCGAATTGCGGAATCAGTTCGACCGGCAGATTGTCCACGCAGTAGTAGCCGAGGTCTTCAAAGGCTTTCAGAACCGAGGCCTTGCCGGAGCCGCTCATGCCCGTAATGATGACCAGTTCGGGCGAGCGCTGGCGCCTTCGATCAGGCCCTTTCCTGCCTCTTTTGGGCGTTTTTCGGCCAGCCAGGCGGCGGGGCTTCATAAGTTGGATAGTAGCATCGAAGCAGCAGAGCCGCCGTCGCCCGCAATTGCCCAGTCTGATACCGGCCGGCCCAGGACCTACACAGTGCCGGGAACATCGACCGATTTATTTTTGGCAAGATCACAATTGTGTCTTTCGTGCCGGGGCATTTACTCTATGGCGTCATGAAAAAGTTCGAAGAGCTCACCGAACGCGAAGTACTGGCACTAGCCATCGCTTTGGAAGAGGAAGACGAACGGGTGTACTCCGATTTCGCTGAAGGATTGCGGCAGGACTATCCCGCCACCGCGTCGATGTTCGAGGGTATGCGCGAGGAAGAATCCGGGCACCGGCGGCGCCTGCTGGAACTTTATAAGACGAAATTTGGGGAGCACATTCCGCTGATCCGGCGCCAGGATGTGCGCGGGTTCGTAGAGCGTCCGGCTTTGTGGCTGGTCCGTCCATTGCGCATCGAAGCGGTGCGCAAAGAAGCCTCGACCATGGAGGTGGAGACGCGGCGCTTTTATGAGAAGGCGGCGGCACGCACCCAGGATGCGAGCATCCGGCAGTTGCTGGATGACCTGGCGACCGAAGAACGTGAACACGAGGAACGCGCTCAGGAACTCGACAAGCAGAAGCTCCCCGCGAATGTAAAGGCAGACGAGGAAATCGCGCAGCGCCGCCTCTTCGTGCTGCAGATCGTGCAACCGGGACTCGCCGGATTGATGGATGGCTCGGTGTCGACCCTCGCTCCCGTGTTTGCCGCCGCTTTTGCGACCCAGAAAAGCTGGGACGCCTTTTTGGTCGGCCTGGCGGCGTCGGCCGGCGCGGGTATCAGCATGGGATTCGCGGAAGCGTTATCCGATGACGGCAGCTTGACCGGCCGCGGGCACCCCTGGGTACGGGGATTGATTTGCGGGCTGATGACCGCGCTCGGAGGGGTTGGGCACACTCTTCCCTTCCTGATTAAAGATTTCCGCCTGGCCCTTTGGGCGGCGGGCGCAGTGGTGCTCGCCGAACTGGGTGTCATCACCTGGATTCGCCGCACGTATATGGACACGCCCTGGGTCACGGCCGCATTGCAGGTCGGCCTGGGCGGCGCGCTGGTGTTCGTTACCGGCGTCCTGATTGGGAGCTCGTAGGATCGGAGACTGAAATCCGACATCTCCTACGGTTGCGTGTCCAGCGGGTGCGCGCTCTTCTCGTAAAACTCTTTCTGCAGCTTCGGGCTCACGTCGTCGGCCTTGACCGCCTTGATCGCTTTGGCCACGGAATCGATCCACCAATTCATCTGGTACTGGCCCAATTCTTTGTTGGCCGGCGCGGCGTCCCCCGAATAGTGAAACGGGAACCGCGTGTACCACCAAATGCCGGTGTAGATATTCTCAGGAAGCTTCTGGCGGGCCTGATCGGCGCCGGATTCGTTGTTGGCGCGGTCCATGTGCACGAGATCGGGGCGCGAAATCAGCATGTTCGAAGTTTCACGTTCTCCGCCATGCATGTCCATGCTGGTTTTCAGCGGAGGGCCTCCCTGGCTCGGTTCGAGTTCATTAAAGACATAGACTACGTAATCGTGAGGCTTGTCGAGTTGCGTTTGGGCAAAGTATGGCAACAGGCTATTGTTCCCCCCATGGCCGTTTACGATCAGAACCTTTTTGCAGCCGTTGCGCGCCATCTCATCGGTGGTTTCCTGCAGGAGCGCCAGTTGAATGCCGCGACTGTACGCCATGGTTCCGGGCTCGTGCTTAGCCTCCGCAATCTGGCCGAAATAATATTCCGGGAAAACGACGGCATATTCCTGCTCGGCCGCATGCAGGCTGGCGTGGCGAACGTCCAGCAGATCCGTGCCTAACGGCAAATGAGGTCCGTGCTTTTCCAGAATTCCGAATGGCAGCAGGCAAGTTCCCTGCGAGCGCCGGATACCTTCACGGAAGTCGCCGGCGGTGAGTTCTTCCCAGTGGACCGATAGCCTGGCGGATGGCGTTTGTGCACGGGCGGATACCGGTACACCGGCAACCATCAGGCAAAATAGGAATGAGGATTTGAGATCAACGCGCAGGAACATGATTCAATCTCCCTCCGGCGGCGAATTCTAGCATGCGGATAACGCCATTAAAACGTATTAATACGGGCGTTTAATCCGGGATGGGGATCATCAAGGCGTGAAGCCGAAGAGAGACGTAAGGTGAACATCAAAATCCCCACTCTGTCCCTCCAAACTTCGGAGGGACAAGGGCGGGGCATCCGGTTTGAATTTTTTTATGGGACTTCGATCAACTGCATTTTGCCGTCTTTGGCACGGTGCAGGACCATCACTTTCCCCTTGGGGTCTCGAAAGACAAAGACGTCGCGGTCTTTGAAGTGCGCTTCCTTGATAGCCTCTTCCAGCGTCATGGGGCGCATGGCAACGGATTCGTCAGAGCGAACCACGTGAACATCCGTCGTCTTGGCTATTGCCGGATACTTGTGCACAAGCACAGGAACCGCGGTTTTCTCCGACAGTCCGACTGAAGGCTGCACATCCTCCTGGGAGGAATGCCCGTTCCACTTGTTGGTTTCCTCGTTCTTGCGGGCAGACCGCTTCTTAGCTTGCCACCGCGTCTTGTACTTGATCGCCTGCTTTTCGAGATGGTCCAGGGCCTCGTTCACGGCGATGGTCATGTCCTTGGCTTGCGCCAGACCAACCAGCGGGCCGTTCCGCGGATTTATTGTGATTTCAGCTTTATGGCGGTGTTTCTCGACAGCAAGAATGACTTTGGTTTCGAATTTGTCGCCAAGAATTTTGCGGATCTTCGTGAGGCCGGTTTCTACTTCTTTGCGGATGGCGGAGGTAACTTCGTAGTGTCTTCCGGTATAGTCCACGTTCATGAGCGCCCCTCCTAAGAATTCATTTCGAGTTAAATCGGGCACTGCATTGGAAAAAAATTAGAATTGAGAAGTCAGAGTGCAGAAGTAAAATCGTCGCAGTCGCAACTTCTTCCTTCTGACTTCTTACTTCTGCATTATTTTTTGACCCGGCGCTGATGCGTGCTCGGGATGCGCATGTCTTCCCGGTATTTGGCTACCGTGCGGCGCGTCACCTGGATGCCCTGCGATTGCAGGATGCGGGTGATCTGCTCGTCGGTCAACGGGCGGGCAGGATCTTCTTCCTCGATGAGTTTCTTGACACGGCGTTTGAGGATCAGGAGCGACGTACCGCCGCCCTCCGGCCCCTGCACGCTCTCGCTGAAGAAGTATCGCAACTCGAATACACCCTGGGGTGTGTGGGCATATTTGTTGGCCACTGCACGGCTTACCGTGGAAGGATGCACGCCGATCTCTTCGGCCACCTCCTTGATCATCATGGGTTTTAAATGATCGATACCTTTTTCCAGGAACTCTTGCTGGCGCGCGACAATCGAGTAGCAGACCTTCGTGATGGTCTGCTTTCGCTGCTCGATGTTCTTGATCAGCTGGATGGCGCTCTTGTAACGCTCCTTGACGTAGTCGCGGGTGCTCTTGTCGTTGGACCCATCGCGGGTGACCAGCTTCTTGTATGCCGGATTCAGGCGAAGTTGCGGCAGGTCTTCGTCGTTCATGATTACTAGCCACTCATCGCCGTGCTTGACGAAGGCCACGTCGGGCTCGATCAGCCGTGCCTGGACCTTGTTATACCGGAGGCCGGGGCGCGGATCGAGAGTGCGAATGTAATCGAGCGCCTGCTGTACGGCCTCCACCGGGCGGCCAATCGCCTTGGCGATTTCCTTGTGCTGCTTGTTCTGCAGACCGCGCAGATGCTGGTCAACCACGGCGATGGCGTCTTGCAGAACATGCGCCGTGCCATTGCCATTCTTTTGTTGCGCAAGCTGAGCCTGGTGAAAACGAAGCTGGTTGAGCAGGCACTCCCGCAGGTCACGCGCCCCGACTCCCGGAGGATCCAGTTGCTGTACGACCTGCAAGGCCTCCTGCAGATCGGCGGCGGTGAATCTTGGCTGGAAGACAGGAGCCGCGCGTAACGCCGGATCTTGCGCGGGCGCCGCCGCGGCGGCTCCGTTGCCCGGACCCGGAGAACTGGAACGAGACGATGCCTCCGCGTGATGCGCGGGCGCAGATGCGGAATTCCCATTGTCGCTTGTCAGCGCGGCCTCGGCGGGATCGCTGGCCTCCGAAAGCACGCCGGGAAGTTCCTCGGCCTCGGCCGATGGTCCGGCGGAAATATCAGCCAACCCGAGAGCCTGGGCTTCATGCACGATGCTCTTTGCAGTCTCGGCATCAGCCTCTGGGCTGGCGGGAGGCGCCACTCCTAGAAGCTCGTCATCGCTGGCGATCAAATACCCGTCTTCGTTCAAGTTGCCCACAATCAGATCGGCCGCTTCACGCACCTCGGGCCGCAGGCTCAAGGCGCCTAGCTGCCATGTAAGGTGGTCCGTGAGGTTCGACGGCTTGGAGAGGAAATTCTCGAATGACGGGCGCTCGATATCCTCCATTTCACTGTGCGTGCGGTAGCCAGGGTCGAGATAATCCTGGAAGAAAGACCCAAAATCAATCTCCTCGAACGGATCCTTCTTCTCGACCGCTGCGATGGGATTTTCCTCGGTGGCGGCAGTTGCGGCGCGCTCGCGGTCTTCTTCCTTTTTTCCGACTTCGTCGAGCAGGGGAACGGAATCTTCGAGTTCCTCCAGCACGGGATTCTCGACCATCTCCGTGTTGATCATGTCCTTGAGCTCCAGCTTGTTGAGCGCGAGGACGGAAACCATCTGCACCAGGCCAGGAGTGAGGATCTGGCGCTGGGACAGCTTTACGCTTAATTTGTGCTGTAGCAAAACCATAGTTTCAAGCTTCGAGTTTCAGGTTTCGAGTCCGATGTTTTTGAATCTCGAAACTGGAAACTTTCCTTACACCAGCGAGAAGCTCTCCCCTAAGTAAACTCTGCGCACTTCTGGATCATTGGCCAATTGTCCGGGCTGCCCCTGACGGAAAATCCGGCCGTCATCGATGATGTAGGCCCGGTCGGTGACCGAAAGCGTTTCCCGAACGTTGTGATCGGTGATCAGAACCCCAATTCCGCTGGCCCTCAGGCTGCTGATGATCTTCTGCAGGTCGAGAACGGCAATGGGATCGATCCCGGAAAACGGTTCGTCGAGCAAAATGAACGTCGGGTTAATACAGAGGCAACGGGCAATCTCCACACGCCTGCGTTCCCCACCGGAAAGGGCGTATCCGCGATTCTGGCGGATATGCTCCAGTCCCAGCTCGTCAATGAACTTTTCCATCTTCTCGCGGCGCTCGTGCCAGGAAATCGGCTGCGCCTCCAACACCGCGAGGATGTTTTCTTCCACGGTTAATTTGCGAAAGACCGAGGCTTCTTGTGGGAGATAACTGATGCCGTACTGACGTGCCCGGAGATACATGGGAACGTCGGTGATGTCGCGGCCGTCGTACAACACCCGGCCGGAATCAGGGGGGATCAGGCCGACAATGGCATAGAATGTGGTGGTCTTGCCTGCGCCGTTAGGGCCTAATAAACCAACAACTTCGCCCTGATGCACTTGCAGGCTGACACCGTTTACGACTCTCCGGCCACGATACGACTTTCCGATTTCTTCGGTGGCCAGAGTACGCATTTATCGTGCCACTCGCGTCCGCGTTACCACAGGATTGCTTGCTTCGCCTTCTATGAGCACCCTATCATCGCGTCTAAAGAAAGTCAACGAAACCCCGGTAATCTTGCCCTGTTCGGCATCAAAAATGCTAGGAGGCCCGCCGGTCAGAACGAACTTGTCGTCTCCTGGCGTATAAACCAGCTTCTCACCCTCGGCCCGGCGGTTCGGCTGCCGGATCGCCACGTTGCCCTCCGCCACCATGCGGTCCAGCTGTCCTGGCCCTGCAACACTTTGATTCGCCGAGGTTTGGCTTCTCGGCAGGAGGTAAGCCTCCACCGTATTCGCCGATGCCATAAACTCGCTCGTCTTGGCTGTTACACCGCCTTCGTAGCGAATCCTGCGCTCTGAATCTGTGTAGGTGAGCCTCTGGGCCGTAAGCAG
>Ga0070741_10015895_pt1 | contig 12663 bp, 12 predicted proteins | sample Coa_R1_4_FD_66440 | JGI IMG/M metagenome (GOLD analysis project Ga0070741, IMG submission 66440) | Surface soil microbial communities from Centralia Pennsylvania, which are recovering from an underground coalmine fire - Coalmine... | ecosystem: Environmental > Terrestrial > Soil > Unclassified ...
CCAATGCGCCCGCGCCGCGCCGGTCGGACAGGCCGTCCGCGCACGGCAGTCGGCGCGGGCACCGTGGTCGACAGGCGCACCGGTCACCCCTCGTCGTCAAACCGGTGCGCTCTTTCTGAACATTCGGAGCACCGGCCGCCGCGGATCGCACACCGGCGCCCAGATCGGGAGAAACCGGCGGCCCTGACACCCCAGCGCCTATCCTGGCCGCGTCAAGGCAGTGCACGCCGGTGACTGTCCGGGGGCTGTGAGGGCGCGTGAATCGAAGCACACCGGGAACGAGCCGCGGGCAGCTGCGTTCCGGCTGGTCGGCTGCGATGACCGCAGACGGGCCGGCCGTTGCCGAACGCGGTCCGCAGTCCGGCGACCAAGCCCGGCCGAGATACACCGTGCGCGCGGCCGCACAGTTGCTCGGGGTGCCGACCGCGACACTGCGCAGCTGGACCCACCGCTACGGCATAGGTCCGGCCGAGCACCGACCGGGTGCCCATCGCCTTTACAGCGACACCGACCTTCAGATGTTGCGCCACATGCGAACGCTGATCGACCAGGGCGCCAGCCCGCGAAGCGCGGCGCGGACCGCGATGGCGTCGGCGACACCCGGCTATGCCGAGACGGCTCCGCTGTTGGCCGCCGCATTCGGGCTCGACGCGGTCAACGCTGCGCTGATCATCGAGCGTCATCTGCGCCACTACGGGGTGCTTGACACCTGGGACTTGCTGGTGCGGCCGGTCTTCGCGGTCATCGAAAGCCGCCAACGCGAGGGCGAGAAGTGCATCGACATCGAACACATGCTGTCGTGGGCGGTTGCGCGCTCGTTCCAGCAGATACCCATGCCGCCCACCGGGACCCCGACCTCGGTGATCTTGGCCTGCACCGCCAACGAAACCCATGCCCTGCCTCTGGAGGCACTTCGTGCCGCGTTGTGTGAGCGCGGCCGCGGGGTGTTGATGCTGGGGGCGGCGGTCCCGGTCGAGGCGGTGATCGACGCGCTGGCGCGTAGCTCAGCGCCGAGGGCGGTGGTGATCTGGTCGCAAACATCCGGCACCGCGGATGCGGCCATGATCAGGACGGTCGGCAACGCGACGCCGCAGGTGATGGCCGCCGGCCCCGGGTGGGACTCGGTGCGCCTGCCACCGGCGACGGTGCGACCAAAATCGCTTCGTGATGCGGTGCAAAAACTGACCACTCACACCGACCCCGCCGCGATGGCCCCGGCTTGCCCAGACAGCTGATCCGATGCCCTCTTCCACCCTTTCTGCATCGGCTGTGCATCGGTCGGGTATGCCTGATGGTGTGCTCGATAGTTCGCCGCCGTCACGCGAAGAACTCGTCGTCCTGGTCGACGACGACGCCCGGCCGGTCGGAACCCTGCCCAAGGCGGCCGTACATCACCGGTCGACCCCGCTTCACCTGGGTTTCTCCTGTTACCTGTTCGATCGCCGCGGACGGGTCCTGCTGACCCGACGAGCATTGACAAAACCCACCTGGCCCGGCGTGTGGACGAACTCGTGCTGCGGCCATCCACTGCCCGACGAACCGCTGCCGGAGGCGGTGCGGCGCCGCGCCCGTCATGAGTTGGGGTTGCACATCGACCACGTGCAGTGCGTGCTGCCGCGCTTTCGCTATCGCGCCATCGCAACCGACGGCACCGTCGAAAACGAACTGTGTCCTGTGTTTTGCGCCCGCGCGCACGGAGCGGTGCAGCCGGCGGCCGACGAGGTGATGGACTGGCGCTGGGTCTTGTGGTCCAAGTTGCGCGCGGCGGCCGAGCTCTCCTGGCCGCTGAGCCCGTGGGCCGCCGCCCAGGTTCCCCTGCTGGACGACGCCGACATTGGGCGCTGGGGCCAAGGCAGCGGGTAAACGCACACGGGTTTCGGGATACGAAATGTCGGTCATCCTCGCGTACGGCTCCCCGTCGCTGGGTCACCTGTTCCCGTTGTGCGCACTGCTGTCGGAACTGGTCGCGCGCGGCCACCAGGTTCACCTTCGGACAATGGCAGCCGGGGTCGCCGAGGCGCGGCGGATTGGCGTCAAGGCGCACGCCGTTGACCCGCGCATCGAGGCAATCGTGGGACGGGATTGGACCACACGCAATGCGCTCGACGTGTTGCAGATGTCGATCGACGTTTTCTGTCGGCGCGCAGCGCTCGAGGTCGACGACGTGCGCGTGGCGGTCGAGCTGGTGCGCCCGGACGCGGTGATCGTGGACGCCAACTGCTGGGGCGCGATGTCGTTCGCTGACGCGAAAAACCTTCCCTGGGCTGTCTTTTCGCCTTTCACACCGTTCCTTCGCTCGCCCGGCGTGCCACCGTTCGGTCCAGGCTTGCGGCCATGGCCCGGCATGCTGGGCCGTGTCCGCGACGCCGCCGTGCGCCCTGTGGTGGCGCACGTGTTCGACCGCCGGATCCTGCCGCGGATCAACGCCATCCGCACGCGGCTGGGCGCGCCGCCGGTCCGGTCGGTCGACAAGTTTCTGCGTCGGGCACCGCTGCTGCTGGCCGTCGGTGGCGAGCCGCTGGAATACCCGCACCCCGGCTGGGGCGACACCGTGCATCTGATCGGCGCGTGCGCGTTCGAGCCGGCACCGCCGGCCGCTCCGGCGTGGCTGTCACGAATCGAACAGCCCCTTGTGTTGGTTTCCACATCGTCGATCCGGCAGGCCGATACCGTGCTGGCAAGGACCGCCCTAGAGGCGTTGGCCGGTGAACCGGTCCATGTGGTCGCCACCTTCCCGGCCGGCATACCCGAGGGCTTGCCGAAAACACCGAACGCCACCGTGTGCCGATTCGTCTCCCACCGCGCGGTGCTCGCCCGGGCCGTCTGCGCGATCACCCACGGCGGGATGGGAACCACCCAGAAGGCGCTCGACCGCGGCGTTCCGGTGTGCGTCGTGCCGTTCGCGCGCGATCAGGCCGAGGTGGCCCGACGTGTCGAAATGGCAGGATGCGGAACCCGCTTGCCGGCGAAAAAGCTGACCGCGCCGCGGCTGCGGGCCAGCATGTACAAGGCGATGACGATGACCGACGGGGCGCGGCGGGTGGCCGCCGGTTTCGCCGCCACGGGCGGCGTCGCCCGCGGCGCCGATCTCATCGAGAGCCGTCTGCTCAGCCAGCCGGTCACCGCGCAGTAGCTCGACCGACGGCTCCGGGCCGGATGACGGTCAGCACTTGGCGCGCCGCGACACTCGGCGCGTGTCCGCGGCACGGGCGAATACCAGCCAGGACACGCCGGCCGCTGAGAATGCCAGCAACTGCAGGCTCCGGGTCGCGTCGGCCGGGTAGAGCACTCCTTCGACGTAATGGTCGATGAATCCGCCCGGGCCCAGCCGACGCATCTGCGCCTTCTCGCGGGCCACATTTTCCAGCCACGTCAACGGGCACGGGGCGGCCCATCTGACCACGGCCACCCCCCATAGCACGGCCGCCAGGTGCAGCCAGATGGTGCGCGGCCAGCGCAACGCCAAAAATCCTCCGCTCGGCACGTAGACCAGGTAGGCGAAATGGGCAGCGGCCGCAAAGACGACGACGGCGCGGTGCAGAAATCTCATGGGGTTGCCCGGGTCAGCGTGGTCCTCGACTCAACTGTGACACGTTCGCCAGCTCGCGCGCAGCGCTACCGCCTCGCTGCGGGAACGGGTTCATCCGGCCGCCTCCAGCCGGGCCGCGGTCGGCTCCCGAGATAAACGATGCACAATCGATGCATGTGGTCGACATCGGAAACCGCCTGCCCCGACAGCCGTGAGGCAACTCGGCTTAGAAGCTGCGGCCCGGCAGCCACCTGCGCCGCAGCCGGGCCGGAGGGCGCGCGTTGAACACCGTTGACGAACGAATGCTCGCGTTACCCACTTTGGGGTGCGCGCACAGCGACGGCCACGCCGGCTTCGAGACCTGGCGCGCCGGCGTCCGCGACACCGTGCTGGCGTCGGTGGCCGGTTTCGTCGCCACCCGCTGCGCGGTCGACCTGCGCGGGCCAGGTGCCGACATTGCCGCCGGGATAGTGCAGGGATTTTTCGATGGCGGCAAGTGCGTGCGCTCGACCTTTGCCTTGCTGGGCTGGCTGTGTGGGGCCGACGCCGACGCCGCGGCGCTGCGGGCGGCCGCCAGCTTCGAGCTGCTGCACGCCTTCGCGCTGCTGCAAGACGACGTGATGGACGATTCGCCAGTGCGCCGCGGCCGGGCCTCGGCGCACGTGCAATTCGCCCGGTGGCATCGTGACCGCGGGTTATCCGGGTCGTCGCGTCGGTTCGGGGAGTCGGCTGCGATGCTGCTCGGCGATCTGTGCCTGGTATGGGCCGAGCAGATGCTGCGGGGAAGCGGACTGGCTCTCGATGCGCTCGACCGCGCTTGGCCGCGCTACGACACCATGCGGACCGAGCTCGCGGTCGGGCAGCTCGGCGACATCGTCAACGACGCGGCGAGCCTGCCCAGCCTGGTCGAGGTGCTCGACGTCGCGCGCCGCAAGTCAGGCAACTACACGGTGCGCTGGCCGCTGGAAATCGGGGCCGTCCTGGCCGGCTGCGATGACGATGTGCTCACGCTGCTAAGCGGCTACGGTGAGGCGGTGGGAGAGGCCTTTCAGATGCGAGACGACCTGCTCGGTATCTATGGCTCGCCGCGGGTTACCGGTAAGCCCGCGGGCGCCGATCTGTTGGAGCGCAAGGCCACCACCGTCGTGGCGGCCGCCTATCAGCTGGCGGACAACGGGTTACGGCGCCGGTTGTCGGAATTGATGGGCTCTGATGAGCTTGACCAGAGCGGCGTCGACCAGTGGCGCACACTGATCGCGGCCACCGGCGCAGTGGAGTTGATCGAGCAGATGATCGCTGAGCGGGTCGCCGCCGCGCTGGAATTGCTCGGCAGCGACCGGATCGACCACTCCGTGCGCGACGCGTTGGCCAACATGGCCGTGGCATGCTCGCAGCGGGCGGCATGATGCGCACGGTCGCGGGCGCAACGGACCACGTCGTGGTGGTGGGAGCTGGTCTGGCCGGGCTGTCGGCCGCTCTCCATCTCGCCGGTCGGGGCCGTGCGGTAACCCTGGTCGAACGCGCCGACGTTCCCGGCGGCCGGGCGGGCCGCAAAGACATCGACGGCTACCGCCTCGACACCGGACCGACGGTGCTGACCATGCCGGAGGTCATCGACGATGTATTCGCGGCCGTGGGCGAGTCCACGGCCGACCGGCTGGAGCTGCGCCCGGTACGTCCCGCTTACCGGGCGGTCTTCGCCGACGGCGCACGCCTGGACGTGCACTGTGATGCTGCCGCGATGACCGCCGAGATCGAGCGGTTCGCCGGCCCGGATCAGGCCCGCGGCTACCGGCGGTTGCGGGACTGGCTCACCCGGCTGTATCGAGTCGAGTTCGACAGCTTTATCGCCGCGAACTTCGACTCGCCGTTGTCGCTGGTCACCCCGCAGCTGGCACGGCTGGCCGCGATCGGGGGCTTCCGTCGCTGGGACACGATGGTGCGCCGGTTCATCACCGACGAGCGACTGCGGCGCATATTCACCTTTCAGGCCCTCTACGCCGGGGTGCCTCCGCAGCGTGCGCTGGCGGTGTATGCCGTCATCGCCTACATGGACACCGTCGCCGGGGTGTACTTTCCGCGCGGCGGAGTGCGGGCGTTGCCGGACGCGCTGGCCGCGGCGGCGGCGAATGCCGGCGTCGAATTCCGTTACGGTGCAACAGCATGCGCCTTGGAACGCCGTGCGGGACGGGTGGTTGCGCTGCGCACCGATACCGGTGAGCGGATCGGGTCCGACGCGCTGGTGCTGACCACCGAACTACCCGACACCTACCGGCTGCTGGGTCGAATGCCACGGCGCCTGCTGGCGCTGCGGCCCGCGCCGTCGGCGGTTGTCGCGCATGTCGGATGCCGCGCAGCGAAGCCGGAAACCGCCCTGCACACAATCCTTTTCGGCCACGCGTGGGAACAGACATTTCGAGACATCATCGACGACGGCCACCCGATGACCGACCCCTCGCTGCTGGTCAGCCGGCTTAGCGCCGGAGATCCCGCCTTGGCCCCGGCCGGCCGCGACCTGCTCTACATCCTGGCGCCGGCCCCCAACACCGCCGTCGGGACGGTCGATTGGGACGCCACCCGGCGGGCCTACACCGACGGGCTGATCGCCACCGTGACCGATCGGCTGCCCCAACTTGGGGCCGACGCGGAAGTGCTCCACGTCATGACTCCCGCCGATTGGGCGCGCGAGGGGATGGCTGCGGGCACCCCGTTCGCGCTGGCGCACACATTCACCCAGACCGGACCGTTCCGTCCGGCCAACACCGTGCGCGGCGTCGAGAACGTCGTGCTGGCGGGATCGTCGACCGTGCCCGGCGTGGGTGTGCCCACTGCGCTGCTGTCCGGGCGGCTGGCCGCTGACCGGATCACCGGGGCGGCCACCCGGCCCACCGGTGCCCGCATCCCGGGCCGGCCGCGATGATCGGTTCCGAACTCGACGCCGCCGGTGTGCGCGACCCCGCGCTGCGGGCCGCGTATCGGCACTGCCGCCACCTCAACGCGCGCTATGGCCGCACCTTCTTCCTGGCGACCAGGCTGCTGGCCCCCGATCAGCGGCCCGCGGTGCACGCGCTGTACGGGTTTGCCCGGCAGGCCGACGACATCCTCGACGATTTCGACCCGGGCCTGAGCACCACCGAGCGCGCCCGGCGACTGCAGTCTCTGGCCGCTCGGTTGTCCGACCGGCTCAAAGACGGCCACCGGATCGGAGACGACCCGGCGTTGACGGCGGTGGTGCATACCGCCCGCGCCTACGCAATCCCGTGGCAGCTGTTCGACGATTTCCTGGCCTCGATGCGGATGGATCTCACCGTTACCGACTATCCCGACCGGCAAGCGCTGGATCGCTACGTGCACGGCTCGGCCGAGGTGATCGGGCTGCAGCTGCTGCCGGTCCTCGGCACCGTCGCTCCGCGCGAAGAAGCCGCCCCCTACGCTGCAGCGCTGGGAAAAGCGTTTCAGCTCACCAACTTTCTGCGTGACATCGATGAGGATCTGCAGCGGGGGCGGATCTATCTGCCCGCCGACGAGCTGGCCGCCCACCAGGTCGACCGCGACGTGCTCATGTGGTGCCACACCCACCGGCGCACCGACCCCAAAGTGCGGGCGGCGCTGGTCGAGCAGCACGCGCTCACCCGAAAGGTTTACGACTATGCCCGCCGCGGCATCGCGATGCTGCAGCCACGATCGCGCCCCTGTGTGGCGGTGGCCCTGACGTTGTACTCGGAGATACTGAAACGCATCGAAGACATCGACTTCGCCGTGTTCAGCCGGCGCGCTACCGTCGGCACCGCGCGCCGGCTGCGGGTGGCCGGCGTGGGCTTGCTGCAGGCCTGGGCGGCGCGGCCGCGCGGGGGTCAAGACTAACCATGGACCGCTGGCAATATGTCGTCGTGCTGGGCTGCTGCCTGGCCCTCACCGCGCCGCTGGAGATATTCGGCGCCGGCGTGTACCGGCAGCCCCGGCGGATGCTGGCCGCGGTGCTGCCGGTCGCGGCCGCGTTCGTGGCGTGGGATCTGGCGGCCATCGCCGCCCATGTGTGGACCTACAGCCCGCGTTTCACCACGGGCGTTGTGCTGCCCGGGCGCATTCCGATCGAGGAGGTGTTGTTCTTCGTCGTCATCCCGCTGTGCGGCCTACTTACCTACAACGCGGTCGGCGCGATCCTGGGCCGGCTGCGCCGAATCCGGACCAGATCAGCGCGGCGGTCATGAGCGGCCTGGGATACACGCTGCCCGCTGTCGCATCGGTGGCCGCGGTGTGTGCGCTGGAGTTCGCGGCGCTGCACACCGGATTGTTTCGCCGGCCGGCGTATTGGATTTCGCTGGCGATCGTGCTGGGCTTTCAGATTCCGGTGGACGGCTGGCTGACCAAGCGCAGCGCCCCGATCGTCAGCTACGACGAGCGACAGACCAGCGGCATCAGGTTTGTCTTCGATATTCCGGTCGAGGACTTCATGTTTGGCTTCGCGCTGGTGACCGCGGTGCTGCTGCTGTGGGAACACCAGCGGCGGCGCGACCGGCAGGACGCCTCGTGACCTGCCGGTTCCGCAAGCTGGCGCATGCCGACGTGCCGGCTGCATTCGACACCTCCGCCACGGTGTACGACAAACTTGTCGCGGCCAGTCCGGGCTATCACGAGCAGCTGCGCATATCGGTGCGCCGCATGCGCTTACCCGACGATGGCCGGGGACTGCGGGTGCTCGACGCCGGCTGCGGGACGGGGGCATCCACCGCCGCCCTGCTGGCGGTCGCCCCGCACGCCCGGATCGTCGCGGTCGACGCGTCGGCGGGCATGTTGGCGCAGGCAGCTGGCAAGCCGTGGCCGGCCACAGTGCGGTTCGTGCTCGGCCGTGTCGAAGATCCCGGCGCGGCCGGCATCGAGGGCCCATTCGACGCCATTTTCGCCGCCTACCTGCTGCGCAACCTGGCCGACCCGGACGTCGGGCTACGCGCATTGCGTGGGCTGCTGCGGCCCGGTGGATTGTTGGCGGTGCACGAATACTCGGTGCGCGACTCACCGCTCGCCACAGCGGCATGGAACCTGTTGTGTTGGGCCGTGGTCATCCCCGCGGGCCGGCTGGCCAGTGGAGACGGAAGTCTGTACCGCTACCTGCGGCGCAGCGTCAACGACTTCGACGGCGCGACTTCCTTTCAGAAAAGGCTGCGCGACAACGGCTTCAGTGCGGTACGCAGCAAAACCATGCCGGGCTGGCAACGGCACATGGTGCACACATTTCTCGCGGAGGCGCCGCGATGACTGATCGGCGCCGTGTCACGCATCCCGCGCCAGCGGGCGTGGCCGATGCGTCCGCCTTGCCCAGACGGCCCCGAGCCGTGGTCGTCGGCGCGGGCATCGCGGGCCTGGCCGCGGCCACCGGCTTGGCCGAGCGCGGGGTTACGGTCGACGTCATCGAGCGACAACCCTATCTGGGCGGACGTGTGGGCGGGTGGACCGAAACACTCCAGGACGGCACCCCGGTGGCGATGAACCGCGGCTTCCACGCGTTCTTTCGCCAGTACTACAACCTGCGAAACCTGTTGCGCCGCATCGATCGTGGGCTGGGCATGTTGCAACCGTTAGCGGACTACCCGCTGGTCGACGCGCACGGCCGATGCGACACGTTCCGCGGCCTGCCCAAAACTCCGCCGTTGAACGCGCTGGCGTTCGCGCTGCGCAGTCCGACGTTTCGGCTGCGCGACCTGGCCCGGCTCAACGCACGGGCCGCGGCGCCGCTGGCGGCGGTGTCGGTGCCCGACATCTACCGGCTCCTTGACCACATCGACGCCCAAACGTTTCTGGGTGAGATCAATTTTCCCGACGCCGCCCAACATCTGGCTTTCGAGGTGTTCTCCCGCAGCTTCTTCGCCGAACCCGCCGCGCTGTCGGCCGCCGAACTCGCCACGATGTTTCACATCTACTTCCTGGGTTCCAGCGAGGGCATTGTCTTCGATGTGGCGAACGCCAATTTCGATGCGGCGCTGTGGAACCCGCTGCGATCCTATCTTGAGGACCGGGGTGTGCGTTTCCACACCGGGGTGTCGGTGACCGCGGTAGAGCCCGGTTCACGATTCGTCATTCATTGCGATTGTGCGGCCGACATGCAGGCCGACGGTGTGGTGCTGGGCGCCGACGTCAGCGGACTGCGCCAGATCGTCAGCAATTCTGCGGGATTGGGCACCGACGATTGGCGGCGACGCATCGCCGCGCTGCGCACGGCGCCGCCGTTCGTCGTTCAGCGACTGTGGCTCGACCGGCCGGTGCACGCCGGGCGGGCGGCTTTCCTCGGCACCGGGGGGCGCCCGCCGCTGGACAACGTCAGCGTGCTGGAACGCTACGAACACCAAGCCGCGACGTGGGTTACCCGCACCGGCGGTTCGGTCGTCGAACTGCACTCGTACGCGGTAACCAGCCCGCTGGACGGCCTGACCGGGCAGATGCTGAGCCGGCTGCACGAGCTGTACCCGGAGACCGGGTCCGCGCGCTGTGTCGGCCAACGCGTGCTGTGCGCCAACGACTGCCCGCGATTTGCCCCCGGTGATTTTGCCCGGCGCCCGGGGGTTGTCACGCCCCATCCGGGCCTGGCGCTGGCCGGCGACGGTATCCGGATCGACGTGCCGGTCGCGCTGATGGAGCGGGCCGCGACGACGGGCTGGGCTGCGGCGAACCGGCTGCTCACGCATTTCGGTCTGGCGGGCCACCCGCTGCAGACCGTGCCGACCGCGGGTCGCTCGGCGGCGCTGCGCTGGCTTGCCCGGCGGGCGGGGCGGCGCCGATGAGCATCTTCGACGGCCTGAAGTTGTGGTGGTCGAAAACCTCGCCGCTGCAGCCGTTGCCCGCCACCCGATGGGCGGCGCAGCAACCCACGGTCGCCGACGCACAACCGGCCGTCATCGACGGCGCGGTGCGCCGGTCACAGCGGCGGCCCAGCGGCAACTGGTATGTGGTTGCCGCCAGCGCCGAGATTGGCCGTCGCCCGTTCGGGACGACCGTCGGCGGCCGCGAAATCGTCGCCTGGCGTGGCGCCGGTGGCGAACTCCACGCCGGCCCCGGCACATGTCCGCATCTGGGCGCCGATTTGTCCACCGGCACGGTCGACTGCGGTGTCCTGATCTGTCCGTGGCACGGCCTTCGCCTCGACGGCGCGCCACGGCCCGGCTGGACGCCGTGCCCGGCGTACGACGACGGGGTGCTGGCCTGGGTGCGCCTTGATGACCTCGGCGGTGAGCCGCCGAGCGAATGTCCGGTGGTACCCGATCGCCCGGTCACGGCCCACCTGCATGCCGTGGCTCGTCTGGTTGGCCGGTGCGAACCGCGCGACATTCTCGCCAATCGCTTCGACCCCTGGCACGGCGCCTGGCTGCACCCGTACTCCTTTAGCCGGCTGCGCGTGCTGAGCGCGCCCGCGCCCGGCGCCGACCTGTCCGACGAATGCGATCGCTTCCTGGTTGCGGTGACGTTTCGGATGGGCCGGTTCGGGGTGCCCGTGGTCGCCGAATTCACCAGTCCCGAGCGGCGAACCGTCGTGATGCGCATCGTCGACGGCGAAGGCGCTGGCAGCGTAGTCGAAACCCACGCTACTCCAATGGGTTTGGGTTCAGACGGTGTACCCCGCACTGTGGTGCTGGAAGCCGTCGTCGCGCACTCCGACCGGCCCGGCTTCGCCCACGCGTTGCGGATCGCGCCACTGCTCACCCCGCTGATGCGGCGCGCCGCGGCGCGGCTATGGCGCGACGATATCGCCTACGCCGAACGCCGCTACCGGCTACGTACCCGTCTCACCTGACACCGGCCCGAGTGCCCGGCTAAACCGTCACGACCCGTTGCTGTGGGATGCGGCCGCGCGCGCAGTCACTTTTCGGAATATTTGACGAAACCGGTTGCGGTGCAAGGGCAGACTGAGATACCAGTAGACGCGTCCGGCAATACCGCGCGGATAGAAGATCGCGCGTTGCTCATAGTGGCTTCCGGATCCGGTAGCCTCGCGCACGCGCATCTCGAGCCAGGCCTGGCCCGGCCTTCGGGCATGGGTGCGCACAAGCAGCAACTCGCCGGGTTTGTGCTTTTCCAGCCGCCACCGATGTTGAACCGCCGTGTCATTGACCGATTTCCAAAGCTCGGCGGGGGTGGCAGGTGTCCAGGCCGAACGGCTGGCCCGGTAAGCGACCTCACCCGCCCATTTCGGATCGCTGGGCAACGGCGCCGATGGCGCACCGTCGGATGCGGCGGAGCCCCAAGAGGATTCGACCTTCGCCTGGGTGGTGCGAAGCAGTGCCAGCCTGACCGCATCGCGGTAACCGGTAAGACCCGCCGACGGCGGTGCGATCACGGTGTCGATGTCGTGATCAGCCATGACAGCATCGCAGTGCAACGACTCCACCAGCGGCCGGGCCAGCCCCGCCGGGATCGGCGTCACCAGGCCGACCCACCAGCTGGCGATCGTCGGCGTCAGGAATGGCAATACGACGATGACACGCCGCCGCAGTCCGGCCACCTCGGCGTAGACCTGCATCATCTCGCCGTACTCCAGCACATCGGGTCCGCCGATGTCCCAGGTTCGCGACGTCGGCACTTGCGCCTCGGCGGCCTCGACCAAGTAGTGCATGACGTCGCGGATCGCGATCGGCTGAATCTTGTTGTGCACCCATTTGGGTGTCGTCATCACCGGCAGCCGGTCGGTCAGGTGTCTGATCATCTCGAACGAGGCGGAGCCGGAGCCGATGATCACCCCGGCCTGCAGCACTAGAGTCTGGATTCCCGAGCTGAGCAGAATCTCGCCGACCGTGGTCCGCGACTCAAGGTGCGCGGACAGCCGCGTGCCTGCGGGATGCAGCCCACTGAGGTAAATCAGCCTGCGAACGTTGGCGCTACGGGCGGCAGCGACCACATTCATCGCCGCGCGGCGCTCTTCCGCGGCGAAATCGGCGCTGGAACCCATCGAATGGACCAGGTAATAAACGACGTCGACACCGGTGAATGCGGCGGGCAGGGTTTCGGCGGCGCTGAGGTCAGCACAGACCACCTCAGCGCTTTCCCGCCAGGGAACTTCGGCCAGCTTTCCCGGGTTTCGGGCCAGTACCCGCACCTCATAACCTCGGCCGAGAAGCCTCGGCACCAGACGAGCACCGACGTAGCCC